>Ga0302320_10001291_pt1 | contig 60048 bp, 49 predicted proteins | sample Bog_T0_3_FD_202130 | JGI IMG/M metagenome (GOLD analysis project Ga0302320, IMG submission 202130) | Peat permafrost microbial communities from Stordalen Mire near Abisko, Sweden - Bog_T0_3 | ecosystem: Environmental > Terrestrial > Soil > Wetlands > Peat | place: Sweden: Abisko, Stordalen Mire... | reverse complement strand
GCGCGATTTCCGGTGCAGACAGCGGGGGCGCGGGTGCATCGGGAGTACTGGATTCCCGCGGAAGAACTTGGCGAATTCAATCGGCATGTTGTTGGGTTAATCGAAATTGTGAGTGAGTTTACTGGCACAGGTACATAATGGGAACTTGGTAAATATCCCGTCACGTAAGGTAGAATGTAACTACCGTGACAGGGCGGCGCGTCTGTGCGTTTGCATCGCAATTTTCTTGTTCTTTTATGGTGCGGTTTTCGAGCCAAAGATTAACCGCGCCGAACCGCTTCCCTTGACTGGCCGAACCGCAGTATCTGGAAGTTTATTCATTACCTCCGCAAGAGCTTTACCAGCGGGCGAATCAATAGGGATTAGACACTCTAATCCGGTCGTTGTGCCAAAAGAATTATGGAGATTGCTGACCGTCCATCCAGCCTCTTGGAGCATTCCGAGCACTTCTTTCACGAATCCGATAGATTCTTGGTCCCCCGACGAAGCCGCAAAATCAAAACCGACATTCGATCCAGCATATGGCTTGAGTAATGCAATATATGAAGGCCGCTTTTTGGGATCAATATGCCGCCAAGTGAGTCGCGCCTCCATTGCATCCAATTTCCGGGATGCGGAGTCGAGACGACTATCAACGGCATCGAGCTTTTTCCCGGCGGCATCGGCTGCCGTCTTGGCCTCGCCTGCAACTGTTTTTGCTGCACTGGATTCATCGTGGGCGGTCTTTGCATCTGCGGCAGCGTCACTTGCCGAATCCTTCGCTGCTCCGGCGGCTTTAGTCGCGGCGGCCAAAGCATCTTCATCATACTTGCGAATCGCTGTTTCAGCTGACGCTTGTTTGACTTCAAAGTATCCTTCTCCGCCCACGCCAACGATGACGAAAAACAATCCTATGATGGCGACAGGTATAGTCCACCGAGCGTCATCTTCTTGGAAGGGTTTACTCTTGCTATGCCAGCGCCACTGGAGCCACTCAACGGACGACTCTCCAATTTCCATGAAGCACCCAATCGCAACAAGCACGGTGCAGCCAATCAGCCAATGGAACCATCGATCAGAATTTCTTAAGAGGGCATCCCTGGCCGCGTCTTCCCCAGAGACTGCGGAAGATAGAGAGCGGGACACCTCCGTTGCAATGTGGCTAATCGTCTGGACAGGCATAGTCATTTTGGGCATCCAAGGCGCGTACTTTTGGTGGAAACGGTAGAATACAGCCAAGCCCTTGGGAGGTGTATGGCGCAATCCAAAAAACTGACCGAGCAAGAGAAGCAGAACGGCAAGAGAAAGCTCCTGATTCCGTCTAAGGATATTCAGGAGCTAATGTTGCCGACCACCGAAGAAGAGTTTGGCGCTCTAGTCGATAAGGCTATCTTGCCTTCTCCACAACCTGATTCAGAAACGCATTGAACATCGGCTGTGAGTCGTTGCGGCGATTGTAGCGGAAGCTGTACTCGTCCAAGTACGACTGGAGATATTCCTTGCTGACGGAGTGGTAGACTCCACCGATGCCACGCTTGATAAGGCTCCAGAACCCCTCAATCGTGTTCGTGTGAACATCCCCAACAACGTAAATCTTCTCGCTATGCTTGATCCTGCGGTGAGCGTAGCGGCGTCCTTCTGCGACTGTGTTGTAGGACGGGTATTCATCCGTGAACACGGTCGTTTCAGGCAGCACGAACTTGTGGACCGAACCGCAGAGAGTCTTTGCTGTCGTATCGTCCACCGCTAAAGCCTTAACGCTCCCATCGCGCTCAACCATGCCCAGAACGGGCGTCTTGACCTTATCGCCGCGCATGGGCCGACCGGCTCCGCCTTTGCGCTTTCCGCCGTAATATGTCTCATCTACTTCGACGCCCTTGTCCGGTCCACCGATCTGGCTATTCTCAGCCAGCATCGAACGAATCTGCTTGAACATGCGCCAGGCGGTCTTGTAGGTGACGCCAGTCTCGCGCTGAATCTGTTTCGCTGAAACTCCGCAGCGAGTGGAGGACATCAGGTACATGGCATAGAACCAGAGACGGAGCGATGTACTGGACTTCTCAAAGATCGTGCCAGCCATCGGAGAGATGTAGGTACCGCAGTAGTCGCAGGTATACGCTTTCTTGCTGGCGATGCGATGATGCTTGCGGTCTACGTGGCAGTAAGAGCAAGTCGCAATCTTGCCAGCGTAGCGCCGTTCCATCAGCCAATCCAAGCAGGTATCGTCATCGGGAAATGTCGCATTGAAGTCGCTGATTGTAAAGCGGCGGGAGGCGGGAATGGACTGAGGAATCTTCATGGCAAGAACAGGATCGCATAATTCTTACCTTATGTCAAGGGATATTTACCGGGAACTTTCATCTTTCGCTTCCTCTTCGCCGCAGAATCGCGCTATTCTTAAAGCTCCGTGTCCCCTGAACCTTCCAATCCGACCCAATCCGCTGCGGAACCCTCAACGAGCTCAGTAGAGGTAGCCGATCCGCTTGCCTGCTTTCATCCTGTGACGGCGGCGTGGTTTCGGGCGGTGTTCGATGCGCCTACCGCGCCGCAGCGGGCGGGCTGGCCAGCGATTGCGCGCGGGGAGAGCGCGCTGATTCTTGCGCCGACAGGGACGGGAAAAACGCTGGCGGCGTTTCTTTGGTGCCTGGACAGGCTGATGATGGGAAGCAGGGACCAGGGACTAGGGACTAAGGGACTAGGGACTCGTGAGCGCGGCTGCCGGATTGTTTACGTTTCGCCCTTGAAGGCGTTGGCGGTGGATGTGGAGCGGAATCTGCGGTCGCCACTGGCGGGCATGGCCAACATGGCGCGGCGGATGGGCGTTGCATTCTGCGAGCCGGCGATCAGCGTGCGCACCGGCGACACGCCGCAGAAGGAGCGGGCACGGTTTGCGCGGCATCCGGCGGAGATTTTGATTACCACGCCGGAGTCGCTTTATCTGCTGCTGACTTCTCAGGCCTCAGAGGCGCTGCGCACCGTGGACACGGTAATTGTGGATGAAATTCATGCGCTGGTTCCTACCAAGCGTGGGGCGCATCTTTCCCTGACATTGGAACGGCTGGAGGCGCTGACCAGGCGGAGGCTGCAGCGGATTGGGCTTTCGGCTACGCAGCGACCGCTGGAAGAAGTGGCGCGGTTTTTGGGAGGGATAGAAAAGCAGGGACTAGGGACTGAGGGACTAGGGACTGGGCCGGAGAATTCCATAACAGCGGAACTGGATCTTGGGGCGGAGCACTTCGCGGATGGCGCGGGTCCCAGTGACCCCCTCGATGCTAGTCCCTTAGTCCCTGGCCCCTTATTCCCTTGCTCGCCCGCAGGCGAGTTGAAGTATCGGCCGGTGACGATTGTGAATGCGAGCGGGCGCAAGCAACTGAAACTGCGGATTGAGGTGCCAGTTGAGGATATGGCGCGGCTGGGCGAGCAGGAGTATTTGCCCAGCGGACCGGCCTCGCAGGCTCCGCGACGGGTTTCCATCTGGAACGCGATTCATCCGCGGCTGCTGGAGATCATTCGCTCGCGTAACTCGACGATTCTGTTTGTGAACAGCCGGCAGGTGGCCGAGCGGTTGGCGGGGGCGCTGAACGAACTGGCCGGGGAGCCGATTGCGCGGGCGCATCATGGGTCGCTGGCGGCGGCGCAGCGGTCGGTGATCGAGGAGCAGTTGAAGGCGGGGCAGATTCGGGCGTTATGCGCGACTTCCACGCTGGAACTGGGCATCGATATGGGCGCGGTGGATTTGGTGATCCAGATTGAGGCGCCGCCGTCGGTGGCCAGCGGGATGCAGCGGATTGGGCGCGCGGGGCACCACGTGGACGCGGTGAGCGAGGGCATTCTTTTTCCCAAGTACCGCGCGGATCTGGTGGCTTGTGCGGCGGTGACGCGCGCGATGCACGAGGGGCACATTGAGTCGACTCGGTACCCGCGCAATCCGCTGGATGTGCTGGCGCAGCAATTGGTGGCGATTGTGGCGCATCCGCCGGGGGCTGCGCGCCCGGCGCACGTTCCGAAGATGATTCGGCGAAGGAAGAATCCAACAGCGGAATTGAAGTTTGACCAATGGGATTCCGCGCGCGCGGAAGCGGAAGAGCCAAAGCCTGAGGTGAGCGTAGACGCACTTTTTGAGATGGTGCGACATGCCGCGCCGTTTGGCGGCCTGACTCGCTCAGCGTTTGAGGGTGTGCTCGATTTGCTCAGCGGGCGCTACCCGTCGGATGAGTTTGCGGAGCTGAGGCCACGGCTGACATGGGATCGCGTGCGTAACGTGGTGACGGCGCGCGACGGCGCGGCGCGGCTGGCGATACTGAATGCGGGTACGATTCCAGACCGCGGATTGTATGGCGTTTTTCTGGCGCACAGCGAAGGCAAGGCGGTGCGCGTGGGCGAGCTGGACGAGGAGATGGTCTTCGAGTCGCACTCGAATGAGACGTTTATTTTGGGCGCATCGACGTGGCGGATTGTGGAGATTACGCATGACCGAGTGCTGGTTGTGCCCGCTCCCGGCGAGCCGGGGAAGATGCCGTTCTGGAAAGGCGACGGGCCGGGAAGGCCGCTGGAATTTGGGCGCAGGATTGGCGCTATGGTGCGCGAGCTGCGCGGATTGCCCAAGCCGGCCGCGCTGACGCGACTGGTGGCCGAGCACGATCTCGATCCCGGAGCAGCGGAGAATTTGATGCAGTTTCTTGCCGATCAGGAGGCTGCGACGGGCGCTGTGCCCGACGATCGAACCGTGGTGATTGAGCGCTGCCGGGACGAGCTGGGCGATTGGCGCGTCTGCGTGCTGACGCCGTTTGGCAGCCGCATCCATATTCCCTGGGCCATGGCGGTGAGTGCGCGGATTCGCGCCGCGGGCGGGCCGGAGGTGGAGACGCTGTGGGGCGATGACGGGTTTGTGCTGCGCTTTCCGGACACGGACGAGCCGCCCGATCCGGATTGGTTCCTGGTGGAGAGCGCCGAGGCCATGCAATTGGTGCTGCGGCAACTGGGAACGACGGCGTTGTTTGCGGGGAGATTTCGCGAGGCTGCGGGGCGGGCGCTGCTGCTGCCGCGACGGCGAGCCGATGCGCGGTCGCCGCTTTGGCAGTTGCGCAAACGCTCTTACGACTTGCTGCGAGTGGCGGCGCGGTATCCGAGCTTTCCGCTGCTGCTGGAAGCTTATCGCGAATGTCTGCGGGATGTATTCGATATGCCCGCGCTGATTGAAACTCTCCGTGCGATTGAACAGCGCCAGTTGCGGGTGCATGTGGTGGAGACGCGGACTCCTTCGCCGTTTGCATCGTCGCTGTTGTTCAGTTATGTGGCGAATTTCCTATACGACGGCGATGCTCCGCTGGCCGAGCGCAGGGCGCAGGCGCTGACCATCGATCAGGACCAGTTGCGCGAACTGCTGGGCGAGGCCGATTTGCGCGAGTTGCTTGACGCCGATGCAATTGCGGAAGTGGAAGAGACTGCGCAATGCCTGGTGGAGAGTTATCGCGCGCGGTCGGCGGATGGGATTCACGATTTGTGCTTGCGGCTGGGAGATCTTTCGCGGGAGGAACTGTCGCGGCGTATCGCTTCTCCGGATTTGTTGCAGCATGTCGACCGGTTGGTGAGGTCACGGAGATTGCTGGAGCTGCGCATTGCCGGCGAGAAGCGGTTGATTGCGGCTGAAGATGCGGCGCGGTATCGAGATGGGTTGGGGATTCCGTTGCCGCCGGGGCTGGCTGCGGCGCTGCTGGAGCCTGTGGCGCAGCCGGTGCTGGAGGTGGTGCGGAGGTTTGCTCGTACGCATGGGCCGTTTACTTTGCGCGAGGCTGCGGATCGCTTTGCGCTGGATGCGGCAGCAGTGGAAGAAGCGCTGCGGCAGCTTGCGCATGAAGGGCGCGTGCTGGAGGGTGGTTTCCGGCCGGGCGGGCTGCATCGGGAGTGGTGCGATGCTGAGATATTGAGGCTGATCCGCCGCAAGAGCCTGGCGAAACTGCGGCGCGAGGTTGAGCCGGTGGAGCAGCATACGCTTGCGCGTTTCCTGACGCACTGGCAGGGGTTGCTTGCGCCCAGACGCAGTGGGCAGGGAAACCTGGATGGGCTGCTGGATGCGATTGAGAGCTTGCAGGGCGCGCCGCTTCCGGCATCGCTGGTGGAGACGGCGATTTTGCCGGCGCGGATTGCCGAGTATGCGCCGGCAGGCCTGGACACGCTGATTGCGGCGGGCGAGGTGGCGTGGGCGGGCGTGGAGCCGATTGGCGAGCGAGATGGGCGAATCGCATTGTTTCTCGCGGATAAGCTACCGCTGCTGGCGCAGCACAGGGCGCAGGTTGAGCCATTTACAGAACGCGAAACCCAGCTGCTTGCGGTGCTTGAATCGACGGGCGCAAGCTTCTTCGATGCGCTGCATCAGGCAGTGGGCGGCGGCTATCCGGGCGAGACGATTGATGCGCTGTGGAGCCTGGTGTGGCGCGGGCTGATTACCAACGATTCGCTTCATGCGTTGCGGGCGTATATCGCCCGGCCGGATAGCGCGCGGACGCAGAGGCGGGCGCAGACTGGGGTTGTGTTCCGATCAAGAAGAACGACGCCACCGACGGCGCAGGGGAGATGGTCGGTGCTGGCGATACGCACAACTGTCTCCCAGGTCTCAAAGGCGAGACCTGGGGCACCCGAGGTTTGGGGTGGGCCCACAGCGACTGAGGCCAGCCATGCGCTGGCACTGCAACTGCTGAATCGCTATGGCGTTCTGCTGAGGGAACATGTTGCGGCGGAGAATGTGCCGGGCGGATTTTCGGCGGTCTACGATGTGCTGAAGGCTCTGGAAGAGAGCGGGCGAATTCGGCGGGGATATTTTGTGGCCGGGCTGGGCGCGACGCAATTTGCGCTTCCGGCCGCCGTGGACCTGCTGCGGCAGTTGCGCAACGCGCCTCCACAGGAGAAGCCGGAGTTTGTGCAGTTGGCGGCAGCCGATCCGGCTAACCCGTACGGATCGGTGTTGCGCTGGCCGGAGCTCCCTGTAGCCGAAGAGGACCAGGAGAGCGCGCCGCGAATGCTTACGCGCTCGGCTTATGCTGAGGTGATTTTGCGCAATGGACAGCTGGTTGCGTGGCTGCGGCGAGGGAATCCGAACCTGCTGGTGTTTTTGCCGGGCGACGAGCCGGAGCGGTCCCAGTCAGCCTCCGGTCTGGCGCATTTTCTTTGTTCTCGCGGGCAGGAGCGGCTGCGCGGGGCGAGCCATCAGGGCGTGCTCATTACAACCATCAACGGGCAGCCGGTGGCGGCGCATCCCATGGCGAAATTCCTCATGGATGCGGGGTTTCATCCCGGCCCGCTGGGGATGCACCTGCGGCGGATTCTTCTTCCGGTTGGGCAGCATGCTCACGGGGCGGACGCCAATGCACGATCCCGAGAGGTGCAATAAGCCGTGCCTGAGGGAGATACGATCTTTCGTACGGCAAGAGCGCTGGGACGCGCGCTGGCGGGGAAGCCAGTTACGGGATTCCGCTCGACTTATCCATTGCTTACACGATTCGACGATGAGACGCCGCTTGCGGGACAGACGGTTGAAGCAGTAGAGTCGCGTGGCAAGTGGCTGCTGATTCACTTCTCGGGCGGGGGAACACTGGCTACTCATATGCTCATGAGCGGCAGTTGGCACATTTACCGGCCGGGAGAACGATGGCAGCAGCCGCGAGTGAACATGAGGATTGTGCTGGAGAACAGCGAGTACATCGCGGTGGGCTTCCGCGTGCCGGTGGCGAAGATGTTGAAGCCGGAAGAACTGGCTCGGGCGAAGAAGATTCCCGCGCCGGCGATTGACGTGCTGAGCGAGGAGTTCAACGCGGAAGAAGTGGTGCGCCGGGTGATGGCGCATGGCGGCGAAGAGATCGCGGACGTCCTTTTGCATCAGGAAGTGCTGGCAGGCGTGGGCAATGTTTTCAAATCGGAGATTTGCTTTGTTACCGGCGTGAACCCATTCTGCAAGGTTGCGGCTCTCAGCGGGGCAACTGTTGCGGGCTTGATTTCCCATGCACAGAAGCTGGTTGCGGCCAACGTGCTGGAAGACTCCGGAGATGCGATTGTGACGTACGGCGGGCGCAGACGGCGCACCACGCACGAGTCGGACCCCGGCGCGAGTTTGTGGGTTTATGGGCGCAGCGGGGAGCCATGCCGGCGCTGCGGCGAAGCGGTTCGCAGGCGCATTCAAGGGCCGGATGCGCGTGTTACGTTCTGGTGCGCGAGTTGCCAGCCGATGCCGGATGGGAGTCAGATTGACGGCTAGCCATGTTTGTTATTTGTTAGAATGCGGCTGCCATGCGGATGGCGAAGCTTGCGGATTGAAGAGTTGAGATCGGGACGAGAGAGACAGATGGATCGCCGAAAGTTTCTGTTGCAATCGAGCGCCGCCGCGGCAGTTGCGTGTTCTGCCCGATGCCGTGCGCAAGATGCGCCGGGCGTTACCGTGGAGTTGATGGAGCGGGAAGGGCAGTCCGCGAATCAGGTTCCGTTGACTTATATGGGCTTGAGTTATGAGCTGGCGCAATTGACCGATCCCAACTTCTTTTCCGCATCCAATCGCGATCTTGTTGCGTACTTTCGCTTGCTGAGCCGGCATGGGGTGTTGCGACTGGGCGGCAATACCAGTGAGTTCTGCTGGTTTCAGGCGGATGCGTCCACGCCTGAGCCGAAGCTGCATGTTCCGGCAGGGAGTCTGGATGCGAACTGGATGCCGCATCGGCAGTTTGCGATTATTCCGGCGGCGATTGACGCGCTGGCCGGGTTCTTGCGGGCGACTGAATGGCGCTTGATCTATGGCTTGAATTTTGGCAACAGCACGCCGGAGCGGGCCGCCGCTGAAGCGGCATACGTGATGCGGCAGGCTGGAGATCGTCTGGAGTTTTTTCAGATAGGGAATGAGCCCGACTTGTACCATCGCGCCAGCAACGGCACGCGTCCGCCGGAGTGGGGATTCCAGGATTACGGGAAGGAATGGGTGAGCTTTGCGGAAGCGATTGTTGCGAAGGCGCCTGGAGCGCGTTTTGGCGGACCCGATGTGGCAGCTTCCTCCGACTGGGTGACAAAGTTTGGCGACGCGATAGGCGAAAAGCTTGCGAGCAGGTTGGTAGCGATGACCGGCCACTATTATGCCGAGGGACCTCCCAACGATCCGCTGGTGACGACCGAGCGACTGCTGGGCGGCAATCCCAAACTCACCGGCGAGATGAATGCAATTGAAGAAACGGCGAGGGCGCGCTCACTGATTTATCGCATGACGGAAGGGAACACGTGTTATCGCGGCGGCAAGCCGGGGATGAGTAACGCATTTGCCTCAGCGCTGTGGGCGGGCGACTATCTGCTGGAGCTGGCGAGCCTGGGATGCGCAGGAGTGAATCTGCATGGGGGAACGGGGGCGATGTTGAGCGCAGGCCTGGGCGATCATACGCCGGGACTGGAGGTTGCAAAGACTCCGCAGGCTATGCGCGCCGGGTTCTACACGCCGATTTTTGCCGAGCCGGGCAGCGATATCAAAGCCATGCCGATTTTCTATGGAATGCTGCTGGCAAACGAGTTCGCCGGCTGCACGATGATGAACGCAAATGCGGAGATGCAAGGCGTGAATGCGACGGCCTATGCGGCAAAGCATGAAGCGGGCTTCAAGGTTGCAATCTTCAACAAGGACGCGAGCAAAGCCATCGATGTTTCCGTGCGCGCGCCCCGTAAATCGACTGCGGCTGCTGTGTGGAGGCTTGAGGCTCCGGCGCTGGATTCGACCGAGGACGTAACGTTGGCCGGCGCGAGGATTCTGCCTCATGGGGAATGGAATCATAGGGTGGCCGAGCCCGTTGAAGTGAGGGATGGAATGGCTCGCATTCGACTTCGCGCTGCCAGCGCAGCCTTGTTGTTTCTTGCTTAATGGGCGGGGCTTCGGCGGAGTTTGCAAGCAATTACAGAAGCATCTCAAAGTAGATCAGCGGCGCATTGCGAAAGGTTGCGTGGCCGCGCTCACTGAACCCGCATTTCGAATAGAACGGTCCAGCGCCCGCATCGGCATCCCAGGCATCAAGCCGGATGACATCGGCAGGCCAGGCCCGGGCGTGCTTCACTGCTTCGGCGATGAGCAAGCGGCCGATTCCCTGGCGCTGCAACTCTGGATGGACTGCCATGCCGACGAGATAGAGAGCTTTCTTTACGGGTGTGAAGTAACTGACGTCGATGGCCCATGGCTTCTTGGTGGGCAGGCGGAGGCTGGCCACGATCCTGTCGCCATCACGCGCTATCAACACGCGCGAGTGGCGCATGCCGAAGAGTATTCCCTTCTCAGTGTTGACCCCCGACCAGCCGCCCTGCCCGTAGCGGCGAGTGAGACCTTCCGCCACATCGATGTGCAGCGCGGTAAGCGCCGGTGCGTCGGCTTGAGCAGCGATGGAGAATTCGATATTCATCGTTTCATTTGACGTCGGGCGCTGCAATGGCTCTGGCTGGCCTGGCGGTCAATCCGCCGGCTGAATCAGCATATAACAGCGAGAAGTTGATTGGAATGACATGCTGTTCGCAAGACCGCTAGATTTTGCCGCAGGGTTGGAGCAGTGTGGTGTCTTCTGTTATTCGTCACAGTTTTGTATTCCAAAAAACATCCCTCGGCGGCTAAAGCCGCGTTCATTTATTTGCCTTTACGGCACGACTCAAGTCGTGCCCTTTCAAAACGCTGTCGTCACTATTATGCGGGAAGGGAGACTAGTTCTTGCCCAGGCCGAAGATTTTTTGCAGGATGTTGCGGTGGTCGGGTGGATGGTCGCAGGTGTCGGTGGGCGCGGTGCCGGCCAGGAAGGCTGCTTCGTAGCCTTCGGGGCAGGATGCGTCGCTGAGCAAGTTAGTGGCCTTGTCGATGGGGACGATTTCAATACCGGCGGGCGGCGAGAATTCGTGGGTGTCGGAATATTGCGGAAGAAGGACGGCCTTCTTCATGAATTCAGCCCAGATGGGAGCGGCGGCGAAGGCGCCGTGGATTTTGATGTCGGTGTAGTCGTCGTTGCCGACCCAGACGATGCAGAGCAGGTTGGAGGTGTAACCGGCGAACCATGCGTCGTGGCTGGTTCCGGTTTTGCCCGCGGCCGGCGAGGTGAAGCCGAGTGTGCGCGTGCCTGCGCCGGTGCCGTGGTTGATCACGTTCTCCAGCATATTGGTGGTGAGATAGGCGACGCGGGGATCGAGGAGATTTCTGGATGTGGGTGCGTAGTCGGAGATAATGTCGCCGGTTGGTGTGCGAACGCTGGCCAGCATCCAGGGGTCGAGTTGGATGCCGCCGTTTGCGAAGGTGGTGTAAGCGCCGGCCATGTCAAGCGGTGTGGCATCGTAGGAGCCGATGGCCATGGAGGGCGTGCCGCGCGCGGACTTGATTCCGGCTTCACGGGCGAGAGCCGCGATGCGATCGAGCCCGACCATCATGGCCAGGCTGATGGTCGCGTTGTTCATTGACTCCTGCAATGCGTACCGCGCCGTGACCTGGCCGTAGTATTTGTCCGCGTCGTTGCGGGGCGTGTATTCGTATGGCGTCCCTTCCCCATAGGTGGCCTGCTGGTCGGTGAGGATGGTGAGCTCCGAGAAGACTTTGCTCTGGCCGGGCAGGATTGTGCCCTCGACAGCCGTGGCGAAGGCGCTGGCGTAGACAAACGGCTTGAAGATGGAGCCGGTAGGACGATGCGCCACGGCATGATTCAACTGGCTGTTGCCATAGTTGCGGCCGCCGACGAGCGCTAGCACCTGGCCCGTGTGAGGATTGAGCGCCACCAGCGCCACCTGCGGATAGACGTACGGAATGCCTTTCTTCTTGTCGCGCGCGTGCACCTTGTCTACCCGCTCGTCCACTACGTGGACCGTGGACTCGACCGCAGCGGTGGCTTCGCGCTGCAGGTCGGGATCGAGCGAGGTGTAGATGCGCAGGCCTTCGCGATTGAAGTCGCGCTCGCCGAGTTTCTGCATCAGCTGATCGTGTACCAGGTCGACGAAGTAGGGCGCCTCGCTTGCGTCTACACTTTGCGGCGAGAGATGCAGCGGCTCGGCCTTGGCGTGCTCGGCCTGGTCCTTGGTGATGGCTCCGGTCTCAACCATGGAATCGAGCACCAGGTTGCGGCGCTCGATGGTGCGCTCGGGATGATGGAAGGGGTTGAAATAACTCGGCCGCTGAATGATGCCGGCGAGGAAGGCGCACTCGGCCAGATCGAGCTGACGCACATCCTTGCCGAAGTAGACCTGCGCGGCCTCGCCAATGCCATCAATGGAAAAGCTGCCCTGCTGGCCGAGAGGGATCTGATTGGCATACATCTCGAAAATCTGCTTTTTATCGAAGCGGTGCTCGAGGTGGAACGCGACCATGATCTGAATGAACTTGTATTTGATGGTGCCGTTATCTGAGAGGAAAAGCAGCTTGGCCAGCTGCATGGTGAGGGTGGAAGCGCCGCCGCGATGCTTGCGGTCGCCGACGACATCGTGCCAGGCCCAGCTCATCATGCTGAAGAAGTTGACTCCTCCATGCTCAAAGAAGCGGCGGTCTTCAATGGCCAGCACGGCCTGCACAATGTTGGGTGGAATTTCGTCGTAGCTGATGAGGCGGCGCTTGGTGCGATTTGCGTCTTCGCTGAGGCCGGTGATAAGCAGCGGCTCGAGTTCGTAACTGGCGAGCGGCTGTTCATGATCGCCGATGATGGAATCGACCGCTCCCCCGCCCACGCGGATGGTTGCGCCGTCCTGCTCGTGATAAGACTGCGGGCCGGGGTGCACGGCGATGGATTGCGCGCTCTCGGAGTATGTTCCCAACGGCGAGACCTGCGAAGCGCCATCGACGGAGTAGCCGGCCTCGCGCAGTTCGTTGGCGATGAGGTGAATGCTGAGCTTTTGGCCGGTGCGGACCTCGCGGGGGGCGGCAAAGATTTTGGCGGTGTTGGCGAAGACAGGCTGCTTGAGCCGTTCGTCCACGATGCGCCCATACTTGAAGTAGAACCAGCCTGAGACGGAGATGACCACCAGCGCGACAGCCGCCGCTACGAACAACCCGATGCGCAACAACAGCGATGCCCAGGGATGCTTTCCCGAGGGTCTTGCCCATCGGATTCTCAGCTTCATCGCTGCTCCTTGAAGACAGTGAACAGTGAACAGTGGGCAGTGAACAGTGGATCGTTGCTCACTACAGGCTCCCTTCGGTTCCCGATAGCAGCGCCTATTCCTGCGCGCGCTGCTTGACCAGCGCCACTACTTCATCGATTGCTATATCCACGCTAGTAGTTGTGGATCGAGTTACCAACTCCACAAAACCGCCGGCGGCCTTTTTGCCTACGTTGATGCGATAGGGAATGCCCACCAGGTCGGCATCTTTGAATTTGACGCCGGCACGCTCGTCTCTGTCATCGAGCAGCACATCGAGGCCGGCGGATGTGAGTTCGGCTGCAAGTTTTTCACCCGCTGCGGCAAGTGCGGCGTCGGACACGTTGGTTACTGTTACCACCACTGTGAAGGGCGCGATGGAGGCCGGGAGGCAGAAGCCGTTGTTGTCATGGGACTGCTCAATGGCGGCGGTGAGAATGCGCTCGATGCCGATGCCATAGGAGCCCATGATGGGCATGACTTCCTTTCCGTTGGGGTCGAGGACGCGCGCGCCCATGGATTGAGTGTATTTGTAGCCGAGCTTGAAGATGTGGCCGACTTCGACGGCTTTGCCGACGAGCAACTGGCCGTTGCAGGGGGATTGGTCCGATGCGTGTTGCGGACAGGGTTCGCCTTCGTTGACGCTGCGAATATCGGCCAGCAGCGTCCAGATGAAGTCGCGGCCGGGCACGACGTTGCGCAAGTGGTAGTCGAGCTTGTTGGCGCCGGCTACGAGGTTCCTGCGGCCCTCAAGGGACTTGTCGACGATGACGGTCAGACCCTCTTCGAGCGGCTTCGCATTGGGCTTAAGGCCGACAGGTCCGAGGAAGCCGGCAGGTCCATTGAAGAATTGCGCAAGCTCTTCGGCCTGCATGGTGCGCAGGTCCGCAGCGCCGACTGCTCCCAGCAGTTTGGTCTCATTGACCTGGTGGTCGCCGCGCAGGAAGGTGGCGACGCCGTGCCATTTGTCAGGCGTAACACCGGTCTTGTCCGCTTTGCCGCGCTTGAGCGCCATATAGGCTACGCACTTGATGTCGGAGGCTGGAGAGATTTTGAAGAACTCGGCCACATCGGAGATGGCAGCGCAGCCGGGGGTCGACACCAGTTCCGGCGTTCCGTCGCCCGTGGGCTCCATTTCGGCGACGGGATCGAGGCGCGAAGTGGCTTTCTCCAGATTCGCCGCATAGCCGCATACGGGGCAGCTTGCGATGAGGTCCTCGCCTGCGTCGGTGTAGACCATAAACTCCTGCGACTGCGAGCCGCCCATTGCGCCGGAGTCGGCTTCTACGGCGACGAACTTGAGGCCGCAGCGGGTGAATATCTTGCGGTAGACCGCATCGTGCAGATCGAAGCTGCGGTCAAGTCCCGCCTTGTCGATGTCGAACGAATAGCTGTCTTTCATGATGAACTGGCGCACGCGCAGCAGGCCGGCCTTGGGGCGCGGTTCGTCGCGGAACTTGGTCTGGATCTGATACCAGATCTGCGGCAACTGCTTGTAGCTGCGCAATTCGCCGCGGGCAATGGTGGTCATGATCTCTTCGTGGGTCATGCCCAGGCACAGGTCTGCGCCCTTGCGGTCTTTGAGGCGAAACATGTTGTCGCCCATGCCGGTCCAGCGGCCGCTCTGTTCCCATGGCTCGCGGGGCAGAATGGCGGGCAGGAAAAACTCCTGGCCGATCTGGTCCATCTCCTCGCGCACAATGGCGATGATCTTGTTGAGCGCGCGTGCCGCGAGCGGGAGGTAGTTGTAAATGCCCGCGCCAAGCTGGCGTATGTAGCCGGCGCGGAGCAGGAACTTGTGGCTGGCCACTTCGGCGTCTGCCGGGGCCTCGCGAAGAGTGGGAATGAAAAGCTTTGACCAGCGATGCATGGAGATGATTGCGTGCTTTCCCGCCGGGCGCGCCGGCGCAGGACAAATTGGAGCAGTGATTATTCTAAATGTTCGGGGACGTCGGGGACATCAGGAGACGCGTTTGCGGCCACGCAGTCTCATTAGGCGAAAGGCCAGAAACGAAAGTCCCTGGGTGGCCGACAGAAGCAGCAGGATTACTACATCCGACCGCCAAGTGAGCGGAAACGTGCCTTCGGGATCTTTAGGTTCCCACAAGAAGGAGAGTTTTGAGTAGAGAATCAAGGTTGCAATCACAACGCACAAAGCCAGGCCAACAAAAACCTTTAATGCTATGTTGTGACGAAAAGTCCAGAATGAAATCCATTCGGCGACCGCAATCAGAAGAAGAAGCGCAATGCCTGAGCGCCATGTGATCGAAATTGACCCGTCGAGGTTTTGACCCTCCCAAGGAAGGGCGAGGCTTGAATAGATCATGCAACCTGCATATATCGTGCACAAGCCCAAACCGAAGAGAATCTTCAACGCTGTTTTCAGCATTATGCGTGCTCCTCCGGCTCCTCTGGCTCATCCTCCATCTCCCACCAAATCTCAGCTCCACGCGGAGGGCCCCAATCGAATTCGCCGAGGCAAGCGCCTTCTGGAATCCCCTCCAGGAGTTCTTCCAACGTCATGTCATTTGGCTGTTTGTAAGGGATCGCCTTTTCTGGAGCCTCGGTCGCATTCGAATTCTCGTCATAAAGAAATTCGTTATTCATTTCGCGGGCCCCCTTTTGAAAAGAATACTGCGAATAGTTGCCGATTCGCCACATCCTGATCCCCGATCTCTGGTCCCTGTTTCAGATCGACATCACCCCAGCGGATCGTGCAAATCCAGCTCAGGCCACCACCAACGGTTGAACCCGGAGTCGTCATTCTTCATCGAAGACAGCCTGTGCATCGCGGCTGGCGTGAATGATCCGAAGAATCCGTATCTCTCCCGGCCTCACGCTGTAGAAAATCATGTAGTTGTTGACGGGAAAGGTGCGAACGCCAGGACGCAGTTCCGATTCGAGGCTCCTGCCGATGTTGGGAAACTTTGAAAAGAGCCCGAACTTGTCGGCAATGGAGCCAACCGCGCGAGTTGTGATATTGGTGCTGCCGCTCTCTTGCGCGATATAAAGCCAGATTCCGTCGAGGTCGGCTGTGGCCGGCGGGGCTAACCGGATTCGCATTACTGGCCGGCTAGTCTGGCCATACCGCGCGCTTTGACGGACTCAACCAGTTCGTCAAGAGTTTCGGCGGTATATGTTTCCCCCTCACCGGCATCAAGGGCTTGCTCGGCAAGATCAAGGGATGACAGCAGTTCGATGCGTGCGCGTTCCCGCTTTTCCCACTGCGCTAGAGCCCGCTGTACAGCCTCTTCGGGGTCGCGGAAGCGGCCTTCCTGGATTCCAAGGTCAACGAATGAACTCTGTGCCGGGGTAAGCTCAACCTGCATAGTCCAAGCGTAGGACCGAAACGACGGCGTGTCAACAAATGACCGTGCGCGCTCTTACTCAAGGAAGTTCTGATTTATTTCACCAGCATTCCCTCAGGGGCTAAAGCCCAGTTCACATTGTGGCATTTGCGGCACGTCTAAAGCCATGCCCTTTCAAAGCGCCGACATATGCAGAGGTTCCCTAAATCAATTCCACGCCCCAGAGGTCGTGCAGATGGAGGACGCCTTCTACGGTTTGATGGGCGTCTACTACGATTAGCGAGGTGATCTTGCGCTCTTCGAGAATCGCCAACGCTGTGACCGCTAACTCGGAGGCGGCGATGGTGCGGGGACTTGCATTCATGGCTTCGCCGGCAGTGCGGCTGAGGGCCGCGCCGCCTTCGCGCTCGAGCAAGCGGCGCAGGTCGCCGTCGCTGATGACGCCGCAGAGACGGCCTTCGCACAGCACCGTGGTAATGCCTAGCTTCTTCGAAGACATTTCGTAGATGACGTCGGTCATGGGTGTGGCTGGAGCTACGGCCGGGATGGCGTCGCCTGTGTGCATGAGGTCGCGGACGCGGGCCAGTTGCTTGCCGAGCTTGCCACCGGGGTGAAGTTCGGCAAAATCCTCGGCGCGGAAGCCTTTGCGAAGGCTGACGGCGATGGCCAGCGCGTCACCGAGGGCGAGCATGGCGGTGGTGGACGCAGTGGGGGCCAGATTCAGGCCGCAGGCCTCGCGCTCGACGCCGCAATCAAGGGCTACGTCGCTGGCTTCCGCAAGGGTCGATTTCAGATTGCAGCAGAAGGTGATGAGCGCGTCGCCCTTGCGCTTGAGCGTGAGCAGGAGGCGAAGAATCTCCTCGGTTTCTCCACTGGCGGAGAGCGCCACGACCACATCGCCGGGGAGCAGAACGCCGAGGTCTCCGTGGACGGCTTCCGCGGGGTGAAGGAATAGTGCCGGCGAGCCGGTGGAGCTGAGCGTGGCGGCAATCTTCTGGGCGATGATTCCGCTTTTGCCCATGCCGGTCACCACGACGCGGCCATTGCCTTCTCCGCAGCGGAGGATGAGATCGACGGCGCGGGCAAAGGGCTCGGCCATTGGGCCTTCGAGGCGAAGGGCCAGCGCTTCGAGGGCTGAGGCTTCGGTGCGTACCAGATCCGCAGGCGTTAGCGCTGCCAGTTGCAAAGGGCCTTGTTCGCCGTTGCTGTTCATCGGTATCCGATGGTATCAGTTCGGGCGGTTTGGTGCGGTTTGGCGGGAGCGCTGCCGGTGCCCGTTTTCGTTATTCGGCGACAACGGGGTTAGTAAGCGTGCCGAGGCCTTCGACGGTGATGGAGACGATTTCCCCATGTTTGAGCCAGCGCTTTGGCGTGCGGCCCAGGCCTACGCCGGGTGGCGTGCCGGTGGAGACGATGTCGCCGGGGAGCAGGGGGGTTATTGAGGAGAGATACTCGATCAACTCCGGAATCTTGAAAACCAATTCGCTGGTGTTCGAGTTTTGCAATTGTTCGCCGTCGATGTTGAGGCTGATTTGAAGCGCGTGGGGATCGGGAATCTCGTCGGCGGTGACGATGGATGGTCCGATGGGGCAGAAGGTGGGGAAGCTTTTGGCCATGGACCACTGTGTGGTTGCGAACTGGACGTCGCGGGCGCTGACGTCGTTGACGATGGTGTAGCCGTAGACGTGGTCGCGCCAGGCGGAGGCCGGGATGCGATAGCCGCCTTTGCCGATGACGAAGGCGAACTCGGCCTCGTAGTCGGGCTCGGTGGAGTTCTTGGGCAGGACGATGGATTCGCCTGGGCCGATAACCGCAGACGGGAGCTTGAAGAATACGACTGGCGTGGCGGAAATGGCCATGCCGGATTCCTTTGCGTGGTCGCGGTAGTTGAGGCCGATGGCGAAGATGCGGGGCGGATTCGAGAGCGGGGCGTGGAGACGAACATCGCTGAGGCGATGGGCGGCGTATGCGCCCGGCTTGTTGACTGCGTTGCAGCCGGCGGCGATGGCCGCAAGGGCGTCGAGGTAGCCGGAAGCGGTGAGATCGACGACAAGATTGGCCTCTTCAATCAGGGAGCCGGCACGGATTTGGCCGTCGGTGGTGGAGAAGGATACGAGCTTCAAGTGGAGCCTCCGTTTTTGGGGCGATGGATGGGCGGATCAGGCGCGCTCAAGCTGCGGTCCAGCCGCCGTCGATGGGGAAAATGGAGCCGGTGATGAAGGCGGCCTCATCGGAGGAAAGATAGCGGACCATGGAGGCAATCTCCTCGGGTTGGCCAAGGCGGCCGATGGGCTGGCGGGCGCGAAGTTCGGCACGGGTCTCTTCCTTGTTGTGCTTGTGGAACTTCTCGAGATAGCCCTCGACAAAGGGGGTTTGCACCGTGCCGGGACAGATGGCGTTGACGCGCAGAGTTTTGGGGTAGTCGACGGCCAGCTGGCGGGTCATGGCGACAACCGCGCCCTTGCTGGTGCAGTAGGCGAAGCGCTGCTTGATGCCCACCAGTCCCGAGACCGAGGCAATGTTGACGATGGAGCCGGTGCGGCCGCCAGGGCTGTTTTGGGCGGCGAGCAGCAGCGGGAGAAAAGCCCGAGTGACCAGGTAGACGGCGCGAACATTCACGTTGAACAAGCGGTCGAAATCATCCGGCTCCGTGGTCTCAATGGAGCCAACATGGCCTATGCCGGCGTTGTTGACGAGAACGTCGAGGCGATCGGGCCGGGAGACGGCGGCGGCAATGGAAGTGGGGCTGGTGACATCGAGAGGAAGGGGGTGGGCGGCGCCGATGGATTCGGCAAGGGCTTCAGCGGCAGCGAGGTTGATATCGGCGATCCAGACGAATGCTCCGGCGCGGGCGAGTTCTTTGGCTGTGGCTGCGCCAATGCCGCTTGCTCCGCCGGTGACCAGGGCGTGTCGGCCATCGAGGCGGAAGGGCTGGGTTTGGGCCGCCGACGATTCGGAATTGGACGGGATGGGATCGGTCATGGAAGACGAGCCTTGCGAGTTTCCTCGGGCACGGGAAGTATACCTTGCGCGAGTTGGAACACAGGACGGTTTGGCGGCGGGAGGATTGCCGCTGCACAGCCTTGGGTTACTTATCGCTTTCCTTCTTGGAGCGAGCGCGAGCAATCATCCAGGGGACGATAGCGATGAGGGTTGTCAAGCCGAGACCTAATGCGAATCCATACCAAAAGTCGTTTGAAAGCATGATTGGTCCTCCAGTTCGTTGGTGTTTCGATTCAGGAACAGATTAACTTGCCGGATGCGATTGATCGCGGAACTGGGCGAGGATTTTGAGATAGTTGCGTGCTGCCTCGGTGATGATTTCAGGCTCGCCTTTGTCGATGGCTGCGAGGTTGACAAGGTCGCTGCCGACGCCGAGAGCGCGGGCTCCGGCTTCAAGGAAGCTGGCTGCGGTGTGGTGCGTTACTCCGCCGGTGGGAATGAGCTTGAGATGCGGAAAGGGAGCAAGCAGCGATTTGAGATAGCTTGCGCCGCCCATTGCCGAGCAGGGAAAAATCTTGACGTAGTCCGCGCCTGCCTCCCAGGCGGTTATGACTTCCGTCGGGGTGAGCGCGCCGGGGATGGAGAGCTTGCCGTTTGCTTTGGTGGCGGCGATTACCGCGGGGTGAAAGCTGGGGCTGACGACGAACTCCGCGCCAGCTTCGACGGTGGCTTCGGCCTGCGCGGCCGTGGTTACGGTGCCGGAGCCTAGAAGGAGGTCCGCTCCGTACTCGTGCTTCAGCTCACGGAGCAAATCGACTGCGCCGGGGACGGTCATGGTGACCTCGACCACGGTGACGCCGCCGGCCAGCATTGCTTTGACGACCGCATGAGCCTGGGCGGCCGAGCGTGCGCGGAGAACGGGAATGAGGCCGACGCGTTCAATGATTTGGGCTGTGGTTTCGGACATGGTTTCCTTCAATTTTGCGATGCCGGTTAACGCGCGATGCGCGCCGACCCGCCTTTGATGATGCGTTCCACCTCGGCAAGGGTGGCCATGCTGGTATCGCCGGGGGTGGTCATTGCCAGCGCGCCGTGGGCTACGCCGCAGCGGAGCGCCCAATCGATGGGCTTGCCGGCCAGCAGGCCGTAGATGAGGCCGGAGGCGAAACTGTCGCCGCCTCCTACGCGGTCGTATATATCGATTTCGCGCTGGGGAACGTGAACGATGTTGTCTTCATAGAGAGCGATTGCGCCCCAGGCGTTTCGGCTGGCGGTGGAGGCGGTGCGCAGGGTGCTGGCGATGAGTTTCAAGTTGGGGTAAGCGGCGGCGACTTCGCGAAGCATCTGCTCGTAGGCGGCAATGGGCAGTTCGGCGAAGTCTTCGCTGACGTCTTTGAGCTGGACGCCGAGCATGGCGGAGAAATCCTCTTCGTTGCCGAGGAGCAGATCGACTTTGCGGACCAGTTCGCGGTTGACTTCCTGCGCCTTGGCTTTGCCGCCGATGGATTTCCAGAGAGAATCGCGGAAGTTGAGGTCGTAAGAGACCGGCGTTCCGTGCTGCCGGGCGGCGTCCATGGCTTCATCGGCAACCTGGGCCGTGGAGCCGGAGAGCGCGGCGAAGATGCCGCCGGTGTGAAAGAACTTCGTTCCGTTCTCGGGGCCGAAGATGGATGGCCAGTCGAAGTCGCCGGACTTGACCTGGCTGATGGCGGTGTGGCCGCGGTCGGAGCAGCCGGCGGCGGCGCGGACGCCGAAGCCGCGCTCAGTGAAGTTGAGGCCATTGCGAACGGTGCGACCGACCCCGTCGTATGGGACGAATTTGAGCAGGGAGGGATCGACTCCGCCCTGGAAGATGAGGTCTTCAACGAGGCGGCCGACTGGGTTATCGGCGAGAGCGGTTGCGATGGCGGTTCGCAGGCCGAAGCAGCGGCGGAGTCCGCGGGCCACGTTGTATTCGCCGCCGCCCTCCCAGACATGGAACTGGCGCGCAGTGTGGATGCGAGTGTCGCCGGGATCGAGGCGGAGCATGACCTCGCCCAGGCTTAGGCAATCCCAGCGGCGAGGGGATGCGGGAATTTGAATTGAGTTCATCTCACCCTTAAGACTTTCACTGACACTGTAACGCATTGTCCCAGGTTTGTGGCGCGATGTGAGGCGGGATGAATGCCTGCGTGATAAGGTTTTTGGGGTGGGCGCTGCCGGCGCGAAATCGGTTTGAAACCGCTACGGGCCGGCAGGGCTAGATTTACGGGAGAGAAATGCCTCGATGAGCCAGAGTCTCTTCGATTTGACGGGCAGGGTTGCGGTGGTGATGGGCGGCACCACTGGATTGGGCCGTGCCATCGCGCTTGGGTTTGCCAACGCCGGCGCGGATGTTGTGGCTAGCGCGCGGGGGCTGGAAAAGCTGGAAAAGATGGCGGCGGAGCTTGAGGCGATGGGGCGGCGCACGCTGCGGGTAACCAGCGACGTAGCGGATCGCGATTCGGTGACCCGGCTGCACGATGCGGTTCTGGCTGAATTCGGCAAGGTGGATATTCTGGTGAACGCAGCCGGGATTACACACAAGGCACAATCGCTGGATGTGATTGAAGCGGACTGGCTGCGAGTGATCGACACCAATTTGACGGGAACGCTGCGGGCCTGCCAGATTTTCGGCAAGGAGATGGTGCGAGCCGGGTATGGGCGAATCATCAACATTGCTTCGCTGTCGTCGTTTGTGGCTTTTGCGGGGGTTGGGGCTTACGCGGTGAGCAAAGGCGCGGTGGCGACGCTGACCAAGACGCTGGCCATTGAATTGGCCAAGACCGGGGTGAATGTAAACGCGATAGCCCCCGGAGTGTTTCCCACAACGTTGAATGCTGCGCTGATTCAAGGCACGCCGCGGGGTGAAGAGTTGATTCTGCGTACGCCGATGGGACGGTTTGGCGATGCGCGCGAGGTGGCCGGGACGGCGATCTTCCTGGCTTCGGAGGCGGCCTCGTTTATTACCGGGGAAGTGATTGCCGTGGATGGCGGGTTTCTGGCCAGCGGGGTGAATCAATGACAGTGAACAGTGGACAGTGAACAGTGAACAAGTGAATTGGTGAATTAGTCGATAGCGGGGATGTTATGAAGATTACCAATGCCTACGTGAATATCACCTCGCCGGGGCGGAACTTTGTCACGCTGAAGATTGAGACGGATGAGGGGATTTATGGGCTTGGCGACGCTACGCTGAATGGGCGCGAGTTAGCGGTGGCGAGTTATCTTACCGACCATGTAATTCCCTGCATTGTTGGCCGTGATCCTTTTCAGACAGAGGATATGTGGCAGTATCTTTATCGCGGCGCGTACTGGCGGCGCGGGCCGGTAACCATGTCGGCGATTGCCGCGGTCGATGTTGCGCTCATGGATGTCAAGGGCAAGGCGCTGAATACTCCGGTGTATAACTTGCTGGGCGGGAAAAGCCGCGAAGGAGTTATGGTTTATTGCCACGCCACAGGCAAGGATACCGACCATGTCCTGGAAGACGTGGCGCGGCACATAGAGATGGGCTATAAGGCGGTGAGGGTGCAGAGCGGCATTCCGGGGCTTTCGACCACTTATGGAATTTCGAAAGGGCCGGGACGCTATGAGCCGGCCGAGCGCGGGCTGCCTTCGGAATATGAATGGGCTACCGAGCCCTATCTGCGCCATGTTCCCAGGCTGTTTGCGCGGGTGCGCGAGATTTTTGGCGAAGAGGTTCACCTGTTGCACGATTGCCATCACCGGATGACGCCCATTGAAGCGGGCAGGCTGGGCAGGGAACTGGAGCCGTTTCACCTGTTCTGGATGGAAGACCCGGTTCCGGCGGAGTTGCAGGAGGGCTTCAGGATTGTGCGCGAACACACCACGACGCCGATTGCGGTGGGAGAGGTTTTCAACTCCATCTGGGACGCGCACGACTTGATCCGCAACCAGTGGATCGACTACATTCGCATGACGCTGGTACACTCGGGTGGCTTCACGCACATGAAGAAAGTTGCCGACTTTGCGGATCTGTATCATGTGCGCACCGGCAGCCACGGAGCGACGGATCTTTCTCCGGTAAGCATGGCGGCTGCGCTTCATTTCGATAGCGCGATTCATAACTTCGGAATTCAGGAACACATGCCGCACACCGATGAAACCGATGCGGTATTTCCGCATGACTACAGCTTCAAGGATGGGCTGATGTTTCCGGGAGACTCTCCAGGCCTGGGCGTGGACCTGGATGAGGCGCTGGCTGCGAAATATCCCTATCAGCGGGCCTATCTTCCCATCAACCGCAAGCAGGATGGAACTCTGACTGACTGGTAACTCGATGAGCGATCTAAAGGAACCAACCGAGGTATTTGCGGACCCACCGGTGCTGCCGGGCCGCTGGACCGTCTGCGCGATGTTGTTTGTGGCCACCTCGATCAACTACATGGATCGCCAGGTGATCGGCATTTTGAAGCCTGTGCTGGAACAGACCACCGTGCATCTGCAGCCGCTGATACCGGGATGGCCGACGTCGGAGATGTCGATCGGCATCACCGACGCTCAGTTCGGATACGTTATCGCCTGTTTCCAGGCTGCGTACATGTTTGGCGTGGTGTTTGCCGGGCGGATGGTGGACAAGCTGGGATGCCGGCGCGGTTATCCGCTGGTGACAGGGCTTTGGAGCCTGGCGGCAATGGGACATGCGCTGGTGAACTCAGTGTTCGGGTTCGGCGTGGCGCGTTTCTTTCTCGGTGTTGGCGAGAGCGGAAACTTTCCCGCAGCGATCAAGGCAACGGCGGAGTGGTTTCCGCCCAAGGAGCGGTCACTGGCCACGGGCATTTTCAACTCCGGGGCCTGCATGGGAGCGATTCTGGCTCCGGCAATTGTTCCATGGGTAGCTCTGCATTTTGGATGGCGAGCGGCATTTCTAACGACCGGCGTGTTCAGCGCAAGCTGGATCGTTTGGTGGTCGCTGACATATCGGACGCCGGCCGAATCGATGGATTGGACTCGCGGCAAGGTGATTGTGCCCCCGCCCGGTCCGCAGCCTGGATGGTGGAAGCTGCTGGGGTACCGTCAGGCATGGGCCTTCATGATGGGCAAATTCCTCACAGATCCGGTTTGGTGGTTCCTGCTGTTCTGGCTTCCGGATTTCTTCAGCAAGCGGTTCAATTTGAATCTGTCGCACCTTGGATTGCCGCTGGTGATCATTTACTGCGTGTCGACGGTGGGAAGCGTTTTTGGAGGCTGGCTGCCACGCGGTTATGAGCGGCTGGGAATGGATTTGAAGCCGGCGCGGCTGGCATCGATGCTGACCTGCGCGGTGCTTGTGTTGCCGATATTTTTTGTAGGCGGGCTGACTTCGGAGTGGGTTGCGGTGGCGTTGCTAAGCCTGGCGGCGGCTGCGCATCAAGGGTGGTCGGCCAACCTATTTACTACTGTGCCGGACATGTTTCCGCACAAGTATGTGGGGACGGTGGTGAGCTTTGGAACGCTGGCCGGCGCGGCGGGTGGTGTAATTTTCTCGATGATTGCGGGAAACATTTTGCAGATTACGCACAGTTTTGTGCCGCTGTTTGTGTACTCGGCATCGGCGTATCTTTTGGGGTTATTGATGCTGCGGACGCTGGCGCCGGGATTGAAGCGGGCCATGCCGCAGGGCTAGAGATGAGTTTGTTTCGATGACACAAGGAGCCGATATGGCGGAACCGCGAAAATTGCGGATGGGGATGGTGGGCGGCGGTCCGGGAGCCTTTATTGGGCCGGTTCACAAGATGGCTGCGGAACTGGACGGAACGATCGAACTGGTTGCTGGGGCGTTTTCGCAATCGGCGGAGCGGTCGCGGGCGGCCGGAGAGGGATTCAGAATCGATCCGGCGCGGGCCTATGGGGATTACCGCGAGATGTTCAGGGCGGAGCGCGAGCGGCCGGATGGAATCGACTTTGTGGTGATCGCGACGCCCAACCACCTGCATCTGCCTGTGGCGGTTGCAGCGCTGGAAGCGGGGATTCCGGTGATGAGCGACAAGCCGGCTACGGCCACTTATTCGGAAGTGCTGGAACTGGAGGCGGCGGTGAAGCAGTCGGGGCTGCCGTATGGACTTACTCATACTTATGCGGGCTATGCGCTGGTGCGGGAGGCGCGCGACCTCTGCGCCAGAGGGGCATTGGGCGGGATTCGCAAGATTGCTGTGGAGTATTTGCAGGGCTGGTTGAGCCGGCCCATTGAGACGGCGGGGCAGAAGCAGGCTGCGTGGCGCAGCGACCCGGCGTTGAGCGGGCCGGGGGGCTGCATTGGCGATATCGGCACCCATGCGTTTCATCTGGTGGAATATGTGACGGGGCTTGAAGTGAGCGGGCTGAATGCAACGCTGCGCTCGGTGGTGGAGGGGCGGCGGGTGGACGACGACTGCACTGCGATTCTGCGGCTGAACAATGGCGCGACCGGCGTGCTGATGGCGTCGCAGATTGCGGCGGGCGAAGGGAACGGGCTGCGCCTGCGCGTGTATGGGGAGAATGGCTCGCTCGACTGGCGGCAGGAAGACCCGAACCGGCTGCATGTGAGATGGCTGGATGGGCCGGACGAGATTCGTCACGCGTCCGGAGGCTATTTGAGCAAGAGCGCGCTGAGGGTGACGCGGCTGCCGGGAGGGCATCCGGAGGGTTATATAGAGGCGTTTGCGGTGCTGTATCGCGAGTTTGTGGAGGCGTTTTGGGGCTGGCGGGATGGAGAGGCGAATGCTCTGCCGGCGACGCTGCCAGGGATTGTGGCCGGAGTGCGCGGGATGCGGTTTATTGAGCGGGCGATTTTGAGTAATCGGACGGAGAGTTGGGTGGAGTTTTGATTTCGCGACGTTTGGGAGTGGTTTGGGTTCGCGCTCTCCGAGGTCTCAAAATCGAGACCTGGGGCACCCGGCGGGTTCTATTCAGCAAGTTAGCCTCCGCTGCGCGGAGTTAGCGAGTTAGCAAGTTAGCGGGCCGACGAGGTGGTGCGAGTGCGACTCGCATTGATGGGAGAGCAAAGATGAAGACGATCAAGGGGCCGGGGATTTTTCTGGCGCAGTTTGCGGGGAATGAAGTGCCGTTCAACACGCTGGGCGGAATGGCGGATTGGGCTTCGGAACTGGGCTTTACCGGGGTGCAGATTCCCACGTGGGACGCACGGCTGTTCGACTTGAAGCTCGCGGCCGAGAGCCAGAGCTACTGCGACGATGTGCTGGGCGTGGTTGGCCAGTCTGGGCTCGCGATCACAGAGCTTTCGACGCATCTGCAAGGTCAACTGGTGGCGACGAATGCGGCTTATGACGAGCTGTTTGCGGGGTTCGCTCCGGCAAGTCTGGCGGGGGATTTGAAAGGTCGGCAGGCGTGGGCCGTGGAGCAGTTGGAGTTTGCGGCGAAGGCCAGCAGGCGGCTGGGACTGAACGCGCACGCTACGTTTTCCGGCGCGCTGGCGTGGCCGTTTTTCTATCCGTGGCCGCAACGGCCGGCGGGACTTATTCAGGAGGCGTTTGAGGAACTGGGCCGCCGCTGGCTTCCGATTCTTAACATCTTTGATGAGCAAGGCGTGGATGTTTGTTACGAGCTGCATCCCGGCGAAGACCTGCATGACGGCGCGACCTTCGACCGGTTTCTTGAAGCAGTGGATGGGCACAAGCGGGCGAACATTCTCTACGATCCGAGCCACATGATCCTGCAGCAATTGGATTACCTGAGCTTTCTGGACATCTATCACGAACGGGTGCGCGCCTTCCATGTGAAGGATGCGGAGTTTCGCCCGAGCGGCCGCAGCGGCGTGTATGGCGGCTACCAGGATTGGATCGACCGTCCGGGCCGGTTCCGTTCGCTGGGGGATGGACAGATCGATTTCCATTCCATCTTCAGCAAAATGGCGCAGTACGACTATCCGGGTTGGGCGGTGCTGGAGTGGGAGTGCTGCATCAAGCATCCGGAAGACGGCGCGGCGGAGGGTGCGAAGTTTATCAAGGAACGGATTATTCGCGTGACGGAGCGGGCGTTCGACGATTTCGCTGGCGGCGGCGCCGACAGGGAAGCGAATCGGCGGATTCTTGGGCTATGCGGCCCGCATAACTCACAAGTCAGATTGAAATCCCCGCGGAGCGGTATATCTCGGTGATGTAGCGCATGTCGCGCAGGCCTTCCTCGCCTGGTGACTGCGGCTCGAGATTGTGCTGAATGCAATTTGAGAAGTGCTCGGCTTCGGCCGTGAAGTGGGACGGATCCTTGGCGGGGTTCAGCTCGTCGAGCTGCGTTCCGGAATAATCGGCGCGTAGGTGCAGGCCCTCGTAGACAAATGCGTGCTCAACTTCGAGCCAGCCTTTGGAGCCATGGACGCGGAAGCAGCCATCCATGGGCGCGCCGTAGGTTGTGTTGCAACTGGCCAGGATGCCGGAGGGAAACCGCATGGTCCAGGAGACGTTCTCCTCCACTTCGTTGAAGCGGCCGTCTTGGTCAATGGTCGAGGCATAGGCGGAGATGTGCTCAGGCTCCTCGCCGGTGAGGTAGCGGCAGGCGTTCAGGGAGTAGATGCCGACGTCGAAAAGCGGGCCTCCGCCGGCTAGCTTTTTGTTGGTGCGCCATTCGTTGGGTCCCATGTTGAAGCCGAATGAGCTTTCGATGGCCTGCACCTGGCCGAGCGCGCCGTCGCGAATCAGTTTGACCGCGCGCAGGTTGGTGGGCTCGTAGTGGCAGCGATAGGCGATCATGAGCTTTACGTTGGCGGCCTTGCAGGCCGCAATCATCTTCTCGCAGTCGGCGACGTTGGTGGCCATGGGCTTCTCGCAGAGAACATGCTTGCCGGCCTTGGCGGCGCGGATAGTGTACTCGGCATGCATGGAGTTGGGCAGCGCAACATAGACGGCGTCTACGGCTGGATTGTGCACAATCTCGTCGAAGTTTTCGTAGTTGTAGATGGAGCCGGCGGGAACGCCGTATTGAGCGGCGATGCGGTCGGCTTTGTCGCGATGGCCGCTGACCAGTGCGGTGGTCTGCGAGTTGGTTGTCAAGAGCGCGCCGCGCATAAAATGGTCGGCGATACGGCCCAGGCCAATGACGGCATAGCCGATCTTCTTTGCGGGTTGCTGGCCATTGAGGGAGGGCGCCAAGCGCGCGGCGAGGCCGAGCGCGCCTAGTTTGGCGAATTCTCTTCGAGTAAAGCTCATCATGGGTGGAGTCCTTCGCGATCGAATGTAAGCATAGTCGAGTTTGTCGACCTTGGCCAAGGATGTGCCTGTACTGTGGAGAGCATGACGGCCTAGTATTTGACTCATGGAACGCGTGGTTTTGGACGGCCAGCCGCTGAGCCTGGCCGAGATTGAAGCTGTTTCGCTGTCTGGTTGTCCGGTGGCGATTGCCGCCGCCGCAATGGGCCGCATGGCCGCAAGCCGGGACCTGATTGAACGGATACTCGCCGACGGGCAGACGGTTTACGGCGTGAACACCGGGTTCGGCCGGCTGGCCGATGTGCTTGTACCCGCCGGGAGCCTGGAGCAGTTGCAGACGAATCTGGTTCGCAGCCATGCGGGCGGGGTGGGGCTGCCGCTGGCGGAGGCTGAGTCGCGCGCCATGCTGCTGCTGAGGGCCAACGTGCTGGCAAAGGGGTTCAGCGGCTGCCGGCCGGCGCTGGTGGAATTGCTGGTGGGAATGCTGAACGCCGGAGTCCATCCGGTGATTCCGGAAAAGGGATCGGTGGGCGCCAGCGGCGATCTTGCCCCGCTGGCTCACCTGGCGCTGGTGGTTATCGGCGAGGGCGAGGCGTTTGTGAAGGGCGAGCGAATGCCGGGCGGCGAGGCTCTGCGGCGTGCGGGACTAGAGCCCCAGGTATTGGCTGCCAAGGAGGGTTTGGCGCTGCTGAACGGGACGCAGGCCATGACCGCGGTGGGCGCGCTGGCCGTGGCACGAGCTTGCCGCGTGGCGCAGCTTGCCGATCTTGCGGGCGCCATGTCGCTGGAGGCGCTGATGGGGACGCCCGCGGCCTTCGATGCGCGGATTCATGAGGCGCGGCCGCACCAGGGGCAGATTGCCGCCGCTGCGCACTTGCTGCGGCTGATGGACAACTCCGAGATTCGCGAGGCTCACCGGGAACATGATTCCAGAGTGCAGGACGCCTATTGCCTTCGCTGCATGCCGCAGGTTCACGGGGCGGTGCGAGACGTGCTGGCGCATGTGCGTGGAGTGCTGGAGATTGAGGCTGGCTCGGCTACGGATAATCCGCTGGTATTTCCTGGGGATGAGGCCGGCGGGAAAGGCGCGGTAATTTCAGGAGGGAATTTTCACGGAGCGCCGCTGGCCTACGCGTTTGATTACGCGGCCATTGCGCTCACCGATTTGGCCAGCATTGCCGAGCGGCGGATCGACCGGCTGCTCAATCCCGATATCAACGAAGGGCTGCCGGCGTTTCTCTCGCCCGATCCGGGGCTATCGTCGGGATTCATGATCGCGCAGATTGTGGTTGCGGCGCTGATCAACGAGTGCCAGGTGCTTGCTCACCCCTCTTCGACAGGGAGTATCCCCACCAGCGGGGGCAAGGAAGATCATGTGTCGATGGGGATGACAGGGGCGCTGAAGCTGCGCCAGATTGTGGAGCATTGCGAGCGGATCGTCGCCATCGAGCTGATGTGCGCGGCGCAGGGGGTGGAGTTTCGCAGGCCACTGCGGCCAGCTTTTGAGATTGAGCGGGCACACGACGCGGTGCGGGCTGTGGTTCCGCGGTTGGATCAGGATCGGTCACTGGCCAAGGACATCGATGCGCTTGCGGCGGCAGTGCGGCAGGGGGCGTTCAGCGCCTGGTGCGATCAGCCTGCATTTGGCGAGCGAAGTTGTCCGGAATCTGTCATTTGATGCTGATGTCGGCGTCCACATCTACGATCATTTTGTCTCCCTGGGTTTGAATGGAGTGAATCTTCAGTTTTTCGAGGGAGACTTTGTAGCCAGAGGAGGCGGTGGAGCCTTCGAGGGCCTTGCGGAGTAGGTCGGCGGCGTTGACCTTCATGCCGGACGGAATTTGGTGGGCGAGGAACGGAGTGAGGACGAAATTCAGTTCCTGACGATCGCTGACCCGGTCGATTCGGGCGTCGCGAAAGCCGATGGTTTCGCCTTCGCCGTCTGGGGCCAGCGAGACCTCGGCGGGGAGGGTGAGTGCGATTCCCAGGCATGTGCCGCCGACCGCTTTGCCCAGGCGGGCATGGGTCTTTACCTGGACCACGATGCGGTCATCGACAAAAGTGAGCTTTGGGTCTTCGGCATAGACCGAGCAGGCGGTCTGCGCATCTCCCTTGATGTAATAGCGGCCTTCGGGGCCGTTGAAGAGCTGCTGCTTGAGGGTGCGCTCCAGCGCGTCGCGGCTCACCGAAAGCTCCACGGCATAGGCGTTTGCGGCTGCGCAGGCAAGGAGCAGGGAGAGCGCGGCCAGCATTCTTGTAGGTATTGTCATAAGAGTATCGTGCCACCGCAGGGCGGCGGGTTACCAGCGGATGCGGTGGAAAGAACGTTTACGGGGAGTGATGGGGGCTGGGGGCTGTTTCGCTATTTCTTTTGAAAGCAGGCACATAGGAGCAGCCACAGCATGTAACATACTATTTGGGAATAGTTTACCTTCAATGCCATTTTCCTATTGATTTTTAGATAAAAAATCCGTAAAATAAGACACTAGAGATACCTATGGAGTGACAGGGCTCCCCACCCGTTTCCTAGGAAGTCCGAGCAAATCACCCTTCCAGAAGGACAACAAATCGTATGGCAAAGCGTCGTGGAAATCCGAATTGGGGCAAACCGGAGCCCATTGGGCCGGTTGTGCCGACAGTGACCTCTTTCGAGCAGATTGTGAAAGAGTTCAAGTTGAGCCCGGACCAGTACATCCGGTCAACTCGTTTGCGCGAGTGGGCTCGCCGGAACAAGAACTCGAAGTACATTCCCGAGGCGCTGTTGGAGGCTTGGGGGTTTGAGATCGAATCGACGTTGTAGTGGTTTTGTGGTTATTGTTTTCCACAAGAGCGCCGCCTTCGGGCGGCGCTCTTGCTGCTTTTGCCGCGGGTTTCAGCTCCTGGCTTCTAGCAGCTGGCTCTTCCGGATTTCTGGGCGCGGGAGCCGGGGACCGGATTTCGATGCGGATGCGGAGTGAATGGGGAGTTGCATTGCATATAGATAGCGGGCAAGGCTGCGGATGAGGGAATAATCGCCAAATAGCATTTCGTGGTCGAATTCGGCGCGATATTGGCATTTTAGGTTCATCCCAGTATTCGCGGACCGAATCGGAAGAAACTCGAAGAAACCGTTACCACATGCGAATGCGGCGGTGATACTCTGCTGGTGGGGAATACCTGTGCGCTTTATCCTGACGGCGTGGGCAGGCGCGAGTGTACTTGGGGGAGCTGATCGGGAAGTTCGCGATTCGGGGAAGTTGTATTGGGCGATCCCGATTTCGTGTGCTTATCGCTCTGCAAAGCCTTGGCACTGCCCCGCATGATGGTCGCCGCGGAAACTGTGAGATATGGGTTGAGCCATGGACATTGAGATCGGTATTGTCGGCAAGCCAAAAAAATGGATCCTGAATCAGACCCGCATCCGTATTGGACGGGATGCGAAGTGCGAAGTCAACCTTCCCGCAAAGCAATTTCCAACGGTATCCGGCGAGCACCTGGTGCTAGATGTTGCACTTGGCATGGTCAGGGTTTCGAGCCTGAGCGATTCCAGCAGCGAGACGTATCTGAACGACCGGCTGGCAAGCCCAGGGACGGTGGTCCGGTCTGGCGACGTGGTGCGCTTGGGCGCAGGGGGACCGGAGTTGAATATTCGGCTGCTTGAGCCGGAGGCCGAACAGTCGTCGCCAGGCTACGAACCCACACGGGTCATAACTCCGGAACCACGCGATTTCTCCGGGCCAGGAGCGACAACAGTAAGCCCGGCGCCTTTTGCCCCGGTGGGGTCACCCAGGAAGCATGGCTATGGACCGGAGTCGTCTCCGAGTCCGGCAGCGCCGATTCGGCCTGGAGCTTCGATACCGCCTTCGGGACCGAGATGGGCGGATTTTGGGCCAAGTTCTGTTGGAGCCTCCACAGGACAGGGGGTGGATCGCGGCCCGGCTACGACGATTATGCCTGGACCGGATCGCGGCCCGGCTACAACAATCATCCCAGGTCCGATCGCGCCTGGGCCCTCGCGAGGGCCTGTGACGGGGCTGGGGTTGGGAACGGGATCGGGACTGGGAGCGGGAACTGTATCTGGAACGGGAACGGGAGCGGACAACGTGAACTCACGCGAAGTGGAAGGCAAACTAAGAATAGTGCAGGTGATCCTTGCGGCCAACGTTGTACTTGTGTTGGGACTGTTTGTTTGGCTCTATCAGCTCAACCATCAACTGGGCGAGACACGGGACGAGCTGAAAGTGATGCACGGACAGGCCCAGGACGCCATGAAAGACCTGACGCCGCAGTTGGACGCAAGGATGGGTGTGTTCGAACGGCGCATGGACAGCATGGATACAAAGATGCAAGCTGCGGAAGACCACATGGTGAACCGCATGAATACGGAGATTCCCGCGATGCTGGATAAGTACATCGACAAGAAACTCGCGGAGAAGATGGCAAAGCCCTAGACGCGGGTGAAGCGGGAAGTCAGGGACGATTTACCTATCTTTTTCATTGCCCGCTGCCATTCGGTTTTGAGTTCGGGGCTGGCGAAATCGATGGTGCTGGTGACCGATTGCAGCAGATGTCCGGCCTTTTCCTTATCTTCCTTGATCATTGCTTTGGATCCGGTGATGGCATCCGCGATCAACCGGTCGGCGAATATTCTCCCCCTCGACCGGAACGAGGAAGCAACAGATTTGACGAAGTTGGAGTTTGCGGAGAGCGTGGCTTGCCGCATGACAGCTTCGCCTGCCGGAAGATCCGTCTCCAGGACTGCGTAGGCTCTCCCGATCATCCGGTAAAGAGGCTGCTGACCTTCTTCCTCAAGTGCCGCAAGGGCCGTTTGCACGCGAATCGAACGCTGGACAGGCTGCGGCTGCATTTGAAGCAGTTGAGTGGCGTCCGCCTGCTTGCCTGAAAGAGTGAGTTTTCTGGCATTCGTCAATGCCGTTTCGATTTGCTGGCGAAGCGACTCCCGGCCGGTCGCGGCCTGGTCGAGCAGCAGATGCAACGCCGTGTCGTCTCCCTGATGGAGCGCGCCTTCGATGAATTCGATGGCTTCGTCGAATTGAGACTCGCCAATAAGCGCCTGTGCTTGTGCAAGGTTGTTGCGAAGAGCTTCCTGGCGGCGAAACTCCTGTTCCTCGTTTCGAGCGAAATCGAGCAAGGAAAGGATTTCGCCAGTGGCAATGCCCTCGGCCTCACAGAATTCAAGGGTTTTAACGGCGTCGGAATACTGCCCTTTGCTCAGCGCTTCCCGGGCCCTGTTCAGGTAATCGGTGCGGCGCTCGTCCACGCCTTGCTGACGGCGTCGCTCGTCGAGCATCGCCTCCATTTCCATCAGCCGCTGATCGCCCGGCAGTTTCGCCAGCGCCTTGCGAACCAGATCCCAGGCCTCACCCGGAGAAAGGTCGCGGCACTTCTGAATGGTTTCATCTACCAGAATTCGATTCTCGTGAGTCTTGATCTGCCGATCGACTTGTGCATTGAGCTGAAACAGCGCCGCTTCGGAAGGCATGGAGGTCATCGCATCCTGAATCGACCGGGAGGCCTGCTTGAGCAACTCGTAAGTGACTGCTTTAGAAACCTCTTCTTCGATCCTGGAGATGATTTCCCTGCGCCGTATCTGCTCCAGGCCCGCGTTTGCGTCCTGGAACAAAAGAGGAAGCTCGGGGTTGGTTGGATCCAGCGGCTCAACCTGCTTCAAGAACTCGATGGCGTCGCTAAAGCGCCGGGAGGCAATTTCACCCTTGGCTGACTTGAGCAGCGCCTTTGCCTGGTCCTTTAATTTGGCGTGTTCCGCCTCTTTTATTACCTCATTGCAAACCGCGGTTATTTTTGAATTTGTCTTTGTGTCGGTCTTATCGACCTTCTTCGCGTTGTAGAGCAATTCAAGCGCAGCGTCGTATTTGCCTTTGCGTCTCTCGATCTCGGCCTTGCGCAACAAATCATCGATTTTTTCCTGCTTGTCCTTCGCCTTTTTTACCTTATCCCTTATTTTTACCAATTCAAGATTTTGGGGGTCGTCTACCAGAAGGCCTTCCAGAATCTCAAGGGCCTTTCCGTAATGCTTGTCTTCAAAGGCTTTTTCGGCGTCCCCTTTGCCGAGCTGGATCTTCGCCTGACGTCCGGCCTGGATCTTGTTCTTGCCAGCCACATCGAGCAACCGCTTCACTTCCACGTGTTTGGGATCGAGTTTCAGCAGTTGCAGCAGCAAAGAGCGAGCCTTGTCGAACTCCTCACCGTCGATAAGCCGCTGGGCATCGGGCAAAAGGTGGTTAATCTGTTCCTGGTGCAGTTCGGAAACAGCGGTGGAGAGATCGGCAGCCATTTCTTCGGCAGTTTGATAGCGATCGTCGGGGTTCTTGGCCAGAGCTCGGTCGACGATATATTCAAGGCTCGGTGGGCAATCGGGGTTGATGCTGCTGGGAAGGGGATAAGGCTCCCGCAGGATCTTGAACATGATCTCGGGGTCGGCGAGGCCGGTGAACGGGAGTTTTCCGGTAAGGATCTGGTAGAGTACGACGCCTGCGGCAAAGATGTCCGATCGCCCATCCAGGGTCTCGTTCCGCAAACGTTCCGGGGCCATGTAGGGGACCGTGCCGACGATGGTTCCGGTACGGGTCAGATTCAGGTCCCCTTCGCGCTTTTCAGGCCGCGCGATGCCAAAGTCGAGAAGCTTCGCGGTTCCATCGCGCTGCACAAAGATGTTCGCCGGCTTCACGTCCCGATGGATCACATTCTTGCGATGCGCATACCCCAGCGCGGAACATATCTTCTCCAGAATCTCCAGTTTTTCGGCCAGCGAAGTTTGCGCGCCGGCGCGGAGAATCTTGTCCAGCGGTTCTCCATCGACGCATTCCATTACGATGTAAGGCTCGCCGTGCTCGTCTCCGATTTCGAAAACGGTGACTATATTCGGGTGGTTGAGTGTCCCGGTTCTCCGGCCCTCTTCGTAGAAGCGGGCAAGCATGTTAGGTTCGGCAAGAATATTCCCGGTGAGCTTCTTGATCGCTACTTCGCGGCCGATCTGCGGATCCCTGCCGCGATACACAACGCCCATGCCGCCGCTGCCAAGCTTTGCCAGGATGTCGTACTTGCCGATTCGATCCGGCAAGCTGTTCTGCGCATTGTCGTAAGGTTCCACGTTCTTGCCTCGCTTCTCGCCTGGCTCGATCCGTACTCCTGCCCGTTTTCCGCATGGACGATGTGTCCAGAGACTTCAATTGCCCCGTCCGCGACGAGCGGAGGGGCTGGTGTATGCATTATGGGGTGATAGTCATTTTAGGCCGCAAATCGAACTGTTGCTGCAGAAATCGCCTCGCGTTATCGCGTTCGGTGGTCTTTTCGTCCTTCGCAACTTCAAGGTAACGAAGGTAGAATTCGGCGGCGGGAATGGGGTCGTCTTCTTTCTCTCTCGCAGCGGCAATGGCGTAGAATCTCTCCGGCAGCAGTTCCACTTTCTTGCTGACCTCGTCGGTCAACTGGTCGCGAGCTGCGTTTTCCGTCTGAATCCTGAACTCCTGCGGATCCTTGGCTATATCGGATTTCTTGACTCCCTTGGTGTCATGGAGTTCCACGTCTTCATTGAGAATGTCCTTTTGCGTATCGCTCTTCTCGATGGGATCGAGGGTAATCTCATTACCCCTCCCGGTAAGCGCGTCGACGATGCGAACCTGCAGCCGAATCTCGCATTTGGTAGTGATGGTTTTCTTGGTGTAGCTATACTTCCGGATGACGTCAACCGCTTTGAACTGGTGAATATTGTCTTCCGCGGACTGTGCGTCTTCGACGGCCTTGGACGTCGTGGTTACAGTGTCCTGTAGCTGCTCGATTTCCTTCTTGTTTCCCCGGGCTTCTCCGCCTTGCAGGGCCGACTGGGCGGTAGTCAGTTCGTTTTTGGCTTTTATCAATGCGCGATCAGCCTTCTTCCAGTCTTCATTTTCCTGATTTTCGGTTCCGGCAGAGTACTCCGACTCCTGCGATTCGTCCACGGGGATAGAAGTGAGGTGATGGGTCATGACGTCTCCAATCAGCTCAAAGTCCGGCTTCAAATCCCCTTTCATGTTGGCCACATCCGCACTGTGCATCGCTGTTACCTGAATGGCGGACGTCTCAAGCTTGGTTAGGATCGCATTTTCCAACTGGGTGTAGAAATTGGCGTTGTCGCGTTCTGAAGTCTGGTCCTGGAAGCGAACACTGATCCACAACTTCGATCGATACTGGTGGGCCTGCGCCTGGATCGTGTCCTCCTCGGAATCTCGAATCGCTTCAAGGTTCGACTTGTATTGGCGGGCCTCCTCCAGGCACGCGAATCCCATTTCCGTACCCGAGCCGCCCGGCTTTGCCAGATAAGTCTTTGCCTGATCGAGAAGGTAAGCGCTCAGGGCATCGCCCTCCAAGTCCCTTTTTTCTTTGTACCCGTCGTTCTCGCTGAGCGCGTAGGCATGGTCGTAATCTTCAAAGGCCCTCTCGATAGCTCTTTTATCGGGCACCCCTCGGATGGGGGTATGCGTCTGGTGCAGGCTCTTTGCCTCGGCAGCCGCAGCCAGAATATAGGCCGGTTGAAGCGCCGTCATCTCATCTGCGACGATTGCAAGCCGAGAGGGTGTGGCGAGCGCCGCGAGAACCTCATACGCCTCGACCGTCTTTTTCTGGTCCTGATATTCCTTGCTGGCCACCAGGGCCTTTGCCGCTGCCGCTTTGTCCTGGGTAACTCCAAGCTGCACATTGGCGTTCTTCAAAGCATCCCGGGCTGCGGGGGTGTCCTTTTCGCTCCCCGCCTTTTCAAACTCGTTGATGGCGCTTTGCCAATTGTCGCTGCGCCCGAAGTTGTTTCCCTGTGTCATGTGGTACGTGTATGCGGTGTCGATTACGAAGGCGACGCGGGGCTCTTCGTCGGCAAATGCGCGATAGGGAGCGACGAATTGGAAAGCCTGGTCGTATTGCTTTCCGTCCAGGTTGGTTTGCGCCGAGCGCAGCGCGCCCTCGAAATCGTTGATGTCTTTGGTGACGCCTTCAAGCAGAGCTTGTGCAGGCTGGAAAAACGAATCGATTCCACTGAGGATGTCACTGTACTTTTTCGCATTCAGCAGGTGGAGATAGCCAACGGTGTTGGTCTTCAGCGCTGTACGGTACGCATCCAGTTCGGAACTTCCTTTATCTGTAATGGAAGTTAGGTCTTTGCCAACCTCTTCGTCAAGTTTCTTGTACTCGGCAAGATCGGGTGACTGGCCGCGCGCCTGATCGGCACGTGTCTTGGCGGCCTTCAGGTCAGAGTAGGAAGGAGAATCCAGGTTTTGGGTCTTCTCGTAGGCTTGCAGGGAGACTTCGCCCTCGTTGACGAACAGGGTAGCCAGAGCCGCTTTTGCCCTGGTTAAATTGTGGGCCGGGTGCGAAGCCGGATTTGTGGCCAGGTAATTTTGCCAACCATCGATTGTGTTAGCTCTCTGGGCTCGCAGAAATTCTGCCAGTTCGATGTTGGTTCCGGAAACCAGAACCAGTGTCACGCCCTTATTGATTACCTGAGCCCCTCCCCCGGAGGGACCGAATGCGGCTCCGGTCAAATGGGCCTGATCGGCCAGATCGGAGAGCGAATAAGACGCGCCATGCTCGAACTTGGCGTTCAAGGGCACTACGCAGACGGCCTGTGCCCCGCTCACCGTGTAACGCAGCACGCCGTCGGTTCCGCGTTCCAGAATGCCACCGGGGGCCAGATGCACCTGTTCCATCTTGTTATAGGTGGAATGGTCGACCGTCGCCTGCTGATACGGAGTGCAGTCTTTCATCTCCGCTTTGGCGTTGATAAGCACGTCGGTAAGCTGCACATAGGCAGCGCCGGAGGGCCCATCGTAGAGTTCGATGGCGGTCAGGGAAGGTTCCTTGGCCATGGCGGCTGGCGCAAGCCAGCCGAGGCCGAAGCCCGCCAATGCGATGATCCAGGCCGGAGAGAGCCGCCTGGCCGTTACTTTGTAGTCCAAATCGTACGATGCCATGATATCCCCAGAACAACGTCGAGAAAGGCAACTCGCTAAGGTGAAAAAAGGGCGGCGCGCTTGCGCTTCCGTACCAGCGGGACAGTCCTTGATCCGTTTCAGCGTCCCATGGGAGCCGTGATTACGGAAAATTAAAATCAAGTTTTATGCCTACTGGCATTTTCTGCTACGCTATCACTTCCCCCTGAAGGTTGCAATTTTTTTTGCATAACTGGGAACGGGAGCCTGTAAAGTGGCCATATCGGAAAAAATGCACGTGTCGAAACAAACCCGTAGACTTGGCCAGGCTGCGACCGAAAGGTTTCCCCTGGGACAAGGAAACCCGCCAAATCGCGAAGCTTTTCTCTCCATTCGGCTATGGAACACCGGAGAGAACGGAGAAACTGTGCCGCTTTATTGGGACAGCGGCGCGGCCGCCGTATGCCTCACCGCCGACGTGATTGCCGCTTCGGAGGGCCAGCCGGTTTCCAGCGATAGCGGGGTACTGGTTACAAGTTTTCACTCCGATCATCTGGCGATTTCGGCTGCGCGCCGGCTCCAGTGGGCGATCCAGGGCTTTTCAGAAAACACCGACTTGCAGGGGATTTCAGTTGCTGTGCTGGTTCACTCCGCGGAGGAGTTGTCGACGGGATCCGAAGGCGATGCGCTTCGCGGCGCCCTGGACCAGGCTACGGGCGGACAAATACTTCTCACGGAAAAGGCCAGCCAGTTCTTTGAGGATTTGCCCGGCTTTGCCTCCCAGACGCTGGACGGGACCGGTCTGCGAGAACTGCAGTGGCGCAGTCCGGAAAGTAACTCGACCCGCGTGTTCGACGAACAGTGGCTCACCAATTACATTCAGCAGCATGGCCTGGAGGAGCAGCTATCGGAAGCACCGCCGCCTGCGGTTGCTCCGGATGCGCCATGGAAAGCCGATTCGAGCGCCGAGGATGAGCGCGGGCCCGGTTCGATGTTCTCAAACCCCAAGATGCTCTGGATCATTGGGGGAGTATGCGCGGCGGCTCTGGCGGTGGGGGCGGTGTTGTACTTCACCCGGTCGGGGGATAAGCAGTCCACACAGGTGGTGGACACACACCCGACTCCAACGAACCCAACGGCGCCCAGTGCCGGAGGGGGTCAGACGACAGGGGAAGGCAATCCGACTTCACCGGACCCCGGCCATACTCCCCAAATACCGACTCAGGGGCACCATCCGGACAATCCGCCGCCACCGGATAAGCCTGGCCACCTGCGAAACGACCTGAAGCACCCGAGGGAGAACCAACCGGGGACAACGCCACCAGTCACGCCGCAAGTCCCGCCCACCGATACGCCGCCTGTTGTACCGCCTAAGGAGAATAAAGACAGGAGCGGCTGCAACCTGGAAAGAGACCAGTGGGATCTTGTGATTCAGGCAGGGTGGAAAAGCTATAACAAAGCCGATTATGGTAGGGCCGTAAAGCAATTTGGCTCAGTCCTTGCCTGCGACCCCGGAAATGGAAAAGCGAAGGAAGGTTCTGAACGCGCAAGGGGAGCCATGGCGGAAGGCTCGCGCGACAACTGAGATTCGGGGGCCGGGACTGGGGGAGTCTCTGCCGGCCTGGCGTTATCTGGATGCCCCGATTCCCAGCCGCCTATTGCGCCGGCGGCTTTGAGTAGGAGTAAGCGTCGAACGACTGCAGGAAGATGGCCATGGGAATCGTGAAAACGCCGTCCGGACCCGGTCTCGCGCCCCAGGGATTGCGCAAGGTAATCGTCTGCGCGCCTTCGTCGAAGTCCATTACCGAGTAAGCGTGAGCATCCACCCACCAGCTCTTGTTCTGGGCCTCGAATTCCGGGCTCGGAGCGTTGTTCTTGGTACCAGCCACAACGGCCACGCCGCCCTGGTGGAGCCGCCGCAGTTGCTCCAGCAGCGCGGGAGCGTCGCTGACCTGTCCGGCACTGGCCCCGCCCAGAAACGACTCAATCACGCGCACTGGAATCCCACCCTCACCCAGGCTCTTGTAGGCTCCAAAGACCTCGCCATTTTGACGCACGGTAAGCGCCAACTGGTCAAAATATCCTTTTTCGTCGAGAAACCCGGAGAGGGCCAGAACCTGCGCGGCGGGAATTCCCAGAACGCCGGCCTGCGCGGCCAGTTTGGCCTTGAAGGCCGCCTTGTCAAGATCTCCGTCCTGGCTCACCACGGCGCGAATTGCGCGATCGTAAGCCACCAGCAACAGGCCGGACTGGTCGAGCCACGACAGCGCCATCGGCTTAACAAAGCTGGGAATTACAGCCGAATTGTTGATGGCCCGGACAATGCTCTGGCGCAGGGCGCGTTGCGCATACCCGCGCATCAGCACCAGAACCCACGATCCCTCGGAGTGGTCGTAGCTGTGCGCGCGACCGTAATCGATGTCGGTATCGAAGACGGTCTCGTCGGGTCCCTGAAAGAAATGCACTTTATAACCGCCGCCGGGATTGGGCGTGATGTCGTTGCGCAGGGTGTCGGGCGCAACCTTGGCCACTTCAGCCAGCGAGGCATGAAAATAGCATGTGCCGAGAATGCCCTGGCGCACCGCCAGCGGACTTACGCCATGCACTCCGTAGAGTTGGGACACATCCTGGGCTGCGGCCGGCATCGGTTCGCACTGCAAAGCGGCAAGCGCCAAAGCCGCTACGCAAGCCGGCACGGAAAGTCTGAGATGTCTCGCGAATGTATCGATCATTTCTTTTCGGGGTCCTTCGCCAAAGTAACATGGAGTCGAAGCGAATATATATTAAAAACGCATTGGCGCGGAAAAGTTCAACAGGCGGCTATGCCCGCGCGATGGAATTCCGGGCAGCGCCGGCACAGGCAAAAGAGCGTGAAGATTCTCCTCAAGCTGGCCGATGAACTCGATAGGCAGGCCAATTGCAAAGCGCAGGGCATCGGATCGATTTCGATTAAGAAGCAAAGAGACAAATCCGCGCCATAGACTGCAACTTTCGGGCGCTTGCTTCTGGGTGCCGCCGGTGTGGTACGCTGTGGGGAATCCGAAAATCTTTCTTATGCCCGTGGATGAGCCGAAACCGATAGCTTCATGGATCATTGGGAGTGCCAAGGACTGTAACCTCAGGGTGCCGAAGGATACCGTTTCCGGCCACCATTGCCGTCTCGCGCACGCCGGCAATGGATTCACCGTGGAAGACCTTGGCTCGACGAACGGCACCTACCTCGATGGAGTTAAGCTCGAGCCGGGCAGGCCGGTAAGGGTTGCGCACGGGGCAAAGATCACCCTCGGTCGCCTTGTGGAGATGCCCTGGCCAGTGGCCGGGAACGGCCCGCTGCCCAGTCCCATTGCCAGCATGAATACGGGTTCCGGACGCTCCCTTGGCGGCGCCGCGGGGGTGAGGCCGATCACCATTGGACGTTCACCGGAATCGGATGTCCAGATCGACCTGCCGAATGTCTCCTGGAACCACGCCATCATCACCATGGAGAACGGCCAGTACATTCTCGAAGACCGGAATTCGCGCAATGGCACCGCGATCGGCGAATTGAACAATCGCATCACCAGGTCGGTTCTTGACCCGAACGCGGAAGTGTACTTGGGGTCGTACAAGATCGCCGCATCGCAGCTTCTCTCGCTTGAGACCAAGGTTGAAATCGGCGAAGCCGCGTTCAACAAGATCTCGTTTCGCGGCAAAACCATGGAGATTGGCCGCGACCCGCAGTGCGACATTCCGCTTCAGTTTCCAATGGTTTCCTGGCGTCATGCGCGGATTACCCGTGCGCCGGAAGGCGTGCTGGTGGAAGATCTCGGCTCCCGCAACGGAACCTACGTCGGGGGCATCCGGGTTACAGGCAAGGTGCTGGTAAAGCCGGGTCAGGAGATCGGCCTGGGCAGTATCCGCTTCCAGCTTCTGGAAAACGGCGAACTGGCGCAGCGCGACTACAACGGCAAGGTCACCATCGAAGCGCGCGACATTGTGGTGAATTCGCCCAACGGGAAGCGGCTGCTCAACCCGGTTTCGCTCACCATCTTCCCGTATGAAATGGTGGCGCTGATGGGCCCCGCAGGCGCCGGCAAGACAACCCTGCTGAAGGCGTTGAACGGTTATACGCGGCCAGTGCAGGGTACGGTCTTGTTTCGTGGCCAGAGCCTGTACGACTACTACGATCTCTATCGCCACATGATGGGCTACGTGCCCCAGGACGATATCGTCCATCCGCAGTTGACGGTGCGCCAGGCGCTGTACTTTTCCGCCCGCCTGCGGACCGACCTTACCGACTCCGAGATAGAAACGCGTACCCAGAGGGTGCTCAAGGACCTGGGCATCCCGGACAAGATCGACACCGTGATTGGCTCCCCGGAGAAAAAGACGCTCAGCGGCGGCCAGCGCAAGCGGGTGAACATCGCGCTCGAACTCATTACCGACACGCCGGTGCTATTCCTTGACGAGCCAACCTCCGGTCTTTCTTCCTATGACGCGGAGTCGGTCGTGGACCTGCTGAAAAACCTCTCCAAGACCGGCAAGACCATCCTGACCACCATCCATCAGCCCAGCTTGCGGGTCTACAAGCAGTTCGACAACCTGCTCATGATCTCCCGCGATATGGGGGACACGCCCGGATCGCTTGTCTACTTCGGCCCGGCATTTCCTGATTCCATTCAGTTCTTCAACCCTACGGCGCCAGGGGTGGGAACGACCATCGACAAGGTTCCGGATTTGAATCCGGAGATGCTGTTTTCCGGCATGAACACGGTGCCCGCCGCGAATCGTACCGAGACCTGGCGGCAGCGGTTCCTGCGATCCCACTATCAGCAGGAATTCGTGACCAACCGCTCTGGCCGGCAGGCCGCGGTGACGGACAAGACCGGAGAAGAGAAGCCGCGGCGCCAGTTCGGGCTTGGCCAGTGGCTGGCGCTGGTAAAGCGCAACCTGATGGTAAAAGCGCAGGACCGCGTGCAGACTGGGATTCTGCTGATGCAGGCACCCTTCTTCGCCGTGCTGGTTTGCATCATCGCGCACCCGCTCAGCGCCAACGACTTTACCGGGCTCATGGAGAAGCTTCCCATCGTTCATTTCTTGATGGTGGTGGCGGCCGTCTGGTTCGGCTGCAACAACGCCGCGCGCGACATTGTTGGCGAGTGGACCATCTACAAGCGCGAGCGAATGGTGACGCTCAAGCTCCTTCCGTATGTGTTCTCGAAGTTCGCGGTGCTGTTGGCGCTATGTATGTTCCAGTGCGGCTCCATGCTGGCAATCGTTTATCTGTTCCTCGGGCTTCATGGCAGTTTCTTATCTGGGTTTCTTGTCCTGCTGATGGCTTCCATGATTGGTGCGGGACTTGGACTTTGCGTCTCGGCGGTTGCCAGAACCAACGAGGCCGCCATTGCGCTCCTTCCGGTGATTCTGCTTCCCATCATCGCCCTTGGCGGCGGCATGCGCCCGGTTTACCAGATGCCCAAGGTGGGCCAGATCATCAGCGGAGCTATTCCCTCCCGGTGGGCCTTCGAGGCAAATCTGCTGGACGAAGCCAAAGCCAAGCAGTGGAAACCGAAATTCCCGTTTCCGGGCACAATCCCCCATCCTGCCGCCGGCCAGCCGCTCGCGGGCGCAAATCCCCCGGGACAGCCGGGAATGGCGGTTCCGGAAGACCCGATGCCCGGAGCGCCGTGTCCGATGGAGATCCCGCCCACCGACTTCGCGCAGCATCACATACCCAGCTACGTTGTCGACGCGAAAAACTGTGTCGGCGATGCGATTGAAAGGCCAGCCCTGAGTACGGAAAAGAACGCCGTGGCCTATCGGCACAAGTTCCGCGAATCGTTGGTGGTGCTGGGGGCAATGCTTCTTATGCTGACGGCTGGGGTAATCGGAATTCTTCGCAAGCGCGATAACGATCCACAATGAACCGGCGGAAATGGAGCCGTGGGCCCCGGTCTTTCCCTTTTTTTCAAAGTCGCATGTTTCCGGACGAATTATGCATCTTAATTCAGAAATCAGCGTTTTCGAAGTCAACGCCGGATGTGTCTCTGAAGGTGAGGTTCAAGGATGAAGGAGATTCCGATCCCCAATCAGCCGGTCGTCACATTTGCCGAGGTAACCGATCCCGGAACATTGCGCAAGGAGAACCAGGATAGTGTCCTGCAAATCCGGACCGCGCTGGGCGACCTTTCCATCGTGGCCGACGGCATGGGCGGGTATGAAGGCGGTGCTGTTGCATCGCGCATGGTTGTGGCCAGCTTCAGCGAGCATCTGGCAAGCCTGGGCGCGAACTACCCGGCCGACAGCGCGATACGCGAGGCCTCGGCACTCGCCAACGGGAACATTCTTGCGTCGGCAAATGCGCCCGGCTCGTCGCACCGCCGGATGGGCTCCACGGTGGTGGTTGCGCTGGTTCAACAGGATGCACTTGAGACCCGAGCCTGGATTGGCCACGTGGGCGATAGCCGGGCCTATCTGGTGCGCGGCGGCCTCATGAGCCGGTTAACCAACGATCATTCCCAGGTGCAATTGCTGCTTGCGAGCAACCTGATTACCCCGGAGGAAGCCGGAAGCCATCCTGACGCGTCCGTGCTGACACGCTGCCTGGGCCACCACCCCGCGGTGGAGATCGATATAGAGGCGGTTGTGCTGGCGGCCGGCGATACGCTGCTGCTGTGTTCCGACGGATTGTGGGGATACGTCGCCGAGGAGGATATCGAGACCGTGGCCGCCAACCCCAATCTCACGGTCGATGGAGCTGCAAGAGCAATGCTGGATTTGGCGCTGGCGGCCGGCGGCCATGACAACATCGGTATTGAGCTTGTGCGGCTTAGCGCCCCCCCAGTCGCGGCTTCCAGCGTCGTTACGCCTCCGCGCCAACGCAGGAAATTTGGTGTTCTTGCCATTTGGTTGCTGAGTCTCGCAGGCCTGGGTGCGCTTGCCAACTTTGCGATGACCCATCACTGGCTGGACACACTGCTGCATCCGCATTGAGGCTGAAATGCGGCGGCCGGTAAATGACCCGCGAAATGCGATCAGCCCGCTGGAAGTCGAATTCCGGGAGGGCGTCCGATGGCGGGGAAGCTGGAGTTTGCTAGCCGTGCGCAATGAACCAGGGAATCTCCGATTAACGCGATGCTTTTTGCGGCACGACTTCAGTCGTGACTCCAATAGCCTTCGGCCGACTCAAGTGGATGAAAACACCGACGCTGGGTGCTCCTGGTCGCTCGCCTTTGGGGACCGGGGAGGGAGAATCGAGCTGCCTGAAGCGCAATCACTCACGGAATAGGGGAACATGATACTGCGGTGTGGGCCTATTGCCTCATGCCCAACCATGTGCACCTGATCCTGAAACCGACGCGAGCCGACGACCTTGGCCGCGCCATCGGCGAAACCCACTGGCGCCACACAAACTTCATCAACGCCCGCGGACGCTGGACCGGCCATCGATTCCAGAGCCGCTTTGCCTCGGTTGTGCTTGACGACATCCACCTCGTCCGTGCCGTTCTCTATGTCAGCTTGAATCCGGTGCGCGCCCGGCTGGTCTCCCGGCCCCAGGAATGGAAGTGGTCCAGCGTTCGCGCCCACCTGTCCGGGGTAGACAATGCGATCATAGCGGTGCGCCCCATACTGGATAGAATTCCGCACCTGAAAGATCTGTTGCAAGCCGGCACAGAGGAGGACTTTAGCGAATTGCGCCGCGCCGAAGCCGCAGGACGCCCGCTGGGTACGCCCGAGTTCCTCACCGGCCTGGAGAACCTGCTGGGACGCAAGATCGCACGCCGCTCTCCGAGGCGCAGACCGAAAACCGAAATCTCCGACGCGGAGCAGCTAGAATTGCTGTGAATAGGTATCATGTCTCCCCTATTTCCAATCGAGGCTATTCACCCCGAACAGGTCACCTGACCAGTTACAGGATCGACCCGCATATCCAGAAAACCACCGGGCGGCGACCTATGATGGCATTAATATACTTAGCTGAAACCTCGTTACAGCTGGCGTGCCGTGTCAATTGCTTCAATACCCAACGGAATTGGCATGCCGCGTTTTCTGAGCCCATTCTTCAAAATCGCTGCGATGTAGTGCTCCTCCCAATACCCTACCCGAGATAAATTCTCCTGCATTTCGACGATAGCATTTTCTGATTCCAGCTTCTGCCCCATCAAGAAGGTCGTATGGTTGGCGACCAAATCCGCAGCCTGGAGGGCCGGGGTGGTCTTGTCATTCAATTGCTGAAAGCCGCCCATAAATTTGGCGGTCTTTTTATTCATTTCTCTGAATGCGCGATAGCAGCCATGCAATTCGTCAAAATCATCTCCTTGATCGTGAACAAAGGCGACGACGCTATGCCCCGGCATCTTTCTCATGTGCTTCACAGTCTCGAACATGACGCTGCTAAGGGCGGCTTTATAGGGGTCTGTCGGAAGAATGTTATTCGCTTCGGGAAAGCGCCCCGATGCGCCTATAGTCTTCTAACTGTACGGCCACGCCTATTCCACGAATGGCAGGATGGTGGGACAAAACAGACTGCAGTTCTACTCGAACCTCCCGCGCCTTGTCTTTTTCCTTTTGCGTCGGGTAAAGCTTGCCACTCTTTCGAAAATGCTGGAACTGTCCATTCACGCAATCGCACTCGCTGCTCTTGAAGTACTCGAGCCCGTGGGTGTTCAGTATCTTCTTCCAATCAATTCGGAACGATTCCCAATCACCTCTTCCGGCGTAAAATCCGGCAGAAACCATAATGCGCTGTGCGCCCTTGTCTTTGCTGTCATCGAGAAACGAGTGATAGACCATACACATGTATCCTTAATGCTTTCTTCTGGGGGGAACAAGGGATCGTAAAGTTTATCAAGAGTAATCTCGCCGGGTGGCCAAGGTCCCGCCCATGAGACCTGGGATTCAAAGCGGTCTACGACATCGAAGAGACTGCTTCACCGATAGACTTCTCTGCGGTTACCAATCTGCAAAACCAGAACCGTCAGCACCCCGTCCTGAATGTCGCAGAGGATGCGATAATCGCCTACGCGATAGCGCCAAAGATCACCCAGCGGCCCCTTCAGCGCCTTGCCCAACTCGCGCGCATCGTCGCTGGGAGCAACGCGCTCATCCATAAAGTCGACAATGCGCCGGGCGGCGAGTTTATCCAGCTTGCGCAGTTGCTTCTTCGCGGTCTCGGCGTACTCAATCGTCCAAGCCAAGGTCGTTCCTTACCGAAGCCGCGGAGTACACCTTCTCCTGCCCCTTCCGCACTCGCGCCAGCGTCTCGGCGGCAAGATAATACTCCTCTACCTCGGCAATGCCGCCCTCAATGATCTCCCTCAAATAAAAGGCCTTCGTTCGTCCCGTCTTCCGGGCCAACTGGTCAAGCCGGTTCTCAATTTCCGGTGCAAGCCTGATTGAAGTAGCCAAAGTCACCTCCCGCAAGAATACATGTATTTATTGTATCGCACTGCCGAGTGCCGGACTCGCTCGGGTCGCGCCTTCGGGGCCTCAAAATAAATCACATCCGGCACCCCGTAATTTGCAGATAATATTCCTCCGTTGATGCACAATCACAAGTAGAGAACAGCCGCCAAGTTCTCTAACAAAACTGCCAGCGACTCTAAAACGCCGCAAACCGCCCATAACCCATTTGAAATTAAGAATCTGCGGCGAATTTCAATGGAATCAATTATTTGGAGCGAAGCTCCACCCGCAACCTGCTGAAAACAAGATATTTCCCTACAGAAACTGGGGGTGGGGCATGTGACGGGTACGGACCGCAGCCCCATGGCCCTGACCTCTGCTCGCTGCTCTGTAGAATCCCATCATGCGGGCCACCCCAGGCCTCGCCATCGAGACCTGGGAACGCAGCCGCGCCCTTTCAAATCACCCGTTCGGTCAAAATTTCCTCAGCCACCGAACGAGCTAAACAGCGTCGAAAAGGTCTTATTGGCCCCCTCTTCCGCCACAATCGACCACGCCGCCAGGTTGGACATCAGATTGACCTGCGTCGCGGACAAGTTGGTATTCACTGTCGCATAGTTGGGGAAGTTATTCTGCGTCACGTCGTTCGTGATGAAGTTGGCGACATCGGAGTTGCCATTGAACAGATCGAACCACGCCGACACATAGTTCAAATGGCACCACACCACGGTGACGCTGCCCGCCTGCACGCCGAACCAGCTATTGGCCAGCACGGTAAGCTGCTGCGTGAAGATAGCCGGCGCGGAGTTGGGTCCATTGCTGTTGGCCGCGTTCCACAACCCCTGCAAAAGCGCGGGAAAATCATCCGAAGGGAAGACCTGATTGTGGGCATAAGCCAGCGCCTGGCTGTCGATGCAGGTTGCGCCCTCATAGAGTACATATCCCTTGTTGCACTCGTCGCTCTGGCCATAGCCGTAGGGCTGGTAGCCGAACAGCGGCGGAAGGGCGTCGTCGACGATGACATACGTATTGGGCAGATAGCCGCCTTTCCCGTCGGAAACTCCATATTGGCCCGCCGCCACAGCCGAATTCGAGTTGGCGCATGAGATGATCGCCTTGATATCGGAGTGGGCCAGCAGCGCGCAGACCCCGCTGTTTTCCAATATCCCGGCGTCGGCAAAGCCGGTGGATTGGGGATTGGAGACCACGGTTGGATCGAGCACCGGCCAATAGCCATATTGCGGAATCAGGATCTGCGGGTTGGGGATGGTGATGCTGGCCGCGCTCGCTTCCGGAACCGCCGCGTACTCCTGAACCATGGACTTCGCCCTTGCCATCTGCTCGCCCGTAAGGTGGCCTTCGATCCAATCCCATATTTCTTTAGCGTACTGATAAAGAGTGGCAAGGAACTCCAGCGGATGCGCCTCCCAGTAGGCAATCTGGTTTTGCAGTATTCCCGCGAAGAACGAGCTGCTGGTGCCGGCGCTGTCGGTGAGCGTCCATTGGCGCGTCTGGTTGGCCACTGCGGCGCTCCCGCTGACCGAACTCAGGCTGGAATTGAAGGAAAAGGAAGTAATTCCGCCGCCGCCGGGCGGAAGGCCGTTCGCGTCCGTGCCGACGGGCGTTCCCACGATTCCGGTCATGAACGGCGTGGCCATCACGGGCGCAAGCGCCTGGATCCTGGTGCCTTGCTGGTTGAGGAACATGGCCATGTTGCAGATGTGATAGGGGCGAGGCATGCGGCTGCTTCCGCTGGCAACCAGGAACGGCGTCACGCTTCCAAGCGATGGATTCGGCCCAGTAACGTAGGTACTGAGCGTCTGCGAGTCCCAGGAGAACAGATCCGTAGGCGCGAGGCTTAAATTGGGCTCAAACAAGCCGGCCGGAAAAAGAATATTCAGTCCGACGATGGTTTGCCAGATCATGTTCGGCGGAACGTTTAGCTCATAAAGAACCACGGCCTGCACGGCAAGAAGGAGCGGCGAGAAAATGGTGGCTGTGATGGGCGCGGCGGCGCTTTGCGAGGAGATCGTGCCCAGGTTAACCAGACTTTCGGAGCCGATGTTGGCATTGTAGACGCCGAGAAACTCGCTGTCGGACGGGCCGTTGGCCGGCAGGAACTCATAAGGCACCCCGAGCCACGAACCGCCGGAGACAGTGGAGAGCGCCTTGATCTGGCCCAGCATGGGGACGCCGTTGAACGTGAGGGAACTGAGCGCTTGCAACTGCCCCATGCCGGCGGTGAGGGCGCGCGATCCGCCGCCGGAAAGGGCAACACCAATGGATCCGGGTGGGGCCGTCGCGCCGGAATAGAACTGGCTGACGGACAGTGGGGGCGTGGGTGTCAGAGTGGTATTGAAGTTTCCAGAGGACATGGTTGGGGGACCATCCTTTCCCGGCAGAGTGTGCCATGGCGGGTTTCCAATGTCAATGGGGAAATAAGCCTGTGGAAATCAAGCCCCGGAGTTCCCGACGCCGACGTTAACTCCTGAGCAATTGCCTCTGAATTCTGTAGAATTCCCCTATGCGTCGCTATTCACTCTTGCTCGCCCTCATCGCCGCCCTGCTCGCGCCCGGCCTCCGCGCCCAATCTCCCCAACCCGCTCCAGCCTTCCCAGCCTGTCCTTCCACCGCGACGCTGGACCAGCTCATCGCCGCCATCGACGCCGCGATAACCGGCCCGGCCAACAAGGACCGCACCTGCTTCCGCGCCCTGTTCGCGCCCGACGCTCGCCTCATTCCCGTCCGCATCGCCAAAGACGGCACAGCGACACCACACATCCTCAGCGTGCAGGACTGGATTGACGCCGTAGCCAAGTATGGCTCGACCGCCATCGCCGAGCACCAGCTCAAGGTCAAGACAGAAACCTGGGCTCACATCGCCCATCTCTGGAGCACCTACGAAACCAGGATCGGCGCCGACAGCAAGCCGGCCGACCGCGGCATCAACAGCATCCAGGCCACCTTCGACGGCCAGCAATGGCATATCATCTCAATTACCTGGCAGGCCGAAACCCCTGCCGACCCAGTCCCGGAGAAATACCTCCCATGATCTGCGCATGCCTCACGCGTTCGAACGGCCGTTGCGCGCTGGCGTGATCGAAAGGACCGCCATGAACCGCAGACACTTTCTCGCGGCTTCTGCCGCGCTCGCTGTCACCGCACCACGTTCTCTCCACGCCTCCGCCATTCCTGCCGCCGCATCGTCCAGCGTATCCACCTTACCAGCATTCGCCCGCTACCAACTCACCCTTGAACGCGTTCTTTCCGGTCCCAACCCCGCCTACACTTCCAGCTTCCTGCTCGAAGACCTGCGCGGTACGCCAGGCAGCCGCCGCTTCACCAATTTCTCCGGCGATCTCTCCGGCCGCTGGATCGGCGCGCTCACCTCATCCGCCGCGGCCTTTGGCCAGAGCTTCCCCGCGCTGCAATCCTTCGTCCGCGCCGCGCTCCCGCTCCAGCATCCCGAGGGCTACTTCGGCGCAACCTTCAACGCGGACCAGCCCACCGATGACGACCTCGCTCTGCTCTGGGGCAACGGCCGATTGCTCGTCGGTCTCCTTGAGTACAACTCCCACTATCCCGATCCCGCGGCGCTCGCCGCCGCACGCAGGCTCGGAGATTTCCTTGTCTCCATAGGCTCGCTCTTTAACTCCAGCGCAATGGCCGATGCCTTCTCCGCCGCGCATTTTGCATCGTCCTACATCTGTTGGACGCAGCAGACTGAGGGCCTTGCCGCACTCTACGCCGAAACGCATGATTCCAGGTATCGAGACCTCTGCGCGGAAATCGCCTCCCGCATGGAGCGCCGTCCCGGTGACCACGTCCACGGCTACTTGTGCAGCGTGCGCGGAGTGCTTGATCTGTATAACGCAACGGGCGACATCGCCCACCTCATCCGCGTGATCGCTGCGTGGAATGATATCGAGCAGTCCGGGGACGTCCTCATCACCGGCGGCGTTCCTGAAGCCTGGTCCCCAAAACGCAAGCGCACCGAGGGCTGTGCGGAATGCGACTGGCTCCGCCTCAATCTCGCTCTTCACCGAGCCACAGGCGAAGAAAAGTATCTCGAAGTCGCAGAAACTGCCGCCTTCAACGAGTTCGCCATGAACCAGTTCGCAACCGGCGACTTTGGTCACGGCACGCTCGACGCCGCCGGAATCCCTACAACTGTGGCCGTCCGCGCCTGGTGGTGCTGCACGCTACACGGCCTTCGCGCTTTCTCTGACCTGCACACACACGTCTTTCGCATCCGGGAGAATGAGATCTTCTACGATCTCCCCCTCGACGGTCTTCTCCGCGCTGGCACAATCGAAGCGGACTCCCACTCCACGCTCGCCGCAGACGGCAAAGTCAGTATCGTCCTGCGTCGCGCCGCGGCCACTCAGTCGCTCACCGTCCGCCAACCCGCCTGGGCCACCGCGGTTCGCCTCAGGCACAACGGCCTCCCAGTCACAGGCTTGCGGATTCCTGTCCTTCGCTCCGGCGATACCGTCACCGCGAAGTACGAAATGGCCCGCCGCACCAAAACCGTCCCCGCCGCGGAGTCGCTTCCGGCGCGCACCGCCATCTTCGTTGGTCCCTGGCTGCTTGGCGCATCCTCCCACGACCAACCTGGCTATTTCAATGAACTGCACATCGACAATCGTTTGCTCGCCGGCTCGCTGCACGCCGTGTCCACCAGGAACGCATCGCCCTTCGCCGTCCCCATCGCCGCCTCTGCCTGCACCTTCACCCCTGCCGAGTATCCTGAGCAGCCCGGCTATGTCCAGCTTCGCGCCGTCGCGGAGCAGACCGCATGCGACCCCGCCAGATGGATGACTGCCTTCCTCACACGCTCCACCTCCTGACGCATCTCTCACGCCGCGCTACACTTGATTTCAAGTCTCGCCATGAATAACCACTCAAAACTCGTCACCCTTGCCGAAATTCGCGCCGCCGCCGCCCGCATTGCGCACATCGCCATCCAAACCCCGCTTATCCGAGCCCAGTTTCCCGGCCTCTCCGGCCACGGCCAATCCCAGGAAATCTACCTCAAAGCCGAGTCTCTGCAGCCCATCGGAGCCTTCAAAATCCGCGGCGCGGCTAACAAAATCCTCCAGCTCACCCCCGAGCAAATCGCCCGCGGCGTCATCACCTACTCCAGCGGCAACCACGCCCAGGGAGTAGCCTATGCCGCACGCGAAGTCGGCGCCAAAGCCGTCATCGTCATGCCCTCCAACGCCCCAGCGATAAAGCGAGCCGCTACTCTCGCCATGGGTGCAGAAGTCGTCGACGTAGGCGTAGCCTCCTCGGAGCGCCTCGCCAAATCCGACGAGCTGGTCCGCGAGCACGGCTACATCGTCATCCCGCCCTACGACGACGACCAGATCATTGCCGGCCAGGCAACCTGCGGCCTTGAAATCATCGGGTCGCTCCCGGACGTGGACCTGGTACTGACCCCGGTCTCCGGCGGCGGCCTGCTCTCGGGTGTGGCGGCGGCCGTCAAGCTGCTCAGCCCCCGAACCCTCGTCTACGGCGTGGAACCGGAGCTAGCCGGCGATACGGCCGAAAGCTTCCGCACCGGCGAAATCGTTACCTGGCCGGCCGAGCTAACCAGCCGCACCATCGCCGACGGCCTTCGCACCCAGAGCGTCGGCCAGCGCAACTTCGCCCACATCCAGGCCTTTGTCGACGGCATCGTAACCGTCACCGAAGACGAAATCCGCGCCGCCATGCGCGCCATCGTCGCCGCAACGCGCCTGGTTCCCGAGCCCAGCGGAGCCGTAGCCGCCGCCGCGCTCCTCTTCCACCCCGACCAACTTCCCGACTACCGCACCGCCGCAGCCGTAGTAAGCGGCGGCAACGTCGATCCCGCCTTGCTGGCTCAGATCCTCACCGAAGCCTGATCCGCTCACTTCGCCGACACCGCAACGTCGTTCCACTATGATTTGCTCTGTGATGAAAATTCGCATCGGCGCGTCCTCAATCCTGATCCTGGCGTTCTTCCTCGCTGTCCTCCCCACCCAGGGCCAAAAGAAACCCACACAGCAAATCAAGCCTATGGCCGGCCCTCGCGCCACGCCACTCCGCGTTACTTGGGTGTACGTGAGCCCCGATTTGAGTTCGCAGAAGATCGAACGCATTCAGGTTGGCCGTGAGATGGTGGTCGCCGAGAAAAACGGCCCCTGGCTCCGCGTCTACGCCAACACCGATACCGAGCAATCGAACGACAAGGACACACCCGATTTCGGCGCCAGCGAAGCCCCTCCGCCCGCCGCCGGCTGGATGCAGTCCAAAGGCGTCGTCATTGAGACCAACCCCATCGGCGACCAGATCCTGCTCGGCGAAGCTGCCAATCAGGAGGCCCTTGCCTCCGACCCTCGCGGCCCCGCCCGCGCCGCGCAAAGCGCCCGCCTGCTTTATCGCCGCCTTGTCGAAATGTTTCCTGCCTCGCCCCTGGTTCCTGAGGCTGCATGGCGCGCCGCCGACGTCCGCTGGCAACTCGAGAAAGGGGACTCCGCCTCAAGGCCCTCCGCAAAGGAGAAAGACCCCGACCTCCGCTATCAAATGGATGAAGACGAGCTCAAGAAGGTCGTTCGGCTTTATCCGCACACCCGCCAGGCCGATCTGGCGGCCTTTGAGTTGATCGACAACAAGCTCTGCGGCGACTGGCAAGGCCAGCCCAAATGCCCTGCGAAAGAATCCGAAGTCTACGAGAAGTACGCGGCTGAGTTTCCCGATGGCCCTCGCACCGCACAGGCCCTCTATCAGGCGGTCTATCGCATGGCCGTCCTCACCAATATGTATGCCGCCGACGGCAGTGACAAAAAAGCAAACGAGGCCCACTCCCACGCGCGCGAGCTGGCAGACAGACTCAAAGAGCACTTCGCGCAATCCGATTTCACCGCACGCGCCCTCACCCTGGTCTACAAATTGGACGAAGGCGTGTCTGTTTACGGCACCGACCCGGAGTAAGCCGCTAGCCCCATTGCGCCCTGAGGTATCCTAACTAATAGCAAATCGACATCGTGAACTTCGCCGTGGCCCTGCTGAATCAATCGAGGGGTTTCGCTCACCGCAATACGGAGGCATCTTGAATCCTTATCTTCAGTCCGTCCTGCTCGGCATAGTAGAAGGCTTGACCGAGTTCCTTCCCGTCAGTTCCACGGCGCACCTGCGCATCACGGAAGGGCTGATGAAAATCCCGCTCGATGACGCCTACTGGAAGATGTACACCATCGTTATCCAGTTGGGCGCAATCCTTGCCCTCACGCTGCTGTTCCTCGGCCGCATTGTCGAGTATCTGCGCACGTTTCCACGGGGCGAGCGGGGCGACCGCAATTTGCTCACCCACCCCATCTCGCTTACGCTCATTGCTTTTGCCGTCACTTCCGTGCCCTCTCTGCTGCTGCACAAATGGAGCGAGAAGAACTTGGGCAGCATCACCGCCATGGCGCTCGCCCTGCTCATTGGCGGCATCGTGATGTGGATTGTCGACATTTGGGCCGACCGCCGCGATGCGGACACAACGGACACAGAGCAGATGACCCTGCCGCAGGCCGTCTGGATTGGCCTTTGCCAGACGCTTTCGGCCGTGTTTCCAGGAACCTCCCGCTCCATGTCCACCATCGCCGCAGGCCAAATCGCAGGACTCGACCGCCCCACCGCTCTGGCCTTCAGCTTCCTGCTTTCCATCCCCACCATGGCCGCCGCCACGGTCTGGGACCTGATCAAGGAAATCCATCCCAGCAAGGCTGCCGAAGCGGCTGGCGTCGCCGCCGCACACGTGGTCATGACCAGCGATCGCTGGGTCATTCTCCTCATCGGAATCGGAGTCTCGTTCTTCGTAGCGCTGGGTGTAGTCGAGTGGTTTCTCTTCTGGGTCCGCAAGCACGGCTTCGCCATCTTCGCCATCTACCGAATCCTCCTCGGCGGGGCACTGTTAATTTGGGGAGCCAAATTCATCGCCAGCTAATTCAACAGTTGCCCCAGACGGGGGCGCAAGGATGGGGCACCCGGCGTTGATGAAGCTGACCGCGGCAGCGCCGGTGGGGCTGGCTGCCGGCTTCTAGCTGCCAGCTTTCAGCTCTCAGTTTTGGCGCGCGACCGGCGATTCAAGAGACGAATCATGCACGCGGCGCTCCGCGGTGGGTTCGGTTTATTGCGCACGCTGCGATGGAAAAAGCTCACTTTTGCGTGCGCAAATAGGCGCACTCAAACGAGTGACAAAAAGTGCAAAATGACACGAAATAAGGCTCTTTTTGTGCGATTTAAGCGCTAATTGGAGCGTTCTTGACGCACTTTGACGGGCTTTTGTGTGCGCTGAATCACGGTTTAGATGCATGCATCGCATGCAATGCATGCAAGATTCCGGTACGATTGTCTTATGACGATAATCACAATTCGCAATCTTGACCCGCTGATCAAGCGCAGCCTACAGGTCCGCGCCGCTTAGAGCGGGCGGCCGATGGAGGCCGAGGTGCGCGCGATTCTTACCGCGATTGTGAGCTACGTCCCGACTGCCGAAATGCCTGGGCCGGACCCCGTTGCGCCTGAAAAGGACTTGGGCACCGTGAAGTGAGTATGGGATTTCGGTCGAGTTTCCGGTCGGGGCGTGTGCTGTCCAGATCTCAAAGGCGCTTGAAGAAAGACGAAAAGCCGGTCGTCGAGATTCGCGCACTCCCAGGTCCCCAAAGGCTAGGGACCCTGTGCACCCACGCATTTGGGGTGACTTGAGTCCCCCTGAGCCGCCTGCCTGTGAATATGTATCATGTCCCCGAATTACCCCGAATTACCCCGAATTACCTAAGGATGGTCCCCGTAGATACCCTCGCGGGTCAGGGCAGAATCCGGCAGATGGGGCAGATTCTCCGCGCCCACGGCAAGTTCATCCAACATCCTGTGGAATTCCTCGACGGTGAGACTTTCCTGCGGGGCCGGCGGCGCGGGCCGGTGGGCGCGCAGGATCTCAAGAGCCAGAGATTCTGGTTCCACTCCACGCCGAGCGGCTTCCGCTTCGAATACGGCTACAAGTTCCGAATCGAGTTCGATGGTCAGGGTCATGGCGTCCTCCTTCGGTCATTATCAGCCCAATTGTGCGTAAAACGAAAGCTCCAAAAAGGTGCGGGAGGCGAAATCGCTCAGATTTCGAGGATTGCGGGGCAGACGTCCCGCTCATCGCGAAAGGGCCGCGATGAACGGGGCACAGCCGAGTTGGTGTCAGATTTCCAAAATGACGGGCATGATCATGGGGCGCCGTCCGGTGGTTTTCTGGATGAGGCGCTTTAGCTCGGCTCTTACCTTTTCCTTGACCATGCCGTAGTCGGACTTTTGCTCGGTGCTCAGGCCGTCCAAAGTTTTGAGGACTAGCTCTTTGGCCTGGTCCGTAATGTCCGAACCGCCGAAGCCGCGCATGATGACTTCAGGCTGCTGCTCGACTTTGCCGGTGCGCTTGTTGATGGCCAGAACCGCAAGGACGATGCCGTCTTCGGACAGAATGCGGCGGTCGCGGATGACCAGATCTTCTACCACATCGATGGTGGAACCGGAATCGATAAGAATTCGGCCTGCGGTTACCTTGTCCTTTTTGCGGGCATCGGTTTTGTCGAGCTCGAGCACGTCGCCGTCTTCAATCACGATTGCGTGTTCAACCGCGCCGGTTTCCATGGCTACGCGGGCGTGCTTCTGGAGGTTGCGGTAATCTCCGTGGACAGGAATGAAGTATTTGGGGCGGACGAGGTTGATGAGCAGTCGCTGCTCTTCCTGAGCGCCGTGACCGCTTACGTGAATCAATCCGTTGGAGCCGTCGTCGCAAATGACGGTGGCGTCGCGGCGGCAGAGGTGGTCAATCACTCTGAAAATGCTTTTCTCGTTGCCGGGAATGATCCTGGAACTGAGGACGACGGTGTCGCCCGCGTCGATGTGGGCGAAGCGGTGGTTATCGACCGAGGCGCGGCTGAGGGCAGACATCGGTTCGCCTTGCGTGCCGCTGATGAGGATCATCAACTGCTCAGGCGGGTAGTCGCGCATCTGGCCGGGATTGATGACCAGGCCCTGAGGGATTTCGATGTAGCCGAGGTCCTGAGCGATTTCGCTCGAGTCCATCATGGAGCGTCCGACGATGGCCACCTTGCGGCCGTGCTTTTTGGCCAGATCGAGGGCGATGCGGATGCGGTAGATGGAAGAGGAGAAGCAACTGAAGAAGAGCTTCTTCTTGGTCTGCGAAAAGACTTCGTCGAGGCGTGGGATGACAGCGCGTTCGCTGGGCGTATAGCCGGAGCGCTCGACATTGGTCGAGTCCTGGAGCAGGGCGAGGACGCCGCGCTTGCCGTACTCGGCAAAGGTGTGCAGGTCGAATGCCTGGTCGTCGAGCGGGGACAGGTCGATCTTGAAGTCGCCGGTGTGGATGATGACGCCTACCGGGGTTTCGATAGCCAGGGCAACGCAATCCACCAGGGAGTGGGTAACGCGGATGGGCTCGATGGTGAATGGGCCGAGGGCGAACTTTTCCTTGGGCGTGATTTCGATGAGTGTGGTTTCGTCGAGGAGCTTATGCTCTTCGAGCTTGCCTTCAACGTAAGCCAGGGTGAACTCGGTGGCGTAGACGGGAACCTTGAGTTCGGAGAGGATCCAGGGCAGGCCGCCGATGTGGTCCTCGTGCCCGTGGGTGAGAATGATGGCGCGCACATGCTGTTTGTTTTCAATGAGATAGCTGATATCTGGAACAACGATATCGACGCCCAGCAATTCCGACTCGGGGAACATAAGCCCGGCGTCGATCACGATAATGTCGTCTTCCCAGCGAATGGCCATGCAGTTCATGCCGAATTCGCCGAGTCCACCAAGAGGGATAATTTTCAGTTTTTTCGTTTGCATCTGTCACATATGATGCTAACACCTGTTGAGTGAACGGGCACTGACCGAGGTAACCGGGCGGGGTACGGAACTGTTTGCAGTATGTTAAATTGGTTCCAACGAAGAGGATTGGAGGTTCAATGTCGGGCAAACGAGTGCTGGTTGGCGGGGCCGGAGGGTTCATCGGCGGACACCTTGTGAAGCGGCTCAAGGACGAAGGCTATTGGGTGAGGGGCGCGGACATCAAGGAACACGAGTTTGCGGAAACGGCGGCGGACGACTTCATTCTTGGAGACCTGACCGATGCCGCTGTGGCTAAGGAGGCGGTGGACGGGATAGACGAGATGTATCAGCTTGCCGCCGATATGGGCGGAGCGGGATATGTATTCTCTGGCGAGAACGACGCCGCGGTGATGCATAACTCCGCGTCGATCAATTTGAATATGCTTGAGTATGGGGTGCGGGCCGGGGTGAAGCGGTTCTTCTATTCCTCGTCCGCGTGCATGTATCCGGAATACAACCAGCTCGATCCTGACAATCCGAAGTGTTCGGAAGACTCGGCGTATCCTGCCGCGCCGGACAGCGAGTATGGGTGGGAGAAGCTTTTCAGCGAGCGGCTTTATTTTGCCTACATGAGGAACCTGAAGGTCGATGTGAGGGTGGCGCGCTTCCACAACATTTTTGGAATAGAGGGCACCTGGTGCGGCGGACGCGAGAAGGCGCCAGCGGCACTTTGCCGCAAGGTTGCGGAAGCTCCCGATGGCGGCGAAATCGAGATCTGGGGCGACGGCAAGCAGACGCGGAGTTTTCTGATTGTGGACGAGTGCGTAGAGGGCGTGCGCCGGCTTATGGACTCGGATTTTACTGGGCCGGTGAATGTTGGCTCGGAAGAAATGGTGACGATCAACCGGCTGGCGGAGATGATTATCGATATCTCCGGCAAGAAGCTGGGCGTGCGGCATATCAAGGGGCCGCTGGGCGTGAGGGGACGTAACTCCGACAATCGACTTATCAGGGAAAAGCTGGGCTGGGCGCCCAGCCTCAGTTTGCGGGCAGGACTGGAGACGACTTATGCCTGGATTTCGAAGCAGGTGGCCAAGGCTGCCTTGTCGGAAGTTAGCGTTTAAGTTAGTGCGGCGCGGTTGATGGCTGCGTTGGGGAGATGTTGGATTCTTTGCAGCGACCGGCGATTGAGGCTGAAAGGCTTTGGTCGCCGGTTACTTATTTGCGGACGACTTAGGGAACTCTTGTTAAGTTCCTGGACCACCCCAACCTTCCCTCCCGGGCTAAAGCCCAGGTTGATTTTGTTGCCTTTGTGGCACGACTGAAGTCGTGCCCTTTCAAAGCAGCGAGTTTTTCCGCAGCCTGTTAAGTCGTGCCTTTTCAAAGCCGCAACCTGTCCAGAGGTTCCATTAG
>Ga0302320_10001288_pt1 | contig 60112 bp, 61 predicted proteins | sample Bog_T0_3_FD_202130 | JGI IMG/M metagenome (GOLD analysis project Ga0302320, IMG submission 202130) | Peat permafrost microbial communities from Stordalen Mire near Abisko, Sweden - Bog_T0_3 | ecosystem: Environmental > Terrestrial > Soil > Wetlands > Peat | place: Sweden: Abisko, Stordalen Mire... | reverse complement strand
GCAACATCACCGCCTACTGGCGTGGCTTCACGCAGTATCACTTCGCGGGTAACGCGAAGAAGCTGCCCAAGATGTGGGGCTTCCAGGCGGCGGGTGCCGCGCCCATCGTGCTCGGTCATCCCGTAGACAACCCCGAGACGATCGCGACGGCCATTCGCATTGGTAACCCCGCGAGTTGGGTGCCCGCGCTCGAGGTCATCCACGAATCGTTGGGCGACATCCGTGCCGTGACCGACGACGAGATCATCGACGCCTACCGGTTTATCGCGCGCTACGAGTCGGTTTTCTGTGAGCCGGCGAGCGCCGCGTCGGTGGCGGGCATCTTGAAGTTCGGGGTGCCCAAGGGCTCGACGGTGGTGTGCGTCTTGACCGGCAACGGTCTAAAGGACCCCGACACGGCAGTGTCAACCAGCGCCAAGCCGCAGGTTGTGGACGCGACCTTGAAGGCGCTGCTCGACCAGCTCTCCTAGCTCGCCCTCGGTCTGGTCAGTCCTTGCAGTTCCAGCTTCCGGTGACCGTGGCGGTCTTGCCGTAGGTGGTGCTGCCGACCTGGTGGTACTCGACGGTCATGTCGAGAGAGCCCGTGGCCCCCTCGTAGGTGACGCTGCCGGAAGTCTCGAGGAATTGGACGATCGGCTCGGCGTTGCTCTGGAAAGCGTTGTCATTGTACGCTTGCACGTTGGCCTTGGTCACCTTCGTCGTTCCCTTCTTCGAGGGATAGACCGACATCGCCCACTCGCCCTTGCCAGCGCCCGTGATGGTCCCCTTCATGTGCGAGAGCGTCACCAGGAATCCCTTGCCGCTGTAGGTCTTGCCGTAGGTACAGTTGAGAGACGCCGGCACGAGTTTGATTGTCCCGCTGTAGGCACCCGTGAAGGTGAAGGAATTCGTTATTTTGGCGCCGGCGCCGGCGGGCGTGGCCATCGCCACTGAACCCAACACGAACATCCCCGTCACGACCAAGGCGGCCGCCTTCTCACGAGTCCCTCGACCTGGTAGGTGCTTCATTGAGTCGAACATATCGACCTCCTCTGGCGGGAATGTAGAACGCCCGGCTCAGTTGGATAGTAGTACCCGGACCTTGAGGATTGACTGGGAATCCGTTTTCTAAGGTCCTGTTCGTGGGACGAGCGTCGCCACTTCACAGATTAGAGCGCCACTTCACATCGAAAGGTTGCCGCGTTACTGGGCGGGGCGTCGTACTCGACACGACTCTTACCAAGGGTTGTGCGTGCTGATCACTTTGGCGAAACCAGGCAGACCCAGGAGGCTCGGCCTTGCGGGCAAGTCGCAGAATTCTTGGTAAAAAACCGATCCAAGAACTGTGTCCGCACGGGTGCCAAGTTCCGCTACACTTACTTATGTCGTACACGTCTGGCCTTCGCCGACGGGAAACTCTTCCAAACGACATCCTTTAATTTTTCTTCTCCGTTCAGTGGAACCTTTGCGAGCGGCGAGAAAGGAATACCAATGGCTGTAAAGCCCACCCCGGATCGTTCGGACCTCGAATCGAAATCTCGAGAAGACCTCCAGACGATCGCCAAGGTGAAGGGCGTGGAAGTCTCCGCGCGCGCCACCAAATCCGCCCTGATCGAATCGATCATGAGCGAGAGTCCCGCACCAACCAGCAATGGCGACACTCCGTCACGAGCCGTGCGCTCGCGCCGCGTGGTCGCCACGCCCGACGATGACTTCGAGGACCTGCTCGGCGAGTTCGTCGCCGACGCCAAGGCCGACGTCACGACCGTGACCAACGGCTCGAGCAACGGCGCGAGTAATGCGTCGGTCACGGAAAGTCGAGAGGACACCAGCGAGGTCGCCCCGTCCGAACGACAGGCGCCTCGTCAGAACAACCAGTCGCGCGAACGTCAGCCGCGCGACTTCGCCAACGAGCCCGGCGGTCGCAACCGTCGCAACCGACGCAACCGCAACGGTAGTAACGCCAGTGGCGGACGCGAGCGCTTCGGCGGCGAGGCGATGCCCAACGCCGACCAGCCCTACAGCGGCGAACTCGTCGAGATCGAGGGCCTCTTGGACCTGCGCGACGACGGCTACGGCTTCTTGCGCACGAAGGGCTACCACCCGTCGCCCAACGACGTCTACGTCTCGATCAACCAGGTGCGCCGCTACCACCTTCGTAAGGGCGACACCGTCGTCGGCGGTTTCCGTCCGGCGGCCTCGAACGAGAAGTACCCGGCCCTGCTTCGCGTCGACAGCGTCGCGGGCATCGATCCCGAGGTGGCGCGACTGCGCCCTCGCTTCGAAGACTTGACCCCGCTCTTTCCCGACGAGAAGCTGAAGCTCGAGACCAACGAAGGCAAGACCGACCCCACGCCGCGCATCGTCGACCTGCTCTCGCCCATTGGCAAGGGACAGCGCGGGCTCATCGTCTCGCCCCCCAAGGCCGGCAAGACCACGGTCATGAAGCAGATCGCCCAGTCGATCGAGGCGAACAACCCCGAAGTGCACCTCATGGTGCTGCTCGTCGACGAGCGCCCCGAAGAAGTGACCGACATCCGTCGCAGCGTGCACGGTGAGGTCATCTCCTCGACCTTCGACCGTCCCGCCGAAGAGCACACCCACGTCGCCGAACTCTGCATCGAGCGCGCCAAGCGCCTCGTCGAGCAGGGTCGCGACGTCGTCATAATCCTGGACGGCATCACGCGTCTGGCTCGGGCCTACAACCTCGCCGCCCCCGCGACCGGACGCATCATGTCCGGTGGTGTGGACTCGGGCGCCCTCTACCCGCCCAAGAAGTTCTTTGGTGCGGCGCGCAACATCGAAGAAGGTGGCTCGCTCACCATCCTCGCGAGCGCCCTCGTCGAGACCGGCTCTAAGATGGACGACGTCATCTTCGAGGAGTTCAAGGGTACCGGCAACATGGAGCTCAAGCTCGACCGCCGTCTCGCCGAGCGTCGCCTCTACCCCGCGATTGACGTGAACGGGTCCTCGACCCGCCACGAGGAGTTGCTCTTCAGCCGTGAAGCGCTGCCCCAGGTGTGGAAGTTGCGTCGAGTCCTGAACGGTTTGGCTTCCGAGGGCCGCGACGCCGCCGGACTCGAGTTGCTCATCGACAAACTCAAGACCACCCGCAACAACGACGAGTTCCTGGCCGAGATCGGCCGGGGCGCCGCACCAACCAGTTGATTTTCCGCTAAACTCGACCTTCGCTACAAGGAGCATTCATGAAGCCAGACATTCACCCCAAATACGGCGAAGCGACCGTTACCTGCTCGTGCGGGAACACGTTCGTGACCGAATCCACCAAGTCCGTCATGACGGTCGAACTGTGCAACGAGTGCCACCCCTTCTTCACCGGCAAGCAGAAGCTGGTCGACACTGGTGGTCGCGTCGAGCGCTTCCAGCGTCGCTACGCCCAAAAGACCAGCAAGGCGCGCGCTCCCAAGGCCTAGGAGCGTGACTTCGTGCGCTCCATTGACGAGACCCTGAACGCTCTTCAGGACGAGCTACACAGCGTCGAAGCGGCCCTTTCCGAGCCCGACGTCGCCAGCGACCTCAACCGATTGCGTGACCTGTCACGTCGTCACAAGGAACTCGCCGAGATCAACAACGCCTGGCAAGAGCTAAAGGCGGCCCAGTCCGACCTCGACACCGCCAAGGAAATGTTCAACGAGACGAGCGGTGACGACCGCGAGCAGTGGCGCGACGAAGTCAACAACGCCGAGGCGAAGATCCCCGATTTGGAAGCCAACCTCGAGACGCTGTTGCTCCCGCGCGACCCCAACGAGGGCCGCAACGTGATCATCGAGATCCGCGGCGCCGAAGGCGGCGAGGAGGCGAACCTGTTCGCCCACGACCTGGCCGAGATGTACAAGCGCTACGCGGTGCTGCGGGGCTGGAAGCTCGAGATCGTCGAGGAGCGCGAGTCCGAGCAAGGGGGCCTCGACGAGGGGACCTACCTCATCAAGGGCGAGGACGCCTGGGCGCGACTGGAACACGAAGCCGGCGTGCACCGGGTCCAACGCGTGCCCACCACCGAGGCCAAAGGGCGCGTGCACACGAGTTCGGCCACGGTCTCGGTGCTGCCCGAGGCCGAAGAGGTCGACGTCGCGATCGAACCGGGCGACCTCAAGATCGACGTCTATCGTTCCTCGGGACCCGGGGGCCAGAGCGTCAACACGACCGACTCGGCAGTTCGCATCACTCACCTGCCCACGGGCATCGTGGTCTCGATGCAGGACGAGAAGAGTCAGATCCAGAACCGCGCCAAGGCGCTCATCGTGCTTCGTTCGCGTCTCTTGAAGGCGGCCCAAGACACGCAGGCGAACGAACTCGGCGACCTCAAACGTTCCCAACTCGGCAGCGGCGGGCGCAGCGAGAAGATCCGCACCTACAACTTCAAGGAGAATCGCGTCACCGATCACCGCATCAACCTGACCAACTACTCCCTGGACGCGGTACTCGCGGGCGACCTCGATCCTTACGTGGATGCACTACTGGCTGACAAGCGTGCGCGTCAACTGGCTCAGAGTGATGGACGTTAAGCCCCGGCTCGTCGACCAGCTCGTCGACGCGGGTCTCGAGCGGCGCGAGGCCCGCTGGATGGTCGAGGAATTTGGCGACGACCCTGACGCCCTTGAGGCTGCGCAGCGCCGCCGACTACGTGGCGAGCCCCTGCAGTACTTGCTCGGACACTGGCCGTTTCGAACGCTCGACCTGGACCTGGACGAGCGGGTCCTTATTCCCCGACCAGAAACCGAGGAACTGGTCGACGTCGCGCTGAAGGAACTCGCGACGAGCAATCTCGCGGCACCTTTGCTGCTCGACGTGGGATGCGGTTCGGGTGCGATTGGCCTGAGCTTGCTCGCGGAGTTGACTGAGCGTGGGGTGCGCGCGTCGCTCGTGGCCCTTGACGCCTCGCCCGACGCCCTCGCGAACGCGCGCGTCAACGCCCTCAAACACGGTCTTCACGCGGTGAGCTTCGTGCACTCGGACTGGTTCGCCTCACTGGACCCGACCCTGCACAGTCGCTTCGATCTCATCGTTGCGAACCCGCCCTACATAAGTGAGGACGAGTTCACCAGCCTTGACCCGATCTTGGGCTACGAACCGCGCGCTGCCCTCGTGGCCCCCGACGCGTGCGGCGTGGGGGGATTCGCCGACGTGGAGCGAATCATCCGCGAGGCTTTCGACTGGCTCGGTCTCACCGGCGTGCTCGTGCTCGAGCACGGCGAGGCCCAGGGCGACGCCGCATTGTGCGTCGCCACGGAGAGCGGGTACCGAGAGTGTCATGACGTGAAGGACTTCGCGGGTCATCCCCGCGTGTTGGTGGCGCGCAAATGAGCGAGCTGCTCGACCTTGAGGGCGCGCTGGCCGCGCTGCTTCGCGGCGAGGTGGTCGCGGTACCCACCGACACGGTCTACGGTCTCGCCGCGTCGCTTGATCACGAGGACGCCATCGCCACGTTGTTCGCCCTCAAGCGTCGACCTTCCACGGTGCCGACACCGATCCTGGTGCACTCACTCGAGCAGATCGCGACACTCGGGGTGCGGATCGATCAGCGCGGTTCGTCGCTCGCCGGTGCGTTCTGGCCCGGAGCGCTCACCATCGTCGTGGCGGCGCCGACACCGCTCGCGTCGTCGGTGCGCAGCGGCACCGGCGCGGTCGGCTTTCGCATCCCCAACGACGAGCTTCTCCTCGAACTTCTCGAGCGCAGCGGTCCGCTGGCCGTGACGAGCGCCAACGAGCACGGCGACGATCCCTGCACGACCGCCAAAGACGTGCTCGCACACTTCACCGGGCGACCGGGTTTCGCCGGCGTCCTGGACGGTGGTGAGAGGCGTGGTGCGGTTTCAACCGTGGTCGACATCTCTAAGTCGGCCTGGCAGGTTGTGCGCGAAGGCGCGATCCCTCTCGAAGTGCTGCTGGGCTACCTCGTTTAGAGCGAGATCTCTCCCGCGCTGATGGTGGCGCGAAGGCCAATGATCTCCTCGGTCTCGGCGCGGCGCATGAGGTCGGCGTCGGTGCTGTGGCACCAGGTCCGGATGCCCTGATCGTCGCGCGCCGCGACGATCAGACGCCTCGCCTCGCCACTACGGTCGTGGCTGACGGTGTAGGTCTCGACCGTGACGTCGCCCTCGAGCACGTCGTAGTCGCACACGGGCAGCGCGTCGACCTGGTCTTGGGCGTCGCGCCACCGGAATCCCTGCGCGGGCGGGGTCGCGGCGTAGGTGCCCCAGGAGTGCTTGGTCGAGAACCAGCCCAGTCCCGTGACGAGGCCCTGGGAACTCGGATCCTCACGGAGGGCCGACACGACCGCCGCGATCGCGTGGGTGACGTAGTTGTTACCAGGGCCGCCGCCGAAGGTGAGCCCGCCCGTGAGCGAGGGCACTCTCGCCGAATCGAAGGCGTCGATGCCCAGGACGTCGCACGCACTCTGGACGACGGTTGGAAAACAACTGTAAAGGTCGATGTAGGAGAGCTCCTCTGCGTCGGTGCCGAACTCACGCAAGGCACGCCAGAGCGCGCGCATGGCGGGCGAGTCGTCTAGGACCGGACGCTGAGAGATATACCAATGATCGGTGGCGTCCGATCCACTCTGGGGAAAGACCATGCGGTCGCGCGCCACGCCGAGCGCAACCGCGTTCTCGTAGCTGGTCATGACGTAGCTCGCACCCATGTCGACGGGCAGGTTCGCGACGAGCAGTTTCGTATAGGGGAACGACACCATGCGGTTGGTGCCGCTCGGCGTCGTGATTTCGTCGGGTGAGGGCGCCGTCTTGAGCCAGGCGTACGGGTTCTGCTGGGCTACTCGGGCGAAGTTGGACCACAGCGTGCCGAGGCGCTCGCGTTGGGTGTCAAGGGACCAGCCGAGTCGAGCCCGTCGGGCGTTCTCGAACAGTGGGTACACCTCGACGGGCAGGGTGAGGCCTTGGTCGTATTCCTCCTTGGTAAAGGGGATGCGACTGTCTTCGACCATCGGGGGTGTGGCGACGTCGTCGCCTTGTCGGGTCCATCCAGACGATCGTCCTTCGCGATGGGCGAGGGATCGCGCGTTCATTGCTTCGGCACCCACGACCGCGACCGTCGTGATCTCGCCGGTCAGGATTCGTCGAGCGCTCTCGTGCACGAGTTTCTGGGGGAGGTTCCCCCCGGTCGGCGTGAGTCGCGTTGTCACGTCACGCAGTCCGAGTCGTTCGGCGACGAGCCGGGCCGGATCGTTCGTGTGCCACGTGAATGACCCGACGGCGACGATCTCCTCGATGGCTTCGAGGACTCTTCGTCCATCGCCCGCGTCGGCGCCGGCGCGGGCGAGTGCCTCGACCATCAGGTCCAGGGGCTCAGGACGTGACGCGAAGGTGGCACCCGCGAGGGGGTGATCGGTGACTTGCCCGACGCCGATCAGCACCGGTGTACGGGGGTCTAGTTGCACGTATCGAGTATTACCGAGGCGAGATGCGACAAAAGCGGGCGGTAAGGTGAAGCAATGCGCATCGCCCTTGGCTCTGATCACGCGGGCTACGACCTCAAGGCGCTCCTGGTCTCGACGCTCGAGGGTTGGGATTACGAAGTCCTCGACGTCGGCACGGCCAACGCCACCGATTCGGTGGACTATCCCGACTTCGGCGCCGCGGTGGGTCGCGCCGTGACGGGAGGCAACGCGGACCTGGGCGTGGCGGTCTGTGGCTCGGGCATCGGCATCTCGATCGCCGCCAACAAGGTCCCCGGCGTGCGCGCGGCCCTCGCGCACGACGCCACCTCGGCTCGTCTCGCGCGCGAACACAATCACGCCAACGTGCTGTGCCTCGGCGCCCGGCTCATCGGGGCCCCGGTCGCGGTGGACGCCCTCGAGGCGTGGCTGCACGCGACCCCGGGCGAGGGCCGTCACCTCGCGCGAATCGCGAAGCTCGCCGAACTCGACGAGCACGCCCAGAATGAAGAAAGGTAAGACGAGTTGAGTCCTTCACCCTTTGATCACTGGATCACCAACGACGAGGAAGTCGCGTCGCTCTTGGCCCAGGAGTGGACCCGTCAAACGACCACGTTGCAGCTGATCGCGAGCGAGAACTTCGCCTCACCGGCCGTCATGGCGGCGACTGGGTCGGTGCTCACCAATAAGTACGCCGAGGGCTATCCCGGTCGGCGCTACTACGGCGGCAATCAGGTCGTCGACGAGGTGGAGGACCTCGCGCGCCGCCGCCTCACGTCGCTGTTCGGCGCCGATCACGGCAACGTCCAGCCCCACAGTGGGGCCAACGCTAACGTAGCGGTCTACCAGGCCCTGCTTGATCCGGGCGACACCATTCTCGCGATGCGCCTCGACCAGGGCGGGCACCTCACCCACGGCTCACCGGCGTCGATGACGTCCAAGGCGTGGCACTTCGTCTCCTACGGGGTCACTGCGCGCAATGACGACCCTGAGCATCCCGGCGAGATGATCGACTTCGACAACGTGCGCGAGCTCGCCCTCGAACACCGACCGAAGTTGATCGTGGCGGGCGCGACGGCGTACTCGCGCCAGATTCATCCGGCGCCATTTCGCGAGATCGCCGACGAGGTGGGCGCGCTTTTGATGTTCGACTCCGCGCACGTCGCGGGTCTCATCGCGGGCGGGTCGCACCCCAGTCCGGTTCCTTACGCCGACGTGGTCACCTTCACCACGCACAAGACCTTGCGCGGACCGCGCGGGGGCGCGATCCTGTGTCGTGAGGAGTACGCGAAGAAGATCGACTCGGCGGTGTTCCCGGGTCAGCAAGGTGGGCCACTCGAACACGCCATCGCCGCCAAGGCCGTGGCGTTCAAGGAGGCGTCACTTACGAGCTTTCCCGCCTACACCGCCCAGATCGTGAAGAACGCGGTCGCCTTTGGCTCGGCCCTGGCGAAGGAAGGCTTTCGCATGGTCTCGGGCGGTACCGAGAACCACATGTTGCTGGTGGACCTGCGCGAGTTCGACGCCGAGCTCACGGGCAAGGAGGCCCAAGAGGTGCTCGACCGGGCGGGCATCACGACCAATCGCAACACCATCCCCGACGACCCGCGAAGCCCCTTCGTCACGTCGGGTCTTCGCCTGGGCACCGCCGCCGAGACGACCGCGGGGCTTAAGGAGGCCGAGTTCGAGGTGGTGGCGTCCTTGATGGCCCAGGCGCTGCGCCGTCGTAGCGACGAAGCCGCGATTGGCAATGTGCGTGACGAGGTCGCGGAGCTCTGTCGCGACTTCAACCCGTACGCGTCGTTCACCAAGTAGCCAATGGGCGACGTCGTCTCTTACGTCGTGGTGGCGCTTGTCGGCGCGATCATCACGTTGGTGGCTAATCGTCCCGCGAGGATCATCTCGCTCAGGATCGGTTACTGCGCGCAACCCGACGAACGCAAGGTGCACGAGAAGGTCACCCCCTACGGCGGCGGCGCGGCGATGTTCGTAGGATTTTGTCTCGCGTTGTTGGTGGCGTTCGCGATTCCGTCGCTGCGCACGATCATCACCTCTTCACACGAGATGATCGGCGTGCTACTCGCCGCGGGCGTGATCTTCGTCGTGGGGGTCATCGACGACTTTCGCGAGATGAGCGCACCGGCCAAAGTCGCCGGGCAGTTCCTCGCGGCCTCGGTGCTCTACCTGAGCGGCTGCACGATGTATCAACTGAAGCTGCCCTTCGCGGGATTCATCGTGCTCGGACCTTCGATCCTGCCGATCATCACCGCGGTGTGGGTGTTCGCCCTTTGTAACGCGGTCAACCTGATCGACGGTCTCGACGGTCTCGCGGGCGGCATCGTCGCGATCGCCTCGGGGACGCTCTGCGTCTACGGTCTTCGCCTCGAGGACCTGGGCCTGTTGCCCACCACCAACGTCGGGCCGTTGATCGCGGCCCTGACCTGTGGGATCTCGCTGGGGTTCCTGCGCGACAACTTCCATCCCGCCAAATTGTTCATGGGCGACGCGGGTGCGCTGATGCTGGGTCTGTTGATGAGCGCGTCGACGATGGTGATCGGCGGGCGCACGCCGCCCGCCAGCGGGCAGACGTTCTTCTTCTTCGCGCCCTTGTTGATCCCGGTGTTCATCCTGGGCGTGCCGTTGCTCGACGCCGTGTGGGCCTTCATTCGACGCACCGCTTCGGGCCAGGGCTTTAACACCCCCGACAAGGACCACATCCACCACCGGCTCATGCGACTCGGTCACGGGCACCGGCGCACGGTGATCATCCTCTGGCTCTGGACGGCGCTGCTCTGCGGCTTCGTGCTCGCGCCGGTCTTTAACGCCAAGGTGAACGTCTTTATCCCGTTGGGCGTCGCGCTCTTGTTGGTCGGGCTGTTCACCTGGTTCAGCCCCCTGCTCGGTCGTCGGGTCGGCAAGCACGAGGCGCCCGAGGAGTCGCCCAAGGAGTCGCCCGGGCGCGTGTCGCGATGAGCGAGCAACCCGGCGGGACCGTGGATCCAAAAAAGGAAAGTCCTGATGGCTCGGACCTTCCGGGGGTGGCCGCGTTCGCGGTGATGGGAACGACCATTGCGTCGTGCCTGGCCGTAGGGGTCGTGCTCGGCCTGTGGGTCGATCACGAACTGCACAGCGCGCCGGCGGGTCTGTTAATCGGGATAGTGTTAGGAACGGTCGCCGCCGTGGTGAGCGTTGTGAAGCAAGTCCGGCGTTTCCTCTAGAAACCCATTGCCCGTGCTCGAAAATCTCCCCCCCGACACCCTGCCGCGCCTCCTTCGTAGGACCACTCTTTCGGCCATCATCGTGGGATTCGTGGGTTTCCTCGTGGCCATCTTGCTCGCCCCGCCCCTCGCGGCGCTCGGCGTCGTGATCGGCGTCGGGCTCGCGATCATGAACCTACGCTTCCTCGACCACCAGGCCGCCCAGGTCGAACTGCGCGGTGAGCAGAGCAGCAAAGCCGTTCGCCGCCAATTGGGTGGGCGCACGACCGCCCGCCTGGCGGTCGTGACCGTGCTGGTCCTGGGTTGCGTGTTTCTGAACGCCCCGCTGGGAATCGGTATTGTGGCAGGGCTTGTTCTTTATCAGATTGTTTTCGTCATGAACGTCATGCGGGTGGTAGCGAGTCAAGGGGGACTGCAGTGAAGACGCTGTACGCCGCGAAGACGATATCGGTGGGAGTGCACCCGACGGTGCACGTCTTTGGCCTCGCCATCGACACCGACATCGTTACCTCGACGTTGCTCGCGGCGGCCATCTTCCTGTTCCTCGGTTTTCGCATGGTCGCCAAGGTCACCGACGGCGTGCCGAGCAAGCTCCAGATCTTCTGGGAGTTCCTCTACGACCAGGTGAAGGACCTCGCCGAGTCGGCCATGGGTTCGAAGGGTCGACGCTTCGTGCCGATCGGTCTCACGTTGTTCCTCTTCATACTCATCAGTAATTGGATCGGGTTCATCCCTTCGGCGATGCACCCCGGTTCCTCCGGTGAGATCCTGCCCGCCCCCACGGGTGACGTGAACCTGCCCCTCGCCATGGCGCTGCTCGTGATCATCTGGGTGCACGTCGAGTCCTTTCGCGCTCGTGGCTTCAAGGGCTACTTCAACCACTACCGCCAGCCCTACGCCGCGCTCGCCCCGATCAACGTGATCGAGGAGATCACCAAGCCCATCACGCTGACGTTTCGTCTCTTCGGCAACCTCTTCTCGGGTGGACTCATGATCGCCGTGATGACGACGCTGCTGCCCATCTACGTCGTGCCCTTCGGCGAGATCATCTGGAAGCCGTTCGACTTGTTCATCGGCGCGATCCAGGCCTACATCTTCATGTTGCTCACTATCTTGTACTTCACCTTCGCCACGAGCAACGAAGACCACCACGACGCCGCGCACGACGCGGCGCACCACGTAACGCCCGAAGCGTTGCACGAAGCCTCACACTAACCAACCCAGGAGGAAATGAATTATGGCTCAAACAATTGAATCGGCAGTCGCAATCGCCGGTGCACTCGTCGGTGGCGGTCTCGCCCTCGGCGGCGGCGCCATCGGTGCGGCCATCGGTGACGGTCTCGCCGGTAGCCAGACCATCGCGGCGATCGCCCGTCAACCCGAGATTGAGAACAAGGCCCGTCAGTACTTCTTCTTGACCGTGGGACTGGTCGAGGCGATGTACTTCATCAACCTGTTGTTCATGGTCGTGTTCGTCTACGTCTTCCAGAAGCAATAGTCGGTCTGGTCGACGGCCACGTTTCTAAGGTAATGAGGTCACCGCTATGAGTACAGGATCAATATTTCTCCTCCCGAACGGGACGTTCTTCGTCGAACTCTTCGTCGTGCTGGTGATTTTGTGGCTCGTCACGAAGTACATCCTGCCGCCACTCAACAAGGCCATGGAAGCTCGCCAGGAGAAGATCCGAAGCGCGCTCGAAGCAGCCGACCTGGCTCGCGCCGAAGCGGCCGCCGCGGACGCGGAGCGCGACAAGGTGCTCGCGGCCGCCCGGGACCAGGCGAGGGGCATCGTCGCCGCCGCCCAGGCCACGGCCGACCAGGTCAAGGCCGAAGCGGGTGGGCGAGGACAACTGGAGTACGACCGCATCGTCGCCAACGCCCAGAACGAGGTCGACACCGTGCGCCAGCGCGCCATCGACGAAGCCTCGGCGCGGATCGGCGAGATCGTCTTCGAACTCGTCGCCAAGGTCGTGGGCCGTGAAGTCGACCAGAGCGCCCACCAGGACCTCGTTCGAGAGGCCATCGCCGCGCTCGACGCCGAGGCCCAGAGGGAAACGAACCACTGATCATGCTGCCCAAGCTCGAGGGATACGCCGCCTCCTTGTTGGAATCGCTGGACGCGACCGCGCTCGCCACGGTCGTGCGCGAGTTCACGTCACTCGAGCAAACGGTCCTGTCGCGATCGGACTTGCGTGCGGTACTGAGCGACACCTCGATCCCCGGGGTGGCGCGAGGGTTGGTACTGGCCGATCTGCTCGAGGGCAAGGTGCACCCCACGACGCTGCGACTCGCGGTCTTCGCCGCGACGAACGTACCGGCCCAAGAGGTGGACCATTCGATCGCCGAGCTGTCGGTGGTCGCACGAATCCTCGAGTCGACCGGGTCGTTCCACCAGTCGAGCCTGGGCCTGCTCGCCGCGCGCAGGCGCGTCGGGGGCTTCGCGGACGCGTTGCTCGACCAGGTGAACACCGCGAACTTCGACGAGATCGAAGACGGGCTGTTCCGCTGGGCCCGCACCGTCGAGGCGAATCTCGAACTGCGTCGACTACTGCTGGACCGCGACGCCCCGCTCGAATCGCGTCTGGGCACCGTGCGCCAATTGCTCGCCGGCAAGGTCGACGACGTGACGTTGCGCCTGTGTTGTTACGTCATCGAAGGCGGGCGCCCCCGCGACGTCGTGGGCACGCTGGACTTCCTGGTCGACTACGTCGCCAAGGCCCGCGACTGGCGCGTGGCGCGCGTGCACACCGCGCGACCGCTCGACGAGGCGAGTCAGGCCCAGCTGGTCGGATCGCTCAACACGTTGACGGGCAAGAACGTCGAGTTGCAGATCGCCGAGGAGCCGTCGCTGCTCGGTGGAGTACTGGTCGAGGTTGGCGACCTGCGCCTGGACGCGACGACGCGAGGACGACTGGGCGTGTTGCACGACGCCGTCTCGTCGGGTCGCTTGTATGAATCAGCTTTCGAATCGGAATGACTAAGTAAAGGGAAATTGTGATGACTGAACTCACCATTAGTGCCGCCGAGATCACCGACGCGCTGCGCAAGCACGTCAGTGAATTCAACCCGGCCGTCGGCGCCGAGCAGGTCGGGCGAGTCGTCGAGGTGGGCGACGGTATAGCGCGCGTCTCGGGACTGCCCTCGGCGAAGGTGAACGAACTGCTCGAGTTCCAAGACGGGACGCTCGGCCTCGCGATGAACCTCGACGAGGAGACCATTGGTGCGGTGGTGCTCGGTTCGGTGGACACCATCGAAGAGGAGCAGATCGTTCGCGCCACCGGGCGCATCCTGTCGATGCCCGTGGGCGACGCGCTGCTCGGTCGCGTCGTGAACGCGCTGGGCGTGCCGATCGACGGCAAGGGGCCCCTCGTGAACCCGTCGTCGCGACGCATGGAGGTCCAGGCGCCCGGCATCATCGGTCGCCAGCCCGTCAGCGAACCGCTCCAGACCGGCATCAAGGCCATCGACGCCATGACGCCCATTGGTCGTGGCCAGCGCGAACTCATCATTGGCGACCGCAAGACCGGCAAGACCACGGTCGCGGTCGACACCATCCTGAACCAGAAGGGCCAGGGCGTGAAGTGCATCTACGTCGCCATTGGCCAGAAGAACTCCTCGGTCGCCCAGACCGTCAAGACGCTCGACGACTTCGGTGCGCTCGAGTACACCGTCGTCGTGATCGCCTCGGCGGGTGACCCCGCGCCGTTCAAGTTCCTCGCGCCCTACGCGGGCTGCGCGATCGGCCAGGAGTGGATGGACGCGGGCCAGCACGCCCTCGTCGTCTACGACGACCTTTCCAAGCAGGCCGAGGCCTACCGTCAGATCTCGCTGTTGCTGCGTCGCCCACCGGGCCGCGAGGCCTACCCCGGCGACGTCTTCTACCTGCACAGCCGTCTTCTCGAGCGCGCGGCCAAGTTGAGCAACGAGATGGGTGGCGGCTCGCTGACCGCGTTGCCGATCATCGAGACCAAGGCGGGCGACATCTCGGCCTACATTCCCACGAACGTGATCTCGATCACCGACGGGCAGATCTTCCTCGAGTCCGACCTGTTCTACTCGGGCGTGCGTCCCGCGATCAATGTCGGTAACTCGGTGTCGCGAGTCGGCGGCGCCGCCCAGATCAAGGCCATGCGCAACGTCGCCGGTACGCTCAAGATCGACCTCGCCCAGTTCCGCGACCTCGAGTCCTTCGCCACGTTCGGCTCGGAGCTCGACAAGTCGTCCCAGCAACAGCTCGACCGCGGCTATCGCCTGACCGAACTCTTGAAGCAGGGCCTGAACTCGCCCATGCCCGTCCAAGAGCAGTGCATCGTCATCTACGCGGGCACCAAGGGATGGCTCGATTCGGTGCCGGTCGAGGACGTGCGCCGGTTCGAGTCTGAGTTGCTGACGACGTTTCGCGCCCAGCACGCCGACATCCTCGATCACATTCGCACCTCGGGCACGTTGCCCGGCGCGGACGTCATTGACTCGGCCATGCGTAGTTTCCTCGACGGCTTCGCCGTCAGTCACTAGAAACCACCAAGGAATTCAAATGGTTCGAGAGAGAAAGGAGTAGCGATGGCCGGTGGACAGGAACGTATTCTGCGTCGACGTATCAAGTCGGTGCAGGCCACCCGAAAGATCACCAAGGCAATGGAACTCATCGCCGCGTCCCAGATCTCTCGCAGCCAGGCGCGCATCTTCGCGAATCGTCCGTACCGTCACGGTATGCAGCGCATCATCGTCGAAGCCGCGCTCGGTGACCCGGCCGCCGCGAAGAAGCTGCTCGCCACCCCCGACGTCGTCACGTCGGCGGTCGTCCTGGTGATCGCGGGTGACCGCGGGCTCTCGGGCGCCTACAACACCTCGGCGCTGCGCGCCGGGGAACGACTGGTCCAACAACTCCAGCGCGAGGGCGCGTCGGTGCGCCTCTACTGCGTGGGAAAGAAGGCGCCGAGCTTCTACCGTTTCCGCGGCATGGACGTCCAACAGAGCTTCATGGGCTTCGTCGACCGGCCAAGTTTCTCTGACGCTCGACTCATCGCCAGTGTCGTGGCGGCCCCCTTCATTGACGGCGAAGTCCAAAAGGTGCTGCTCGTGTCGACGAGGTTCCACTCGGCCGGCAGCCAGGGCGTCGAGACCGAGCAATTGTTGCCCCTCGCCTTGCCCGATCCCGTGCTCGAAGACGCCCCTAAGCCCCTCAAGGGTTACACGGAGTTCGAGCCCGAGGTCGAACAGCTGCTGACGTCACTGGCGCCGCGCGCCTTGGAGAGCGAGATCTTCTCGGCGCTCTTAGAGGGCGCCGCGTCGTTCCACATCAGTCAACAGCGCGCCATGGCGGCCGCGACCGACAACGCCGACGAGCTCGGCCAGACCCTGACTCGCATCATGAACCGGGCCCGACAGGACTCGATCACCACCGAGATCATGGAAATCGTGGGCGGCGCCGAAGCGCTCCGCTCGGGAAAGTGAGATACCAATGACAATGGCTCCTGAAAAAATCACCCTCGAGACCGGGCGCGTCGTCGCGATCGCCGGTCCGGTGGTGGACGTGGAGTTCCCACCGCACGCGTTGCCCGAGATCAACCACGCGGTCGAAATGGACATCCTGCTCGACGGCGTCACGATCACGGTCACCGCTGAGGTCGCCCAGCAGATCGGCGAGGGTCGCGTGCGGTGCGTGTGCATGAAGCCCACCGACGGTCTCGTTCGTGGTGCCGTCGTGCGCCAGACCGGCCGTGGCATCACCGTGCCCGTCGGCGACGCCGTGCTCGGTCACGTCTTTAACGTGATCGGCGAGCCGCTCGACACCGACAACATCGGCGCGGTCGAAGATCACTGGGAGATCCACCGCAACGCGCCCGCCTTTGACCAACTCGAACCGCGCGCCACGATGTTCGAGACCGGCATCAAGGTCATCGACCTACTGGCCCCGTACGTCCAGGGCGGCAAGATCGGCCTGTTCGGCGGTGCTGGCGTGGGCAAGACCGTGTTGATCATGGAGATGATCCGACGAGTCGCCGAGCAGCACGACGGCGTGTCGGTCTTCGCCGGCGTGGGCGAGCGCACCCGTGAGGGCACCGACCTCCTGCTCGAGATGCGCGAGTCCGGCGTCATCGAAAAGACCGCCCTGGTCTACGGCCAGATGGACGAGCCACCGGGGGTGCGCCTTCGCGTGGCGCTCGCGGCGCTGACGATGGCGGAGTACTTCCGTGACGTCAAGCACCAGGACGTGCTTTTGTTCATCGACAACATCTTCCGCTTCGTCCAAGCCGGTTCGGAGGTGTCGACGCTGCTCGGTCGCATGCCGAGCGCCGTGGGTTACCAGCCGACCCTGGCCGACGAGATGGGTGAACTCCAAGAGCGCATCACCTCGACGCGCGGACGTTCCATCACCTCGCTGCAGGCCGTCTACGTCCCCGCGGACGACTACACCGACCCGGCACCGTTCACCACCTTCACGCACCTCGACGCCACGACCGAATTGCGACGCGAGATCGCGGCGTTGGGTATCTACCCCGCGGTGGACCCGCTCAGCTCGACGTCGAACATCCTGGCGCCAGAGATCGTCGGTGACCGTCACTACGCGGTCGCTCGCCAGGTCCAGCAGATCCTCCAGCGCTACAAGGAGCTCCAGGACATCATCGCGATCCTGGGACTCGACGAGCTGTCCGAGGACGACCGGATAACGGTGTCGCGCGCGCGAAAGATCCAGCGATTCCTCTCCCAGCCCATGTTCGTCTCCAAGGTCTTTACCGGTATCGACGGCATCAACGTGCCCGTCCAGGAGACCATCGAGTCCTTCGAGCACTTGGCGAACGGTGACCTCGACCAGTACCCCGAGCAGGCGTTCCTCAACGTTGGCGGCGCCGCCGACGTCGAGCGCAAGGCCGCAGAACTCGCGAAGGACTAGTCCGTGGCGACGTTGTTGGTGGAGATCGTCACGCCCGAGGCGCCGTTGTGGAGCGGCGAGGCCTTGGCGCTCATCGCGCGTTCGTCCGACGGCGACTTCACCATCCTGCCCGAGCACACCGCGACGGTGGGTGACCTCGTGCCCGGGGTGCTCAGGGTCCAGACGACCGAGGGCGAGCTGTCGTTCTGCGTGCACGGTGGTTACTTCCAAGTGGGAACCGACGACAAGCCCGAAGAGACGCGAGCCACGGTTCTCGCGGGCATCGCCGAAAAGGTCACTGACATCGACGTGGCTCGCGCCCAAGTCGCCAAGGAAGCGGCCGAAGCGCAATTGGCCGCCTCGTCGCGCGGTGAGTCGACCGACGCCGTGACCGAGAGGCTCGCGCACGACGCGCTCGCCCGAGCGGACTTGCGACTGAGCGCCGCGGGCTAGTTCAGCGCGCCGACACGTAGTCGAGCAGGCTCTGACGTTCCTGTTCGAGTTCGTCCAGACGAGCCTTGACGACGTCGCCAATCGAGATGAGACCGCTTAAGGATCCGTCCTGCACCACGGGCAGGTGACGAATCCGAAGCGACGTCATGAGCCCCATGAGGTCGTTGACCGAAGCCTGCTCGTCGCACGTCGTCACCTCGGTACTCATGAGGTCGGCGACCTTGAGCTCGAGCACGTGCTCACCGTGGCGCGCGAGAGCGCGCACGACGTCGCGCTCGCTCAGGATTCCCGAGAGCGGCGGTGTCGAACCCGTCACGACGAGCGCCCCGATGCCGCGTTCGCGCAGCATCTCGACGGCGTCGCGCACCGTGCGTTCCTGACTGATGGTGGCGACCTCGTGTCCCTTGGTGGTGAGGATGTTGGCGACTCGAATCATGTCTGACCTCCTGAGCGAGTGAAGGTACTCGTTCTCTGTGCGGACCTTACGTCCCGCGCCCCGTCACTGGAGCCGATTTGGACGACGGGCGCGTCGCGAGAGCCCTTTGATCACTGGGCTCGGCGGACGAACCCATGTGAAGTTTTGAACTAGAAGCCCGCGGTGGTGAATTCCTGGAGCTTGTCGTGGCGGTGAAAGGTCTCGATCGTGCGTACCGTTCCCGAGCGCGAGCGCACGACGAGCGACTGGGTGGTGGCCCCGAAGTCGTAGAAGCGAACGCCGCGCAGGAAGTCACCGTCGGTGATGGCCGTCGCCGAGAAGAAGCAGTTGTCGCTCGCCACCAGGTCGTCGGTGCTGAGCACGCGTGAGAAGTCATAGCCCAGGCTCTCGGCGTAGCGCTGCTCCTCTTCGTCGCGCGGGTGCAAGATACCCTGGATCTCCCCGCCCAGGCCCTTCAGCGCCGCGGCGGCGATGACACCCTCGGGGGTGCCGCCGATGCCGAAGAGCACGTCGGCGCCCGAATTGGGCCAACCGGTCGCGATCGCGCCCGCGACGTCGCCGTCGAGGATGGAAAGAACGCGCGCTCCCGATTCGCGGACCTCTTCGACGAGTGAGTCGTGGCGAGGTCGGTCGAGGATCACGACGCCGAGTTCCTGGATGGGTTTCTTTAGTCGCTGGGAGAGCTCGCGCAGGTTGTCGGTGGCCGACGCGTTAATGTCGACCGAACCACGCCCTCGAGGGCCTACCGCGACCTTCTTCATGTACACGCACGGACCAGGATTGAACATGGTGCCGCGCTCCGAAAGCGCGATCACCGAGAGGGCGCCGTTCTGACCCTTGGCCGTGAGCGTCGTGCCGTCGACGGGATCGACGGCGACGTCGACCAACGGCGGGTGACCGTCACCAATTCGTTCGCCGTTGTAGAGCATCGGCGCTTCGTCCTTCTCCCCCTCGCCAATGACGACGATGCCGTCCATCGTGATCGCGCCGAGCACGAAGCGCATCGCGTCCACGGCGGCACCGTCCGCCGCCTTCTTGTCGCCCCGTCCGGCCCATCGAGCCGCGGCGATGGCGGCGGCCTCGGTGACGCGAATCATCTCCAGGGCGATATTGCGGTCTGGCCTCGAAGGTGGCTGCACGCGTCAAGCGTACTCGCGGGGCTTCGCGATAGTCGTGCGTGCGTCGGGGCCCGGCTCGTAGAACGGCAATACTTGAAGGGTGAGTTCCCTCGTCGTGAAACCCGCTGGTCCGCTGAGCGGCGAGGTTTTGGCCTACGGCGCCAAGAACGCGGTACTCAAGCAGATGGCCGCCTGCCTGCTCGCTTCGGGTGAGCACGAGTTGACCAACGTACCCGACATCACCGACGTGACGATCATGGCCGAACTCCTCGAGGCCCTGGGTTGCACGGTGACGCGCCCCGGCGCGCACGAGTTGCGCGTGATCGTGCCCGAAACCAAGGACCTCAATCCGATCGCCCCGGCGCACCTCTTCGAGGCGATGCGCGCTTCGATTGTGGTGCTCGGGCCACTGCTCGCAAGGTGCGGCGAGGCGAACATGGCGCTGCCCGGCGGGGACGACTTCGGTCAGCGGCCCATCAACTTTCACACCGACGGCCTCTCGGCGATGGGTGCGACGTTCCACAACGACCGGTCCTCGATCCACGCGACGGTCTCGCGCGCGCGTCTCGCGGCGACGCGCATCACGCTCGAGTACCCGAGCCACACCGCGACCGACAACCTGCTGATGGCCTGCGTGCTCGCCGACGGCCGTTCGGTGATCGATAACGCGGCGCGAGAACCCGAGGTCGAGGACCTGGGTCGTCAACTCATCGCCATGGGCGCGCGGATCGAAGGTCTCGGCACGTCACGGCTCACCATCGACGGCGTCGCCGAACTGCATCCCACGTCGCATCGGGTCGTGACCGACCGCGTGGTGTCGGCCACGTACCTGGCGTCGGGGCTCATCTCCGGCGGCGAAGTCCGGGTGCTCGACGCGCGACCCGAACACATGGAGATGTTGCTGCGAAAGATCGAGGCGATGGGTGGACGGGTCGACACCGGCGCCGAGGGGATCCTCGTCGCGGGTCCCCAGCGTCTGCGCGCGTGTGACGTGGCGACCTTGCCCTACCCCGGTGTCGCCACCGACTACAAGCCACTGATCACCGCGATGCTGAGCGTCGCGAAGGGTGTCTCGGTCGTGACCGAGAACCTCTTCGTCGGACGCTTTCGCTACGTGGACGAACTGGTCCGACTGGGCGCGAGCATCACTACCGAAGGCCACCACGCGATGATCCGTGGCGTCGAGACGCTGCAGGGGACCTCGGTGCGCGGCACCGATATCCGCGCGGCCGCGGCCTTGGTGTTGGCGGGACTCGTCGCGACCGGAGAGACGACCGTGAGTGGTCTCGAGCACCTCGAACGCGGTTACGACGACTTCCTAGGTCGCTTGTCGCACCTCGGGGCCGCCATCGAGAGGACGCAATGATCCCGCGCGAACCCCGGACGTTGTTCGAGCTCGCGCGCGACGGTTCGCGCACGGCCCTCGCGCGCCTGTTGACCTACGTCGAGTCCGGCGGCCCGCTCCAGCTCGACACCGCCGCGCTCGCCTACGAGGTGCCCTCGCCCTACGTCGTGGGCATCACCGGCCCGCCGGGCGGCGGCAAGTCGACCCTGACCGACCGGCTGATCACGCTCACGCTCGACTGCGGGTCCTTTGACGGCGACGACCTCTTTGATCAGGTGGGGGTGCTGTGCGTGGATCCCAGCTCGCCCTTCACCGGTGGCGCGATCCTCGGGGACCGAATTCGCATGCAGGACCACGCGACCAACGAGCACGTGTTCATCCGTTCCATGGCGACGCGCGGTCATCTCGGCGGACTCTCGCTCGCGGTACCCGACGCGCTTCGCGTGCTCGGCGCGGCGAACTTCCGACTCGCCTTGGTCGAGACGGTGGGCGTGGGTCAGATGGAGGTCGACATCGCCTCGGCGGCCGACACGACGGTGGTGGTGACCAACCCGGGCTGGGGCGACGCGATGCAGGCGAGCAAGGCCGGGCTCTTGGAGGTGGCGGACATCTTCGTGATCAACAAGGCCGACCGCCCCGGACTTCGCGAGACCCACCGCGACCTCGAACAGATGCTCGAGCTCGGCGAGCACGCGTGGCGTCCGCCGATTATCGAGACCACGGCGACCAGTGGCGTCGGGACCGCCGAACTGTGGGACGCGATCGTCGAACACCGCACGTACCTCATGCGCGGCGACTACGAGGCGCACCGGCGGCTGCGGTTGCGGCGCGAACTCGACAAGGTCCTGTCGGCGCTGTTGCGTTCGAAGGTGACCGAACTAGCGCACGGCGCGAGCTACGACGCCCAACTCGAGAAGCTCCTCGCCGGCACGACTGATCCGTACCACGCCGCCGCGACGTTGCTCGCCGAATCGTGATCGCGACCTCGACCACCTACGACCTGGTCTTCCTGGTGCACATCCTCGCCGCGGTGACGACGCTCGTCGTCTTTGTCGTCATGAGATACTCAGCGCGTGCGGTCGCGCGCGGGGCCGACGAGCAGACCCAGCGGGCGAGGTTCCCGAACCGACGTAACTATGCCGCACGAGTGTTGCACCTCTTGCCGATAACCGGGCTCACCATGTCGCTCAGCGGTGACAGTTCGGTCTCGCTCACCCGACCCTGGATCGGCGTGGGGATCCTGTGCTACCTGGCGGCGGCCGGGCACCTCGAGGCCCGCACGTTGCCGCTCGAACGGGTGGTGGGCGAAATAATCGACCACGACGGTGTCGCGTCGCCAGTCAGGGGTCGTAAGTTGGTCACGTCGATCGACGTGCTGCTCGGCCTGTTGGGCGTCGCGTTCGTGGCGATGCTCGTCCAGTTCTAGAGAAGCACTCGCGAGAGGCGGACTCTAAAGAAAAGAGGCGCGTCCGACCATGCCAGCGGCGACCGTGGCGTTGGTGACCTCGTCGATCAGCACGAAACTGCCCGTCACTCGATTGTCGCGGTAGTCGTCGACGACGATGGGATCAGCGGTCTGAAGGGTCGCGAGGCCGATCTCGTTGGTGGCGAGGCTGGTGGCCGCGCCGATGCTCAGGGTCGCGATGTCGACGACACCCGAGAGCGTCGCGACGCGAACCGGCGTCACCTTGGTGGTGTGCTTGAGGCGCAGGCGCTGGCCCACCTGCAGTGGACTCTCGCCGAACCAGCAGATCGTGGCGGTGAAGTCCTTGGTGACCGTTGGTAGGGGTTCGGTCGCGATGAGGTCACCGCGGCCCGCGTCGGTCTCGGCTTCGAGGTCGACGTCGATCGAGAGGCCGGTCGTGGCGCGATCGAGCGACGTGCCACCGAGATCGAGTGAGGTCACGGTGGTCGTGACGTTCGCGGGCAACAAGGTCACCGTGTCGCCGATCGACAGGGGTGCCCCGTTCAGCATGCCCGCGTAGGTCCGTCCTCCACCGGGCTGGCGCAGCACCCACTGGACCGGGAGGCGCGCGCCGTGGTTGGTGGTCGTCCACGAACCCGCGTCGGAGGTCTCCAGGGCCGAGAGAATCGTCGGACCCTCGTACCAGGGCGTGTGCTTCGAGACGTCCACGACGTTGTCGCCGTAGAGCGCCGACACGGGGATACAGGTCACGTGTTCGAAGCGCAACTCGTGCGCCAGGGTCTCGAGCTCGTCGACGATCGACTGGTAGGCGCTCTGGGACCAGTTGACCTCGTCCATCTTGTTCACCGCCACCACGATGGTGCGCACGCCGAGCAACGCCGCAATTACGAGATGGCGGCGCGACTGTTCCTTTAGCCCGTGGGCCACGTTGAGCACCACCAGCGCGAGATCGGCGGTCGAGGCGCCCGTCGCCATGTTCCTCGTGTATTGCACGTGCCCGGGGCAGTCGGCGATGATGAATTTGCGCGAGGGCGTCGCCGCGTAGCGGTAGGCGACGTCGATGGTGATGCCCTGTTCGCGCTCGGCGCGAAGGCCGTCGGTCACGAAGCTGAGGTCGAGATCACCGACGCCGCGACGCTCGGACGCGGCGGCGACCGCGTCGAGTTGGTCATCGAAGAGTTGGCGGGTGTCCACCAGGATTCGTCCGATCAGCGTGGACTTGCCGTCGTCGACCGATCCCACGGTGGCGAGGCGCAGGAGGTCCTTGTGGGCCAATTTCATCTAGAAGTAGCCCTCACGTTTGCGGTCCTCCATCGCGGTCTCGCTGAATCGATCGTCGGCGCGCGTCGCACCTCGTTCCGAGACGTTCGCGAGGGCGATCTCGTCGATGACCTCGCCAAGCGTGGCGGCCGAGGAGACGACCGCGCCCGTGCAGTTGGCGTCGCCCACGGTGCGGAACCGGACCTGAAGACGTTCGACCTTCTCATTGGGGCGCGGCACGACGAAGGGACCCACCGCGAGCCACATCTGGTCGCGCAACACGACGTCGCGTTCGTGGGCAAAGTAGATCGACGGTAGTTCCATCTCCTCGCGTTCGATGTATTGCCAGATGTCCAGTTCGGTCCAGTCCGAGAGGGGAAAGGCGCGAAGGTGTTCGCCCGGATTCACCTTGCCCTGGTAGAGCTGCCAGAGTTCGGGACGTTGTTGGCGTGGGTCCCACTGGCCGAACGCGTCACGGAACGACAAGATGCGCTCTTTGGCGCGGGCCTTGTCCTCGTCGCGGCGAGCGCCGCCGAAGGCGGCGTCGAACTTGTACTCGTTGATCGCGTCGAGCAGGGTCACCGTTTGGAGTCGGTTGCGCAGTCCGAGGGGACCGGGGTCCGCCACGCGTCCCTGGTCGATGGAATCTTGGACCTTGGCGACGAGCAGACGCGCGCCGAGGCGTTCGACGTAGCGGTCGCGGTAGGCGAGGACCTCGGGGAAGTTCTGGCCGGTGTCGATGTGCAAGACCGGGAAGGGAAGTTGCTGGGGCGCGAAGGCCTTGGCCGCCAGGTGCAACAAGACCGCCGAATCCTTACCGCCCGAGAACAGCAGGACGGGTCGCTCGCACTCGGCGACGACTTCTCGCAGGATGAACATGGCGTGGGATTCGAGCAGGTCGAGATGATCGGTCATAAAGGGGGCTTGGAGGGTGTCGGTTCTCATAGGGGTTCTGGCAGTTTGGTTATTCTACTAAATCACGTGACTTGCTAGGCTGGGTGCCTCAATCTCCTATGAATACACCGACCCCCACCCTCGACGAACTCGAAGCTCAGAACCTGCTCTTCGAGCACGAGACGCCCCTTGCGATCCTCAAGTGGACCTTCGACCGGTACGGCGACGACCTGGCGATGGCCTGTTCCTTCGAGGACCTCGCCCTGTTGCACATGGTCCACCAACTTCGTCCGCGCATCGAGGTCGTCTTCCTCGACACCGGGGGCCATTTTCCCGAGACCCTCGAGTTCGCCGCGCGCATCGAGCGCGAATGGGACCTCAATCTCACGCGCACGACGCCCTCGCCCGAAGCGAAGGATTGGCCGTGCGGAACCGAGCGGTGCTGCGAACTTCGAAAGGTCGAGCCGCTCTCGCGCGCGGTGGCGAGCAAGGCGGCCTGGATCACGTCGGTCAAGCGCGTCGACGCGCCCACGCGCGCCGCGATGAAAATCCTGATGTGGGACGACAAGTTCGGTCTCGCCAAGGTGAACCCGCTCGCGACCTGGACCGACGACGACGTGGCGTACTACTTGAAGTCGAACGGACTTCCCGAACATCCGCTCTGGGCGCAGGGTTACGCGTCCATCGGATGCGCCGCGGTGACGAGCAAACCTTTGATCGTCGGTGACCGACGCTCGGGCCGGTGGGTGGGCGCGGACAAAGAGGAGTGCGGCCTCCACGAGGCCTAGACCCGCAATATCCACCAAAATATGGGCTTTTCGCTGTACCGTGGACTTCAATGTTTGTGCGCTCTGTCAAGGAATTGGCCAGATGCTGCTCCTAGTACTCGCACTCGTGTGGGTGGCGATACTGGTGCCCATCGCGGTGCGCTACTTCCGCGACAGCGGTACCGAGCGATCCATCGAGTCCTTCTACGCCGAACGCGAGATGCTGAGTCGTCAAGAGCACCTCGTGTCGCCCGAGAACTACTACGAACGACCCGAGCCGCCCGCCGTTGCCCAGTCGGATCGTGCACGGCGCCCTCACCTCACCGTCGTTCACCCGAACGACACGGTGGGTACGTTGCAGGCGCGCGGGACTTGGGACGACTGGAGTCGCGATTACGAGTATGAGAGCGACGCGGATGTCCAACGCCAACGTCGTGACATGAATCGCTACGCGGCGGCGTACGCGAGCGTGCCCGGCGACCGTTTCGGTTCGTCCTACAACTTCCCCTACGAGGACCGAGGAGCGATGCGACTGCGCCGACGCCGGATCTTCGTGACCTTGTTGTTGCTGTGTTTGGCCTTCACGGCGCTCACCTTCGTCTCAAAGTCGCCGACGCTCGTAAACGCGGCGGTAGGGGTGTGGGCGGCGCTGCTCAGTTTCGTCGTGCTCGCCCTGGTGTCACTGGGCTTGGGTTACATGGGTTCGTCCAAAGTGCCCGACACCTACGCCCACGCGGTCCTTGAGCCCGCGGTTCAGTTCTCGAGTCGTGACGATGACTACGACGACTACGGCGAAGTCGCGAGCGAACCGCAGTGGCGACACGACGCAGTTCCTCGACGCGCTTTCGGCTAAAGTAGGAACTCCTTCGGGGGTGTAGCTCAATTGGTAGAGCGCTACGTTCGCAATGTAGAGGCAGTGGGTTCGAATCCCATCACCTCCACTCGATTTCCTGCGTCCCATTTAGTGGACCACCAGGTGCAACATCATGAATTATCGCGTCGGACGTGATTCATGCGTTAGTGACCTAGCCCGCGATCCTTATTCTCATCGCGACTCAAGTCGCGCGTGCGCCGTTTGGCGAGTTCGAGGCGTGCCTGAAGTTCAAGGACGGCCACTTCAAGTGAGGGAAGATCCTCGGTGATGGATGCTTCGACCACCGCTCGAGAGGTGTCGAAGTAGTGATGCGTTAACCAATCACGCATTCCTGCGGTATCGGACCACTTGATGTCAGGCCTTTGTGCGACGAGTTTGGGATCCAACAACTTCACTGCTTCACCGATCTCGATGAGCCTGAGGCGAACTGCGTCAAAAAATGAGCCCGTCAGAGAGGTCGCCACGAGCGAGATGGCTATTAATCGCAGTAATCGCGTCCATTATGTCGGCGAGGCGTTCGTCGTCGTGCCGTGAACTCATATTTGGATGGCCTCGCGCTCAACCTCTTCACGAACTCGGGGCCGGAGGCTGTCTGACGGAGCGATGTCAACGGGCGCACCCAGAATCTTCGAAAGCTCCCTACGAAGTGCCTCCAGTGCGAATAATCCTGTTCCCTCTTTTAGGTCGACCACTAAATCAACGTCACTATTGGGTCGGTCTTCACCTCGACGCGGCGCGCGCGGCGTCGCTTCAAGTGGTTACTCCAGAGTGACCGGTCCGTGCGCAGCGAGTTGGTTCTCAGTGTGTGTCACTAGGTCCACCCGTCGACTTTTCCCATCAGTTGGGCTGTTCTAATTAGAGTGTGTTGAGACTTCACAATCTGTTGCGTAAACGGGGGGGGGCATCTCATGACGCAGGCGGTTCGTGTGCACAATTTCATGGTGTCGAGCGATGGCTACGGCTCGGGGGTGGGCCAAAGTCTCGAGCACCCGTTCGGCCACGCGAATCCTGCCGATCTCTTTTCCTGGGCGGGAGCCACCGCGCACTGGGTCAATCGCACCGATCCGGGGGGAACGTACGGTTTTGACGACTACTGCACTCGCGACTTCGCCCGTAACATCGGCGCCGAAATCATGGGGCGTAATAAGTTCGGACCCCAGCGCGGACCGTGGGAAAACCTCGACTGGGAAGGGTGGTGGGGCGACGACACGCCGTTCCATACGCCGGTGTTCGTGCTCACGCATCACGTGCGCCCTTCAATAATCTTGGGGGACACCACATTCCATTTTCTCGATGCGTCGCCGCAGGACGCACTCGCGCAAGCGTTCCAGGCGGCTGATGGCAAGGACGTGCGACTCGGTGGCGGCGTCGCCACAGTGCGCGAGTTTCTCGACGCTGATCTCGTTGACCAGATGCATTTCGCGGTGTCGCCCATCGAGCTTGGTCGCGGCGAAAGACTGTGGGACAGTCCCGACGATCTGGTTGACCGATTCTTCTTGGAGAAGATACCGAGCCCCAGTGGCGTGACGCATCTTTTTTTCTGGCGGCGCTAACTTTCAGTAGATTGGGGCCTTGGTGCGTTTTGATGGCCCAGCCCCCGTTCAAAGGTCGGCCAACGGGGAATGCTGCGGCGATGGTCGATCGGTAGTCGCTTCAAGCTTCGCCCAGCGCGGCGATCAAGTCCTCTACCGTTCGTGGCACGTTGCCTCAGGGGGAAACTGACCTACAGGCGCCGCGAGGATGCGTGGCGTTTACGCATCGCCACGACACCAGCGTGGTGTCGAGGCTGACATCAGCGTATTTCGCACTTATTCGCGCGGTACCGGCGCCTGCGCGGACCTGCCCCTCTCCTGGGTGCGAAGCGAATGGAGTTGAGGCTATTTCCTGAATTTGAGCGCCTGCTTTTCACTTGACACGGGACTCGAACGGTTCTATATTCAACTAATCAGTTTATTAATGAATTGGTTGAATACAAATGTCAAATGATTCACTGAGTCTGACTTTCGCCGCCCTCGCCGACCCGACCCGACGCGCCATCTTGGGCCGCCTGGCCGAAAGTCAAGCGACCGTGAACGAACTTGCCGAGCCCTTTGTCATGAGCTTGCAGGCGGTATCGAAGCACCTCAAAGTTCTCGAGGCGGCCGGACTGATCTCACGGGGACGCGACGCGCAGTACCGGCCTTGTCGTTTGGAGCCCGCACCGATGCAGGTCGCCGCCGACTGGATTGTGAGAAACCGAGAGATCTGGACTGAACGATACGACCAACTCGAGCAGCACCTCGTTCGCATCACCAACGACAAGAAGAAGGAGAAAGAATCATGAATGAAATGCCAACCGAGTTGGGTGAGTTGACCATCACCCGGATCTTTAATGCCCGGCCCGAGGTGGTCTTCGAGTGCATGACGACACCGTCGCACCTCACACATTTCTGGGGACCGATCGGTGTCAGTACGCCACTCGAGGGCATCACGCTCGAGCCACGGCCCGGCGGACGCTTCGAGACGTTGATGGTCAACGACCAAACTGGTGAGGAGTACCCGATGCGCGGAGTCTTCATTGATTTCGACCCTCCACGGGCGTTCTCGTTTACCGAAGCTGATTTCGGTGGTGGCATGACGACCTCGATCGTCTTTAACGACCTGGGTGATGGACGTACTGAAACGGTCACGCACCAAACCAACGTGCCGCCGATGTTCATGAGCCCCGAGGCGCGAGCCGGCCTTGAGACCAGCTTCGTCAAGATGGACGCGTACCTGGCCAGCTTGTAACTGGTCGCGCGAGTGCACGCACCCGCGGCGAAATTGGTCTCGTGTCGCCGTCGAGCACGGTTTTCACTCTGAGGTCTTGAGTTGAACAAATCCCTTGCCGCAACGCCACTTGCGGGCTTGAGGCAAGGTATTTGCGACGAGGAGACTCGCTCCACCAGAGCCTTGACCAGGGTCGGGACCGCTGCTAGGTTGCCAAGCAAAGCCCGGGCACAACTAGTGTCCCATTCTGTTGGTGCGAAAGTGGGTCATGATGGTGTCGTTGGTGCAGAAAATTGTTTCTACGTCCCCGCATCACCACGTCCGCCGTCGAACGATCGGTATGGCGACCAGGCTCGCGAGCGTGGCCGCACTTGGTGCCCTGATCGGCGCGACGATCATTGGCGCACCCGCGGGAGCGAGCGGATCGTCGATTGGAAAGTTTTCGTTGACCGGCCAAGTGGTCGCCTCGCTGAAGACCTCAACCGAGTTCAATCATTCCTCGGACCTTGGTGGCACCGTCGTCTCGACTCCTGAGTACGGTTGCCAGGTCGGTCAATCCGGCACTAACTCGGATGTCATCAACGTCCCCGATGGCAAGCTCGTCGTGAACGGAAAGTCGACCAAGGCAACCGGTATCTCGTTCAGCGTGCCGACGAGTGGTAAGACCGTGGCTCTCACCGCTACCAGCAATGATTTGGCATTTTCTTTTGCCGTCGGCAAACTCTCGTACGTATGGGAGAGTGTTTCGGGAACGATCACGACTAAGGCAAATGGACAAAGCGGTACCTTCAGTGCGACTTTCGATCCCGCCAAGACCCCTTCTGGCACTTTGTCCAGCGGCGCCAAAACGCCGTTGCAAGTGAAGGGTTCGTGGACAAGTTGCCACCCATGGCCGTAAAACCACCTCGCAAATAGTCTGAGCCATAAGAACTCGTTCGATTCAGAGAAAACGCTGCGTGTGGCCCCGCGGTCGGCCGGTCACGGCAGCTTGCTCTGGCGTAGTAGATCCCGCGGAAGTGCCAGGAAGTTTGTCGTCTTCTGACGCGAGCGTGCCAACATGGTGCCATGGCCCGACCAACGGCATCGCTGATGACCGCGATACGCTCGCACTGCCTGGCGCTGCCAGAGGTCAACGAACGACTGAGCCACGGTGCGCCGACGTTCTTTATTCGCGACAAACGAAGCTTCGTCACCGTCTGGCTTGATGGTCATCATCAAGTTGACTTCGCACACTTGTGGTGCGCGTGTGACACCGAGCTTCGTGCGCTCCTCATCGAGGAACGTCCGCGCCAGTTCTTCCTGCCGGCCTACGTGGCTCATCGAGGTTGGATTGCGGTTCGACTCGATTCCACGCTTGACGTGTCCGAACTCATGGACCTTCTCGACCTCGCTTATCGCTTGATCGCGCCCGCGTCACTCGTGAGACAACTGCCCTAGGGCGAGAAGACCTCTGGCGCTAGGGCAGTTCGCTGCCGCGGTCCGATACCCGTTGGTGCGAACTCGAGGTTTCGAAAAACCCGTCGGGCGGTACAGTTGCCCTAGCGCCACGCCCAGACCCCGCAGACGACGTACCGGACCGTTGGTCCGGGATCGAGTGGGGAGACGTACTTATGGGATTACCTGGAATGGTGAGGAGCGCATTCGCGCCAGTCGCCGCAGTGATAACGGATGGGGCGATCGCGGCTCGGACATCGAGCATCGTTGAGAGTCACGGATTTCGTCTGGAGCAACACTCATGATGATATTCGGCGTCATTCTCATGTTGATTGGCATCGTCACCGGTATAACCATCCTGTGGTCAATCGGCGTGCTGATCTTGCTCGTCGGTGCGGTGCTCTGGCTGCTTGGCATGATGGGTCGTGCCGTGGGCGGACGGCGACACTATTACTAGAGCCCACAACGCGCGCCGACGGCTACCAATCGGCTGCGTAGATGAAGTCTGATGCGTCGCGCTCGAGCCACTGCACACTTCGCATGGCGAGGTTCATGTCGATCGCGAACTTTACGGTGCGTAGTCCCGTGAGTTGCGTGGACCGACACCTGATCTCCTTGGCCGTCTCGGGCCAGGTGAGACCTTTCTCGCGACGCGCGAGGTCGAGAGCCTCATAGAGCTTCGCGAGGTCCCAGCGCGGGCGCTGATTCGCGTCGGCGTTCGCAAGCGCGACACCGGCCTGGGGGCTCGCGCCCACCAGAAAGCTTTCGGGAGTGCGCCCGAGCCAGCGCAGTATGAACAAGGCGTGCTGACACGACACCGCCCCGCGCGCGCCGAGGTGTTTCAGGGTGGACGGGCTGATCGGATGGTCGTCGCGTCGGGCGTTCAAATCGGCCGAAAGTGCCCATATTTCGCGGGCGACGCCGGCCCAGGAGAGTTCGCGCATTCGGCGCTGTTCGTCCATGGCCCCGTAGAGGGCGACCGCGTCGAACGCTCGGAGCGGGCGCCGATTCATCGCCCCTGATGGACGCCGTCTTTCAGCGACCGCGACGCCCGGAACGGTTTCATGGGGTTTTTCGCCCCTCCTTATTCTGTGGAAAAGTTGCGCGTTTCTCGTTGATTATCGCGCTCGAAGAGAAAAATCTAGTGGATAAGTGGCAAAAGGACTGGGTAAAAGTTTCTGATTCCTAAATTCTGCCGACGTGGCGTCGCGCAATCTGGCACAGTAACCCTCGTAGTTCACGTAGCACCTGTCGCAGTCGACTGAACCGAAAGGGGAGGTAGGCGGAGAGGGGAGGGACCCCGCAAGGGGGACGGAACCTTTCGGCGGGCAGCGGAGTTCGGTCCGCGGTCCGTAGAGGCGAATGACGTGAAGTGCCTGCCGTCTAGCGGTGGCCTGTCCGACACGGGTCAACGAGAGATGTGCCTTCGGGAACCCCGAGGGGCTGGCGAGCTTGCTCACTGGTCACTCGGGGTTTTCGGCTTTTGCGGAAGAGTTCGTCGGCGTCTAAAAGAGTGACTGCGTCTCGGTGCGCTCGATGAGTTCTGGACCGTCGTTGCGCACCGACCCCACCGCGTTGTCCACGCCGTAGTGCACAAGCGTGCCCGCGGGCGCGGGACACAGCAACTGCGCGCGCTCGTCGGCTCCGTAGTCCTTGACGTTGAGCCAGGTCTCGACGTCCGCCGCGCTCAGCACCACGGGCATGCGATCGTGGATCTCGTCCATGTCCTTGCTCGGGGTCGTCGTGATGATCGTGCAGGTCTTCAATGGCGCGGGGTCTTCGACGTTGGGGTCGCGCCACTGTTCGTAGAGTCCCGCGAAGAGCATGAGTTGACCGTCACTGCGCGTGAAGTAGTTGGGCTGCTTGTTGCGCCCGGGTCGGTGATCCCACTCGTAGAAACCGTCGACGGGAATCACGCACGGACGTTTGGCGAAGGCGCTGCGAAACGACGGCTTCTCCGCGACGGTCTCGCCGCGCGCGTTAAAGAGTCGATTCGCGATCGCGGGGTCCTTGGCCCAGCTGGGTAGCAAACCCCAGCGGTACGAGTCGAGGGTCCTCGCGCCGTCGGGTTCGGTGAGCCCGAAGAGCCGACGTTGGGGACCGACGTTCCAACTGGGGTGACCCTCGGGGTCGACGCCCGCCGCCAGGGTGGCGTCGAGGAGCTTGGCGAGTCGCACGGGTGGGGTGAAGAGGGCGACACGACCGCACATGGGACCTCCTTTATCCCATCACGATACGGGCTCGAACCCCTTTGCGTCTGTCACCGCGAGTGGCTACTCTTACGAACATATGTTCGCTTTTTCCTCCACCCGTCCTACGCTGCCCAGTGATCTGGCGGCTTCCCTACGCCCCCTTACCCTCGCCAAGAGCCGCATGATGCCCCTTGGCGAGCCCTGGAAAGCCCTGGTACCCGGCGGGGGGCTACGTCGTGGCTCGACGGTCGTGGTCGAGGCCGCGCCGGGTCTGGGCGGGCTCAGCCTGGCGCTCAGCCTGCTCACCGCCTCGAGCGCGAACGGCCACTGGGCGGGCGTCGTGGGCGTGGATGATCCCGGGGTCGTGGCGATGGCCGAACTCGGGGTCGACCTTCGTCGGGTGCTCTTCGTGCCGCGTCCACGCGGCGCGTGGGCCGAGTCCGCCGCGGACCTGCTCGACGGGGTTGATCTGCTGGTCGTGCGCCCGCCCTCGCGAGCCGCGCACGGGGTCGCACGCAAATTGATGGACCGCGTACGTGAGCGTGGGACCGTACTGATTGTGTTGAGCGAACCCGGGGCCGCGTGGCCGCTTCCCGCGGAACTCTCCTTCGTCGTCACCGAGTCGCGCTGGGCCACGTCGTCGCGACTCGACGCGCGCTATCTCAGTGTGCGCGTCGCGGGACGCGGTGAAGCGGGACGCGCGAGCGAGCACGTGGTGATGTTGCCGAATCGAAGAGGGCAAGCGGCGGCCACGTAGATGGAGCGTCTTCTCGCGCTGTGGGTCGAGGCGTTGTCGAGCGAAGAGCCGGACGGCTCGACGCTGCGCGACTCGCTCGCGCTGCTTGACGCGCTGAGTCTGCTGTGCCCCTTCAGTGAACTCGTGCGACTCGGCTTCTACGTCCTTCCCCTGCGCGGGCCGAGTCGTTTCTTCGGTGGCGAGGAGGCGGTGCTGAAGATGGCGCGCGAGACCGTGCGTGACGTCACGGGTCATGAGGCGTTGCTCGGTGTCGCCGACGGCGTGTTCTGCGCGGAACTGGCGGCGCGCGAGCAGCGAGTGGTGGCCCCGGGCGCGACGGACGCTTTTCGTCGCGCCCAACCGATTGAGGTGCTCGGGCGAAAGGACCTGGCGACGACGTGTCGACGTCTGGGCCTGTACACGCTCGGTCCCTTCGCCGACCTCGAGGTGGCCCGGGTGGGCGAGCGCTTCAACAAGCACGCCCTCGAGCTTCACCGCGTCGCGCGTGGCGAACTCGACGAGTTGGTGGGCCAGCGCGACCTACGCCTGGGCGCGCGTCTGGGGCACCTCGTCGGTGAACCGTCCTCCAAGCACGAGCAGCTCGGGCTTTTTGGCCAGCGCGGCGCCGGTGACGAGCGGGCCTTCGCCGCGGCGCATCGCGTGCGCCGGCGCCTCGGGGCGGACGCGTTGCTCGTGGCGTCCCCGCGCGGGGGGCGCGCCCCCGAGGACCGGGCCACCCTCGTGCCCTGGGGTTCGCCGCTCGTCGAGCCGGACGCGAAGGCCCCCTGGCCCGGACAGATCCGGTCCCCCTCGCCGGTGACGAGCCTGGCTCATCCGGTTGCGGTTCGCCTGCACGACCAGCACGACGCGCCGGTGCTGATGAGCGCGCGCGGCACGTTGAGCGGCGAACCCGCGACGTTGTTGCTCACGTCCTACGCGCGTCGCACGGTGTGCTGGTACGCCGGGCCCTGGCCCCTGGTCGAGCGGTGGTGGGTGCTCGGGCGTCGGCGCGCGTACCTGCAGGTGGTGCTCAGCCTCGGCGAGGCGATGCTGCTCAGCGCCGAGTCGGGCCGCTGGTGGCTCGTGGGGATCTACGACTGATGGCCACCTACGCCGAACTGCACGCGCACTCGGGCTTCAGTTTCCTCGACGGGGCGAGCGACCCCGAGGAACTCGTGGGCGAGGCGGCGCGCCTCGGTCTGGGCGCACTGGCCCTCACCGATCACCACGGTTTCTACGGTGTGGTGCGTTTCGCCGAGGCGGCGAGGGCGTGCGGACTCGCGACGGTCTTCGGGTGCGAGGTGACCCTGGACGGCACCGACGACCGCACGGGCGTGCCCGACCCTTCGGGCACGCACCTGGTGCTGCTCGCGCGTTCGCCCGAGGGCTATCGCCGCCTGGCGACGATGCTCGGTGAGGCGCACCTGGCGAGGGGGGAGAAGGGGAGCCCGCGCTTTTGTCTAGAGGACGTCGCGCGCGCCGCCAAGGAGTGGCTGGTCCTCACGGGGTGTCGCAAGGGTCCACTCACCCGGGCGTTGATGGACGAGGGCCCGCGCGCCGCGCGCCGCGAACTCGACGTGCTCGTGGACGCCTTTGGTCGCGAGTCGCTCGTGGTCGAACTCTGGGACCACGGCTCGAGCGACGACGTGGCGCGCAACGACGTGCTCGCCCAGCTCGCCGTCACCTCGAACGTGGACCTGGTGGCGACGGGCAACGTGCACTACGCCACCCCCGACGCGTTCGCGCGGGCCAACGTGCTCTCGGCGATACGCGCGCGCCAGAGTCTCGAGGAGGTCCAGGGTTGGCTCAACGCGTCCCCGCTCGCGCATCTGCGAAGCGACGCCGAGCAGCGGCGCCGGTTCGCGCGTTGGCCCGGGGTGGTGGACCGGGCGGGCGAGATCGGCGCCGCGCTCAGTTTCGACCTGCGCCTCGTGGCGCCGAACCTGCCGAGGTTCCCCACCCCGACCGGGATGGACGAGCAGTCCTACCTCGAGGCCCTCGTCGAAAAGGGCGCGACCGAGCGCTACGGGGAACGTGGGTGCGAACGCGTACCGGGCGCGTGGCGTCAGATCGACCACGAGCTCGGGGTCATCGGCGGGCTCGGGTTCGCCGGGTACTTCCTCACCGTCTGGGACATCACCGAGTTCTGCCGGCGCGAGAACATCTACTGCCAGGGTCGCGGTTCGGCGGCGAACTCGGCGGTCTGCTTCTCGCTCGGGATCACCAACGCCGACGCGGTCAAGTTGAACCTCTTCTTTGAGCGCTTCCTCTCGCCCGCGCGCGACGGCCCCCCCGACATCGACGTGGACATTGAGTCGGGCCGGCGCGAAGAGGTGATCCAGTACGTCTTTTCGCGTTACGGACGTCGTCACGCGGCCCAGGTGGCGGCCGTGATTACGTACCGTGCGCGCTCGGCGTTGCGCGACGTGGCGCGCGCCTTCGGGTTCAGCGAGCAAGAGGCGAACACGCTACGCGACAGCGTCGACCGCCACAGCATGACCGCGGCGAGCGCCGAGGTCTCGCCACTCGTGGTGAGCATGGCCAACGAGTTGCTCGACCGGCCGCGTCACCTCGGGATCCACTCGGCGGGTATGGTGCTCTGTGACCGGCCGGTCCTCGAGGTCTGTCCGATCGAGTGGGGCCGCATGCCCGGGCGCACCGTGCTGCAGTGGGACAAGGACGACTGCGCGGCGATCGGTCTGGTGAAGTTCGACCTCTTGGGACTGGGCATGCTCGACGCGCTGCACCGCGCCGTTGACCAGGTGGCCCAGTTCCACGAGACGACGATTGACCTGGGCGCGCTGGCCCAAGAGGACGCGGTCTACGACCTGCTCTGCGAGGCGGACACCGTGGGGGTCTTCCAGGTCGAGTCACGCGCCCAGATGGCGACGCTGCCGCGCGTGCAACCGCGCTGCTTCTACGACCTGGTGATCGAAGTGGCGCTGATCCGCCCGGGGCCCATCCAGGGCAACGCCGTCAACCCCTACATCCGGCGTCGTCGCGGCGACGAGGCCGTGACGTACCTGCACCCGCGTCTCGAGCCGATCCTGTCGCGCACGCTCGGGGTGCCGCTGTTCCAAGAGCAGCTCATGGAGATGGCGGTCGCGGTCGCGGGCTTCTCGCCCGCCGAGGCGGACGAACTACGCCAGGCCATGGCCGCCAAGCGTTCCGAGATCCGGATGCTCAAGTTGAAGAGTCGCTTCTACGCGGGCATGGCCGAGAACGGCATCACGGGGCGTGACGCCGACCAACTCTTTGACGCACTCGCCGCGTTCGCGAACTTCGGGTTCCCCGAGAGCCACTCGGTGTCCTTCGCGCACCTCGTCTACTGCTCGGCGTGGATCAAACTGCACTACCCGGCGGCGTTCCTCGTGTCGTTGTTGAACGCCCAGCCCCTCGGGTTCTGGTCCCCCCAGAGCCTGGTCGCCGACGCGAAGCGTCACGGCGTGATCGTCGAGCGTCCCGACGTCAATCGCTCGGGCGTGGGCGCCACGCTCGAGGGTGACGTGCTCGCGCCCCGGGCGCGTCTTGGTCTGGGGGCGTTGCGCGCCATCGGCACCGAGTTGGCGACGCGCATCGTCGCGGGAGCCCCGTGGGAGGGCTCCGAGGATCTCGTGCGTCGCGCCGGGGTCCAACAGCACCACCTCGAGTCGCTCGCCGCCGCCGGGGCATTGGACTGCTTTGGCACGAGTCGCCGCGCCCAGGTCTGGGCCGCGGGCGCGGCCGCCCAGAGCACGCCCGAACGCCTGGCGGGCGTGGTAACCGGTCTGGTGGCGCCCGAGTTGCCGGCGACGACCGAGATGGAACGCGTCGCCGACGACCTGTGGGCGATGGGCCTCACCACCGAGGCGACGGCGATCTCCCTGGTGCGCGAGCAACTGAACGAACGAGGCGTCACCCGCGCGCACGCGTTGCTCGCCGCCGAGGGTTCGCGGGTGAGCGTCGCGGGCGTGGTCACCCATCGCCAGCACCCCGAGACGGCCAACGGGGCGGTCTTCTTGAACCTCGAGGACGAGACGGGTCACGTCAACGTCATCTTCTCCAAGGGAGCCTGGGCGCGGTGGTCGGTGGTGGCGCGTTCGTCGCGTGCGCTGGTGATCCGCGGCTCGCTCGAGCGCGGTCAGGGCACCATGGCGCTCAGCGCCGAGCACGTCGAGGCGCTCGACCTGGGCGCGACGGTGCCCTCGAGGGATTGGCACTGATCAGCTTGGCGCATGCGAGACTGGCGCATGCGACCACGCCTCGACCGCACCCAACGAGTGGTCCTCGTCGTGGGACTCGGTCTCGCCAGCTACGTGCTCGGGACCTGGATCACGAACTTCGACAGCGGTCTCACGGGCTGGATTGGCTACGCGCCGCTGCAGAACAACGCCTTTCGCTTGGTCAACGACGGACTGCACCCGTGGGTGCGCCTGGTGATCTGGCTTCTCCTCGTCGTGTTCTGGACGCTGGTCTCGATGTGGCTGCTTCGCCCAGCGCGCGCAGCGTCTCAGCAAGACGACCGTGGCTGAGACGTTCAACGTCGCCGCGCTGCAGATGCGCTCGGGTACCGACAAGGAGAAGAACGTCGCCACGGCGATCGAGCTGGTCCACGCCGCCGCCGACCGGGGCGCGTCGTACATCCAACTACCGGAGTACTTCAATTTCTACGGGTCGGCGCGATACTTCGAGGACGTGAGCGAGACCGTCCCGGGTCCGACCACCAGTCGCTTCGCCGACGTCGCGCGCGAACGAGGCGTCACGGTACACCTGGGCAGCGTCTTAGAGACGTCGCCACTCGAGCGCCATTCCTACAACACGAGCGTGTTGATCGGCGCGCACGGTGAGATACGTGCCACCTACCGAAAGGTGCACCTCTTTGACATCGACGTGCCCGGCGAGGTCACCTACCAAGAGTCCGCCGCCATCGCGTCCGGATCGGAGTTGGTGGTCGCCCCGCTCGGCGACGTCGTCTTGGGTCTGACGATCTGTTTCGACCTGCGATTCGCCGAGCTCTACCGAGCGCTGGCGTTGCGCGGCGCCACGATGTTCGCGGTACCCTCGGCGTTCTCGGCGGTGACCGGGCCCGCGCACTGGCACGTGCTGTTGCGCGCGCGGGCCATCGAGAACCACGCTTTCGTCGTGGCGGCGACCCAGGCGGGCACGACCGAGGAAGGTCTCGCCACCTACGGGCACGCCATGATCATCGATCCCTGGGGCGTGGCGTTGGCTGAGTCCAGTACCGATCAGCCCGAAGTGGTGTTCGCCGCCATCGATCTCGACGAGGTGACCCGACGTCGTCGCGAGATCGACGTCTTGGCGTTGCGCCGCCCCGAGCTCTACCGCGAGGCCGTAGGCGATTTCGACGAAGACCAGTGACAGTGTGGACGAATACCTAGAATTGTGGCGAAGGCGTACCAACGTCCCCGCATGGGATGACTTACGTATCGCAACGCCGCACGTAGGAGAAGATCATCACTGAACCAATCACCGTCGCGATCGTGGAGGACCACCTGATGGTGGCCGAAATGTTCGCCATGATGATTGAGCGAGAGTCGGACATGCACCTCGCGGGCACCGCCCACGGTGTCGCCGAAGCGATCTCGCTGGTGGCGAGCGAGCGTCCCGACGTCGTGTTGATGGATTACCGTTTGCCCGACGGCGACGGCATCGCCGCCGTGAAGGAGATCCTCGAGCAATGGCCCGAGACCCACGTCTTGATGCTGTCGGGTGACGCTCCCCAGGACCTCATGGCCCACGCCATCGAGGCTGGCTGCGTGGGCATGCTCGCCAAGAATCGACCCATGGACGAGCTCTTGAGCGCGATTCGGTCTGCGTCGCGCGGCGAATTGGTATTCCGGGTCGAAGAGATGAACACGCTGCTCGAGCATCTTCGAAAGCCCGTCAACCCCGACGCTGATTTTCTCACCCGTCGTGAGATCGAGGTCCTCCAACTGCTCGCCGAGGGTTACTCCACCGAACGGATCGCCGCAGCGTTGTTCATCTCGATTCACACCGTGCGAAATCACGTGAGCAAGATCCTGACCAAACTCGGTGCGCACTCGAAGCTCGAGGCGGTCGCCATCGCCACGCGCGACAAGATCGTGACCCTTCGGGCGTAAGGCGAGCGAAGAACGGCTCTACGGGGCTGGCTCGCCGCCCACGCTGAGGCGTCGATCGGGTACGAACCAGGCAATCGCGACCGCGGCGAAACACGCGTACGCGATGTACGGCGAGACGAAGGCCAGGGGGATCGAGGCGGTGTAGGCGAGGATCGAGAACATTCCCTTGATGTCGTGATGGGTCGCTCGCACGATGGCGACGTTACGCGGATTCGCACGGTGGATGGCGAATCCGAGCAGGTTGTAGGCCGAGCCCGCTCCGATTCCCACGACGCCGTAGCAAGCGGCGGGTAGCGGCCGTCCGTGCTGGGTGCCGACCCACGAGGTGACAAAGGGGATCAACGAGAGCCAGAAGAGCAGGTATAGGTTGGCCCACATCACCGCGGCGTCGATTCGCTTGATCACGCGCAACAAGTGATGGTGATTGACCCAATAGATGGCCACGAAGGTGAAGCTAAGGACGTAGACGAGCAACAGGGGTAGCTCGTGCGCGAGTGCGTGCAGGTTCGCCGCGGCCGGCGTCTTCAGTTCAAAGGCCATGATCGTGATGATGACGGCGATGACCCCATCGCTGAACGCCTCGAGTCGTCCCGGACCCATGACGCTGGGTACCTCACCCGGGGCTTCGTCGCTCATCGCGGCGTCGGCGTGGGGCGCGTCGCGTCGACAGAACCTTGACGAAGTGCGCGGTGGGTTCGGTGCGTCGCGGCGGGCGGGTTCATCGTGAACACTGTAGAGGCACGTCGGCGCCGCGAGGGCTCGGTGGCGTTCGCACGAGGCCGGGCTTGACGACAGTTTGGTCAGCGAAACGCGTGTTCGGGGCGTTCCCCGAGACTCACCTGGAGACGTACGTCGGCCTGTACGAGGGCGAGGTCGTCGGCGTGGGTGACGCCCACGCACTTGGACTCGGTCGCGAGCACGTCGAAGCGAAGCGGAACGTGGTGCAAGATCTTTCCCACCATGACCGGCAACTGGGCCTCGGGTTCGCGCTCGAAGTCGTGGGTGTCCATCTCTTGATGCAGCAGTGGCCACATGGCGGGCTGGAATCCCCACAGGTTCATCGAGACGGTGGTGTCGGGGGCGAGGAAGACCGGCGTCTCCCCGTCGTCGGCGACGAAACCGTCCGTCGAGGAGTGGACCTGACGGCGCTCCCAGATGTCGGTGAGGTGGCCGTTCACGACGTGACAAACGCCTCGCGACACCGGCAGGTCGCCCACGAGGGCCCGGTCGAGTTGGAAACCGATCAAACAGCACGTCGATTTGGTCGCGAGGTGGTTGCCCAGTTGGGCCAGGGCGTGTCGACCGTAGAGGTCGTCGGCGTTCGAAATGCCAAAGGGTACTGACGGGTCCAGGTGATCCTCGGCGGCGAGGACTGCCGGTACGGTGCCCTGCGCCTTCTCCTGGACGGCGAAGGAGATCTCACGCCCGAGGGGCCAGACCCGACGCACGTGCTCTTCGATCTGGGGACCGGTGTCGGGGTTGACGACGATGACCACGTGCTCGAAGCCGGCGGCGAAGGCGTCCGAGGCGATGAGGTCGATCACGGCCTCGCCGTGCACGCCTATGGGCGCGAGCTGCTTGAGGCCGCCGTAGCGTCGAGCGCGACCCGCGGCGAGGATGACGAGAGAGGGTTTGGGCATTACGACCAGCGCACGATCGCCGAGGCCCAGGTCATGCCAGCGCCGAAACCAGTCATGAGCGCGTACTCACCGGGCTTGATCCGACCGTTCTGGCGGGCGTCGTCAAAGGCGAGCGGGATCGACGCGCTCGAGGTGTTGCCGTAGCGGTCCAGGACGACGACCGCACGTTCCATCTCGATACCGAGACGCTGGGTCGCGGCCTGGATGATGCGAATGTTGGCCTGATGGGGGATGACCAGGCTCAGATCGTCGGCGCTGATGCCCGCGATCTCGAGCGCCTTCTCGGCCGAATCGACCACCACGCGCACGGCACGGCGAAAGACCTCTTTGCCGTCCATCTCGAAGTACCCGCCGTGTTCGCAGGTCAACAGGTCCGCGGCCGAACCGTCGGCGCCCAGACAGAACGACAGCACGTCGGTGTCGTTCGGATCGTATTCGAGCACCGTGGCACCCGCGCCGTCGGCGAGCAGGACCGCCATGTTGCGGTCGCTCCAATCGACCCATCGCGAGAGGTGCTCGGAACCGATCACCAGGATCCGTTTGTTGCCCGTCTCGAGAAGTCCCTGGGCGGTGCGGATGGCGTACATGAAGCCGCTGCACGCGGCGTTGACGTCCATCGCGGGGCACGTGAGACCCAAGTCGTTGGCGACCATGGGTGCGGTGGCGGGAGCGATGCGATCAGGTGTCGTCGTGGCGAGTACCAGGAAGTCAATGTCCGATGGCTCGACGAAGGCGTCGTCCATCGCACGCTTTCCCGCGAGGGCGCCCAGCGTTCTCGCCGAGCCACCGATTCGGCGCTCACGGATCCCCGTGCGTTCGGCGATCCAGTCGTCCGAGGTGTCGAGGGTCTTGGAAAGCTCTTCGTTGGTGACCACCCGGTCGGGCACAGCAATGCCCCAACCCTTGAAGCGAACGCCCATAGTCAACCCTTCTGGAATGTCCTGGCGAAAGTCTACGCCCTAGGCGCTGGGCGCCTCAGGTGCTGGTAGAACCTGCAAAGAACAGCGCGCGACGCAGATCAGACGGTCCTGGTCGTCGGTGAGGTCGATGCCCCAGACGTGCACCGTGCGGCCCTTGCGGATCGGGGTGGCGGTGGCGGTGAGGGTGCCCTTGGTCATCGAACGCAGGTGCGAGCAGTTGAGCTCGGTACCCACCACGATCTGGTCCGGGCTGACGCTGACCCCACCCCCGATCGACGCGGCGCCCTCGGCGAGCAACGCCGAGACACCGCCGTGCAAGATCCCGTAGGGCTGGTGGACCTTGGGGCCGACTTCGAGGCGCAAGATGACCTTCTCGGGAGTGACGAGAACGAATTCGATGTCGAGTAGCTCGTGGATGCCCGGCATATGCGAAAAACGGTTGGTGGTCTCTTCGGTCATTCCGACATACTAAATGCGCGACGGTAGCCTCTCGGTATGTCCCGACTGGTCGATCTGCGCAGTGACACGGTCACCCAACCAACGCTCGCGATGCGCGAAGCGATGATGAATGCGAAGGTCGGCGACGTTGGTTACGACGAGGATCCGACCGTCAACGAACTCGAGCAACGATTCGCTGCTCTTGTGGCCAAACCCAAGGCGGTCTTCGTCCCGTCGGGCGTCATGGCGAACCAGATCGCGGTGCGCGTGCTCACCAAGCCAGGTGATCTCATCATCGCGGGCCGCGATCAACACGTCGTCAGTTTCGAGATGGGCGCCTCGGCGAGGAACTCTGGCGTGCAGTTCGCTTTGGTCGATGACCGCACCGGCGTGCTGCGCACGAGCGAACTTCTGGAAGTTCTTGACGCCGAGCACGATCATCAGCCTCACGTCGCCATGGTGGCGATCGAGAACACCCACATGGTTGCGGGCGGTGTCCCTTGGGCACTCGAGGACGTACGTTCGTTGGGGAGTTCGCTCGCCACCACGCCGCTCTACCTTGACGGTGCACGACTGTTCAACGCCGTGGTCGCGACGGGGACGTCGGCCGCGGATTACTGCGAACCGGCGACCATGGTCATGGCGTGTCTCTCCAAGGGTCTCTGTGCGCCGGTGGGTTCGCTGCTCGCGGGACCAACTGACCTGATGACCCAAGCACTGATCGAACGAAAGCGCCTCGGTGGCACGATGCGTCAAGCCGGCTTCTTGGCGGCGGCGGGTCTCGTGGCGCTCGAGACCATGATTGATCGCCTGGGCGACGACCACGTGCGCGCGCGGGTTCTCGCCGAGGTCGTGGGCGCGACGTTTGGCGAGTCGGACTACGACCCGGCGTCGTGTCGCACGAACATCGTCGCCTTTGACCACCCTCGGGCCCGAGAAATCGTGGCCGAGCTCGCCGACCGGGGCGTGCTCGCGGGAACGGTCGCGCCGCGAAGGGTCCGCTTAGTCACCCACGCCGGCGTCAGTGACGACGACGTGGCCTACGTGGCTGATGCGATGAAGGGGTTGGCGAGCGCGACGAGGTAGGCGAAGGCGCCGTTCGCCGTTCGTTTTCACGGATTTCACACGTCGCCACTGGTGGCCCCGCGTGGCCAACGGGTAGCCTTAAGGGGCTTAAAGGCTCACTATGCCAGACATTCTCCACCTCTCCACGTTCCTGCACCGTCCCATCTTCGACTCGGACGGCGACCGGATTGGACGCGTCCAGGACCTGGTCGCGCGCCTTGGCGACGATCCGCACCCACCGATCGTCGGCGCGGTAATCAAGATCGAGGGGCGCAACCTCTTCGTGCCGATTCGAAAGATCGGTGGCCTCGCGGCGGGCCGGATGACTTTCGAAGGACGGCGCGTGGACTTGCGTCGATTCGAACGACGTCCGGGCGAACTCCTACTCGCCGAGGACCTCTTGGCGCGCCACCTCATCAACCTCGTGCGCGGGCGCCTGATCATCGCCAACGAGATCGAGATCGCCCAGATCGATGGAAAGTGGGAAGTGGTCGGCGTGGACCCGGGTCGTCGTCCGTTCTTGCGACGCGTATTGGGCCAGAAGATCGGACAACGCGTCAAGTCCGAGGCCATTGTCGACTTCGCCTCGATCGAGCCGTTCGTCGCTCACGTTCCGTCCGCGCGCCTGCGCATCCCCTATCGAAAGCTCGCCAAACTTCACCCGGCCCAGATCGCCGACCTCGTCGAGCAGGCGAGCCACGAAGAGGGCGAGGAGATCATCGAAGCGGTCGGTCTCGATCGAGAACTCGAGGCGGACGTCTTCGAAGAACTCGACACCGAGCATCAGTTGGAGTTCATCGAGTCGCGCAGCGACAGCGAAGCGGCGCGACTCTTGTCGCGCATGGAGCCCGACAACGCCGCCGACCTGATCAACGAGGTCGAACAAGACCGTCGCCTACCCATCCTCGAGCACCTGCCGTCCGACCAGCAGACCAAGGTCCGCCAGTTGCTCTCGTACAACGCCGAGAGCGCGGGTGGACTGATGAACCCCGACTTCGTCTTCGTGCATGCCACCGCGACCGTGGACGAGGCTCTCGAGGCCATTCGCACCTCCAAGGTCCCCGCCGAGTCGCTGCACGTCGTGTTCGTCCTCGACGAGAAGGGTCAGCCCATTGGTGCTGCTTCCATCGCGCCGCTCGTGCGCGCTCGGGGCAGTGAACTCGCCCTGAGCGTGGCCCAGACCCAGCTCGCCCACGTACACCCCCAATGGGACCTGCACCGGATCGCCCGCAAGATGAGTGACTTCAACCTGACGGTGTTGCCGGTCTTGGACGCAGAACACGAAACCATGATCGGGGTCATCACGGTCGACGACCTACTCGAGGAACTCCTGCCCCAGGGCTGGCGTCGCGAGTTTGGCATGAGTGCGGTGGAGGAATGATGATGCGCCGCCGTGTCCAGGGTCACGTTCAAAGGGGGTCTGTCTGAAACCCCCTAGTACCGGCCGTGAGGCCATTCATGCACCAACACAACCTCGTTTGACACTAAAGACTGGCTGAGCCCGCCTTCAGTCCTCGCGTGGTTGTTTCGCCCAACGACCACGAGAGACGAAAGGAGGTGGAGCGTGCCAAGCGAGAAGTCGATTGAGCATCAGATATCCGGTGCTTTTGGGACCATAAAAGAGCACGACACGGGGACCCGTCACGGCGTACGCGCACGCCTCTTGACCCTGCTCGCGATCATCGGTCCGGGTCTCATCGTGATGGTCGGTGACAATGACGCCGGCGGCGTGTCGACCTACGCCCAAGCGGGACAGAATTTCGGTTATTCGCTCCTTTGGACCCTGCCCCTGCTGATACCGATTCTGATCATCAATCAAGAGATGGTCGCTCGCCTCGGTGCGGTCACCGGCGTTGGTCACGGGCGTCTCATTCGAGAACGTTTCGGTCGTTACTGGGGCAACGTTTCAGTCGGTTCGATTCTCTTGTTGAACTTCTTGATCATCGTGACCGAGTTCATTGGCGTTTCACTCTCGATGAAGTACTTCGGCGTTTCGCCCTACTTCTCGGTTCCCGTGGCCGCCGTCTTGCTCTTCAGCGTGACCGCTTCGGGTTCGTTCCAGCGATGGGAACGCTTCATGATGATCTTCGTCGTCATCAATTTTTTCATAGTGCCCCTGGTTTTGATTACCAAACCGCACTTTTCGAGTGTCGCGACGCACCTCGTGATACCGGGCATCCGTGGTGGAACCTCGTCAGCCGCAGTGTTGCTCATCATCTCGATCATCGGCACCACCGTCGCGCCCTGGCAGCTCTACTTTCAACAGTCCAACATTGTTGACAAGAAGATCACCCCTCGGTGGTTGAACTACGAAAGGGTCGACACGGTCATTGGTTCGATCATCGTCGTCGTGGCCGCTGCTGCACTCATCGCGGCGTGCGCGGCGGGCTTCGCCGGGCACGCAGGTACGAACAGCTACACCAACGCCCTGGGCGTGGCGAGGGGACTCGGACGCTACGTGGGTGGTGCTTCCGGCACGATATTTGCGATCTTCCTGCTGAACGCCTCGGTTATTGGTGCGGCGGCGGTCACGCTCGCCAGTTCCTACGCCTTAAGTGACCTGTCTGGATCGCGTCAATCGCTGAACTCGCGACTTCGTGACGCGAAGGGCTTCTTTGGCGTCTTCGCCGGTCTCTTGGTGGTCGCGGGCGTGGTCACCCTCATTCCCGGGGCTCCTCTCGGCGTCATCACCTTGGCGGTGCAGGCAATGTGCGGTTTGATGCTGCCGAGCACGACGATCTTCGTTCTCTTGCTGTGCAACGACCGTCAGGTCTTGGGCCCCTGGGTGAACGGTCGTCTGCTCAACGTCGTGGCGACGATTGTGGTGACGATGCTGGTCGTGTTGTCGATCACGATGATGGTGTCGACGCTCTTCACCTCCATCAACGTGACCGCACTTTTGGAAGTTCTAGGAACCGTGGCGCTCGTGGGCCTGCTGATTGGTCTGCCCATTGGACTCAGACGTTCGAACGAACCAGAGGTCTACGACTTCGACCGGCGTGATTGGCGAACGCCTCGTCTCACGCTGCTCGCACCTCTTCAGGTTTCCACGTCACGGCGAATTCTCTTGCGCGTTATCGCGTCCTACCTCGCGATCGCCGGTGTGCTCTTGATCGTGCGAATTGCGCAACTCATCGCCTCGTAGGCTCTAGCAATGGAAAAACCGCCCACCCTGGTCTGCGTGCACGCGCACCCCGACGACGAGGCGCTTTTCACCGCGGGCATCTCGTCGCACTACGGCGCGCTCGGCTACCAGGTCGTGCTCGTGACCTGCACCAATGGTGCCCTCGGCCTCGACCAGGTTGGTCGTCCCGGGTCTGATCCACGTCACGACAGCGAGACGACGGTCGCGACGAGGGCGGGCGAACTCCAACGCGCCGCGCGATGCGCGGGTTTCTCGCGCCTGGTGAACCTGGGTTACGAGGACTCGGGCATGATTGGTTGGCCCCAGAACGACGAGCCTCACGCCTTCATGAACGTCGACGTGGACGTTGCGGCACTCACGCTCGCGGCGTTGCTCGACGAGGTGGGCGCGGCGGTCGTCGTTACCTACGACGAGAACGGCTTCTACGGCCACCCCGACCACATCATGGCCAATCGCGTCACCCAACGTGCGGTTCAGTTGAGCACGAGCACCCAACGGCTCTACTACCCGGTGGTGCCTCGAGGCGTGCTCGAGAAGTTCACGCGCGGTGCCAAGGCCCAGGGCGTCTATCTGCCGGCCTGGATCATTGAGGCCACTCCTGACACCCCCGACGAACTCGTAGCCTGTGTCATGGACGTCACCGCCTACGCCGCGAAGAAGCAAGAGGCCATTTCCCTGCACCAGTCCCAGATCGACAACGGCGACCTGGTGAAGATGTCACTCGAACTCTTTACACTGCTCTTCGGCACCGAGTACTACCAACGGGCCTGGAGTCGATCGCCCGTCGAGGGGGACCGCACCGATCTCTTTGGAGGACTGTAGATGGCGCAGTTGACGTTTCTCGCGGTCCACGCGCACCCCGACGACGAGGCGAGCTCGACCGGCGGTCTCTACCGGCTGCTCGCGAATCAGGGCGTGCGAACCGTCCTCGTGACCTGCACCAATGGCGAGTGCGGTGACGCCCTCGACGGCGCCAAGCCCAACGCGGACCACCACGACGGCGACGAGGTCGCCAAGGTTCGCGCGAAGGAGCTCGATCAGGCAGTCGCCGTCTTGGGTATCAACCGTTTGATACGCCTCAATTACCGGGACTCGGGAATGATGGGCTGGCCCCAGAACGACGACGCCGAGTGCTTCTGGCAGGTGCCGGTCGAGGTCGGCGCCGCACGCCTCGCCGATATCCTCGAAGAGGAGCGGCCCCAGGTCATCGTCACTTACAACGAGATCGGCTTCTACGGCCACCCCGATCACATCCAGGCTCACCGCATCACGCTCGCCGCGCTCAAGTTGATCGATTACGAGCCAACGCTGTACTTCAACGCAATCCCCAATTCCATCATGGCCCGCTTTCGCGAGCGATTCGAGCAGGCGGATCGCGAACGCAAAGAGGAGAACGCCGCCAAGGGAATCGTCGAACCCGAGGAATCTTCTGAGCAAGAGGAAATCGACATTGGGACGCCCGACGAGTTGATCGGCGCCTCAATCGACGTGAGCGACGTGACCGACGCCAAGTACGACGCCCTGGCCGCCCACCAGTCCCAGATGGCCGACGCCTTCTGGTTGAAGATGGACCGCCAGGAGTTCAAGATGGTCATGGGTCGTGAGTGGTTCGTGCGGGTGACCAATCCGAAAAAACTCGACGGCGTCGTAGAGGACATCTTCGCGGGTTATCGCTAGGGACACTTCGCGCTGGCAAAAGACGAAGCCCCCTCAGCCATTGGCTGAGGGGGCTTCGTCGTCCACCTAGTGATCTTCGGGCGGGTCCTCGGGAACGATGCCGGAGGCGTATTCCTTCTCGATCTCTCGTAGATCGGCTTCGGTACCTTGCATCTTCGGGCCCGTGAACCACTTGCGGGCCGAGACGCCGTACCAGATGAAGACGACGGCCATCACCGCAACGAAGACTGGACCGGACCAGTTGATGTCGGCGGCGGTCGTCCACGGGTAGAAGGCCGGTGCGAAGAAGAGGATCGTGATGATGATGACCCAAATCACGGCGATGAAGCCAATGGGCTTGCTCCACTTGCCAAGGCTCCAGGGACCCGGCTCGAAGTCCTTCATACGCAGTCGCAGGAAGATCGGAATGACGTAGGCCACGTAGAGTCCGACCGTGCCAATCGAGACAATGGCGAAGAAGGCCACCGAGGCGCTGCCCACTTGGTAGAGCGACGGGATACCCAAGATGAACGCGCCGACCACGGCGAACCACACCGCGTTGACGGGTGTACGGGTCTTCGCGTTCAAGCGGTGCCACAGGCGGTGGCCCGGGACGGCGCCGTCACGCGAGAAGGCGTAGATCATCCTTGAGTTGGCCGTCACTGAAGCCAGCCCACAAAAGAACATCGCGATCATCGAAATCAAGACGAGTAGCTTGCCGCCGGCGCCAGAAATCGCGTCAACGAAGAGCACGCCACCCGCCGGCGTTCCATTGGCCGCCAGTGCGTCATAACTCTTCGAGCCCCCTTGGATGGCGAGGGTCATTGCGAGGTTGAGTACGAAACCCGCGATGATCGATATGTAGATTGCCCGCACCATTGCCTTGGGCCCACCGGTTGATGCGCCGTTCGTCTCCTCGGTCATGTGCGCGGATGCGTCGTAACCGGTCAGGGTGTACTGGGCGAGCAGCAGACCAATCGCGAAAGCGTAAATTCCCGCGAAGGGACCCGTCCAACCCGTCAGGTTGTCGTGGTGGAAGAGGAAGCTAATGCTCTGGTGGTGATTCGGTATGAAGAGTAGAGCGAGCACGATGATGGCGGTTCCTATGAAGTGCCACCACGCACTGACGTTGGCGAGAGTACTCACGAGCTGCACGCGGAACGTGTTGAGGATGCCGTGCGCCAAGAGAATCAGTGCGTAGAAGAACAAGGTCCAACGCACGTTCGACACGAAGCTCGACGCGTACAGACTGATGAAGAAGCCGACGAAGGTCGCCAGACCATAGTCAATTGACGCGGTGACGGCGACTTGGCCGACGAGGTTGAACCAACCAGTGGCCCACGACCACGCCGCCTTGTTGTTCTTGGCGAGGCGAGCGGACCAGTAGTACAGACCACCAGCCGTCGGATACGCCGAACAGATCTCGGCCATTCCCATGCCGACGCAAAGAGTCAGCGCGCCGACGATGAACCACCCGATGGTGATGACGATCGGACCACCGGCGTCCATGCCTAGGTAGTACGTCGTGATACCACCAGTGAGAATGGAGATGATCGAAAACGAAACCGCGAAGTTCGAGAACGAACCCATGCCTCGTTTCAGTTCCTGGGCGTAACCCAGTTGGTGGAGTCGTTCGACGTCGCTTACTTCAGTTGATGAAGACGACGCTTTTTCATTGGCCATTAGTACCCCCAAGGTGATGGCATAGCTGCGATTCGTGCGAGCATAGAGTGCCACGCCAGACTTAGCAAGGCACTTCACCATCTGTTAACAATTCATCTGATGACTCTCTCGAGCTTCGACCACCTTGATTATTCATCTCGTGGCGTTAGAAACGCGCAGTGCACTTCGACAAGGGACGATCTCACGAGAACGGTCCGCCGCGCTGGCGAACGGGGTTCGCACGGGACGAGTCGGACTTGTGGCGATCATTCGGGGCTGGGAGTTGTTCGGGCAGGCAGAACCAACCCCGACCTCGGTTTTGTTGGCACCACCGCGGACGGTTACTATCGGCTGCAATCCAATCCAAGGAGTCAGAGGGATGTCGCGCAACTCAGGTCGCCTTACACGTGAAGAACTCCTCGCTCGCATCGCCGATGGATCGATTGACACCGTCATCCTGGCGATCACCGACATGCAGGGTCGCCTGCAGGGCAAACGGCTTGACGGCGACTTCTTCGTCGACGTGATCGGTGACGGCGTGGTCGAGGGTTGTAGTTATCTCCTGGCCTCGGACGTCGACATGGCCACGGTGGACGGTTTCGCCCTCACGTCCTGGGACCGCGGTTACGGCGACATCGCGTTTCGACCCGACTTCACGACCGTGCGGATGGTCCCCTGGCACGAGAAGACGGCACTGGTCTTCGCCGACGTCGAGACCGTGCACGGCGAGCCGGTCGCCCCGTCGCCCCGTCAGGTCCTCCAACAGCAAGTCTCGCGTCTCGCCGAACGGGGTTGGAGCGGGCTCACGGGAACGGAACTCGAGTTCATCGTCTTCGAGGACAGTTACGAACATGCCTGGAAGTCGGGCTATCGCGACCTGACACCGGTCAACTTGTACAACGTCGACTATTCGCTGCAGGGGACTTCGCGAATCGAGCCGTTGCTCGGAAGGATCCGTCGGGCCATGTCCGGTGCGGGAATGGCCGTGGAATCGGTAAAGGGCGAGTGCAACTACGGTCAGCACGAGATTGCCTTCTTCTACAGCACGCTGGTAGACAAGTGCGACGAGCACGGTCTGTACAAACTGGGGGCCAAGGAGATCGCCGCCCAAGACGGCTACAGCCTGACGTTCATGGCCAAGTACGACGCGCGCGAGGGGAACTCCTGCCACATCCACCTCTCGCTTCGCGACGAGAACGATCGGCCGGTCTTCGCTGGCGACGGTCCCCACGGATTCTCGCCAGTCTTCGAGCAGTTCCTCGCGGGTCTCTTGGCGTACTCGAAGGAGTTGTCGCTCCTGCTCGCGCCCAACATCAACAGCTACAAGCGCTTCGTGGCCGGCTCCTTCGCTCCCACGGCGTTGCTCTGGGGCGTCGACAATCGCACGTGCGCGTTTCGAGTGGTCGGCCACGGTCCGTCGATTCGCGTCGAGTGCCGGATACCGGGCGGCGACGTAAATCCGTACCTCGCGGTCGCGGCGCTGGTCGCGGCGGGACTGCGTGGCGTCGACGAGGCACTGGAGTTGGCGCCGCCCTTTGGGGGCAACGCCTACGTCGCCGACGCCTCGCGCGTGCCGACCTCGCTCGGCGAGGCGATGACGCTCTTCGACCAGAGCGCGGTGGCGCGTGACGCGTTCGGTGACGAGGTCGTTGACCATTACGTGCGCGCGGCGCGCGTCGAAGTTGACGCGTTCGGGGCCGCCGTCACCGACTGGGAACGCTACCGAGGGTTCGAACGACTGTGAGCACGCTCTCGATCATCAATCCCTCCACCGAGGAGCAGGTCCGCACCGTCGAGATGCTTGACGTTCGCCAGACCGACGAAGCCATCGCTCGATCTTTGAAGGCGGCACCGCTCTGGCGCGCGGTCACGCCGGCCGACCGGGCGCGGCTCTTGCGCCGATTCTCTGAGGTGGTGGACAGTCACCTCGAAGAGCTCGCCCAACTCGAGGTCGCCAACTCGGGCCACACCATTGGTAACGCGCGCTGGGAAGCGGGCAATGTCCGCGACGTCCTCGCCTACTACTCGGGCGCGCCGGAACGTCACTCGGGTCGTCAGATCCCCGTGGCGGGGGGCGTCGACATCACGTTCTACGAGCCGGTGGGCGTCGTGGGTATCATCGTGCCCTGGAACTTCCCGATGCCTATCGCGGGTTGGGGGCTAGGACCCGCACTCGCCGCGGGCAACACCGTCGTGCTCAAGCCCGCCACGCTCACGCCGCTCACCGCGATGCGACTGGCCGAACTGGCCCTCGAGGCGGGGATCCCCGAGGACGTCTTCCAGGTCCTGGTCGGCGACGGCGCCTCGGTGGGCTACCGCTTCGTGACCCACGAGGCGGTACGCAAGGTCTGCTTCACCGGTTCGAACGACGCCGGGCGAAAGATCATGGCGGGCTGCGCCGAGCAGGTCAAGCGAGTCACTCTCGAACTCGGGGGTAAGAGTGCGAACATCATCTTCGCCGACGCCAACCTCGAGAAGGCCGCCGCCGGCGCACCCTACGCCGTGTTTGACAACGCGGGTCAGGACTGCTGCGCGCGTTCTCGGATCCTCGTCGAAGACAAGGCCTACGACCATTTCATGGAGTTGTTCGAGGTCGCCGTGAAGGGTGTAAAGGTGCTGGACCCGACGAGCGAGGCGAGCGAGATGGGACCGCTCATCACCGCCGCCCAACGAGAAAGCGTCGCCGCCTACGTCGAAGAGGAGAACGTGGCCTTTCGAGGCAGCGCGCCCGAAGGCCGGGGGTACTGGTTCGCCCCCACCGTCCTCGAGACTCCCGACCGCACAAGTCGCGCCTTTAACGAGGAGATCTTCGGTCCGGTGGTCTCGGTGGTGCGCTTTGGCGACGAGGCCGAGGCAATCGAGATCGCCAACGACAGTCCCTACGGTCTGTCGGGCTCGATCTGGTCGCGCGACGTCGGTAAGGCGCTGCGCGTGGCGCGTGGCGTCGAGACCGGCGCGTTGTCGGTCAACTCAAACTCCTCGGTTCGTTACTCGACGCCATTCGGTGGGTTCAAGCAGTCCGGCATCGGACGTGAACTCGGCCCCGACGCGCTGTTGGGTTTCAGTGAAGAGAAGAACGTATTTCTATCTACGGAGGAATGATGGGTCGTTTGGACAACAAGGTAGCGGTTATCACCGGCGCGGCGAGCGGCATCGGTCGCGCGACCGCGCTGCGTTTCGCCCAAGAGGGCGCCAAGGTGGTCGTGGCCGACCTCGCCGAGAAGGAGGGCACGCTACTCGCCAGCGAGATCGGTGGCACCTTTGTTGAGGTCGACGTCGCGAGCGAGCCCAGTGTGGAGGCGCTCTATAAGAAGACCGAGGAGGTCTACGGCGGCATCGACGTGTTGTTCAACAACGCGGGCATCTCACCGGCCGACGACGACTCAATCCTCACGACGGGCCTCGAGGCGTGGCGTCGGGTCCAAGAGGTGAACCTGACCTCGGTCTACCTCTGTTGTCGCTACGGCATCCCGCACCTGCAAAAGCGCGGCGGTGGTTCAATCATCAATACCGCGTCTTTCGTCGCGGTATTGGGTTCGGCGACGTCACAGATTTCCTACACCGCCTCCAAGGGAGGCGTGTTGTCGATGAGTCGTGAACTCGGGGTGCAGTTCGCCCGTGAGGGCATCCGGGTGAACGCCCTGTGTCCGGGACCCGTAAACACACCGTTGCTACAGGAGCTCTTCGCGAAGGACCCCGAGCGGGCCGCGCGTCGCCTGGTGCACGTGCCGATGGGCCGTTTCGCCGAACCCGAGGAGATCGCCAGCGCGGTGTTGTTCCTCGCGAGCGACGACTCCTCGTTCATGACCGCCTCAACGTTCCTCGTCGACGGTGGCATCCACGGCGCGTACGTCACGCCACTTTAGACAGAACCCGGTCTGGTCTTAGTGCGCTGAACCGGCGAGCGTCGCCGCGTCGACGGCGTGCACCTCGGGGATGAAGTACTCGCTCAGATACTTCTCGCCCTCGTCACAACAGATCGTCACGACGGTCTTGAGCGAAGGATTCTCCGCGACCAATCGGCGCGCGGCGACGATGTTGGCCCCCGAACTCGGTCCGACGAGCAGACCGTGACGGCGCGCGAGGTGGCGCATCTCGGCGACCGCGTCGTCACTGTGCACCGCGACCACGCGACTGACGAGGTCGCGGTTGCGTTGGTAGATCGCGGGCACGAAGCCGTCGGCGATCCCTTCGATCTTGTGCAGTCCCGTGTCGCCGCACTGAATGGTGCACGACTCACTCGGTTCGAGTCCCACGATCAGCACGTCGGGATTGCGCGCTCGAAAGGCCTGGCCGACGCCGATCAGGGTGCCACCCGTGCCCACGCCCATGACGAAGGCGTCGGGGGTGCGACCTTCGGGCAATTGGCCGAGGATCTCGGGTCCGAGCCAAGTGCGGTTCTCCTCGATGTTCCATTCGGATTCGAATTGGTGGGGGGCGAAGTGCCCGGGGCGCTGTCCGAGTTGGTCGGCGAGGGCGAGGGCCTCGTTGACGTGAAAATTGCCGACGTTCACGAGTTGAGCGCCGAAGGCCGTCGAGATCGCCGCGCGTTCGGGACTCATGCCGACGGGCATGACCACGATCATTCTGTAGCCCTTCACGGCCGCGACCATGCTCATGGCGTTACCGGTGTTGCCACTCGAGGCCTCGACGATCGTGTCGCCGGGGTGCAGGAGTTCCTCTCGCTCGGCGCGCTCGATGATGTAACGCGCCATGCGCGCCTTGATCGAGCCCGAAGGATTCAAGTACTCGAGCTTCAGCCAGAGACCCTCCACCTCGATGAGCGGCGTGGAACCAATCGCGTCGAGCACCGTTTCCCGTGGTCCGTTCGCCATGACGATCCTTTCGACGAAGATTCCCGTCTAAGTCTCATCCAATCATGTCAAAGAAGTCCCGCGTTCGCGACGCGACGAGTGTCCCCTAGTAGCGGTAGGAATCCGGCTTATAGGGACCGTCGACCGCGACGCCGATGTAGTCAGCCTGCTGCTTGGACAACTGGGTGAGTTTCACACCCAATGCGCTCAGGTGCAGTCGCGCAACCTTCTCGTCCAGGTGCTTGGGCAGGACGTAGACCTTCTTTTCGTAGTTTTCGGTGTTGGCGAAGAGCTCCATTTGGGCCATCGTCTGGTTGGTGAACGAATTGCTCATCACGAAACTCGGGTGTCCGGTGGCGTTTCCCAGGTTGAGCAGGCGGCCCTCGGAGAGCAGGATGATCGCCCGCCCGTTGGGCAGGATCCACTTGTCCACTTGGGGCTTGATGTTCTCGCGCTTCACCCCGGGCAGCGCGGTCAACCCGGCGATGTCGATCTCGTTGTCGAAGTGGCCGATGTTGCCCAAGATCGCCTGATGCTTCATCATCTGCATGTGCGCCACGGTGACGATGTCCTTGTTGCCCGTGGCGGTGATGATGATGTCCGCGTACGGAAGGGCGTCCTCGAGCGTGGTGACCTGGAAACCGTCCATAGCGGCTTGCAGCGCGCAGATCGGGTCGATCTCGGTGATGATGACGCGCGCGCCTTGGCCGCGCAGCGACTCGGCCGATCCCTTGCCGACGTCACCGTAACCACAGACGATCGCGACCTTGCCGCCAATGAGCGTGTCGGTCGCGCGGTTGATGCCGTCGATGAGCGAGTGGCGACAGCCGTATTTGTTGTCGAACTTGGACTTGGTCACGGCGTCGTTCACGTTGATCGCGGGAAAGAGCAGGACGCCGTGGCGCTCCATCTCATAGAGACGGTGCACGCCGGTGGTGGTCTCCTCCGAGACCCCGATGATGCTCTTGGCCATGGGCTCAAAGATCTTCTCGCCACTCGAGATGATCTTGTGCAACAGCGCGAGGATCACGCGGTACTCCTCGGAGTCCGCGCTCTCTGGTGCAGGGACGAATCCCGCGCGCTCGAACTCGAGACCCTTGTGCACGAGCAGCGTCGCGTCACCGCCGTCGTCGAGGATCATCGTGGGTCCAGCGAATCCGGGCCACCGCAGCAACTGCTCGGTGCACCACCAGTACTCCTCGAGTGTCTCGCCCTTCCAGGCGAACACTGGGACACCGGCGGGTTGGTCGGCGGTGCCGTGTGGGCCCACGACGACCGCGGCGGCGGCGTGGTTTTGGGTCGAGAAGATGTTGCAACTCACCCAACGCACGTCGGCGCCGAGTTCGACGAGTGTCTCGATCAGGACGGCGGTCTGGATGGTCATGTGCAGCGAGCCGGCGATGCGCGCGCCCTTCAGGGGCTTGGCGGCGCCGAACTCTGATCGCATCGCCATGAGGCCGGGCATCTCGTGCTCGGCGAGGGTGATTTCCGCCCGTCCGAAATCGGCGAGGGAGAGGTCAGCGACTTTGAAGTCGAAGGTGGCAGAGGTCATGATGCTCCTAGTGGTCTAGTGGTCTTCAGGCGTCGACCTCTGTCGCGTCCGCCTTGGTACATCGTACCAATCAGACGCCGACGCGGAACTCCACGACGTCGCCGTCACGCATGACGTAGTCCTTGCCTTCGATGCGGGCCTTGCCCGCCGCTCTCACGGCGACCATGGAACCCGCCGCCATCAGGTCATCGAAGGAGACCACCTCGGCTTTGATGAAGTGCTTCTGGAAGTCCGTGTGGATCTCGCCCGCGGCTTCGGGGGCCGTGGCCCCGCGGTGTATGGTCCAGGCCCTCGTCTCCTTGGGTCCGGCGGTGAGGAAGGTCTGCAGACCGAGCGTGGCGAAGCCGACCCGCGAGAGCAGGGACAATCCCGATTCCTGTTGTCCAAAGGATTGGAGCAGTTCGAGCGCGTCCGTAGGATCCAAACCTTCGAGTTCGGCTTCGACCTTGGCACAGAGGATCACGCAGGGAGCGGGTGCAACCGACGCCTCGAGTTCGCTTCGACGCGCCTCGTCACTCAGTGTCGACTCGTCCACGTTAAAGACGTAGATGAACGGCTTGTCGGTCAAGAGGTGCAGGTCGGCGAGGGACTCGCGGTCGAGCTCCTTACCGACCTTGGAAATCACGCGGCCATCGTTGAGCGCGGCGTGGGCTTTCTTCAATTCGGCCAGTTTGGTGGCAGCGTCGCCGCCTCGTTTTGCCTCGCGCTCGAGGCGAGTGATGGCCTTGTCGAGGGTTTGTAGGTCGGCGAGAATGAGTTCGGTCTCGATCGTGGCGACGTCGCTCGCGGGGTCGATGACACCTTCGACGTGGATGACGTCGTCGTCGTGAAAGACACGAACGACCTCGCAGATGGCGTTGGATTCACGGATCGCGGCGAGGAACTGGTTGCCGAGACCTTCGCCTTCGGAGGCCCCGCGCACGATGCCCGCGATGTCGACGAAGGTGACACTCGCGGGCAGGATGCGTTCGGAACCGAACACTTTCGCCAGTTTCGCCAGGCGGTGGTCGGGCACCGCGACGACCCCGACGTTCGGTTCGATGGTCGCGAAAGGATAGTTCGCCGCGAGGACGTCATTGTCGGTCAGCGCGTTAAAAAGCGTTGATTTACCGACGTTTGGTAGTCCGACGATGCCGATTGAGAGAGCCATAGCGGAACCGAGGTTACTCCAAGGACCGTTTCGCCTTATTTAGTGGATCTCCTTGAGGACGCCGTCTTCGATTTCAAATCGACGATCAGCTTTCTTAGCGATCTTCTCATCGTGGGTCACCACCAGGACTGTCGCCTTCTGGGTGGTGGCGACTTCACGCAAGAGTTCGACGATCTTCTGACCGGTGGCCTTGTCGAGGCTTCCGGTGGGCTCGTCGGCGAGGATGAGTTGCGGTTGGGCGGCGAAAGCGCGGGCGATGGCGACCCGTTGTTGCTCACCGCCGGATAACTTCGCGGGCCGACGTTCCGCTTTGCTCTCGTCCAGACCCACGATTCCTAAGAGTTCGTTCGCCCGATTATCGCGGTCTGCCTTGGGCCAGTGCGCGAATTCCAACGCGAGTTTCACGTTCTCTCTGGCGTTGAGGTTGGGGATCAGATTGAACTGCTGAAAGACGAAGCCCACCTGGCTTGAACGGTACCTGGTCCGTCCGGCCGAGTCGAGGTTGGCCAGTTGCGTGCCGTCGATGTCAATGCTCCCGCGGTCGGGGGAGTCGAGCAGACCGAGCAACGAGAGCAGCGTCGACTTACCGCTTCCACTCGCGCCCAGTATCGCGACGAGTTCGCCGTCCTTCGCCTCGAAGGAGACGTTTTGCACGGCGTGGACGTCACCCGCGCCGGTGTGGAAGGTCTTGTCCAGGTTCTCGACCTTCAGCATTATTCACTCCTCAAGACTTCGGCGGGACGGATGCGGATAATCGTGGCGGCTGCCACGGCGCTGCCGAGCGCGGCGATGACGATCGCGGCGATAAGCGCGAAGCCGAGCGTCGACCATCCGGCCGACGTGTGGATCTGGGTGATGGTGTTGGAGAACCCGCCGAAACGGAACGTCCCTGCGCCACGGTTGGCGAATCCACCAGTCGGCGGCGTGAAGCCGCTGCCTCCGGCGCCAAAGCCAGGCCCGCCGGCTCGACGCACGAATCCACTCGTGGAACTCGAGCCCCCCGACGCACTCACCAGTGCCGAGGTGATTGGACTGCTGATCAGGATGCCGACGACAAAGCCCACGACAGCTCCGAGGATCGTGAAGGTGACCGATTCGGCGATGAACTGGGAAATGATGCTACGGTTCGGCGCCCCGAGTGCCTTGAGGACGCCGACCTCGCGACGACGTTCGCGCACGATCATCAGCATCGATAAAAGCAGGATGATGGCCGCACCGATCACCGAGCCGACCAAGGTGTAGGTGGAGATGGTCTTGACCGAGTTGAGCGGCGAGAGCGACGCTTCGGTAGTGGCCTGGGTGGAAGTGACGTCGGCCGCGGAACCAAGTTCCTTGGCGACGGCTTTGTCGGCGTTCGCGACGTTGTTCAGTGAATTGACGGTCACGGTCGCCGACGTGACGTCACCACTGGCACTCGCCAACTTCTGCACTGTCGAAAGCGGCATGAGCACGCTGGCGTCGGTGAAGGTGGAACCCGCGTTGAAGATGCCCACCACCGTAATCTTGGTGCTCCAGGCGGTGAAGGTGGAACCCACCTTGAGCTTGTTCGTGCTAGCGAGTGAGCTTCCAACGATGGCGACGTCGGCCGTGGAGGTCGGGCTGTACGCCGCACCTGAGGTCAGCTTCTCGGTGCCACCACCGTTGGCACCTCCGACGACCGCATTACCGGGGCTGTTGGTGCCAATGACGCGAACAGGGATGGAGAACGTGGTGCTCGATGAACTTCCGCCGAAACCACTTGCGCCACTCGAGCCAAAGCCGAACTGACCGCCGAGGGATCCCGCCGGTGTTGGTGACTTAAGTGACGTCTTGGTACTCGTGAGTTCTTCGCTCAGTGATTCCTGGACGGCCGTGACGTTGGGAATCGACAACAGGCCGGTGATGACGCTTTCCTTGAGCGGCGTTCCACCGCCGCTAAAGCCAAAGAAGCCCTTGGGCGAGACGGTGATGGTGTTACCCGTCGAGGCCCGCACCGTGTTGATCTTGTTCGTGACCGCGTCGCGAGCGATGAGCATCGAGATGGAGAGTGCGATGGCGACCGCCAAGATCACGACTACACCAACGGTGCGCACGGAGTTTCTGAAGGTATTTCGAATACCTCGACGCACTGCGTTCACGGAGGATCCTTTCAGGTGTTCGTCAGGCATCATGCTCTCGAATTTGCAGGCTTCCTGCAGGATTGAATAAGGGGAACGTAAGAATGCGTCCGACGAGGCCGGAGCGCGTCGCTCGTAGAATCGTGCGATGGTCATCAAATCCTCGATCGAGGGTTTCCTTTCGTTTGGCGACTATTCGACGTGGTATCGCGTGACGGGCGATCTGCACTCGGGTGTGACCCCGCTCGTTGTCGTGCACGGCGGTCCGGGTTGTTCACACGACTACCTTGAAAACCTCGAGGACCTCGCCCAAAATGGCCGGGCGGTCATCCACTACGACCAGGTGGGTGGCGGGAGGTCAACGTTGCTTCCGACCAAGGGCGGGAAGTTCTGGACCGTGGACCTCTTTCTCCGTGAACTCGACAATCTCCTGGACGGTCTCGATCTGCGAGACGACTACCATTTGCTTGGTCAATCCTGGGGCGGCATGCTGGCGGCCGAGCACGCCGTTCGACAACCAATTGGATTGTCCTCGTTGATTCTGAGCAATTCACCCGCGTCGATGGTCCTTTGGTCGAGCGAGGCGAAAGTGCTTCGAGCGAAGATGGACCCCGCCGTCGCTGAGATCCTGGATTGTCACGAAGCCCGAGGTACGACCTCTGACCCCGAGTACGTGGAAGCGACGCAGGTTTACTATGACGAACACGT
>Ga0302320_10001286_pt1 | contig 60167 bp, 59 predicted proteins | sample Bog_T0_3_FD_202130 | JGI IMG/M metagenome (GOLD analysis project Ga0302320, IMG submission 202130) | Peat permafrost microbial communities from Stordalen Mire near Abisko, Sweden - Bog_T0_3 | ecosystem: Environmental > Terrestrial > Soil > Wetlands > Peat | place: Sweden: Abisko, Stordalen Mire... | reverse complement strand
GCACGTGAAACAGGTCAAGGTCACGCCGGACGGGCAGGCTTTCATGAATGCGGCCCGTACTTTTCTTCGCGAAGCCGGAAGAATCAAGACTCCTAAGCAAGCGGAGTGACGCGCGGCCGATAGGCGAGGGGGTCGGTATCAATTTATTTTTTGGAGTGTGAAATGTTCTCGGGACTTCCTTATGTGATCTCAGTTTTGCTTTGTGGGCTGTTGCTTGGTGCAATCCTTGCACCTCTCGCCCGCTCACAGTCGAACTCAGAACTCGCCCAAGCGTTCTATTACCTGACTGCTCTGCTCTTGAACATGTCATAATTCCATCAACGTATGGATGATTCTCGGACAGCCTCCTAACATGTTCACCATCATCGCAAAAGTATTTGGAGCAATTCTCAGTGCCTGCTTCGCGGCGATCTTTGGCATTGCGATCCGCAGGGTTGATTCTCGCGGTTATGCTAACCCGCGAGCAGCAGGTAATCGTTACCAGGAGTATGTGCGTCTAGTATGGGAGACGCCGGTGCTGAAAGCCCCGGGATACTGAATTAAGGGAGCTTGATCGGAATTGCAATCAAAATGCTTATGAAGGAGAACTTCCCTTATGAAATTGGCTGTCGTGCTGCTATCCATTTGTCTTACCCCTTCTCTTTGCCTGGCACAATCGTCAACTAGTTCCTCTGGACAGACCCTGCAAGAACGGTCAGCACAAGCGCAGGCTCTCTATGACAAACATGCCTATGTGGAGGCTGCGGCCATCCTCGAAAAGTTGTCTCAAGATCGCCGGGTTACAGCTCTACCGAACTGGCCGGATCAACTCTACAATCTGGCCTGTGACCAGGCCCTCGCAGGCAAGCCCGCTCAGGCCCTTCTCACTCTCCAACAGGCCGTCGATCTAGGCACATCCGTTTCTGTAGACCACATTCGCGAGGACTCCGACCTTGCCTCGCTTCATGCCGATCCTCATTTTCAACAACTGGTCTCCCGTATGTTGAGAGAAGCGGCTTTTTGGAAAGATGACGCCGCCATTGCGACATCGTACAAACCTGTCCTCACGGAAGATGAAAAGGTTGCAGGTCTTTCCAAATTCTGGTCAGAGGCCCGCTTCAATTTCCCGTTCTTTGGCCGGCAGCCCAATCTGGGTTGGGATCGACTCTATATGGACTATCTCCCGCAAGTACGCACAGCTCAAACAACGGCTGATTATTATCGCGTTCTGATTCGGTTCGCTGCTTCTCTGCATGACGGTCACACAAACGTCTTTTTTCCCAAGGAGCTTTATGCCTCCTTTTATGCCCTTCCTGGCCTCCGCACCCAGCTGATTGAGAATAAAGTAATCGTGACTCAGGTTTCCGATCCCGCATTGACAAAACAAGGAATCGCCTTGGGAATGGAGCTTGTCAAGGTCGATGGTCAGGATGTTCGGGAATACGCAGAGCAGCAAGTTGATCCATATGTAAGTAGTTCAACAATCCAAGATCGCAATCTCAGGGATTACAACTATCAGCTTCTAAACGGGTCAGCTTCCGAGCCTGTGCATTTGTTATTGGAGGATGCAGGAGGATCTAAGGTCACCGTTTCGGCGACGCGTCAGCCCTTCGACTACAAAGCATTCATTGGCGAGCCGGTGCAATTCAAGGTGCTTCCGGGCAACATCGCGTATCTGGCAGTGAACGAGTTTGACGATGACCTAGGACCAAAGGCCATGCAGCAACATTTCGCCGAAATCGCACAATCCTCCGGACTGGTCATTGATGTAAGAAAGAACGGGGGAGGAAACGTCGCCAATGGGTTTGCAATTTTGAGTATGTTGGCTGACAAGCAAACCTTCGAGACTCCGAGCTGGCAGACAGTGGAATATAAAGCCTTCTATCGAGCGCTTGGCGTTTCGCCGGGATGGACCAAGGGCGGGGCCGAAGCGATTTTACCGGATCATGCTCATGCCTTCCTGAAGCCGGTTGCCGTTCTGATAAGTGCTCAGACTTTTTCAGCGGCGGAAGATTTTGTCGCAGCGTTCGACGCGATGCATCGCGGAATTTTGGTTGGCGACGCGACCGCTGGAAGTACGGGGCAGCCGTTGCCATTCAGCTTGCCCGGTGGTGGCACGGCTCGGATATGCACGACAGACCATAGTTATCCGAACGGGAGGACCTTTGAAGGGATAGGTATTCCGCCCGAGATCAAGCTCTCTCCCTCCATTTCAGACATACGAAACGGCAGAGACGCGGCGCTCGAAAAGGCGATTTCAATACTGGTGCCCAAAGACACTTTGCACAATTCATCGAGCCACCCGTAAAGGCCCAGAGGTCAGGCCCCAGCGTTTCATTCTGGCTCGATAAGAAGTCGATCGTCAACGCCGTGATGTAGGCTGCGGCGCTGTATTGGAGACCTTCTAAAACGTAGCCAAGCGTCGTCAGTGTCACAGCGAAGCCGAATACAACGAAGACCGCGAATATTGCGGGCGGCGGTCCATTGCCGACCACCTTGCGGCGTCTGCGCGGATAGGTGACCTGAAGAGCCAGCATCGGTAGTGCGAAAAGCACACCGGAGTCTCGCCAAATCCACTTTTCCTGAATGTCGTAGAGCGCAAATAGCGCCGGCAGTAGCGCTGCCGCCGTCAATACGAAAATGTGCGTCATGACCGTTTTTGCAAGGTATCTGTCAAGCAGTGACAACCTCGCTCCAGCAGCCGATCGGACGGTCAACAAGAGCGCCGAGAACCCCGCGAACGTGGTCATCAGGCCAGCCAATGTGTACAAAAGGGTTGCACCTTTGAATTCCATGTTTTGCTCCACCTAAGAACCAAGGTCGTTTTGGCGCGTCATTGTGCTTACGACAAGTCCACCTGAAGGCCATCGTATTACTGAAATCTCTCGTGCGCGCGTGCTGTCCGCGGCTCAGAACCACGTGCTAGCCGTCATAGGGTTGTTCAATGAACAACTGCCAAGCCTTTTCCTGTCGGGCGAAATACTATGGTTCTGCACAGGAGATAATTCATTGGTCCAACGCCGCGGTGGCGATGTTACTGAATGTTGTCATGCTCCCTGCCACGTCTCCCCGTTGCTCCAAATCATGCCATGTCGTCGCGTCGAGGTTCCACGGGTGGCGCACCCCTCGCTGCTCGCTATACTCCGCCAGTGCCATCGGTGTCACAGCGGCGAGAGTGGGGCCTGCGCCTCATCATTGCCTACAAGTTCGTCAAGGCACCGATCATGCTGACGCTGGCGCTTTGGCTGACGTTGGCACCCGGCCCGGCCTTTCGAACCTTGGGGAGGCTCGCGCATGAATTGGCCGAGGGGGGAATCGCCTGGGCGCGCGCGGGCGCGTGGCTGCAAGCGAACCTGACGCATCGTGTTGTTGCGGAAGGCGCCGTGCTGGCCTGGTTCGACAGCGTATCGACTGCGATAGAAGGCGCCCTGCTATCGATCGGGAGTTCCTGGGCGGAGTGGATTGTTGCGATTGGACTGGCCTGTCTGCTGCCCATCGAGGCGCTATCGCTTGAACACCGGCCGGGTCTTGGCAAGTTCCTGGTGCTACTCGCGAATGCAGCGATCGTCATCTACTTGGTTCGACGGCGCACGTTGGTTCGCCACAACGCGATTCCTGTCGCGCCGGATGAGCCAACAGAGCACACGTCCTAGCGCGCTTCACAGTGCGAAGTCTGGACTAGAGTATGCGTCACATAGTTCGTAATATCAATTAGTTATAAAATAAACCTCTCTGAGAATCTTACCTATTCCAGGCTCTTCATTCGGCGAGCGTGCCATCACCGAAAGGCGATGGGTCCGGTCCCGGCGCAAATGAGGATCGCTGCCGCGGCAATCACGAGAGTCCGCAACATGATCGAGCCGCCGCTTCCAGCACAACCGCCGTTCCGTACGCGACGATCTCGCGCATCGTCTGGCCGATCTCGGCCGAATCGAATCGCATCATGACGATGGCATCTGCGTGCATTAGATTCGCGTTGCGGACCATCCGGTTGACAGCATGGCTTCTCGCTGAACCGGATGTGCACTGATATCACGACAATTGGCGATGGCAGCCATCGTGCGTGAGACCCCAATAATCCGAGGCTTCGCTACCCGCGAGCGATGTGCTGGTCGCGCCCTCGGCACTCGTCTTCTGGAACGCCGCCGTACCCTTAGCGAGGGGGACTGCCGCTCTCACCTGTCGCGCCGGTATTACCTGTATTGCCGGTATTACCCGTGTTGCCGGTATTACCCGTGTTGCCGGTTGCGCCTGTATCGCCCGTTGCGCCGGCGTTGCCGGCATTGCCGGCATTGCCGGTTGCGCCCGTATCGCCCGTTGCGCCAGCGTTGCCGGTATTGCCGGTATTGCCGGTACTACCCGTGGCCCCGGTGCCACCTGCTGGACCAGCGGGTCCGGCCGGGCCCGTCCCGGTGCAGGCGCTCAAGGCGAGCGTCGTCAGTGAAGCGACAATAAAGCTTGTGTGTTTCATCGCATTTCGTTCCTTCGGTCGCTTAAGAACTATCCCCTGTTGATTGCGAACAATCCTCCAGGTTCGATCAGCCTCTCCGATGCACCTGCTCGTGTCAGATTTACGGAGTCGATTCCGGCTGTGCTTACTACCAGACTCAGACTCTACGCATCGGCGGCCTACTCAGTCAGTGCGCTACCGCACCATTGGCTACCGAGACCCTGCGACCACGTGCCGCCTTGCGATTCAACGCGCCGCATCTTTTGGCCCAGGTGACGTTTCCGCGACATAGCGCCGCTCACCCGTGCGTGGATCAAACATCACCTCGACGGGATCCCCAGTCGATGGATCAAGAAATCTCTCGCCCGTCCGCTGCCACTGGCCCTTCGGCGGCTCCTCGATGTGGCGATAGCGCCAGCGCTCGAATAGCGTGCCGACGAGGACGATTAGACCGATGACCAGCGCCTGCCATCCGGGCGCATGAATCCCGCTGGCTATGAGGCCGATACCGGCGCACACCAGGATCGCAGCCACCGAGATCACGACAGTCCGCAGCATGATCAGGCCGCCGCTTCCAGCACAACTGCCGTTCCGTACGCGACGATCTCGCTCATGGTCTGGCCGATCTCGGCTGAATCGAATCGCATCATGACAATGGCATTCGCGTGCATGAGATTCGCGTTGCGAACCATCCGGTCGACAGCATGGCGCCGAGCTTCCTCGAGTAACTGTGTGTACTCGGTAATTTCGCCGCCCACCAGCGAGCGTAGGCCCGCCATAATGTTCCCACCAAGCCCGCGGCTTCTGACCACCACGCCGAAGACCTGACCCTTGACCTCACGCACCCGATGTCCGGGCACGTTCTCTGTTGTCACGACAAGCACGGCACCTCTCCCAGCGTTGCAATCGATACGAGAAGGCTAGCCGTGTCGATCGTCCTTGGCGACAGCCGAGTTCACGAAGTGGCCAACGGTATCTCCTCCAGATCAGCCGCCTGAGGAACAGTGTCAACCCGGCAGCCAGTTTGACAATAGTCCGGGGCGCCCCTCCGCCGCGACCTCGCGCAGCAACAGTAACTCGCCGAGGATCGCTAGCGGCTTGAATTCAGCGCACGGCGAGTCGCCAGAGCGATGTCACCTCGGCTGCGCGTGCCGCATGGAGGGGGTCGGTTTTATCGGCTGCCCGTCGATGTATCGGCCGCACCTCGCTTCGATCTAAGACAACCAATCCTGCCGCGCAAAACAGGGAGATGAGCTCCGACCTCGTTCGTAGGCCCAGGTGTTCCGCGATGTCCGAGAGGATCAGCCAGCCCTCGCCCCCCGAATTCAGGTGTGCGGGCAGCCCGTCCAGGAAGGCACGCAGCATGCGACTCTCGGGATCGTAGATACCGCGCTCAATCGGAGAGCTCGGCCGCGCGGGCACCCAGGGCGGATTGCACACCACGAGCGAAGCCTGCCCTTCGGGGAACAGATCCGCAGGCACGACTTTCACTTGCTCCGATAGTCCGAGACGCTCGAGATTCTCGCGAGCGCACGCGAGCGCGCGGGGATCCTTATCGGTGGCGACAATACGTTCAAAGCCGCGCCGCGCTAGCACCGCCGCCAGCACGCCGGTGCCGGTGCCGATGTCAAAGGCCACGCTCGACAAGCAACTAATGGCCGGAAGGGGTGTCCTGGCAACCAGTTCGACGTATTCGTGCCGAATGGGCGTGAATACGCCATAGTGCGGATGGATTCGCCCACCGACCGCGGCGATGTCGATGCCCTTGGTGCGCCACTCGTGCGCGCCGATGAGACCCAGCAACGCTCGCAGGGGTGCAACCGAGGATCCGCTTGCTGGGCCGTAAGCTTCCACGCACGCTTGCCGGATGTCGGGCGCACGCGGCAAGGCAATACCGTAGTTATCGTCGAGCGACACCAATAGCGCACAGAGCGTACGTGCGCGCTGCGCTCGCGCCTGGCGATGCAAATGGAAAACTTCAACAGGCGATTTCATGGACGAGAAGCCCGACGATTTGGGTCTACCCAGCTGGTGGTCGGCGCGCCTCGCCATCGCAAGCAGCAGCTGGCGCGCGTTGTGGAAGTCGCCACGCCACAGCAACGCGGTGCCTTGGCACGCGAGGCCGTACGCAGTGTCGGCGCTCATGTCGTCCTCAGCGATCACTACGCGCTTGGGAGGCGACGCCCCGCTCTCCGAACGCCAGCGCGCGCAGCGCGCCGTACCGCCCTCGAACCAGCGAACGACCGGGCGCGCGCTAATTTCAGAGTCAGACACCACAGGATTCGACATTCTGTATGGCCCGCAAGGACCGGGACGAGCAAGCAGTTGTAAGGTAAGCTATTGATTCGCGAAGTGGCTGCGGATCTTCGCGGCAATCTGTCGGTCGGTCATCTTGTCTTGCGTTTCAACTCCAGCAATCAGTCCGCCAAGCTTGTGATCGATGAGGCGCTTGTGGAGCTCCCCTTTGGCTTCACCGGGGCCGAAAATCAAAATCGACTTTGTATCATGCAACGCAGCGATGACCGCGTCGTAGTAGATGTCGAGCCCGGCAGTGAGCGATCGCTGGCGCACATCATCCGCTGGCACCTGAGCGGCTTCGTAGGGTCCCTTCATGGGGGAATCACCCGAGCGCTCCGGATGCTTTTCTACCTTTGAGGCGATTGATATCACGCGTTCCCCTTCAGGATTCAGCTTGACCACTACCGCCTTGCGATGGTCAATCCAAACACCAGCATTATCTTTCATATGATCATCCGTTTTAGAGCTTTTGGCAGCCGCACCTGGTATTTGCAGTTGATCCGCTTGGGAGGCTGTTTGACATCCGTACTTTTCCGCAGAGCAAACAAAACATCAGCGAATGTCGGCCAATTTGGACCGCGTGTCGCGAGCCATGGAGTCTCACAGGCCAAATGGGTAGGTATCCGGAAGACCTGCAAGCTCGGCCGTCTCCAGGGGACTCACGGCTTCGGTGTGGTCGAACCAGATGTATTCGTCGAACTGTTGTGGCAGATCCGCCTGAAAGTAGTGGCTTTGCAGTTCGGTCTCCGGACGGTAGATCACGCCGATGGCCCGCTCGAGTCGCGGCCACGATAGGTCCTTAGCGAGATCCTCTGCAATTGGGCTACGCAAACGCAGCAGAAATCGCCTGATACCGGTTTCGTGGCAGAGCCGCTCGTAACTGCCCGGCACGGCTGGACGAACTGCCTTGATTTCCATCGGTCCGTCCCATTCCGACGCCGCGGCAACCGTGCCATTGTTTGTTCCGAATCCGATCGAGTAGGCGCTGCTGCCAAATTCCTGTCGGCAAAGCTGGCCGATGTTGTATTCGCCGCGTGAAGACATTTCCGTCGCCGCCGCGTTACCTATGTGCGAGTTGTGAGCCCAGATGATCCCACGGCTCCCGGGTCCATGAAAGTCGAGCAGCGACTTCAAGGTTTCAAACATGTGGGTGTCGCGCAGGTTCCAGGAGGCTCGAGACCCGTAGTACATGATCCGGTAGTACCGCTCGGCGTTTGCGACCAGGCGAGCGTTTTGCACGGCGTCCAGGAATCTCTCTCCGTCGTGCTCGGCATATGCTTGCTGCTTACGCATGAGGTCTGCGAGCATGGAGACAACCTCGCGCTCGCACGTCTGGAATCCTCCGCTCAAGGCTGCTTGGCCGTAAGTTGCGGGGTCACTTTCCCAGGGCGTCAGGCAGCCGTAGCGGTGGCGTGCGATTTTCGCAGCCTGCGCATCGCGATCGTCCAGATAGCCCAAGACCGAATGGATCGAGTTGAAGAGGCTGTATAGATCGAGACCGTGAAAGGCCACCCTGCGCCGAGGCTCGATATTGGCGTTATGCTGCCGAAGCCAGTCGACGAAGGTCCGCACGTCCCCGTTACGCCACATCCATCTGGGAAAGCGCGCAAACGCCGTCCACTCGGAAGCTTTGTATTCGGCGTGCCGAACGTAGTGGTCGATGCGAGCGGCATCCGGCCAGTCACCCTCGATGGCTATGAAGGAAAATCCCGCGCGCTCGATCAGCTCGCGCGAAATGCGCGCGCGCATGCGATAGAATTCCGAAGTGCCATGCGATGCTTCCCCGAGCAGAACGACGCGCGCGCCCCCTATGCGCGCAAGCAACGGATCAAGATCAGCGGAATCTATGCTTTGAAACTTTTCACAGGAAGCAGCAATTGCTTTGGCCGAATTTCCGTCACTGGTCTTGACCGCAGGGGGTTGCTTTCGAGCGGCAACGGGTCCCTCCTCCGGCCAACCTTCCTCCCCCACCAACGGGACGAAACGGACATCCGCTATATCCTCCGTCTTGTACCGATCCTCTGAAACGCGGATCACGCGCACGAGTTCCTGATCCCGCCGGTCAACTCCGACAGGAATGACTAGCCGGCCGCCCACCTTGAGTTGGGCCTTCAGGGATTCCGGCACCTCGCGGCCGCCGGCTGCAACCACGATAGCATCGTACGGAGCGTGATCCGACCAGCCGCGCGTACCATCGGAATGCAGCACGTGGACATTTTGAAAGCCCAGCTCCGTGAGCTTTGCTGCCGACTTCTCAGCGAGCTGACCGATACGTTCGACTGTATAGACGCTCCCGGCGATCCGCGCGAGAACAGCGGCGGCGTAACCGGAGCCTGTACCAATTTCCAGTACCTTCTCACCGCCTTCAAGCGCCAAAGCTTCAATCATCATCGCGACGATGTATGGTTGAGAGATTGTTTGGTACTCCGCTATGGGAAGCGGCGAATCCTCATAGGCAAATTCCCAGAGACTTTCAGGCAGGAACGCCTCCCGAGGTACGGATCGCATGGCGTCCAGAACCAACTTTGATCGGACGCCACGGGCGGCTATCTGGCGATCGACCATGCGCTCTCGAAGTCGGGCGAATTCAAAACTGTTCATTTTGCTTGCCTAAATGGCTCGGCATGTGCGCCGTTCGCCCACTGCCAATCTTGGCGAGGCCACGCGCGACACGCATCGGGAGGTATGCGTATGTATTGCACGCTACGGAGATTCGGTTTCGGGGCGACTCCGCGCGCGCGGCCGGCTGGTTTGTCACCGTAACGTCATAGCTGCCGGCGCTGAGCGCTCGCATCGAGCTCAACCGGCAACATTCCAGCAGATTCAGAGAATCTAAGATCGACGGGCTACCGCTGTGACCGCCCTGCGGGGTGGCCCTGTCCTTGTGCCATGGTGCGGGGCACCACGGGCGATAATTACCAGTAACGCACCGGTCCGGTGTCGACGTGTACGAAATCGGAGCTGGCATAGAACCCCACTCCTCCACGGGCCAGTGAGCGTGCGTGCTCTCCCAGCTGACGGGTCGAAAAACCCGTCAATCGCACATCGATAGCTTTTCCAAGCAGGTGTTGACTGTGCTCGGCCACACCGCTTGAATTTCGGTGCAGCATCGCGTTCGTTGCAGGCGATCGGTACCCGGATATGACTTCGAACGTGCTTTCCCGATCGGCGAGGGCTTGCAGGTCATACAGGATATCGAGCAGCTGCGGATCAATACGATGGCTCTCACCCGTGCGGAAGTCCCGCAGCAGATGGTCCACCGCGCTCAGACAGGTCTCGTTGTAGCCGCTGCCATCGAAATACTCCGCCGCCAATGTCTCGCCGGTGTGGGTATGCACAAACTGCACCCGTCGCGGGCGAGCGCTCACTGTCGCGGGCGCAGGAAAGGCCGCCATGAGGCTCAAGGTGCCGCATACAGCGCCGGCATGCCGCAGAAATCCGCGACGCCCGGGTGATACAGCGGATCCGGGGCGGTTTTTGGGTTTCGTCATGGCAAATCTCCGGCTCGGCGCAACTGTAAAAGCTGTCGCCTCTATTTTGCACCACTCACGGGGGAAAGGCCCAGCAAAGTCTCCAATCTGCGATCCTGACCATAAATATCATCAAAAAAATCGGTCGCACCAGCCTCGGTGGCCACGGCGGTTCCATAGAGAATCATGACGCGGATCGGCTGCTTGATCTCCACCCGCAACGGCGTGTTGCTCTGCATGGCCGCGGTGACTTTGGCCTCGTCCCAATTGCCTGCCGTATTCCGCAATACATACTGCGCAAGCGCCACCGGATCATTGACACGAATGCAACCGTGGCTGAACGCGCGCCTCGACTGCAAGAATAGCTGTCGAGCGGGCGTGCCATGCATGTAGACATCGTGGGTATTCGGAAACACGAATTTGACCAGGCCCAGCGCATTGTCGTCGCCCGGTCGCTGGCGCAATCGCAGTGCACCGGCGGCCAGCGCTGCCACCGCGTCTCGCGTGGGAAGCACCACCGGGCCGCTGTCGCTCTGGCCGTTCACCAATTCCAGATGATTGCGTGGTAAATAGCCGATATCGGCCTGGATGCGCGGCAGCATCTCCCGCAGCACTATGCTGCGCGGTACATCCCAATAGGGCCGGAAGATCACATAGCGCAAGTCACCGACGAATACCGGCGTTTGCGTGCGCGGGTATGCCTGTCCGACGATCACCGGCATTTGCAGCGCGTTGAGGGCACGATCTTCAGCGGTTGCAAACGCGTACAGCCTGAACTGCGGAATGTTGACAATGATGGGCGGGGAATCGAATGTTGGCAGCCAACGCCAACGCTCCAGCGTTAGTTCGATCTGCCGCACACGCAGCGCCAACGGCGTGGTGAGCTCGAGGTAGGTCTGGGCACCCAGAGAGCCATCGGCCGTAAGTCCGTGACGCGCCTGAAAGTGCTTGATGCCAGCGACAAGCTCAGAGTCCAGCCTTGAACTCGCCACGGTCGCAGGGGCGGCGACGGCCGCCATATCCTCCAGTGCAATCAGCAATCGGCGCAGTGCTGGCACCCCGACATAGCCCTCGCCCGCGTGCACGCTGCGTTTCCCGAAGCTCGGCAACCGGGTCAGAGTCGGGTCGGCCGCCAGCGCACGATACTGTGCCAATGCCGTCTTGAGCAGTGCGTAATGCACGAACGGGGGTTCCATGGCCCTCAAGGCGTCGACCACCTTCGGCACGGATGTAAGCGCCAGCACTTCGGTAGCAACATTGAACGTGTCATGGCTTCGCGGCAGCTCGAACCCCGCGATCCGAGGATCGATGCGACCAAAGTGCAGATGCGAGATCAGGCGGATGGCGGCTCGGGACAAACGCACATCGACTTGCTGCCAGTCGTTTGCCCTGGAATTCGTCGATAGCTCCAGCGCGGCTGCGCGCAAAGCATCCGCGAGGTAGTCGCTGGGGCGTAGGCCATAAGACTCGCTTGATGCCAGAATATCGAGCAGTTCCCGTGCCTGAGGTGAGAGCCGTTGGTGCTCGGTCCAGAGCGCATGCGCATCGGTGGCCGGATACAGCGATTCGAGCATGGATCGCTCTTGTTCCACGCGGGAACCGGGCACGGGCTCAGCCTCGATGGCGCGCGCCATCTCGGCCAGTGCGGTGCTGTCTCGATCCCCGGTCGGGGCGCTGGCGGCTGTCGATGACTGCAGTGCTATCCAGCACGAAAGCACCAGTAACATGCGACTCAACACGGTTTGTCCATCATCGCATTTTCGATTTCAGCATGATGATGCGGCCATCCACGACGAAGCGGCCGTATCCGCGATGATGTATGGTCCTGGACTCCCGTTGACCCGGTTTGATCCACGCCTTGATCACCTGGAGCATGAACAGATTAAATCGGCTGACAAAGCGCGTATCGATCACCTTGCATTCAAGGTTTGCGAAGCAATCGGCGATCAGGGGTGCCGCGACTAAGGATGCCGGCAGCGCTCTCAAGCCAAACTTCCGAAACTTCTGCACATCCCGGCCCGAGCAATTGCCGACCTTCGCAACCTTCGATGCGAGCTCCAGCGCCGGAAGCCCGATCACGCACTGCTTGGTAGCTCTCAATGCCGCAAAGCTGTAATTGTTCTCACTGACCACACAGGCGACTAATGGCGGCTCGAAATCCACCATCATGTGCCAGGACATCGTCATCACATTGGCGCTACCCTTGAGCGCGGTGGCCAGTAGTACCACCGGACCCGGCTCGAGCAGCTGGTAGACTTTCGATAATGGCAGACTTCTCATCGAATCCAAGGAAGCAAACCAGCTAAAGGCGGCACCGTCCGCGCTCACGAGCCCTAGCCGATCCAGCGAACCTCGGGCTCCTTGCGCGGGACGGACGGTGTCGGGGACTTGGGAAAGCCGACAATGATGGGTGCCACCGGCACACAAACGGGTGAAAGCCCGAGCAGTCTCTTTCCCTCCGCGGTATTGAGATAGCTCTGCGCAAATCCGATCCAACAGGTTCCGAGACCGGCGCCGTGGGCGGCCAGCATCAGATTTTCGGCAGCCATCGCGCAATCTTCGATGATCCAGCGAGCCGGCGCGGCCGCGGCAATCAGAATCAGTACCGGAGCGTGGTAAAAGAGGTGAAATCCCGGAGCGCGCACCATTGTCCGGAAGTGATCTGCGTGCGCATCGGCGGCATCAGCGGGTGCGTTGGCAAGCATGTACGACTGCGCCTCGCGCGAGACTTGCTCGAGCAGCTTCTGATCGCGCACGACTGTGAAGGTCCACGGCTGCTGATTGACAGCGCTCGGCGCCCTCACCGCCGCATCGAGCAAGCCGCGGATCGCCTGCTCACCGGGTGCCTTGTCCGTGTATTCGCGCACGGAGCGTCTTCCGGCGATAGCCTCGTTCAGGTCCATGATCCTACTCCTTGGAGCGTCCTTGGTCGCGGTCTGCGTGCCGAGACTCCGGTACACCGTGCTACGGCATGTGCCAGCTCGAATCCGGATCGTACTCAGCGACTTGTCGAGCGATACGCGCTGTGGCCGGCCCCAGATTCTTTTCAAACAGGATGCCGCTCTGATTGATGATGAAGGTCATGACGCCGGAATCACCGAAGCTCACCGGGTAGGCCAGCAATGCGAATCCGCGTGTCATATGCCCATCGACCACGTAGCTCATCGCGCCTCCGGGGGCATTTGGGCCTTGCGTCTGCAACATGCGGAAATAATAGCCGTAGTAAGGCCGCGATCTGGCGTGCGTTCCCGCAGCATTTCCCGCTGCGTAACCGCTCGCCTGAGCCTCGGCGACCAGCGGTCCCAGGGGACTTTCGACCTCGCCGGCCTTTGTTGGCCAATACAATCCGTCGTGCAGGTTCGGGGTGCTGATGAACCGGTGCGCAAATTCCGCCTGCCCCCCGATTTTCAGCGCGGCATATTCGCGCTGTGCCTCAACAAAGGCCCGACAGACCGCGATGACCTTCAGTTCATTGCGTCCAATGCGGCGATTGAGGATCTCCTCTTCACCTGCCTGAGTATCAAAGCGCCAGCCGCCGGGTTCGCGCAGCAAGGGTATCGGCAGCGGCCACTCTGCCTGCCCAATGACCAGGGTCGCCTTATTTGTGCCCTCGATCTCAAGCCTGTGCGTCTCATCGTAGGCCGCGACGAAGCGCTCCCGGCCGTTCCGATCCTCGACAGCATCGCCCGAATGGATCAGTTTGCCGCCCTTGGCCCCCAGGAGCGCCAGAAGCGCGGCTTCATCGTCGTCGCGATTGGCAACGACAAGTGCCTCGATTGCAGCCTCCGGGGTCTGGAAATGCGTCTGTCGGACCGCCGTGGCCGCGGCCGCACTCGATGCCGCAAGAATCATCCCGCTGATTAACATCCAACCGATCTGCTTTGTCATCGTAATTCTCTTTCCAGAGTTCCCTGCTTGAGACGCTGAACCCAGCGCTACCGGTGGCCACCGCCACCGCCTCCGCCGCGGCTGCCTCCGCCGTGCGAGCTAGGCGCCGCACGAGGTGCGGGTGCAGAGCGACTCGCCGCGCCACGTGCGGAGTCGCTGCGCACCTGCGCGCGAGCACCGAACGATTCAAACGCCGGTGGCGCAGATCGAAATGTGGGCGCGCCGCGCGGCATTGTCGCTTCCCGGGGTGCCCCACTCGAACCGCGCCCATCGGCTCCGGATGCTGTGGGAAAACCACGCGCCTCCCGGCGACCCGACTCCGATTGAGCCTGGAAGCGGGCCGAAGCTGCTTCGCTGCGATAGGGGACGCCGCGGCGATGCGACGGGTCATGCTCCCAGGGACCGCTACGAACTCCCGCCCGCCTGCCATCGATGTCGAGTCGATGATGGTGCCAGTCCCAATGGTTCCATCCCCAATACGATCCAAGGATCGGAAATCCAAACCCGAAACCAATCCATAATCCAGCGCCAATGATCATGCCCTCGGGCGGCAAAAAGACAAACGGAGGATAGTCCGGCCATAGCCACGGTCCGTAGACCATGTTCGGATCGTAGTAGGGTACATAGACCACTTCCGGATTTGCAGGCTCGATCTGGATGGCCTGATCTTCGGTAGAGACGGTCTGCTGGGGCACCGACGTCAGCGCGCCCGCGGCGCTAGCTCGCTTGCGCAGGCGCTGAATCGAATCCATGACCGCATCCTGCTGCGCCAGGAAGGCATCGCCAATGCGTTCGGTCCACTCGAGATTGCTGTCCATCATCTGCAATATCTGCGGAAACGGCACCAGTGACTTGACGCTCAGATCCCAGGATTGCTGCTCCAGCGCTGTTGTCAATTGATCGCCCTTGAGCGCCCCATTTGCAGGATCCTGAAGCCACCGATGCGCTTGGACAATTTCGAGCGGGTAGGTTGCGGCGGTCAAAAGCTGACCTATCAGTGGATCGGCATATAGCGCAATGGGTGCGGTCAGCTGATCCAACTCAGCCTCACTGAGCCCCGAATCCGTTGCACTCGCAGACGTTGTCAGCTGCCCTGCTGGAACTGCCTGCGGCAGGACATCACGCGATGCCAGGCTAAGTAACCCAAAAAGCAGAGCCGCCGGCCGAAAAGATGCGTGCATGTCCTGATCTATCCTCTTTGGGGCCCGGAATGCGTTGCGGAGCGCATGAACGGATACTTCCATAGAGGCCTTAACACCGGTATACGCATCAATCCGTATCGCAGCGGTGTCGCATCGCTGCCCGGTGACATCAAGTGCGTTGAGCCGCAGCCGATTTCGGCCGCGGCTCAACATAAGGCTGGGAGCTGCCCAGATCCTCTGAGTTACTTCTTCCGCAGCTTGATGTGCACGCCATCGGCCGACAGATTGAATCGAAGTCCGACAGTCGTCGAGTGCAGTTTGATAACGACGCCGTGCTCATTCTTGAGATAGGCGACAGAGGCGCCACCACCGACAGTCGCTCCGGCGGCGACGGCAGCGTAGTTTCCGTCAAAATCCTGCAGATTCGTCAGATTATAGACGTCACCCGCGGCAGTAATTCCCGCGGCGCCTACGTCAACGACCGAAACCCCATTGAGCTTGAACCGGTGAGAACTGCCGTTGTAACTAAGAGTCCCATGACCCCATACGTATCCAACCCCGGCTGCGACTGCGCCTCCGCTGAGGGTCACGGAACCCGACGGTACAGCTCCCTCAGCAACTGGCGGTGCATTGGAACCAGACGGCGCCTCTTCTGCTGGCACGGCAACCGTTGACAGAAGGGCTGTCGCGACGAGAGTAATAAGTGGCTTGTACATGACATCGATCCTCTTGAATTTTTCAAACTAAAGAGCCGCCGTTTTCCAGTCGGCGGCTACGTGCCCCTTGGTCCAGGTCGGACCAACGGGGCACGCATGGTTTTTTTGCGCTACTGAATTTTGATCTCGATTGCCTTGGTCTGCTCGGCCTTCGATTTCGGTACATGCACGGTCAACACGCCGTCCTTGCTCTCAGCGCGAACACCATTCGCATTGGCGTTGTCGGGCAGGGATAGGCTTCGCGAGAACATCCCGCGGAAGCTTTCCCTGCGGTGCACCTTCTCGCTCTTCTCTTCCTTATCGAACTTGCGCTCGCCAGCGATGGTCAGCACATCGTTTTCGATCGTGATATTAACGTCCTCTTTCTTCACGGCCGGTAGATCGGCGCGAACGAGGTACTCACTGTCCGTCTCGGTGATATCAAGCGTCGGCGTCCAAGCGGATACTTCGTTGTCTGTCTCCGTCGGCGGACGCGAAAAGCGAGCCAAAATGTTGGCACGGCTGAAAAACCGATCCATTTCACGAACGGGATCCCAACTTACAATATTCATAAATCACATTCCTTCATCGAACCGCAGTGGGTTACTCACTGCCAAGTAAATCAGTATGGCCCTTTTGTTCGTACCACGTACCTTTTCAATTGCAGCTGCAAAGCGTGGCACCGCACCGACGCTCGGCCGCAGACTTGCTATGGAACATTGGCTATTACGATATGCAATGAACGCCTGATCGGGGCTTTGCATTTCTGAGGTTCGCGGCTGCAGTTCAGCTTCACGGCTGCAGTGCAATGCGATAACCGCATTGTCACAAAATGAATATAAGCTCGAATTAACTATCTTTATCCGGAACCAGCGCGCACTGCCTTGGAGGCCACGCAGTCGCGAGCCATGCGCTCGCAGCCGGAAGGTGCTCGAGATTCCGCCGATCAGAGTCGAACCAACCGATCAGGCTGAGCATGCCGGCCGAAATGGCTGCCTGGGGAAAAGCCGATCTCGATTAACTGACCTCTTCTTCGAATCGAACACTGAGCTTTCGATAAAGAGCTTTGGCCAGCGGGTCATAGCCAAAAAAAGCAGTCGCTGCATCCATCCATGTCAGCGGCCGCGAGCGTGCGATCTCCCGCGCGCTCCTCATCAGCTGCGACGGCACCGAGGATGGAGCAGGGTCAAATACCTCTGCTTCGTGAGTGTCACCCTCTTCCTCCTCCACAGTCTTGGCCGCCTTCGAGAACACGTGCTTGTCGCCGTTCGTCTGGTAAATCCGATACTCCTGCCAGTGCCCCTTGGGGGCCGAGGCCGGGGCTGCGGATGCAAGCAGCACTCCGTTGAAATGCAGATCCGCCTTGCCATCCCGGGTGACAATGTGTTCTTTCTGTATGCCTACATCGCCATCGTCATCGAGAGCGGGCAGACGCTTTTGCATTCTGATCTTGGCTCTCGAGACTTCATTCGAACGTGACCCATTCTCGGAGTTGCCCTTTGGCTCATGGCGAGCAGTTTCATCGCGCGCCGCCGTGGCTTCACGGCGCGTGTCATCCTTGGCTTCCTGCGGGGACGCGGTCTCATCGCCGGCAGCATGTTCTGGCGCGGCATCGCCGCCGGATGCGGGCAGCGTTTTGGTTACCCGTCGCTCGGTAATTACTTCGACCCGTTGATCGCTCATGGAATTCACCTTGCGGTTAGGAGGTAGGGTCGTACTCTGCGCCGATAGCCATGCTCGGGTCAGCCAGAGTCAGGCGCTGCCGGTCGTCAGCGCGCGCTCACACGCGGCGGCCATAGGGGTTACCCATCGGGTACGGTTCCTGCAGAGCGATGGAGCCAATCTCCAGCAGCGACTTCAGGTTGGACATGATCTTCGGCCAGCCTCCGGACACCGCGTCGATGAATTTCGGCGGAGTGGGAACCCGCTACTCAGTGCGTGAAGTATCGGTGGTTCAATAGCTCCCCGACTCGCGTGTAGCGTGCCTCCAACTGCGCGTGGGTCGTCTCCAGGAACGTCTTCAGGCCCGGGTCCGTTTCCAGTCCCACCATCACCCCGGTCAGGTGACGTTGCTCGTTGAGCGAGTTGTAGAACATGAGCAGCGCCTCCCGCTCAAACTCGACGCCAGTCTTGCCAGCGAGCGGGACAAAGTCCTTGGCCATGTCTGTGCCCATGGCCTTGCGCTCCTCGCCCTCGATCTCGGACATGGGCGTCACATCGATGCGCATGGCCGGATATTGCCTGGATAGTCTCTGCATGGTGTCGGACAGCTGCTGGTAGTAGCCGATCAGTTCATTGGTGAGCCGTCCCATTTCTTCAGGCTTGTCCTTGAACATCAAGAGCCATTTTAGTTTGGGAATTCCATCTGCCTCCTGGTAAAGGAGGCTGTAACCGATGGATAGCTGCGTGCGCGGCGCGTTCTTGTCAGGGGTAGGCTTTCTTGTGTCGCTGAAGTGGCTGCAAGCCGTGACAGTCAGTAACAGTGCGATCGCGACAACCCGACTCAGCATTATTGATCGACAGGGCACATACGGCGTCTTAATTAGCATCGACTGCTCTTGTTTCCGGAGCCGCATCCCATTTCAGCTTCATTGCCAAGAGATCGGCATGTCATTGTTTTCATGGGACCCTCTGCCAAATGGTCTAAGCCGCCGCCAATCAACCCAAAGACTCTCGCAGCACCCTTGTGCAAGTGAATCAGCACAGTCCTAATCTGATGTAGGTCATTCGAAACTCCGGGAGCCGATTCCACTAGCGTCTGTCCCGACGAGATTTGCTCCGGTGCGGGCGCGTTTCCCGCGTCAGAAGGCTCAACAGCAATCCAGCACCCATCATGATGCAGGGGGGCCAAAGAATGTGCTCGATGCCAATGCGCTGCGCCACTTGGCCAACCAGCACGGGCGCAACGCCGCCACCGAACAACTCCCCCACCGCGATCACGACGCCGGAAGCCGTCGCCATCAAACCCGCAGGCACCGATTCAGAGCACAGTGGCCCTACAGTCAAGGTGATGAGTGCGTTGTTGAAGAAATGCACCATGAATAGAAGCGAGAACAATAGCGGCACATGGGCACCGGTCTTCGCCAGCAGCACCAGCGAAATGAGTGCTCCTACGGTCGAGAAGACCATCACCGGCTTGAGCCCGAGCGGTGTATACACGGCTCGCCCGATACTCAATGCGGTGCGGCCTGCGGCTGCATGGCGATATCGTCGCGTGCCTTTTGTCGCAGATAGTGGCGCAACGACTCAAGTTGCTGATCGCTCATCTCTGCGAATCGCGGCATGCCACGCGCCTGCAGAGCGCCGTCGCGGACGACGTGCGTAAATTCTTCCATCGACAATGGCACCGGCGAGGCGCGCAGGTCGGGCGCGATACCGCCCGCCACCGCAGCCATGCCATGGCACAGTGTGCAGTGGACATACTCATGCTCGCCCAGCTTGGCCTTGGCGATATCCACCTGGAATTGCGGCGCGCCGAGCGGGACAGCCTGTGTGGGCGGCGGCGTGGACGGCAGCCTGGCATCCGCATCGAGTGCAAACGTCAGCAAGCGCCGAGGATGGACGCGCGAGTCCCAGCCCCAGCGCGCGGAGATGGCGCCGTACGCTCCGGTGGTGCCTCCGAGAGGACCGGACGTGATGGTCAGATATTCGCGGCCATCGACGCTATAAGTGATCGGAACGCCCGTGACGGCCACGCCAGCGAAGAAGGACCAGAGATCCTTACCATCCTGCGCCGAATACGCGTGCAGGTAGCCATCGGCGAGACCCTGGAACACCAGACCACCGGCCGTCGCCATCGTCCCGCCGTTCGACACACCCGGGGTTTCCACCTGCCAGACACTTCGCCTGGCGATGGGATCCCAGGCCTTCAGCACGCTATGCCCGGCATCCACCGGTATATCGCCACTACCCACGGCGAAGCCGGTGAACTCGGGCGTTCCCGGCAGCGGATTCCAGTGTTGGAGGTCGACGCCCGCATTGCTGAATTCTCCGGGCATTTCGAGCGTGGGCACGTACACGTAGCCCGTCAGCGGACTGTAGGACTGCGGCGGCCAGTGGTGCACGGCGAGGAAGCTGGGCCAGAGCAGGATCGCCTTCTCTTCGTATTTGGCACCGGGCTTGAGGACCGGCTTTCCGGTCTGAAGATCGACGTGATCCGCCCAGGTCACCGTGCCCAATTTTTCCGCCGAAATCAATTTGCCGTTCTGTCGATCAATGACGTAGAAGAAACCGTTCTTCGCCGCCTGCAGCAGGACTTTGCGCGCCTGCCCCTCGATTCTCAGCGTCGCCAGCGTCATATCGGTCGCCGAATCGTAGTCCCAGGCATCGCCCGGTGTGGTTTGGTAGTGCCACACATAACGGCCGGTGTCGGCATCGAGAGCGACCACGGAGGCCACGAAAAGGTTGTCGCCGCCTTCCGGACTGCGGATGTTCCAATTCATCGGCGAACCGTTGCCGGTGCCGATATACAGCCGGTTGAATTCCGGGTCGTAGGTCATGGCATTCCAGACCGTGCCGCCCCCGCCGTATTGCCACCAATGGCCGGTCCAGGTATTGCTGGCCATGGTCATGACATCGTCCGAGGAAGCATTGTCGGTCGTGCCTGGAGCGCCCGGCACGGTATAAAAGCGCCAGATCTTCCGGCCCGTTTCCGCGTCATACGCCGTCACGTATCCGCGCAGCGGCGAGAAGTCTGCGCCGCCGAAACCGATGACAATCTTGCCGTTGAAGGCGCGCGGGGCGCCGCTGATCACCGCCCCGTTACTGGGGTCGACCGTCTGGGTACTCCAGGCGAGCGTGCCATCGGCCGCATTCAGCGCAATCAGGCGACCGTCCGTGGTACCGGCATAGACGCGGTTCTTCCAGAATGCGAGTCCCCGAATTCCCCAGGCGACGCGGAGCTTCTGGCCTGCAGCCTCGGGTGCCCGGGCGTCGTATCGCCAGAGCAGTTTGCCGCTCCTGGCATCAATGGCGTGGACGACGCCGTGCCCCGCTCCGAGATAAATGACGCCATTGACGGCCAGCGGCGCGGTGACGGAATTGCTCACATCGAGATCAAGCGCCCACGCGAGCCCCAGTCGGCTGACGTTCTTCTCGTTGATCTGCCGGAGCGGGCTATAGTGCCCCTCACTGAAAGTGCGGCCGTAGGCCGGCCAGTTCACACCGTCCCGTTCGCTCGAGAGTGCTGCATTATCGATCACCTGCGGGGCGCGAACACAGCCTGCAAGCAGCGACACCAAGGCCACGATCCATAACCCGCTACGATGACTCATTCCACTTTTCCCTTTTAATGCAGCCCGCGCTACGCGCGCGCAGTTGAGCTTGCGCATCGCCGCTTGGGCGCTAATTCATGCAACGATACATAAACTATAACATGTAAGTTATTGATTATAATGTTTATTACTGTGACAAGACAGCCTTGGAATCGGCGTTGAATCACCATCACTGAAGTATCAGGCCGCCAGGAATCGACACTACATAATTTGGGCTCCATCACATCGGGAATCCGAGAACATCCCTAAGCTGCCTCCATGCTCCATAGGGCCGGATTCGACTCTGCTCACCTGCCACATTCGGCCTACGCAGCGCAATTGCGACCTGACGGACCAAATCCGCGTTTCTCCGCGCAACTGGAAGCAGCGTACCTGCGCCACCAGCTCGCGCACGACCGACTGTTGATTCGCATGGCCTCCGTGGCCGCGCTGCTGCTGCTGACCCTTTACGGCATCGAGCAGGTGCTGTCCCATTCCTGGAGCCATTTGGCGCCGGGCTCTTACGCCCTGGTGGTTGCCGGCTCGTGCGCGTTGGTATGGATCGCCTGGAGCCGGGGATTCACGCGTCTGTATTCGGCCTGTGCGCAGATCATCATCCCGATTCGCAGCCTGATTCTGACGGCTCATATCGTCGAAGCAGCCGTTGCCGGCAGAATTGAGTTACTGATGCTGCTGTCCGGCATGATCATGAGTCCCTTTTTCTTCCTGGGGCTGCGACTGCAGACCGCGGCATTGACGGCCGCATCGACGATCGCGTCATTTGTCGCCGCCGCGTTGTTTTATGGCCTGCCACTGCCTTTCGTAGCGCGCTCGACGGCGTTCCTGCTCACCGGCGCGGTGATGTGCGCGATCGCTGCACGACAACTCGAGCGGAGTTCACGCCGCGGATTTCTCGAGGGCACCCTGTTGGCCCAGCTCGCTCAACAGGACTCACTGACCGGGGTCAGTAACCGGCGCGTCTTCGATGAGCAACTCGGGCGGCTTTGGTCGCAGGCGCAGCGCGATCACAAGACCATGGCGATCCTACTGATCGATATCGATCACTTCAAAGCATACAACGACCGCTACGGGCATTTGGCCGGCGATCAGGCGCTGCGCCAGGTCGCCCAAAGCCTTCAGAATTTCTCGCGCCGTCCTCTGGACGTCCTGGCCCGTTACGGCGGAGAGGAATTCGGCGCCATTCTCTATGACATCGACGCTGTGCAGGCGCAGGAGATCGCGGAGCGTATCTGCCGGGCGGTCCGTGAGTTGAAGATCGAGCACCTTGATTCGCGAACGAACGCCGCCATGACGATCAGCGTCGGCGTTGCCCTTATCGAGCCCAAGCAGGAACGTAGCGCCCGCGGTGCCCTGCAGTTGGCGGATCAGGCGCTCTATGGCGCCAAGATGAAAGGGCGCAATTGCGTGGAGTTCATGAGCGCAGCCGAACACGCGCTCCTCACCACGGGGATTTTCTCGATCAATCCGGCCGCACTGTGCCGATGAGCCGGCGTATCGATCAGAATTGATAATCCATGGAGAGTACCGCGACGTGCTGGTGGGTCCGCTCCATGAGGGGGCTGTGGGCCGGGCTGCCGCGAATCTGGTTGTAGGCGGCGTCAAGGTTCAGCAGCCAGTGATCTCCAACGAATTTCGTGGCGCTGAAGCCGACGCCGGCTGCGGCGGTCCCATTGTGCGCGACCGTATAGACCGGGTGGCCGGACGCCTCCGACTGTTGTGGCGTCACACCGTATAGCACCTGCATGTAATGGCGTGTGGCCAGTTCGATGCTCGGACCCGCGAACATGACGAATCGCTGCGAACTGCCGGGCAACGGCGTATAGATGGAGATGTCCCCGATGGCGCCCTGTGTCCCGCCCGCAAACTGCCGCGCATCGACGCGCAGGATCAGCGGCAGTTTCCTGGAGATGACCCAGGTGGCAAAGACCTTTCCCACCGGCGCGGCCTGAACATTGCCCATGCCGTGCAGATTGGCGTAATCCAGACTCATCTTGCGACCCAGGTCGTAGGTCACCGATGCACCGACCTGGTAGTGATCGCCCCGCAGAAAGTTGTAGCCGATACCGTCGCCGGTGCTGATGAAGGCGGCGTCTTTATAATAGGCGTTGAGGACCGGACCGCCCTCGACGCGGTAAGCACGCGAACCGTCGTAGGCCGGCTGATAATCCGCCGCGAGCCCCACGATAGTCCTGTATTTGGGTAGATCGGGCTGAAAAAGCCTCGCTAATATGATGCCGCCCGAATATTGCCACTCCTGCAGCGGCGAAGGGGTCTGTGCCCGCAACCCCTGGGAGAAGCAGGCTGCCAGGGAGAGCGCGAAAATGGTAAGCGCATGGCGAGCAGTCACCGACATCGCGATGGCCTGCCAATTCGTCGCTTCCACAGTCTCCGGTCGTTGGTCACGTGTAGTCGTCTCGTCGATGGCCTGTCTGCGCTTGACCTGAAGCACTATAGGGCCGCTCCCGCGGGCACCGGGAGTGCGAGGAACGTTTTCCGATGTAGGACCACTCCGAGAGTCCACGCACGCTGCCTTGACAGTCTCAAACAGAAATCAAACAAACTTTGCGGGGACAGCAATGGGGGAACTACGTTACGTTCCGGCACGAACCCGTCGCATCGGGAGGCGGCGGCGACCGCCGCCGCAGCTCTAGTCGTCGCCGCGTAGACTCTTCAGCGCTGCAAGACGAGTCCTGGCGATGCCGGCGATTTCCAGACGCCGTTCATCCGTTGACAGGGACCATTCACAGATCTCCGTCATGGTGCGTCCACAGCCGATGCATACATCCTGATCATCGAGACAGCACACCCGGGTGCAGGGCGATGCGACTTGGGGAATCGGGTATCGGTCCATTGTGGCTGATCACCGCAACCGATTCCGCTAGTCACGCCAGGCGCGCGGGTTCAGGCGCTCGGCTATCAGTATGTCGATCCTGTCCGGATCGATGGGCTTTGTCAGATGACCGTTAAAGCCCGCGGCGCGGGCGCGCCGCCGATCATCCTCGTGGCCCCACCCGGTGAGCGCGAACAATACGATGCGCTCACCCCAGGGCGTACCGCGAATGGCCCGCGCAAGTTCGTATCCGTCCAGTTTTGGCAGGCCAATATCCAGAAAGGCGATGTCAGGCTGGAAGTCGCTGGCAACCTGCAGCGCCTCCTGGCCATCATGCGCCAGACGCACCGCGTGTCCGGAATGTTCCAGCAAAAAGCCGAGGCTCTGGGCGGAATCCCGATTGTCATCCACCACGAGTATGCGACGCGGTGCCACCGCATTTTTAGACGCCGGCGCAGCGGTGATGCCGGCACCGGCCGTTGGCTGGCTGGGCATCGGCAGCCAGACGCGAAACTCGCTGCCGCGCCCCAGGCCCTCGCTCCAGGCCTCGATGCGGCCGCCATGCAGCGCGACCAGGCCCCGGACGAGTGCGAGCCCTATCCCTAAGCCGCCCTCGGATCGATCGAGCGCTGTCTTAACCTGCGAGAACATCTCAAAGATTGTCCTCAGCGATTGCGGCTCGAGACCGATGCCATGGTCCCTGACGGCGATGCACACCTCTGCCCCTTCCACGCGCGCCCGGACCTCGATACGGCCGCCGACATCCATGTACTTCGCCGCATTCGTCAGCAGGTTCGAAAGCACCTGAGACAGCCGCAGCGGATCGATGTCCAGCTCGATTGGCTGAAGCGGCAGCGAGATTGCCAAGGAATGCTTGCGGGCCTCGATGAGGGGGCGGCTGACTTCGAGACTGGCATCCATGACCGATGAGAGGGAGGCGCGTTGCTTGTTCAATGTGATCTGACCGCGCTTGATTCGCGACACATCGAGCAGATCGTCGAGCAGTCCGGACATGGCCTGAATCTGGCGATCGATCACCGTCGTCGCCCACTCGCGCATCGTGGCGTCGGCTGTTTCGGCTCGCAGGACTCGTGCCGCGTTGCGCACCGGCGCCAGCGGATTTCGCAACTCGTGGGCGAGGATCGCCAGGAACTCGTCCTTGCGCCGATCTGTCTCCCGCAGCGCTTCCGCCAGCGCACGGAATCGCGCTTCACTATCGGCCAGTGCCGTACTCGTCAGTACACGATCGGTGACATCGGAGCCCTCGACGAAAACACCGGTGACCCGGCGGCCGGCGTCGCGGATTGGCTGAAAGACGAAGTCCACGTAGCGCTGCCTGAGGGGAGCATCGTGGGAGCCTGCCGGCAGCATGATGGCCGCAGCCGTGGCGCTGTAGGTCTCGCCCGTTGCATAGACTCGATCAAGCAGCTCCACGAATCCTTGCGGCACCACTTCCGGCAGCGCATCCACCAGCGTCCGACCCATGATGTCGCGGTGTCCGATCAGGTCGTAGTAGCGCGGGTTGGCGTATTCGAAGCGGTGCTCGGGGCCGTCGAGGACGCACATGAAGCTGGGCGCCTGGTCGAACAGTGCACGCCAGCGCCCCTCGGCGGACCGCAGGCGCTGCTCGGAGAGCACCTGCTGGGTCGTCTCGGTGCACACCACCAGGACTCCGCCGACACCAAAGGGCACGGAGGTGTCATCGTCAATCGGGCCGTAACTGTAAGTCCAATAGACCTCTTCTAGACGGCCGTGGCGGGAGATGGGAATCAGCTGATTCTCGTGCCAGGTCGCACCCTTGCCCGTCATGACCTGCTCGATCTGGGGGCCTATGACATCCCAAATCTCAGCCCAGACTGCGCGCGCCGGCTGGCCGAGAGAACCTGGATGCCGCTCCGGCCCAATCGATAGCCGGTAGGCATCATTGTAGAAACACAGCAGCTCCGGCCCCCACCAGATGTACATGGGATGACCGGTGTTGAGCAGCAGCCGCAACGCCGTGCGCAATGTTTGCGGCCAGGTCTGTGGTGGTCCGAGGGACGTCGAGCGCCAGTCATGCGCGCGCATGAGCGCACCCATCTCGCCGCCTCCTGCCAGGAAGCTCGACGACGAGGCGGACAGCACTGACTGGGTAACGCTGCGAACCATGGGCTTTTCGTGCTGCACTGTAAGAGTGCTAATTTCGCAGGATCATACGCTCAAGCGCAATGGGTGCATGAGCTTGGCCGACAGTTGGTTGAGACAACGAATAGTTCGTTGTCCGAATGCTTCCTCCTCGGCGCCATGCGGCGAGGAGCCATGGTTCCGTCGGCGCGCATTGAGCGCTGCGGTAGGTTTCAGCACCGGAACGATTCGTAAGCTCGAGCAGCTGCCAGGACTGCGACCAGATGGTCGTGACGATCCGGAGGCTGCCGATGGCATATTCGATCCGGATCGAGTCCGAAGTGTCCGTTACGCTGCCCAAACCTCCGAAGGCATCCTTTTGGCCTTCCACGAAGGACATTGAGCCTTCGTGGAAGGAGTGCTTCCCTGCGCTCGTGATGATGGCGAGGTTGGAACGCAGGCCGTCGCTGAAATTGCAGACCAGGTAGACATCGGAGGCGTGCGCCGCGGCCGAAAATGGCAGTGACCATAACGCGAATGCGATGCGCATGATTCTGGCTCCTCCCTGGCACTTTATCTTTCAGTTGGTTAGACAATACTCTGCATGCAGTTTCTGCAAGCGTGCGAATTCTTTGATCGCCCGCGCCGCTGCGGCATTGTAGCCCGCATCGAATGCGCTAAGATTCGTTGATCCAGTCGCATTTCAGCCTCGCTACGAACGCCACCTTTTTGAAAATCCACCGCAGCGAAATGGGACTCGCCCATCGCGCTGGCGTTCGCGTGCCAACAACGAGAGTCTGAATACGAGGAAAAGACCTAAGTCGACACAGGGACAATAGAAAAATGGGCATGGCGGAGATCAGGGACGCCTTTGAAGCCTACGCATCGGGCGCACTTGCCGAGCAGGAACTGCGCGGCGCGATACGCGCGGCCATCGATAATCAACCGGAATCGATCCCCGGCTACGTCGCCATGGCGGCGGCGCTTCGGCGTCGGCATCTGATCAGCGCCGAGCTGGAAACCGCGGTCCTGTCCGACATGCAGGCGCTGGCCGATCGCGAGCGCGTCGCTGCCCCGCATAAGGATGAGGACCCAGGACAATCTGAGGATCCCACCAAAGCCCGCACCAGGGCGCCGGCTCTCGGCAGAAGCACGGGCCCGGCCGCGGCCTGGGACACGGTCGAGAAACTGGGCGAACCGGAGGCAGAGGTCAAAGTCGGCCTCGTCCTCAGAGAGCGCTTTGAACTCGTCGAGGAACTCGGCGCCGGTGGCATGGGTGTCGTCTATAAAGCACTCGATCAACGCGAGATCGAAAACCGGGGCCGCGAACCCTACGTGGCCATCAAGGTCCTGAACGAGGATTTCAAACGTCACCCGGAATCCGCCCGTGCCTTGCAGCGCGAATCGAAGAAGGCCATGCGCCTGGCGCACCCGAACATCGTGCTCGTGCGAGACTTCGACCGTGACCGCGGCAATGTCTACATGGTCATGGAGCTGCTGCACGGTCAGCCGATCGACCAGCTGGTACACACGACCTATCCCCAGGGCATGCCAATCGAGGACGCGGTTCGGATAGTGCGGGGTCTGGGCGCTGCCCTTAGCTACGCGCACCAGGAAGGTATCGTCCACGCCGATTTCAAACCGAGTAACACGTTTCTGACCAGCAAGAATCTCGTCAAGGTGCTGGACTTTGGAGTGGCTCGCGCGGCGCTGGCGCTCGATCGGGGTGACAGCACGCTGTTTGATGCCGGCAAGCTCAATGCGGTCTCCCCGGCCTATGCCAGTATCGAAATGCTGATCGGCGAGGCGCCCGATGCGCGCGACGATATCTACGCTCTCGCCTGTGTCACCTACTTCCTGCTGACCGGACGGCATCCGTTCAACGGCATCGATGCCATCAAGGCCAGGGACGCGGGACTGACGCCGGTCCGCGTGAAGGGATTGGCCGAGCATCAATGGCGCGCGCTGCGCTCGGGCCTGATTTTCGAGCGCTGGGACCGTACGCCCAGCGTCAAGGCTTTCGTCGATCAATTCTGCTCGGACCGCAGCGATCGGTCCCGGCGAATTGCCGCCGCAATGTCGGCGCACGCCGGCCGCTTTGCCAATGCCGCCGTCAACCGTGCGGGTAAGGTCGCCGGCGCCGCCGTCGCCCGCTCGGCTGCGGCTACGAACGCTGCGATGTCGGGTGTCACCAAAGCCACCAATGCGACCGTCACACGCCTCACCACCTTCATCAATGCGGTGAGGGCACGGGTGCGCAGATTCATCGACACCATCACGAGAAGGCCAGTCCTGGTCGCAGGACCCGTGGGCGCCATGCTGGCCGCGGCGCTGTTCCTGGTGGTTGCACACGAATGGTCGCTCCACAAACCTGCGACTTCGCCGGACACACCGAAGATCGCCGCCCAGCCAGCTGCTGTGCAGATTCCCGCCGCTCCAGTGGTAATGAGCCGGCCTGAGGAGACTGCGCCGCCCTCCCCCGTGGTTGCCGCGGCACCCGCAACCGCCGTTGCCAGTGCGCTGGCAGCGACTCCGACAGCGCAGCCCGGTTCGGCCCCCGCACCCATCGCCGCCCCCGTCACCGCCCCCGTCGCGCAGAATTCGCAGCAGCAGATAATCCAGGGCTACATCGAGCAGGCCCGGCAGCAAATGCAATCCGGAAATACGGCGGCGGCACTCGCGACCATTGCGACCGCGCGCAAGCGGTACGCCGCTGCGCCGGCGCTCAAGAACCTCGAAATCGTCTATGACCGGGTCGAAGAGGAAGTCGAGCGTATCAATATGGCGCCGACGCTGAACGTGAAGGACCATGAAGCCTGGGTGGCGGAGATACGCGACTTGTCGGGCGAGGATTTCCCCGCCATCGATCAGATGCTCGCGCGCACGCTCGCCAATGACATCGCCGATCAGCGCGCGCGGGCCGACAGGCCTGCGGTGATCGCGCGGCTACTCGATTCGGGGCGGAAACTCTTTCCCGACTACGCCGATGTGCTCGAGCACGGCACCGCCGGTGTACTGGATCCGGCCCAAATTGCGGTTGCCGAAGAACCGGCCGCCCCTTCCTCAGCCCTCCCCGCCTCCTCGCCCGACACAGCTTCCCCCGCTGCCGGAGCTTCCGGTGAGTCGGTGGCTGATAACACTGCTGCTAAATAGACTCTGCGGCACAATTCCATCCGTACTGGTGGTGGTGCTGTGCGGCTGCGGCGGACACCCGGAACCGTCCCCAGGCGCCGCCGCGGCGGGGCCGTACGATGCCGAGAAGGTGCTGAACGTGTACTCGTGGGCCGAGTACATCGCGCCCGACACAGTCGCGAACTTCGAGAAGGACACCGGCATCGAGGTTCACTACGACACCTTCGATAATAACGAGGTGCTCGAGACCAAGCTGTTGACCGGTCATACCAACTATGACGTGGTGCTGCCGTCGGAACACTTCTTTGACCGGCAGTTGCATGCGGGCGTCTACCGCAATCTCGACAAGACGGCCCTGCCGAATCTCGCCAATGCCGACCCGGAGATCATGCGCCGATTGGCGATCCACGATCCAGGCAATCTCTACGCAATTCCCTACATGTGGACCACCACGGGCCTGGGGTTCAACGTCGATGAGGTGCATGCGAGACTGGGACCGAACATCACCGATAGCTGGTCGTTGCTGTTCGATCCGCAGAATGCCGCAAAACTCAAGGACTGCGGCGTGGCCATCACCGACTCGCCGCTCGATGTGTTCGAGTCCGCCATCATTTATCTTGGCAAGGATCCGAATCGACACGATCCGGCCGACGTCGCAGCGGCCTCGCAATTGCTCCTCAGGATTCGTCCCTTCGTGCGCTACATCGCTGCCGACCTGATTGGGCCGATGGCCAATGGCAGCGTCTGCCTGGCACTTGCCTGGTCAGGGGATGTGGAAGGGGCGCGCAATCGCGCCCGGGAGAACTCCACCACGACGCGCATCGACTACCTCGTCCCGCGCGAGGGTGCGCTGATGACGCTCGACATGATGGGCATACCCGCGGACGCGCCGCATCCACGCAACGCCCTGGCGTGGATGAACTATCTGCTGCGACCCGAGGTCAGCGCGGCGATCACGAATGCCATCCACTACCCGAATGGCAATGCAGCCTCACTGGCGCTGGTTAACCCCGAGATCCGCGAGGACCCGAGCGTCTATCCGGATGCGGCGACGCGTGCGCGGCTGATCTCGATATCGGCGGTATCCATGGAGTATTCGCGTGCCGTGAGCCGCGAGTGGACGCGGTTCCGCACCGGCCAATAGCCACGCCAATGACTATGAAAAGATCTTCCCCGGATTGAGGATGCCGTTCGGATCCATCGCGCGCTTGATGGTCCGCATCAGCGCAATCTCCGCCGGACTGCGCGACAGATGCAGGAAGTCTTTCTTGAGCGAACCGATGCCATGCTCGGCCGAGATCGAACCGCGTCGATCCGACACGAGTTCATAGATCGCCTCCTCGATTTCGAGCTCCGGCACCGAGTGACCGGCCATGCGCACCGAGACGTGCAGATTCCCATCCGCGATGTGACCGAAATAGAGCCCCGTGAGCACGGGCCAGCGGCGTTTCAGGGTGGCGCGAATCTCATCGACCAGATCGCCGATTTCCCCAGTCGGCACGCTGACATCGAAGCTGAGCTGCGGCCAGTGCCCGGCCTTCTGCCATTCACCGGGGGAATCACGCACCGTCCACAGTTCGTTCGATTCGCGCTGTGACTTGGCGATGATGGCATCCGCCACGATGCCCGCCTCCAGGGCCTCGCCGATGACGGACTCGTAGCGCGCAAGGTCCGTTTGCGGGTCCGTGCCCATGGTTTCTATGAGCACATACAGGCCGTGCCCCGATTCCAGCGGCGGCCTTGTTCCCAGCCCGACGGTACCGAGCTCGTAGAATTCCGGCCACATGACCTCAAAGGCCGTCAGCTGCGAGGCGAACCCGGCCCGAGCGCGTGACAGCAACGCGAGTACTGCCGCGTAATCGGCCACCGCACAGATACCCGTGCAGAGGCTGCGCGGTTTGGGAAACAGGCGCAGTACAGCGGCCGTGACGATTCCGAGCGTGCCTTCCGTTCCGATGAAAAGCTGCCGCAGGTCATAGCCAGTATTGTTCTTGATGACCTTGCGCAGCGCGTCGATGATGGTGCCGTCGGCCAGCACCGCCTCCACGCCGAGCACCAGATCGCGAGTCATGCCGAAACGCAGCACGCGATTGCCGCCCGCGTTGGTCGAAAGATTCCCACCAATCTGGCATGAACCGCGGCCGCCAAGATCCAGCGGGAAGAAAAGGTCGGCATCCTCCGCGGCCTGCTGCACCGCCTGCATGACAACGCCGGCCTCGACCGTGATGGCGCCGGCGGCGATATCGATTTCCTTGATAGCACGCATGCGTTCGAGCGACAGCACGACGCAGGGACCGACAGGCACGGCACCGCCCGACAGCCCGGTCATGCCGCCCTGCGGCTGAACGGCGATGTGTCGCTGGTTGCAGTAGCGCAGAATGGCGGCGACCTGTGCGGTGCTTCGCGGATATGTGAGCGCGAGGATACCGACGGCCGGATCGCCTTGGACGCAGTAGTCACGCGTGTGACGCACGATGTTCTGCGCATCGGGTGCGACGACGATGTCGCCACCCAGCAGAGCCGACAGCTCTGCGAGGACCGCCGATTGATTCAGGACGGCTTCTCGCCGGCGACCGTGGTGCGATACAGCTCGCGCCGGTGCCCCTGGTAATCGTTGAAGGCCTGGTGCACGCACAGACGATTGTCCCAGATGGCCAGCGTCCTGGGCTCCCAGCGCAGGCGGCAGGTAAAAGCATGCTGCGTGATGTGCGCGGCCAGGAATTGCAGGATTGGTGCGGACTCCTCCGGCAGCATGCCCTCGATGTTGATGGCGTAGGCGCCATCGACGTAGAGGGCCTTCTCGCCTGTGACCGGATGCGTGCGCACCAGCGGGTGCGTATTGCCCCGGATCTTGCGCAGCAGATCATCGGCAAGGCGCTCGGCGTCGCGCGTGGCCGCCAGGCGCCCGATGGGACTGTCGCGCAGTTCGACCGCATCCTGTGCGGCCTTGAGCACATCGCGCATCGAGAAGTGCACCCGCAGGCTATCGATCATGCGCCGATAGGTATCGCTCAGCAGCGAATAGGCCAGCGCAGAATTCGCCCAGATGGTATCGCCGCCCAAAGGCGGGATCTGAATCGAGTACAGCATCGTAATGGCGGGCGGCTCGGGCAAGAACGGTGAATCGGTGTGCCAGCCCTCCCCGAACACCATTTTCGATTGATCGTCGGCTTCCTTGATGAGGGGATGAACGTTGCGGTGGTCTGGGACGCCCGAGGTATAGGCGTCTTCGGCAAAAGCGCCGAAGCGCAGACTGAAGGCCTCATGCTGCGCGTGCGTCAGTTGCTGACCACGAAGGAAAATCATCTTGTGCCGGAATAGCGCGTTGCGTATCTCATCGAACTGCGCATCGCTTAAGTGCGCAGCCTGCACCCCACAGATTTCGGCACCCATGGCCGCAGCCAGCGGACGCGCCTCGATGTGGCGGTACTCGGCCGCGCGATTGTCGAACTTGCCGGTGGGATGAAGTCGCATAGTGCTTACCGCGAGACTACCAGTTCAGTGCCCGCCGCGCCGCAGCGCTGCAATCGTGCCGACGATGCCACGGCGGAACGTGAGCACGCAGGCGACGAAGACCGCGCCGATGATGACCGTAACCCAACCGCCGACGATCTCCGAGAGATACTCCTGCAGAGTGACCACCACTGCTGCGCCCGCGACCGGACCGAAGAAGGTGCCCGTACCGCCCAGCAGCGTCATCAGGATGACTTCGCCCGAGGTCGCCTGCTGCACATCCGACAAGGTCGCAAAGCTCAACACAATTGTCTTCAGCGACCCGGCGAATCCGGCGAGCGTGGCCGAGAGCACGAAGGCCAGCAATCGGTATCGGTTGATGTCGTAGCCCAGCGAGATGGCGCGCGGCTCGTTGTCGCGAATTGCCTTGAGCACCTGCCCGAATGGCGAGTGCACCACGCGCCGGATGAAAAGGTACTGCACCACGAAGGCGGCGAGTACCAGGTAGTAAAGCACGATGTCGGACCTGAGCGGCAGCACGCCGAACAGACTGCCGCGCGGCACGCCCTGCAGGCCATTCTCACCTCCGGTGAAGGGTGCCTCCAGGCACACGAAAAAAATCAGCTGCGCCAGAGCCAGCGTGATCATGGCGAAATAAATCCCGCGGCGGCGGATCGCGATGAGCCCGACGAGCAGGCCCACCAGGGCCGCGGCAGCCACACCGGCCAGGATCGCCGGTGCGGCATCCCAGCCGCGCGCCGTGGCGAGCCACGCCGTCGCGTAGGCCGAGGCGCCAAAGAAAGCCGCGTGTCCGAACGACAGCATGCCGCCAAAGCCCATAAGCAGGTTGTAGGCGCAGGCGAACATCGCGAAGCACAGCAGCTTCATCATGAATACCGGATAGATGCCGAGCAGCGGCGCGCACAGCGCGCATACCCCAAGTAGCACAAAGAACAGGTTGGCTGCGCGCACGGCCTATTCTTTCCCGAACAGGCCAGCCGGGCGCACGATGAGCACCAGGGCCATGATCAGGAACACGACCATGTTGGAGGCCTCCGGATAGATGACCTTGGTGAAACCTTCGATCACGCCCAGGCTCAGCCCGCTGACGATGGCGCCGAGGATCGAGCCCATGCCGCCGATGACGACTACTGCGAACACGACGATGACCAGTGAGCTGCCCATCTGCGGACTCACCAGGATCACCGGCGCTGACAGCACGCCGGCCAGCGCGGCCAGTGCTATGCCACCACCATAGGTCACTGCCACCAGTAGCGGCACGTTGACGCCAAAGGCCTGCAGCAGCGGCGCGTTCTCGGTGGCGGCGCGCAGCGTGCACCCCAGGCGCGTGCGCTCGATGATGAACCAGACCGAAAAACAGACGATCATCGAGACGAGGATCACCCAGGCGCGATAGATCGGCAGGATCATGAAACCGAGATTGAAGACACCGCGCAGCGCTGGCGGGACGGGATAAGACTGACCTGAGGAGCCGAAGTACTGGTGCAGCAGACCCTCGATCACCAGCGCCAGGCCGAAGGTGAGCAACAAGCCGTACAGCGGCTCGAGCCGGTAGATGTGACGCAGGAACAGCCGCTCGGCCAGGATCCCCAGCAGGCCGACCAGCAGTGGCGAGAGCGCCAGCGCGGCCCAGTAATTGATGCCCAGATGCTGCAGGCTGAGCAACGCTGCGAATGCGCCCAGCGCATAGAACGCCCCGTGCGCGAAGTTGACGACACCCATCAAGCCGAAGATGACCGCCAGCCCCAGGCTCAGCATGGCGTAGAACGAACCGTTCACCAGCCCGAGCATCAGCTGACCGAGGATGACGGCAACCGGAATGCCGAAGATCTCAGTCACGAAAGCGCGGACCGTGTTACTTCGGCGCCAGCGAGCACAGCCCGGTGATCGGGCCGAAAGCCTCTTCGCCCTTCATGACGCGCAGCACCTTGTAGTAGTCCCACGGATACCTGGACTCCTGCGGCGTCTTCACCTGCATCACGTACATGTCGTGCACCATCACGCCATCGGCGCGGATATAGCCGCCCCTGGCGAACATGTCGTTGATCCTGGTTTTCTTCAGTTCGGCCATCACCTTGTCGGAGTCGGTGCTGCCCACCGCCTTCACGGCCCTGAGATAGGTGAGCGTGGCCGAGTAATAACCACCGTCGTCCATGGTCGGCTCTTTCTTGACCTTCTCGAAGAAACGCTTGCTGAAGGCACGCGTGTCCTCATTGAGGTCCCAGTAGAAACCGGTGGTCAGATAAAGCCCCTGTGCGGTCGCAAGCCCCAGGCTGTCGATATTCGTGATGAAGACCAGCAGCGCTGCAGGTTTCATCTTCCTGGTGATGCCGAACTCATTGGCTGCCTTGAGCGAGTTGCTGAAATCCTCACCCGCGTTTGCCAGCGCCAGCACCTGCGCACCCGAGCCCTGCGCCTGCAGCAGGAAGGAGGAGAAATCCGAAGCCCCGAGCGGGACGCGCACCGCCCCGACGGTCTTGCCGCCGTTGGCCTCTACGACCTTGGAAGCGGCGGTCTGCAACTGGGTGCCGAAGGCATAGTCCGCCGTCAGGTAGAACCAGCTCTTGCCACCGCTCTGCACGATGGTGCTGGCTGTGCCGTTGGCAAGTGCCGTGGTGTCGTAGACGTAGTGCACGGTGTAGGCGGTGCAATCCTCATTCGTCAGCGAGGAGCCGCCGGCACCGATGGCGAAGAAAGGAATCTTCTTGGCCGCCGCGACTTTCGCCATCGCGATACTGACCCCGGTGTTGGATCCGCCGAGCAGCACGGTCAGTCCGCTCTGATCGGCCCACTCGCGGAACTTGGTGGCGCCGATGTCGGGCTTGTTCTGATGATCCGCAGTCAGGATGGTGATCTTCTTACCGAGCACGGTGCCGCCGAAATCGGCGATCGCCATGCGGATGGCCTCGACTGCACCATTGCCAGCCACATCGGCATAGTTGCCCGAGAAGTCGTCGATGTCGCCGATCACGACCTCATCGGTGGCCGCGAATGCCGCCGGCGCGCCGAGCAGGCCCGCCACAATCGCCGCGGTGGCGGCGCATACAGTCATCAGGGATTTCAGTGTCATTGTGCCCCCCCAACCTGAATTAACCATCCGGGAGTCAGACCCCCAGATATTCATGCATCAGGCTCATTTTGTCCTGAAGCGCCTTTGCCTGGAAACTCTCTACGATCCGCCCGTGCTCCATGATGTAGAAGCGGTCGGCGAGCGGTGCCGCGAAACGGAAGTTCTGCTCCACCATGACGATGGTGTAGCCACGTTCCCGCAACGCCTGAACCGTACGTGACAGACTCTGCAGGATGACCGGGGCGAGTCCCTCGGAAATCTCGTCAAGCAGCAGCAATTTTGCCCCGGTCCGCAGAATCCTCGCCACCGCGAGCATTTGCTGCTCACCACCCGACAGCCGTGTGCCCTGCGCGTCGCGGCGCTCCTTGAGGTTGGGAAACATGCCATAGATCTCATCGATTGACATGCCCCCCGGGGCGACTTCGGGGGGAAGCAGCAGGTTCTCCTCGGCCGTGAGACTGGCATAGATACCCCGCTCCTCCGGGCAGTACCCGACCCCGAGCCGGGCGATGCGGTGCGGCGGCAGGCCGATGGCTTCCTGGCCGTGGATGACCACGGAACCCGAACGCTTGCCAACCAGTCCCAGCAATGCGCGCAGCATCGTGGTTCGCCCCGCCCCGTTTCGGCCCAGCAGCGTCACCACCTCGCCCGCGTTCACGCTCAAATCCACCCCGTGCAGGATGTGCGATTCGCCATAGAAGGCATGCAACCCTCGAACGTGCAGCAGCTGCGCGCTCACGCGTTGGACCCCATGTAGGCTTCGATGACCAGCGGATTGGCTGAGACCTGCGAATAGGAGCCATCGGCAATGATGCGTCCGCGCTGGAGCACCGTGATGGTATCGGCGATGGTCGAGACCACGTTCATGTTGTGCTCGACCATCAACACGGTGCGGCCCACCGAGACCTTTTTGATCAGCGCGGTCACGTTGGCGACATCCTCATGCCCCATGCCCTGGGTGGGTTCATCGAGCAGCATGACCTCCGGTTCCATTGCCAGCGTGGTGGCTATCTCGAGTGCACGCTTGCGTCCATAGGGCAGTTCCACGGCGAGCTTGTGCGCCAGGGCACCCAAGCCGACCCATTCGAGCAGTTCCATAGCGCGCGGATTGAGGATGCCCAGAGTCGATGCGCGCCGCCAGAAGTAGAAACTGGTCCCCAGCGTGCGCTGCAGGGCGATGCGCACGTTCTCGAGTACCGTGAGATGAGGAAACACCGCCGACATCTGGAAGGACCGCACGATGCCTCGACGCGCGAGCTGCGCCGGGCGCGCGGCGGTAATGTCCTCCCCTTTAAACAGAATGTGGCCGCGCGTCGGGCTCAGAAATTTGGTGAGCAGATTAAAGCAGGTGGTCTTGCCCGCGCCGTTGGGGCCGATGATTGCATGGATGTGGCCGCGCCGGACCTTCAGGTCCACATCGCACACCGCGACGAAGCCGTGGAACTCCTTGGTCAGATCACGTGTTTCGATGATAAAGTCGGCCGTCATCCCCGTTTTACACGGCCCTGCCGGGCCGCCGGCTTAAATATTGTGGTCGGCATTATGCGGCATATCGAACCATGGATGAGCCCGTACCGCTGATAATCCGCGCCACGGCCTTTGCCGCCGGCAAGCATCGCAACCAGCGCCGCAAGGACGCCGAAGCCTCCCCCTACATCAATCACCCGATCGCACTTGCCAATGTGCTCGCCAATGAGGCAGGGATTCTTGACCCACTGGTGATCACGGCCGCTCTGCTGCACGACACTGTGGAGGACACGGAAACCACCCCCGAGGAACTCATTGCCGAGTTTGGCGCGGACACTGCCCGGGTCGTGCTTGAGGTAACCGACGATAAGACGTTGGATAAGGCGCAACGCAAGCAGCTGCAGATCGATCACGCGATTAATGCCAGCGCGCCAGCGAGACTGGTCAAGCTGGCTGACAAGATCTGCAATCTGCGCGATCTGACTGTCTCCCCGCCGGCCGGCTGGTCGCTAAAGCGCAAGCGGGAATATTTCGACTGGGCAAAGCAGGTTATCGACCAGATCCGCGGCACCCATGCCGTGCTCGAATCGCTCTTCGATCGTGAATATGCGCGACGCCCGTGATGCCCCCGCCGTCCGATTCCGTCCTACAACGGCATCAAAATCAGTCTGATACGACGCATTTTTAATCGTACCAAGAATGTGCTCAATGGGCCTGGTGGCCCGCTGGAGTGAGCCGTTTATGCTGTTCGATCTGTGGGTGCTGTGTCTGATTGCAACGGGGCTGGGCATGTTCATCGTCAGTGTGATCGGCAATGCCCTAAGCCGCCTGCGAGAGCACATGCAGGAGCGGCATACCCATATCGATTCTCCGCGCGCACCCATCGGATGGGGTCACTGAGCCACAGGTAGATGCGGCGCCTACCGCTCCTCTTTTTTCACCGCATACCCGAGGAGCTGGAGGAAGATCCCGAACTCCCCGAAGACGAGGAAGAGGACGACGAACCGTACCCGCCGGACGAGCTGGAAGAACTCATGCCGGGTTGCTGATTGTTGACACCCGGGTTGGCACCCGGAGCCATGGGCGCGGTCGGCGCCGAAGGTGCGCCGGAAGCGGCGGGCGCGCCGGGAGATCCCGATCCACGGGCACCACCTGCCCCACCACCGCCTCCGCCGGCGGTCTGCGCATTGGCAAATTCCATCGTAGTCCCCACGCCAACCGCGAGCATGGCACCGATCGCCACGGCGGCTGTTAATCTTGAAGCGCGCATGAGTCGTTCCTTTACTGGGTTGGTAGAGCTACACAATATTGTGCCGGGACCCCCTCCGGTGTCGGCGCCCCGCCCATACGCTCGTCAGCCTTATGCTCATCGCCTCGCCGCATGGTAAGAACGCCTACAGACGCGCACAACGGCTGCGGCCAGACTGGCGCCCGCGAGTGCACAACCTGAGGATCGGCGATGGCCGACAAGTTATCGACCTATCGAGCCAAACGGGACTTCCGGCAGACGGCGGAGCCGAAGGGCTCGCCTCGAGGCGCATCGCGCAAATCCGACACCGCGCCACGGCTGCGCTTTGTGATCCAGAAGCACGCGGCCACTCGTCTGCACTATGATTTGCGGCTGGAGCTTGACGGGGTATTCAAGTCCTGGGCCGTGACGCGCGGCCCGTCGCTCGATCCGGCCGACAAACGGCTGGCGGTCGAAGTTGAGGACCATCCGCTGGAGTACGGCGACTTCGAGGGCACGATCCCCCAGGGGCAATATGGGGGCGGCACCGTGCAGCTCTGGGACCGCGGCTACTGGTCGCCATTACCGGGCACCGATCCCGAGCGGGCGCTGAAGTCAGGGGAACTGAAATTCACGCTCGAGGGCAAGCGCCTGCATGGCAGTTGGGTGCTGGTGCGGATGCGCCACGACCGAACAAATAGCAAGCGTATCAATTGGCTTCTTATTAAACATCGCGACGAGGCAGCCGATCCGGCAGGAGCCGCGGCATTGCTGGAGGAGGATCGCTCGGTGGCGTCCGGGCGTCGCATGGCCGCGATTGCCGCCGGCACGGGTAAAGCGCCGGCGCCCTTCATGGCGCGCAATGCGCGACCGGCGAAACCGGATGCGCAATGGAATAGCTCGCGAAGTTCGACCTCTCGCAGTTCGCCCGCGCGGCGCGCGACGTCGCGCGGCGCCGCGATGCCGGCCTTCATAGAGCCGCAGCTGGCGACACTGGTCGAGCATCCACCGTCTTCGGCCGGCTGGGTCCACGAGATCAAGCTGGATGGCTATCGCTTGCAGGTTCGCGTCCAAGGCGGCAAGGCGCGGCTGCTGACGCGCAGCGGCCTGGACTGGACAGCGAAATTCCCGGAAGTCGCCGCCGCCGCCCACCCCCTGCCGGATTGCATCATCGATGGTGAAGTAGTGGCACTCGATGCGCATCGCGTGCCGAGCTTCGCGGATTTGCAGGCCGCGCTGTCCGAGCACGAGACGGCGAAACTGACCTTCTTCGCCTTCGATCTGCTGTATCTGAAGGACATGGATCTGCGATCAGAGCCAATGTCCGAGCGCAAGCAGCAGCTCTCAGAGCTGCTGGACAAACTCGACTCCAGCACCCTCCGCTACCTCGAGCATTTTGAAGCCCGGGCGGATGCGGTGCTGAACTCGGCCTGCCGCATGTCGCTCGAAGGGATCGTTTCCAAGCGGCTCGACGATACCTACACCTCCGGTCGTTCGGGTCGCTGGACCAAGGCCAAGTGCCGTGCAGGTCATGAAGTCGTCATAGGTGGATACACCTTCCGCGGTGGGACGCTGCGCTCACTGCTCGTGGGCGTGCACCGCAAGGATCGCCTGGTCTACGTCGGCCGTGTCGGTACCGGCTTCGGCGCGCGCTCGCTCGAGCTACTGTGGCCGCGCCTGAAACCCTTGACCACGCGCGAGAGCCCTTTCGACGGCGCGGAGGCGCCGCGCGGCGGAAGCGAGGTCCGATGGGTAAAACCGACGCTCGTGGCTGAGATCGAATTTGCGGGCTGGACTGAATCCGGCATGGTCCGGCAGGCAGCCTTCAAGGGGTTGCGCGATGATAAGCCGGCTATGAGCGTACAGGCCGAACGGCCCTCGAAATTGCCGCCTGCCGATGGCGCCACGATCCTGGGGGTCACGATTTCAACGCCCGAGAAGAGCCTGTGGCCGGATGCCGGCGATGGTCAGCCTGTCACCAAGCTCGAACTGGCGCAGTACTACGAAGCCGTGGGCGCGTGGATGCTGCCTCACATACAGGGCCGCCCCTGCTCGCTGGTGCGCGCGCCGGACGGCATCGGCGGGCAGCGCTTTTTTCAGCGCCATGCGATGCCGGGTCAATCGAATCTGTTCGACATGATGACGGTCAGCGGCGATCGCAAACCTTATCTGGCAATTGATCGCATCGAGGCGCTGATCGCCGCTGCGCAGAGCGCAGCGCTCGAGCTGCATCCGTGGAACTGCGTACCGGACCAGCCGGACGTACCCGGACGCCTCGTCTTCGATCTCGATCCCTCGCCGGAGCTGGACTTCAATATCGTCATTGCTGCCGCGATGGAACTGAAGGTCCGGCTCGAAGCCCTGGGATTGCACACTTTCTGCAAATCCACGGGCGGCAAGGGCCTGCACGTCGTGACGCCGCTGCTGGGCAGGCGCGATCGGCTCGACTGGGCCGCGGCAAAGACCTTTGCCCAGGCTGTTTGCGTCCGCATGGCCGAAGACAATCCGGATCGCTATCTGACGACGATGGCCAAGAAACTGCGCGGTGGACGCATTTTCCTCGACTACCTGCGCAACGATCGCATGGCCACCGCCGTGGCACCGCTGTCCCCCCGCGCGCGCCAGGGGGCAACCGTGTCCATGCCGCTGCCGTGGAGCCAGATTCGCGCCGGCCTCAAGCCCGTTCGATTCACGGTGCGAACGGTGCCGGCCCTGCTTAAGAAGTGGAAGCCATGGGAAGATTACGGTGGCGCAGCAGCGTCGTTGCGCACGGCGATCGAGCGATTCACACGTAGGGCAACGCGACGCCGCTGAGGTTGGTGCCGTGACACCGGCCGCTCCGGCATCAGGTGGAACACTTCGGCAACTCGAGCGGCGCCGCGAGCACGTCAATTGCTGCTATACCTGCAGCTGTCCTGAGGTCGATCGGCAAAAAAGGGGAATCGCGTGGCAAGACCCATCTGGAACGGCTCGATTTCATTTGGCCTGCTGAATGTGCCCGTGCAGATTTTCTCGGGCGAGCGCACGGTCGATCTGCATTTCCGCATGCTCGACAGCCGCAATCAAAAGCCCATTCGCTACGAGCGCGTCAATGCCGAGACCGGCGAGGAAGTGGCCTGGAAGGACATCGTCAAGGCGTTCGAATACAAGAAAGGCAGTTATGTCGTAATTCCCGAGAATGAGCTGCGCGCGGCCGCACCCGAGGCCACAGAAACTGTCGCCATCGAGGTCTTCGTCGAGCGCCAGGCGATCAGTCCGACCTACTTCGAGAAGCCATACATCCTGGTCCCAGCCAGGAAAATGGAGAAGGGCTACGTGCTGTTGCGAGAGACGCTCAAGAAAACCGGGCGCATCGGCATCGGCAAGGTCGTCATCCGCACCCGGCAATACCTGTGCGCGTTAATGCCACAGGAGGATGCTCTGGTGCTGAATCTCATGCGCTTCCCGCAGGAGCTGGTGTCGCCCGACGAATTCACATTGCCCGCCGGCAAACCCGCCGCTTACAAAGTGTCGGCGCGCGAGCTCGACATGGCGGCAAAATTGATCGAGTCGATGAGTGCCGACTGGAACCCGGCCGAGTTTCGCGACGATTTTCGGGACAAACTGCATAAATTCATCGCCCAGCGCGTCGCCAGGAAAGGCGGCGGCAAGTCAGCGGAAGCTGAACCCGAGCCACATCCGAAGGCCGGTTCAAACGTGGTCGACTTTGTGGCGCTGCTCAAGAAGAGCCTGGATGCCAAGGGCAAGGGTGGCGCATCGCCGCGCCGCCCAGCCGGTACGCGACGGCGCACCGGCTGAGTTGGCCGGGTCAATGCCAGTAGGGATCCACTCCGTAGAACCGGTACACGGTGCTGGCCCAGGTAGGTCCAGGGCCGCCGCTACGGTCCCGTTCACCGACTATGTTGTCCGTCCGCAAGTTCACACGCACTCTCCCGATGTGTAATGGATGCGCGAGCCTGGAACGAGGAGCGCGCGCCGATGATCAGCGATTCCCTCATGCCTCAGCGGGCTGCGGCCTGCAGCGGCAGGAAAGGCGTATCATCGATTCAACTGAACCACGTTCAACTGGATCACATCCATCTGGGGGAAACAGATATGGCCACCAAGAAGTCATCGTCCACCGTCTATCGCGTTACCGAAATCATCGGCACCAGCCCGGTCTCGTGGGAAGAAGCCGCCAGGACCGCGGTCGAGACCGCATCCAAGACGCTGCGCGATCTGCGCGTAGCCGAGATCGTCAAGCTCGACATGAAAGTTGAAAACGGCAAGGCGGTCGCATTCCGCGCGCGCGTTGCGCTGTCGTTTAAATACGAGGGGTAAACCACGCCCCGGCCGGGTTGGGCGGTGCGACGTGGACATTGACCGGACCATCCGCTAGTTTCGTCTCATGCCGATGCGACACCCAACCGTATTGCGGGGCCTCAGCATGGGGTTCTACCTCTTGTGCGGCTTCGATCCTGCTTCGCCGGCCTCCGATCTAACTTCGGCCGCCGCGCAGCATGGCGCCACTGCTGCGGACGCCAGTCGCGCCGGCATCTGGAAAGCCGCCACCCCGCCCGGCGGGTCAATGCATGGCGAGTTCGACAACAATGATCCGATCGGGCTGGCAGCGGGCGCAAAGATACCGGCGGACTGTTCGCTCAACTGGGTCGATCCGGACTTCCACAAGCTTTACTGCTTCTCGAGCGCCACCTCGCTGGTGTACTTCCTCGACTCGCCCCGCAGCTTCCTGGCCCGTGCGCGCAAAAACTGGAAGACGCTAAGTACTGGCGGCTGAATCCGTAAAACGCTCCTGCGCGCTCACGGGGTCTTCTCGCGCTCCCAGGCCGCAATGGTCTTGTTCTGTTTGACCAGGTCGACCAACAGCGCCGCAGGCTCCCAGTGCATGGCGCCAAAGCGCGCACGATAGCGTTCGATCCCCTCGAGCACGCGGGCGAGGCCGACTTCCTCGGCATAGAACAGCGGACCGCCGCGGTAGCGCGGAAAGCCATAGCCTGCGCACCACACCACGTCGATGTCGCTGGCGCGCTGCGCGACGCCCTCTTCCAGGATACGGAACCCCTCATTGATCAGCGGATAGAGAGCGCGATCGAGGATTTCCTGATCGCTGTGAGGCTGTGCAGTGACGCCGAGTTTCTGTGCCCGCTGCGCGATGATCGCAATGGCTTCGGGATCGTCGTGTCGCTTACGGTCGCCAGCTTCGTACCGGTAATAGCCTTTGCCATTCTTCTGCCCGAAGCGGCCCGCCTCGACCAGCGCAAAATCGGGCTGGTAGTAGGTCGGATCTGGTGGATAGCGCTCGGCGTTGGCCTTGTGCACGTTCACGCCGACATCGACCCCCGCCATGTCGAACACCGCGAGGATGCCCATGGCCATGCCCCACTTCTCGAGCACAGTATCGATCGCGCGCGGGGTCGCCCCCTCGAGCAGCATGCGTTCGGCCTCGCGCGCATAGCCTTCCATCATTCGGTTGCCGATGAAGCCATAGCAGACTCGCGCCAGCACCGGTGTCTTGCGCAGGGGCCGCGAGAGTTCCATGACAGTCTGGATGGTGCTGGCCGAAGTCAGATCCGTACGCACCACCTCGAGCAGCGGCATGACGTTGGCCGGCGAAAAGAAATGCATGCCGATCACATCCTGCGGGCGCGAGGTGGCCTGCGCGATCTGGGCCACATCCAGAGTGGAGGTGTTGCTGGCCAGAACCGCGCCAGGCTTGGCGGCCTTGTCGAGTGCGGTGAAGATGCGGCGCTTGAGATCCATGTTCTCGAACACGGCCTCGATGACCACATCGGCCTGCGCCAGCCCCCGGTAGTCGAGCGTGCCCTGGATCAGCGCCATGCGTCGCGCCTTCTCCGGCTCATCGATGCGGCCGCGCTTGACCATCGAATCGTAGTTGCGCGAGATCGTCGCCAGCCCGCGCTGCAGCGCCGCCTCATCCGCATCCACCAGCACCACGGGCAAGCCGGCATTGGCAAAGCACATGGCGATGCCGCCGCCCATCGTGCCCGAGCCGACGATGCCCGCCGCGCGCACCGGGCGTGCGGCTATTCCTGCCGGCAGGTCGCGCACGCGGCGGCTCTCGCGCTCGGCAAAGAACATGTGGATGGCGCCGCGGCTTTCGGGCGTGTCCTTGGATCGATTGGCCAGTCGCTCCTCGAACAGCAGCCCTGCGGCAAGCGGCATCGACAACGACGCCTGCACGGCCTCGATGGCCGTGAAACCGGCGACGCGATTGGGAAATTCGCGCTCGGCGCGCGCGCGCATGCGCGCGATGATCTCATCGGTAGCAGTAGACGGATCGACTGTGCGCTCGGACGTGCGCCGCACGCCGCCGCCACCGGCAAGCAGATCGCGCGTGTATTGCAGGGCGCCTTCCAGCAGATCGCCCGCGATGACCGCATCGATGAATCCGAGCGCGTGAGCGTCCCGGGCGCTGATCGGTTTGGCCGAGAGAATCAGATCCAGACTCCTCTCGACGCCGATCAGGCGCGGCAGGCGCTGGGTGCCCCCCGCGCCCGGAATGATCCCCAGCGTGACCTCAGGCAGGCCCAGCCGCGCATCGGCAGCGGCCAGCCGATAGTGACAGGCCAGCGCGAGCTCGAGGCCGCCGCCGAGCACGGTGCCGTGCATGGCGACCACCACGGGCACCGGCTGATTCTCGAATCGGGCCCAGAGTGCGCGGTATTCGGCCTCCTTCGGGGGACCTGCGAACTCGCCGATATCGGCACCGGAAAAATAGGTCTTGCCGGCACATCGCAGCAGCACAGCGCGTGGCCTGGCGCCACGTTCGATCTCGTCGAGGGTGGCATTGAGGTCGGCGCGAACAGCGGCCGTGATGGTATTGACCGGCGGGCTGTCGACGGTAATCACGGCAATGCCATCGTGGTGCGTGAGAGTGGCGGTCCCGGCCATGGTCGTATCCCCCGAAATTTATATTGACTATTTAGTCATTATTAAACTAAATAGTCAAATGGAAAGTCCTGCGAGCCGTCGTCCCGACCGTCGCCGCCTGCGCACGCGTACGGCGCTCCTGCACGCCGGCCGCGCCCTGCTCGCCACGCGGGACATCGACGGCATCAGCATCGATGAGATCGTCGCGGCGGCCGATGTCGCCAAGGGCAGCTTCTACAATCACTTCGCGGACAAGGAATCCTTCGCGCGCGAGATCGGTGCCGCCGTGCGCACCGAGGCCGAGCGGCTGGCCGTGGGCGCCAACACCGGCGTCACCGATCCTGCGGCGCGAGTGGCACGTGGCCTGTGCGTATTCCTGCGCTTTGCTATCGAGCACCCCGACAGCGCCAAGGCGCTGTGGCGACTGAACCCCGGATCGACGATGGCCGATGCACCCATCAACCGCAATCTGCGCGATGACCTGATGCGCGGTATCCGCGCGCGGCGCTTCGCCGCGGTGGATCTCGAAATCGGGTTGCTGCTGGTCATGGGCGCGGTCGTGATCGCGATGCGCCATGTGCTCGAGGAGCGCGTTGCGACACCCCCAGGTTCCATCGCGGCCCAGATGGCCGGTGGGCTGTTGCGTTCGCTGGGGCTGACCGCGGCCGAAGCCCGGCGTATCGCCGACAGCGCGGCCCGATATATCTTCCCGTTCCGGAGTCGGACGCCCTGAGGCTACTGCCAGTGCTCGGCGCCGCGTAGCTCGAAGCCGATCGGCTCGATCGCCCGCCGGTCGGCCGGAATGCACCAGATGTCGAGCGGCTCGCGCCGCCCGCGCAACTCGTACCTCGGCAGCTGCAGAAACGCTGACATCGGAGGGTTCGACGCAGCAGCAGGGTCCGCCAGTGTGCTTGCCTGCAGGGCGGCTGCCACAGCACAGGAGAACAGGACCTCCCCCGCGCGCGCGCGACTGCACAGTCGCGCGGCCACATTGGGCGTATCGCCCACGAGGGTCGCCACCCGCCGACTCGGCGGCCCGAAGGTCGCGAGCGCCACCTCGCCCAGATGCAGCCCGACCCCCAGGCCGGCCTGGATCTGCGCATCGCGCCGCCACCGCTCCGCCAGACCGGCGAAGCGCTTAAGCATGTCGCGCCCCGCCCCCAGCGCCGCCTGCGCACCGTCGGCATCCGGTTCGGCCAACCCGAAACCGGCCATCAGTGCATCGCCGGCGGTGTGGTACACCTCGCCGCCGTGCAATTCGACGGACACCGTCAGGGCGCTGAAGAACTCATCCAGCAAAGTGGCCAGATACGGCGGCTCGAGGTGCTCGGCCATGCTCACGTAGCCGCGCAGGTCGGCAAAAAGCACGGTGCCTCGAGGCAGAGTCGGAGCGGTCACTGGTTGAGACTTCATCGGATCCAAGCGCATAGGGCCTACTCCTCCCCTGTGCTCGACAAACTTCTTCTAACCCGAAGATAAACCACAGCGAGAGGAAGTACCAGCCGCGTCTGGATCTAATTGAGTCCAGCCGATCCGAGCGGCAACGTCCCCAGCAGCTCTGCGGCTCCATTCCAGAGCACCTGGATGCCGATGCAGAAGAGCAGAAAAGCCGACAGGCGCACGACAATGGTGGTGCCGGTGGGTCCGATCAGGTTCGCCAGGCGAGCCGCGTTACGATAGAAGCCATAGATCAACAGGCACAGCAACGCCACGGCGGCCAGCGTCTCGACGAAGAATTCAACCGAGGGGGCATGAAATCCGCTGGGGCGGCTCGCGCCGATGGAAATCGCCACCGAGATCGTGCCCGGCCCGGTCGTCAGCGGCATGGTCAGAGGGTAGAAGGCCAGGCGGCTGGGCGGATCCTCGATGGAACGCGGCTCCGGGGTTTCGTTGCGCCGCTGCTCGGTGGCATCGGGGGCATTGAGCATGCGCCAACCTGAAGCGGCCACGACGATGCCACCCGCGACGCGCAGAACCGGGATCGAGATGCCGAAGAAACTCAAGACATACGCGCCCACATACAACGAGGCCGTCATGATCGAGAAAGAATAGATGGAGACCCAGCGCGAGACCGCGGAGCGCACCTTGGAGTCGAGTCCGCGAGTGGCGCCAAAGAAGATGAACGCCCCCGACAGGGGGTTGACGATGGAGAACAACGCGCCGAAGGCAAGAAGAAAGGTTTTCACGGCCTGCGCATTCTAACGGCCCAACACAGAGGCCGCGCGCATGTGAGCATGCAATAGAGAGAGATTGCGGCATCGGGTGTGAAGTACCTGAAGATTGACTTACGTTGATGTAAGTCAATCTTCAGGTACTTCACGCCCGACGTTGCACCCGCCTCGCTCTATTGGATGTTTTCTACGCGACGCCCTGGATGAGTGCCGCCAACGCGTGCAGTTCGTCCCATCCCGTGTCCGACACCGCGCAGTACTGCAGGTCGCCGATCTTCCATGCCAGCAGGTGATAGCCGTGGCGCGTCACTTGGGCGGGCAGCGAATGACGGTCCGCAGCCCATGTGAACACGTTGATGGTATGCGGCCCGTGCTGGTAGACCATCACGGCCGAGCGCTGGTGGTCCAGGTAATCGGCGCGGCCGCCCACGAGCTTGTAGCCTTGGGTGTCGAAGTCCGCCACGGCGGGCGAGACATCTGTGTGGCCGGCGTACCAGGGCTTGACCGTGTGGCGGTCCGAAGACACCACGTCGATCAGATGGTCGGGCATCAGCGACCTCAGGTGCGCGCCCACCAGGTCATCGACCAGCGGGTTGGTGCCCAGCATCGGCATCCATACAAAGAGAGTGGCCGCGGCCGCCACTGCCGAGAGTCCCACGCCGCTGAAGGCGCCGGTCCAGAAAGAACGCGTCCACCAGCCGGCCTGGGACGCGCGCGCCGGGCGCACCGGGCCTGCGCGCGCCGCGGCCGGGGCATCGGCATCAGCAGCTTCATCGAGGGCATTCCCGATGCGTGCGGCCAAAGGCTGCGGTACGCGGAAGTACTCAAGTTCCCCGCGCAGCGCCTGCCGCGTCCGCTGCAGCTGCAGGTGCAGCTCGTGGCATTCGCCGCAGCGTTCCAAGTGCCGCTCGATCTCGGCTGCGCCGATCGCATCGACTTCGCCGTCGAAGTAAGCCTGCACGCGAAGTTGTTCAGGGCACAGCACGGGGTGTTCCTTGCATTTGCTCCATCCACTGCCCCTTGAGCGCGCGCCGCGCGCGCGCCAGGCGCGACATGACGGTGCCGATGGGCACGCCGGCGACTTCGGCAATCTCGCGGTAGCTCAAATCCTCGATCTCGCGCAGCACCAGCACTTCGCGATATTCCGCGGGCAGCAGTTGCATGAGCTCATTGAGGTTGTGCGCTTCGCTGCTGCGGATCGACTCCTCCTCGGGCCCCGGCACCTGCGCCACCAGCGCCGCCCCATCATCGGCGTCGTGTTCCTCGGGCAATGGCACCTGCGCGCGTCGCTGACGCTGCTTCAGCGCCGTGAAATGACAGTTGCGCACGATGGCGAACAGCCATGCCTTCACATCCGAAACGCGCAGCGAGTCAAAGGCGCGAAACGCTCGCAGCACCGCCTCCTGCAGTACATCATCGGCATCGGCCGGCGCGGGCGCCAGCCAGCGCGCGAAGTTATAGGCCGCATCGAGGTGGGGCAGCACCTGCACCTCGAAGCGACGACGTTTATCGTCCATGGATACAACCACACAATTGTGGGTAAGGACTCGCGGTGAGGCCAGTTTATTCCCTCCGATCCTGGGGCCGAGCCTGATGCCCGCACTGCATATGCCATTCAGGATTTACTGTGCACTATAACTTATTGTGTTTACTATATTAACTTACGCAATATCAGCCCTCGTCGCCCTTTGCGCGGAATTATCGGAGAATCGCTGCGGCCTTCGGGCCGTCCACAGCCATAACAAGAACGGAATCCATCGCATGACAACGACGCTACGCGTGCTGTTATTGGTCGCCCTGTTCGCCGCATTGCCTGTCCTGGCGCAGGCCGCCTCCGATGAGCAAGCGCGCTGGCGCACCGAGGCAGCCGACACCAGCATCGTGCGCGACGACTGGGGCATCGCGCACATCCACGGCAAGACCGACGCGGACACCGTGTTCGGCATGATCTACGCGCAGGCCGAGGACGATTTCAATCGCATCGAAACCAACTATCTGAATGCGATGGGCCGGCTGGCCGAAGCCGAGGGCGAGAGTGCCATCTACCAGGACCTGCGCATGAAACTCTTCATTCGCCCCGAAGAGCTCAAGACGCACTACGCGGCCTCCCCCGCCTGGCTGCAGAAGCTCATGCAGGCCTGGGCCGACGGGCTCAACTCCTATCTGCATTCACACCCGCAGGTGACCCCGCGCGTGCTGCACCGCTTCGAGCCCTGGATGGCCCTGAGTTTCACCGAGGGCAGCATCGGCGGCGACATCGAGCGCGTGCCCTTAAGTGCGCTGCGGGCCTTCTACAGCGCGAAGACAGCACATACCCGTGATGACGCCTCGTTCAAGATCGCCTCGCGGCTGGACCCAACGGACCCGGACAACGAACCCGGTGGCTCCAATGGCATCGCCATCGCCCCGGCCAACACGGTCAACCATCACGCGCTGCTGCTGATCAACCCGCACACCTCGTTTTTCTTTCGCTCCGAGCTGCAGCTGACGAGCGATGAGGGTCTCAATGCCTATGGCGCCGTGACATGGGGTCAGTTCTTCATCTACCAGGGTTTCAACGAACGCCTGGGCTGGATGCACACCTCGAGCGGCGTCGATAACGTCGACTTCTTTGCCGAGACCATCGTCAACAAAAACGGGCACCTGTCGTATCGCTTCGGCAGCCAGTTGCGGCCAGTGACGGTCTCGACGGTCAGCGTTCCCTATCGCACGGCCGACGGCGGCACGGCCACCAGCTCCTTCACCGTGTATGCGACTCACCACGGCCCCATCATCGAGCAGATCAACGGCAAGTGGATCGCCATCGCCCTGATGCAGAAGCCCATAGAGGCACTCTCGCAGGGATTCGGGCTGACCAAGGCGCGCGACTACGCGAGCTTCATGAAGGTCATGGAACTGCGCGCGAATTCCTCCAACAATACGATCTATGCCGATGCGGATGGCTCCATCGCCTACCTGCACCCGCAATTCGTGCCGCGCCGCGACGATCATTTCGATTACACGCGCCCGGTCGATGGCGCGAACCCGGCGACCGACTGGAAAGGCCTGCACGCACTGGCGGAGTTGCCGCATGTACTGAATCCGGCGAGCGGCTGGATCATGAACACCAATGACTGGCCCTACTCGGCCGCCGGCACCAGCAGCCCCAAGCGCGAGAACTTCCCGCGCTACATGGACACCGCCGGAGAAAATCCGCGCGGCGTGCACGCAACGCTGCTGCTCAAGGATCGCAAGGATTTCTCTCAGGATGCTTTGAACGCAGCCGCCTTCGATTCCTATCTGCCCGCCTTCGCGCAGCTCATTCCGGCACTGATTGCCGCCTACGATGGTATGAATGAGTCCAGTGCGCTCAAGCCGAAGCTCGCCGATCAGATCGCAGTGCTGCGCGGCTGGAACTATCGCTGGGGCGTGCATTCGGTCGCCACGACGCTGGCGGCACTCTGGGGCGATGAGCTCTGGAACGAGGCCAAGAGGGATGCCGATGCCGAGAGGTTATCCGTATACGATGACATGGCCGATCGGACCAGTGCGGAGCAGAAGCTCTCGGTCCTGGCGCGTGTCTCCGACCGCCTGGAGCACGACTTCGGCACCTGGCGGGTGCAATGGGGCGACATGAACCGCTGCCAGCACCTCACCTCCGATATCGTGCAGAAATTCACCGACGCGAGCCCGAGCATTCCGGTGGAATTCACCTCGGCGCGCTGGGGGTCGCTGGCATCCTTCGGTGCGAGGCGTTACGAGGGCACCAACAAGTACTACGGTACCAACGGCAACAGCTTCGTCGCCATTGTCGAGTTCGGCGAGCGCGTCTCAGCGCGCGCCATCAGCATGGGCGGCGAGAGCAGCGATCCGAAGTCGCCGCACTTCAACGACCAGGCGTCGCGCTACGCCGATGGCTCGTTGCGTGAGGTGTATTTCTATCCCGCGCAACTCGTGCATCACACCGAGCGCGAATACCATCCGAACTGAAAAGCTGGCAGAGCGCGCACGCGCCCTGCTCGCCTCCTTCGACGAGCCGCGCATCGCGCCGTGGCTGGCGGTATGGCCGAGTGACCGGCAATTGCGCGACACGGCATCCGCGTCGCCGGTTCCCGCGCGGTCACTGCCCGTGCTGCAATGGTTGCCGCGCGCCGCGCAGGCCGCGCCGGCCTTCAGCGCGGAGCTGTGCGGCATGCTGGCCGATGCGGCGGCCCATATCGAATGGCGACAGACCTACAGCCAGGCCGATGTGGCATCCGGCGCCATCGAGGCGGCCTTCCTCGATCGCTACGGCTGGTGCGAAGTGATCAGTCCGCGCGCGGCGATTGGCAGCGACGGCATCGTCTGCGGCTTTCTGCTGCTCGCTCCGGACACGTACTACCCATCGCATCGCCACGCGGCCGAGGAACTCTATGTGCCGCTGTCGGGAAGCGCTGCGTGGCGCCAGGGTCATGGCGACAGTAACGGCGACTGGCAGCAGCGGCAGCCCGGAACGCTCATTCATCACGCCAGCTTCGAACCGCACGCCATGCGCACGGATGCCGATCCGCTGCTGGCGTTGTATATCTGGCACGGTGGCAATGTGCACGCCAAGGCGTCATTCTTGCCGCCGTGACTACAGGCCTGAGCCTTCGAGCTGTCTTTCTTAGCTATGCATCGCAGGCTCATAGAGGTCTCTTCAGGCCCCGATTTTCCATAATCATCGCCACCCAACGATATTTTCGGTACTCGATCGCATTCTGTCCCCTCCGACCTGACAGCGGGTCCCCCCGGCGCATACTGAACTCTGAGCTCAGGCCGGGAGGTCTGTGGTGCGAAGGAGACTTAGAGTCGGGTTCAACGTGCAGTGTCTGGCGCTCGGCAGCGCGGCACTCCCGTGGGCCGCCGCGTGTCTCGCAGGCGAGCCTGGCTCCGCACCGAACATGCAGGGTCGCGAGATCAGTATCTACATCTCGCAACCCATAGGCCCCGGCGGGGCCACTCGCACCTTTGGATTCCGTCTCGACCAGCATTCCAATCCCGGCGCGCTTCCCGGCGGCACCAGCAGCGCCGCGGAACTATCTGGCCGGCGCGAACTCGTGAATCTGCGCATGGCCGCTCACGAGAACATCCGCATCGACTTTGGGCGGCGCGTCAGCTGGGACTTCGGCCGCCATCAATTCACGCAGCCCGGCGAAATGCTCATGATGAAGGGCGGCTTCCCGAATCGCATCGCGCCTTTGGCCGCCGCCGCGCCTGCTGAACGCTGATCGCTGCAGATCACTCCTCCGCGGACGCTTCGGATGGCGGCAGATCCGTGTCCGAACCGGCGATCGGCGCGTGCGTCAGCCGCTCGCGCACGAAACGCAGGTGCTGTCGCAGCGCGTAGAGCGCTTCGGCGTGCGATCCGGGCATCTTCACTTTGATGGTCGCGCGTTCGATTTCATCGACTCGCTCAAGCAGCACGGCGCGCCACTCCTCGGACATGTTGCCCGCGAGTGCCTCACGTTCAAGTGCCATCAGCTCGCCATAGCGGCGATGAATGCGGCGGCGGATGCGCCAGTTATAGAGTTGCGGCAGGTAGCGCAGACCGGGAATCACCACCACGAACAGTGGCACCAGGATCACCGCGGCCCGGGTAAAGAGACTGGCCAGCCAGAACGGCAGGTAGCGATAGGCGAAACTGCGGCCGGACTTGTAGTATCGCGCCGCCTCGGTGCTGATCGGAAAGCTGTGGATCTGGGGCGTCGGGAATTGCCCCGCATTCTGCAGCAGCGAGGCGCGGCCATGCACTTCGAGCGCCGCTTCGATCAGTAAATCCGACAGCGCCGGATGCAGGTCCGCATGCGACAGCAGTTCCACGGTCGGCGCGATCATACTCATGGGCTTTGGCGGCAAGTTAGCGCCCAGATCGAATGCGCCGGCCGGAATCGTCAGCTTGCTTACATACGGAAAGCGACGCACGTACGCATCGGCCTGCGGGAAATCATAGAGCCGGATCCCGGGCGCATGCAGCATCGCGCGGATGGTCGCCGGCGAGGCCGAATCGCCGCTGATCATGATCGCATCGGCCTGACCATCGAGCAGTGCCGTGCGCGCGGATTCACCTTCGAGATCCAATAATCTGGTGGCCCCGTCGGCCTCGATTTCATTGTCCTTGAGCAGCGCGAGCGACAGTACCCGCGTGCCGCTACCTTTGCCCCCGATCGCGATGCGCCGGCCGCGCAGCTCCGAGAGGCGCTCGAGGGGCTCGCGGCTGCGATAGAAAATGATGACCGGCTGATAGAACATGCTGCCCAGCGAGACGAGGTCGCTGGTATCGCCCTCGCCCGTAATACCCGACTGCACCAAGGCCACATCAACCCCCGAGTTCTCATCGGTCAGTCGGTTGAGATTCTCGAGCGAGCCTTCCGAGGTCACGATCCTGAGCTGGATGCCGTTGCGAGCCAGGATTTTCTGGTACTGCTGGGCCGCGGTCTGAAACGAGCTGCCGGGTGGTCCGGCGCTGATCGTCAGCGAACTCGGAGGCGCCGGCCGGACGAAGTGCAGTGCCAGCAGCACGGCCACCGTACTGATGAGCGCCACCGGTCCCACGGTCTGAAAAAGATCGCGCCAGGACACCGCCGTCACCTTGAGTGCCAGGCGGAAACGGCGGCGACGAGTCGTCGGGCTTTCAGGCGCTTCGGGCGCTTCGGGCGCTTCGGGCGAACTCACGGGCTGCCGGCCCCGGCGCGCTGATCATTGGCCGCCGCGATGGCCTGCGCCTGCGCCGCATCGATGCGCGGGGCCACGTGATCGAGTCCCTGCTGGTGCAGCACCAGCGCGGTGATCTCAACCGGCGGATTGGGCATGAAGTCGATGCGCACATCCATAGTCTTGTAGAGGAACGAGGCCGGTGTCTCGGCGTAGATCTCCGCCGCCGGTTGCCCCGGAAGTTGCACCAGCAGCTGCGAGCCGGCGCGTGTCACCGTGATTACGCTCGAGGCACTGAGCGCATAGTAGCCGGTGTAGCGCTCGAGAATCGCGGCCGGCAGTTCGACCGGCGTAGCCGCTCTCGCCAACACAGCGACGGCGGCTGCCAGTGCGGCCACGGCCAGCGCTCCCGCGCGGCCGCTTACTGAGATTGTGTGAATCCCCGGCATACGGCGGCCAGCTTGTTGCCATCGGGATCGCGCACGTAGGCGGCATAGAAATCCGGGTTGTACTGCGGGCGCAGTCCCGGCGCGCCCTCGCTGCTGCCGCCATGCGCCAACGCCGCCGCATGGAACGCGTCCACCTGGCGCCATGATTTAGCTTGCAGCGCCACCATGGTGCCGTTGCCAACCGTGGCCGGCTGTCCGTTGAAGGGTTTGCAGACCCAGAGGGCCACTTCCTGCGCGCCGCCGTCACGGTAGGTACCCCAGCCGACCCAGCCGTCCCACTCCGCCTTGTCTTCGACCTTGCAGCGAGCATGGCCGAGCGCACCCATGGTGGCATCGTAGAACCGTGCGGCGGCATCCAGGTTGCTCGTACCGAAGCAGATGTAGGTAAACATGCGCCGACTCGAATCTACGGTGAGGCTGCGGTGAACTCCGCGGGCGTCGGGCGCCCGCCCTGCGCGACAGTATCACGCGGATTAATGCCTGCAAGCTCGAAGCCGCGCCTGAAGTCGCGGATGTGCTTGGCCATCCAGGTCTGGGCCGCCTCGCTGTCACGCGACTCGACCGCCTTCGTGAGGCGGCGTTGCGCAGCGATGATGCGCGCGTGCGCCTGTGCGACCTTGCCGATCATGGCCGCAAGCGAGGGCTCGAGCAGCTGCAGCAGCGGCTCCTGCGCCACGGCCAGCGCAGGATTGCCGCCGGCCTCCCCCAGCGCACGGAAATATTGGATGACGTGGACCACCGTCTGTGCCGAATCCTCCGCGGCCGCGACGCTCTGCGCGGCGGCGTGGAGCTGGCGACAGTCGGCGGCCTTGCGCCGCGTGGCGGCGAGTGCGGCCAGCGGCGGTTCCAGGATGGTGAGCCCCTCCCATACGTCCTGGTAGGTCACTTCGTGCAGCACCAGTGCCCGGCGCACGCCGGCGCCGACTTGCCCGGCGCCCGGCCGCACCACCACCATGCGCTTGGAGCCGCGGCGCCGGCCGAGCAGCCCTGCGCTATCGAGTTCGCGCAGCGCTTCGCGCACGGTGGATCGATTGACGCCGAACTGGCGCGCCAGCTCGAGTTCGGGGGGCAGGTGATCGCCAACCTGGAGACGGCCGGCAACGATGTGTTCGACCAGCGCGCCGGCCACGCGGCGGTAAGTGGGCTCGACCGCGATCGGCTCGAACAGCAGATTCATGCAGTGATGCGAAACAGCTCGCGGCCGATCAGCATGCGGCGAATTTCCTGCGTGCCCGCGCCGATTTCATAGAGCTTGGCATCACGCAGCAGGCGGCCGGCCGGGTAGTCGTTGATGTAGCCGTTGCCGCCGAGGGACTGGATGGCCTCGAGCGCTACCTGCGTGCCGCGCTCGGCCGCGAACAGGATCGCCGCGGCCGCATCCTGGCGCGTGCAGCGGCCGGCATCGCAGGCGCGGCCGACCGCGTAGACATAGGCGCGCGCAGCGCTGAGGCTGACATACATCTCGGCCAGCTTGGCCTGCATGAGCTGAAAGGTGCCGATGGCGTGACGGAACTGCTTGCGCTCGTGTACATAGGGCAGCGTCAGATCCAATGCTGCGGCCATGAGCCCGAGCGGGCCGCCGGCCAGGACTGCGCGTTCGTAATCGAGGCCGCTCATGAGCACGCGCGTGCCCTGGTTGAGACCGCCGAGCAGATTCTCCGCCGGCACGCGGCACTGCTCGAACACGAGTTCGCAGGTGTTGGAGCCGCGCATGCCGAGCTTGTCGAGCTTCTGCGCGGCCGAAAAGCCCGCGAAGCCCTTCTCCACGATGAAGGCGGAGATGCCGCGCTCGCGCGCCTCCGGGTCGGTCTTGGCATAGACGATCAGCACGTCCGCGTCCGGCCCATTGGTGATCCACATCTTGCGCCCCGAGAGGCGGAAGTGATCACCGTGCGGCGTGGCGCGCAGGTCCATGGCGGTGACATCGGATCCGGCGCCGGGCTCGGACATGGCAAGGGCCCCCACGTGCGAGCCGTCCACCAGTCGCGGCAGGTAGCGGTCCCGCTGCGCATCGGTGCCATGGCGCGTGAGTTGATTGACGCAGAGATTCGAGTGCGCGCCATAGGAGAGCCCGACCGCGCCGCTGGCGCGCGAGATCTCCTCCATGACGATGATGTGGGCCAGGTAGCCCAGGTTGGAGCCGCCCCATCGTTCCGGCACCGTGATGCCGAGCAGGCCCAGCGCGCCCAGCTGCGGCCAAAGCTGGCGCGGAAACTGATTGCTGCGATCGATCTCATCGGCGAGCGGCGCGATCTTTTCCCGGGCGAAGCGCCGCACCTGCGCGCGCACCTCGGTCAGCGTCTCGCTCAGACCGCAATCAAGCTCGGTGGCATCCAGAACACTCATGGCCGCTTGCTCCGACCTGATTAATTGCGCTATTGTCCGACAATCAGTCTATTAATTGCAAGTCGGGGGTGACAGACGTGCCGGTGCTCACCAGCGAGGTCAATCCCAGGAGCGATGAGTTCAAGGCCAATCGCGCAGCCATGCAGCCGCTGGTCGCTGACCTCAGGGAACGCGTGGCGCGCAACGCCCTCGGCGGCGGCGAGACCGCCCGCGCGCGCCACCTGGCGCGCGGCAAACTGCTGCCGCGGGAGCGCGTGGAACTGCTGCTCGATCCGGGCACGCCGTTTCTGGAACTCTCGCAACTGGCGGCCACCGGTCTCTACAACGATGAGGCGCCGGGGGCCGGGCTGATCACCGGGGTCGGACGCATCTCGGGCCGCGAGTGCTTGGTGGTCTGCAACGATCCGACCGTCAAGGGCGGCACCTACTACCCGGCTACCGTCAAGAAGCACCTGCGCGCACAGGAGATCGCACGGGAGAATCGCCTGCCCTGCGTGTACCTGGTCGATTCCGGCGGCGCGCATCTGCCCAGCCAGGATGAGGTCTTTCCCGATCGCGAGCACTTCGGCCGCATCTTCTTCAACCAGGCGACGCTGTCCGCCGAGGGCATCGCGCAGATCGCGGTGGTCATGGGCAGCTGCACGGCCGGTGGCGCCTACGTGCCGGCCATGAGCGATGAATCCATCATCGTGCGCAATCAGGGCACCATATTCCTGGGCGGTCCCCCGCTGGTGCAGGCCGCCACCGGCGAGCTCGTCAGCGCCGAGGACCTGGGAGGCGGCGATGTGCACACGCGCCTCTCGGGCGTCGCCGATCACCTGGCGGAAAGCGATGCGCACGCGCTGGCGATCGCGCGCCGTGCGGTAGCGAGCCTGGCGCCCGCGGCCGCGCATGGCCTCCGCATTCGCGAGCCATTGCCGCCGCGCTTTGCGACCGAAGAGCTCTACGGCGTGATACCGGCCGATGCGCGCAAACCCTACGATGTACACGAAGTCATTGCGCGCCTGGTGGATGACAGCGAATTCGCGGAATGGAAATCGCGCTACGGCCGCACGCTGGTGACCGGCTTCGCGCACCTCTGGGGCATCCCGGTGGGAATCATCGCCAACAACGGCATCCTGTTCTCCGAGTCGGCGCAAAAGGGCGCGCACTTCATCGAATTGTGCTGCCAGCGGCGCACGCCATTGATCTTCCTGCAGAACATCACCGGCTTCATGGTCGGACGCAAGGTCGAGCAGGAGGGCATCGCCAAGCACGGCGCCAAGATGGTGACCGCGGTGGCCAGCGCACAGGTGCCCAAGCTCACGGTCATCATCGGCGGCAGCTTCGGGGCCGGCAACTACGCCATGTGCGGCCGTGCCTACGGCCCGCGATTTCTGTGGATGTGGCCCAACGCGCGCATCAGCGTCATGGGTGGCGAGCAGGCCGCGCGCGTGCTGAGCACCGTGCGGCGCGATTCGATCACGGCCCGCGGCGGTCAGTGGAGCGCGGCCGAGGAAGCCGAGTTCTCAGCCCCGATCCGCGCCCAGTACGAAAGCCAGGGTCATCCCTACTATGCCACCGCCCGTCTCTGGGACGACGGCATCATCGATCCGGCCGACACGCGCACGTGCCTCGGGCTGGGCCTGGCGGCAAGCCTGGCGGCCCCGATTCCGGACACGCGCTTTGGCGTGTTTCGCATGTAAGCCAACCCCAGCCACGAGCAGCCAGACGTGTTCAGGAAAATATTGATCGCCAATCGCGGTGAAATCGCCTGCCGCATCGAGCGCACGACGCGCCGGCTCGGTATCGGCAGCGTGGCGGTGTATTCCGAGGCCGATGCGCAGGCGTTGCATGTGCGCGGCGCCGATGAGGCGGTGGCCATCGGCGCTGCGCCTGCGCGTGAGAGCTACCTGCGCGCGGAAGGAATCATCGAGGCCGCGCGCCGCACGGGCGCCCAGGCCGTTCACCCCGGCTACGGGTTCCTCTCCGAGAACGCGGGCTTCGCCGATGCCTGTGCGCAGGCGGGGTTGGTCTTCATCGGCCCGCCGGCCGCCGCCATTCGCGCCATGGGTTCAAAATCCGCGGCCAAGACACTCATGGCCCACAGCGGCGTGCCGCTCGTGCCCGGCTATCACGGCGAGGATCAGGCGCCAGAGCTGCTGCGGCGGGAGGCCGATCGCATCGGCTACCCGGTGCTCATCAAGGCCAGCTCAGGGGGCGGCGGCAAGGGCATGCGCCGCGTCGATCAGTCCGAGGATTTCGCCGCCGCCCTCGCCTCCTGCCAGCGCGAGGCCGAAGCGAGCTTCGGGGATGCGCGCGTGCTGATCGAGAAGTACGTTCTGCGTCCGCGTCACATCGAGATCCAGGTTTTTACCGACTCGCACGGCAACGGCGTTTATCTGTTCGAGCGCGACTGCTCGGTGCAGCGCCGCCACCAGAAGGTCCTGGAGGAAGCGCCGGCACCGGGCATGAGTGATGAACGGCGCAGCCGGATGGGCGCGGCGGCACTGGCCGCGGCGCGCGCCGTGGGCTATGTCGGCGCGGGCACCGTGGAGTTCATCGCCGATCCGGGCGGATCCTTCTACTTCATGGAGATGAATACGCGCCTGCAGGTGGAGCACCCGGTCACCGAAATGATCACGGGACAGGATCTGGTGGAATGGCAGCTGCGCGTGGCGGCCGGCGAGCCGCTGCCCCTGTCGCAGGCGCAATTGAGGATCCACGGGCACGCCGTCGAGGCGCGCATCTATGCGGAAGATCCGGACCGCGGCTTTCTGCCCTCCACCGGACGGGTTTATCACCTGCGAACGCCCGTGCCCACGGACTTCGTGCGCATCGATGCCGGCATCGCCGAGGGCGATACGATCTCGCCCTGGTATGACCCAATGATCGCCAAGCTCATTGTCTGGGGTCCGACGCGCGAGGCCGCCTGCGCGCGCATGGCCCACGCCTTGGGCGAGTACCAGATCCTGGGCGTCGCCAACAACGTGCGCTTCCTCTCCAGGCTGGTGCAAAGCCGCGCGTTCGCGAGCGCCGATCTCGACACGGCACTCATTGAACGCGAGCACGATCAGCTGTTCCCGGCCCCGCAACGCGTGCCCGATGCGGCCGTCGCGGCCGCTGCGCTGGCGGTGCTTTACGAGCAGCACGACCGTGCCGCACGCGGTCCCGGATTGGC
>Ga0302320_10001282_pt1 | contig 60334 bp, 45 predicted proteins | sample Bog_T0_3_FD_202130 | JGI IMG/M metagenome (GOLD analysis project Ga0302320, IMG submission 202130) | Peat permafrost microbial communities from Stordalen Mire near Abisko, Sweden - Bog_T0_3 | ecosystem: Environmental > Terrestrial > Soil > Wetlands > Peat | place: Sweden: Abisko, Stordalen Mire... | reverse complement strand
AGGGCGAGATGTACGGCCAGGACCGGCTGGCCGGCGTCTTGTGCAGCCAACGCGACCACTCCGCGCAGCAGATTGCCGACGCCATTCTCGCCGACGTCACCCGCTTTCAGGGCGAGCAGGAACGCTTTGACGATGAGACGATTATTGTGCTGAAGGTGCAGTGAAAAAACAGGGACCAGGGACCAGGGAATAGGGAATAGGAACGGCGGACTAACCCCATCATCCTTCATTGCTAAACTTGTACACACCCACTTCACGGAGCCGCCTTGCAAACAGAACGCATCATTCGTCCGGCAAAGAATGTCTACGGCAGCCTGCGCCTGCCCGGCGATAAATCCATCAGCCACCGCTACGGAATGTTGGCCGCGTTTGCGGAAGGCACTTCGCGCTTCGCCAATTTCTCGACCGGCGCAGACTGCGCTTCGACGCTCTCGTGCATGGAAGCGCTGGGCGCGAAGGTGCGCCGGCTCGAAGACGGCCAGGTGGAAGTAACGGGCGTGGGCGGACGCGTGACGCCATCAAACAACCCGCTCGACTGCGGAAACTCCGGCTCGACGATGCGCATGATCTCCGGCCTGCTTGCCCCGCAGGCGGGCCGCTTTACGCTGGTGGGCGACGAGTCGCTTTCGCGCCGGCCGATGCAGCGGATTCGCGAACCGCTGGCGGCGATGGGCGCGCGGCTCACTCTCACCGATGGCCACGCACCGTTGCATATCGACGGTGGGCCGTTGAAGGCTATCGACTACACCACGCCGGTTCCCAGCGCGCAGGTGAAGACCTGCATCCTGCTGGCCGGCTTGCAAACCGCCGGAATGACCACGTTGCGCGAGGCGGTGCGCACGCGCGATCACAGCGAGCTGGCGCTACGCGCCTTCGGCGCCAAACTTACGCGCACGCTGGATTCGGTTTCGATTGCCGGACCGCAGACACTCCACAGCATTGAAGCAGCCGTACCGGGAGACATTTCCTCGGCAGCGTTCTTTCTTTGCGCAGCAGCCTTGTTTCCCGGCTCCAGCCTCGTGTTGGACGCGCTGGGCCTGAACCCCACACGCGCCGCGCTGCTGGACGTGCTGACCGCTCTGGGCGCACGTATCAATGTGCTCAATCTCGAAGAGCAGAACTCGGAACTCGTGGGCACGGTGCAAATCTCGGCGCTGGCCGAAGGGCTGGGATCGACAGAAGTTTCGGGCGCTTTGGCCGCGCAACTGATCGATGAACTGCCAGTGCTGGCGGCGATCGGGCCTTTCACCAGCGACGGCATCCGCATCCGCGACGCAAAAGAACTGCGCGTGAAAGAATCCGACCGGATTGCACTGGTCGCGCGAAATCTGCGCGCCATGGGCGCCGAGGTCACCGAGTTTGAAGACGGCCTGGATGTGCCCGGCGGCCAGAAGCTGCATGGCGCGACGATTGATTCCGGCAGCGATCACCGCATCGCGATGGCCTTCAGCGTGGCCGCGCTCCGTGCCGAGGGAGAGACGCTTATTCAAGGCGCCGACTCAGCCGCCATCAGCTTTCCGGAGTTCTTCAACCTGCTGGATTTGGTGGCGGAGCGGTAAGAAAACAGCCTCATCGGGAAAACAAAAATGCTCGGTCAGCTTTTCAAAAAACTGACCGAGCATTTTTGCGTGGTTGAAAATCAGTTTTGCTGCGCAGCCGGCGGCTTGGCCACTGGCTCGGTCGCGTCTTTACTCGTCGAGACTCCGGGGATGACGGGCGCGGTTTCCACTGTGCCGGTTGCAGCCTCATTCAGGTTGATGCCGTAGTGCTGCAAGGTTGAGGCCAGCATCTGGTAGAGGGCGGCGCGCGCCTGCGCGTAAGTAGCCTGCGCGGCGATCAGGTTGTTCTCCGCCGTGGCCAGGTTGCGCTCCTGTTGCAGCACGTTGGCCGTGGTGGAAGCGCCCAGATGCAGCTTCTTCTCTTCCGCGTCCAGGCTCTGCTGGTTATAGTCCCTGGCGGCAAGGTCTGCCTTGACCAGTTCGCGGTCGTTGGCCAGCGCAATCTGCGCGTTGACCACCTGAATGTGAATCTGCGTATAGAGCTGCTCAAGGTGCAGTTCGGCTTGCCGGTACTCGATCAGCGAGCGCGCCTGATCGGCCTGAGCTGTGCGGTTGCGCAAGGGGATGGTCAGGTTGAAGCCCACACCCTTGTCCGGGAACGAATTGTTCAGCATTCGGTCCAGTGCCGTAGAGTAGGAAACCGGCGGATAAGCTCCGGGCTCGCACGAAACAAATGCGCCAGTGGAAGTCTCGCAGATGGCTTTCGGATTCTGCGTTCCGCCCTCACCCGTCCCGCTATAAAACGCGTAGGCGTCCAGCGTCGGCAACAGATTGTTGCGCGCTCCGCGTAGCGTGATGGAATCTTTCTTGATGGCCAGCGCGGCTTGTTCCAGTTCAGGACGGTTTTGGAAAGCCTGCTGCACCAAATCCTCGACCGGTTGCTTCTCCTCAGCAATCTCTTCGATGCTCACGCGATCAGTGGGAATCACCGGAGCGGCCACCAGCGCTGGATCGTTGAGGTTGCGTGCGATGGCCTGCTTGATAATCAGTTGCTGATAGCTCAGATTATTCTGGGAGCTGATCAGCGCCTGCTGATCCGTGGCCACAGCCGATTCATCGCTGACCACTTGCAGCGGAGCCACGGTGCCGATCTCCAACTGCTTGCGGTCGTCGCTCAGCAGCTTGTTGCTCTGCTCGATGGCGCGCTGTTTTGCCTGCACGTCTTCGTATGCGCTGACCAGCGCCCAGTAGATGTTCTCCACCTGATTGACGGTATAGAGAATCTGCTGGCGAAAGGTGGAGTCGGTGAGCCTGCGATTGATGACGCCCTCATACTGAAAGCGTTTGTTCACCCAGATGCCCGCGCCCTGCAGCAAATGCTGTGTAAGCGTGGCCTTCAGATTGGCCGTGTCCAGCGGGCTGTAGCTGGAGAAAGCGTTGCTCGTTGTCGCACGCGACTGATTCAATGCCACTGTCAGTTGTGTGCCGGTGACGAAGCCCTGCGCGTAGCTGAAATCATAGACGTTGGTGTTGTTGCTGCCACCCGAGAACGGGGAGGTGGAAGGTGTCTTCGTCCGCTCCAACTGAATGTTCCCGGTCAGCGTGGGATCCAGAGCCTCTGGAGCAGGACCGACTTCATCGGTGCTGAGCACCAGGCCCGAGCTGCCCGCCGCCGCTCCGCTCGATGCGCCGCCTGGCGCACCGCTGGAACTCAACGTCTGCGAGCTGCCGCCCAACGTATTGGTAAGCACCGTCGCATTCACGCCGCGCAGCGTGGAGCCGGCCCTGGCGCGCAGCAGATCGGTATCCGCAATGTCCAGGTTATAGCGGGCAATGGCAATGTCATAGTTGTTTTCCAGCGCCAGCGCAAGAGCGTCGGAAAGGCTCAGGTAAATCTTGCCGTTCTTCACCAGGTCGGTAAGACGTACAGAGTTCTCAAAGCTGGCCTTGGCTATGGTCGTGGGCCGGTAAATGTTGATCGGATTGCCCAGAAGCCGCCCTGCGGGCTTTGAAAAATCCCGCGCCGTCGAGCGCAGATTCAAAGGCTCAGTCGGCGCCACCGCAGGAGCCGAGGGCAGATCAGAGGCCGCCTTATCCGGACCTGTTGCTCCCGCTCCGGCCACTTGCTGGGCAAACCCGGCAGGGTTACCCGCCGCCAACATGAGCATGACCGCCGCTACCGCGCGCAGCTTGCTGCTTGCCTGTCCGTGACCTGCCTGACCGCGAAGGTTGCTCACAGTCTCATCTTTCTGCTTAAACACACCTGGAACGAACAATTGCATGGTTCCTCTCCGCTGCATGGTTCCTCTTTGGGAATTGCTGAGGCATGTGGGGCGCCATTCTCAAAGACGCCCGGGATGCCTCCCCGGACGCAGATTTATGTACTCCCAGTACAATTTTAGCTTGTCGCCCGGCGTATGGACCTGCGCATACAGGTGAATACGCGCCTGGCTCCAAATTCGTTCCAGGAAACCCACTGGACAGTTTTGTCCGGTTCCGAGCATCCCATCCGCCATCACACGCGTGGAAAGCTGAGTATATCTCACCCCATCAGGAAGCAGAGGTCGAGAACCGGGGACCAAGTCCATTCTCGGTACAGACGAACAGTTCGATGGATACACTGTTACCAAGACCCTCACCGTGACCGAGCAAGCCCAACCCGCGCCCGCGCTCCAGACCTGGAAGCTGACCCTCGCTTACGACGGCAGCGAGTTCCGCGGCTGGCAGGTGCAGCCGGGCAAGCGAACAGTTCAAGGCGAACTGCAGGCCGCGCTGGGGCGGGTTACCGGAGAATCGCCCTTGCCGCAGGGCTCGGGACGCACCGATGCGGGTGTACACGCGCTCGGCCAGGTGGCCAGTTTCGTGCTTGCGGCCCCCATTCCGGCGGAAAACCTGCAACGAGCCCTCAACCGGACCCTTCCTCCTTCCATTCGAATTCTGGAATCGAGAACGGCACATAGCGGATTTCATGCCCGTCACTCGGCTGTAGCCAAAACGTACGAGTACCGGATTTTCCGGGGAGCGATCTGCCCGCCCACGCTGGCCCGCTATGTCTACGCCTGCCACTGGCGCATGGACGTTGCACTTCTGCAAAGGTCAGCACAGCTTATTGAAGGCGAGCATGATTTTCTGAGCTTTGCCGCCACCGATCCTGACCTGACGACGAGATATCGTGAACCGGACCCGAAATGCGATTTGGAGATGAAAACGCCCCCTGCGCCGCTGACGACGATGAGGACAATCTTCTCGTCAGACTGGGAAGAACGCGAGACCGAAGCCGGGGCGTTGCTGGTTTATCGCGTCAGGGGCAGCGGCTTTTTGCACCACATGGTGCGCAATCTGGTGGGAACCATGCTGGAGGTGGGCAGAGCCAAGCTGCGTGTCTCGCAAATCCCGGAAATCCTCGCCGCGCGCTGCCGCGACGCCGCCGGACCGACCGCTCCGGCACGGGGACTGTTCCTGGTCTCGGTGGATTATGACGAGTGAGGACCTGGGCCAAAAAACCAAATAAACGCTTTTATTCGTCCGCTAAAAGGATTATATTTGGTCCATTAATGGTTCCTCGGAGGCCCCATGCGCTATTCCACCCAAATCAAGCCCATCAGCTACGTGAAGGCTCACGCCGCAGAGCTTCTTGACCGGATCACAGAGGAGCGGGAACCAATCATCATCACCCAGAACGGCGAGGCACGGGCGGTCTTGGTGGATGTGGCAAGCTACGATTTAATGATGCAGGAAACCCAAATGCTGCTTAAAGTTCTGGCTCTGGCCGACAAGGAGATTGAAGCCGGAGAGACTGTCCCCATCGAAGAGGTGATGGCGGAGTTTGGCGTGGAGGCCTCGCAAGTCTAATGGCCTTTCACGTCCGGTTTACAGTGGGCGCGCACGAGGATTTGCGCAATCTTCACGCCTATATTTCTGCGAACGACTCGCTGGAAAGCGCTGACTACGTTGCGCGTGAGATCATCCGGGCGGCTCTGACGCTGCGGGATTTTCCCAACCGTGGAGCAAACCCACCGGAGTTGCTACGGATGGGAAACCGCTCTTATCGGCAGATCTTCTTCAAACCATACCGCATTCTCTACCGGATTCGCGGTAATGCCGTTTATATTGCAGTGATTGCAGACGGACGACGGGATATGGCTTTGCTGCTGTCGAGGCGCATGATCAGGCGTTGATGCAATGCGCGTCCGGCGGATAAGTGGAACCGGCGCTTCCTCACCATCCCTGCTACCCTGAAACCATTCGTATGGCGTTTTCCGTTCCCAATTCGGCCTTTTCGCAGGTGACGGCGCTCGCCCGTCTGCGCACGGTCCACTCAGCCTTTGCCTGGCTGCACGGCAATCCCAAGACAATCATGGACTGGCAAGCGGAGCTGGTGGCCATTCCCGCGCCACCCTTCGGCGAACAGGCGCGAACCGCGTGGATGGCGGCCCGTTTTGCCGATGCCGGTCTCATGGACATTGAAACCGACCCGGTCGGCAACGTCTTCGCGTGGCTGCCGGCGGCCAAATTGCCACCCGAGAACACCGGCCCGGTGCTCGTGCTCTCCGCGCATCTGGACACAGTTTTCCCAGCCGAAACACCGCTCAATCCAAAATTGAACGGCGACCGTCTGGAAGCTCCCGGAGCCTGCGACAACTGCGCCGGAGTGGCGGGAATGTTGGCCATCGCCCACGCGCTTGTCCGTTCTCAAACCGAATTGGCCGCGCCGCTGGTTTTCCTGGGCAATGTAGGCGAGGAAGGTGAAGGCGACCTGCGCGGCGTACGCCAGCTCTATCAGCAGAAGGCGCTCGCCGGTCGCATCGCCGCGCATATTGTGCTGGACGGCGCGGGCACGGACTCGGCTGTAACCCAGGCCTTGGGCAGCCGGCGCTTCAAGGTGACCGTCACCGGGCCCGGCGGGCACAGCTTTACCGATGCGGGCACGCCTAACCCCATTACCGCCCTGGTTTCGGCTCTGGCTGTGCTGGCCGAGACGCAACTGCCGGAAGAACCGCGCACTACGCTCAACCTCGGCACAATTCAAGGCGGCACCAGCGTAAACTCCATTCCCGAAAGCGCGCAGGCCTCTATTGATTTCCGCTCCACCAGCGCCGACCAGCTCTTGCGGCTCGAGGTCGCGCTGCATCGCGCCGTAGAAGACGCCGTGGAGCACTGGAATGCGCAGGCGAAATCCGCCGCAGCCGGTGATCGCGGCCTGCTGGCCTTCAAGATCGACAAAATCGGCGACAGACCCGCAGCGCAATTGCCTGCCGACTCGCCCCTGCTGGAAGCTCTGCGTGCCGTGGACCGCCATCTGGGCCTGCGCACCGAGTTGCGCCTGGGCTCGACCGACGCCAACATCCCGCTCTCGTTGGGAGTTCCGGCGATGTCTTTGGGCGCGGGCGGCGAAGGCGGCGGCGCGCACACGCTGGCCGAGTGGTACTCCGCCAAAGACCGCGAAACAGGCCTGAAGCGAGTGCTGCTGCTGGCGCTGACGATGACCGAATGGGCCGCGGAACAATAAGCTACTTTGCCCTTTCTCGCACACTACTGATCCAGCCCAAAGGAAATTGAACAGGGTGCCCCATCCTTTCCGCGTTCTTTGCGGAAAGGGTGGGATATCCCGATGCATATCTTAAGGGCCGGATCAATAAAACTGGCTGACCGGTTGGCTTCGAATCAGCAGCGCGGCTCCGGCTGGCATAATCCAAAGAGATGAAACTGCGCGCCTACCTGCTGATGTTGTTCGTGGTTGCCGTGTGGGGATCGACCTTTGTGCTGGTCAAAGGTGCACTGGAAGACGCCACTCCGGCCACCTTCAATCTGGTGCGCATGACGCTGGCCTTCGCGGTGCTGGGTGTGGCTTATCACCGCTACTGGCGCGCGATTCGCGGCTGGCAGGTGGCGGCAGGCGCGATTGTTGGGCTATGTCTTGCCACGGGCTATCAGTTCCAAACCACGGGCCTCGCGCTCACCACGCCCTCCAAATCGGCGTTCATTACGGGGCTGCTGGTGGTGCTGGTGCCGCTGTTCTCGATCATTCCCGGCCTGCGTCCACCGGGAGCAAAGCGGCCGCATTGGAACGCTTTCGTCGGCGCCGCGATGGCCTTCACCGGAATTGTGCTGCTGACCGCGCCGGCCGCCGCTCTTGCGTCAGGCCCAGCTTCACTCTCGGGCGAGGCGGCGCATCTGCTGCCCGATATGACCTCGATTAATCTGGGCGACCTGCTCACCCTGGGCTGCGCCGTCGCATTTGCCTTTCACTGCCTTGCGCTGAGCCGTTTTTCGCCGCGCATCGGATTCCAGCCGCTGGCGCTGCTCCAGGTAGGCTTCTGCGCGCTCTTCATGGCTCTGAGCCTGCCGCTCATCGAGCATCCGCACATTGCCTGGACCGCGCGGCTGGCCGTGGCGCTGGCGATTACCGCCGTGCTGGCGACAGCGGCAGCATTTTCCATTCAAAGCTGGGCGCAGTCCGCGCTGCCCGCCACGCACATGGCTTTGCTGCTCACTCTGGAGCCGGTCTTCGCCTGGATTACCTCGTTCCTGGTGATGGGCGAGCGGCTCGGACTTCGCCCCGCCTGCGGCGCATTGATGATTCTGGCTGGCATCGCGCTGACGGAACTCATGCCGCAACCTTACGTGGCGACAGCCCATGAAGCGTGAGAAAGACAGGGATCAGGGAATAGGGAATAGGGAATAGGGAATAGGGAATAGAAGGACAGGTAGAGCTTGATCGCCGATGGCGAGCGCGCCTGCTTCATTTTACGTCCAGTATTTGCATTCGCAGATCAATTCACTATGGGGTTGAACAAGAATGTACTATCGTTTCTCTCGCGCAGCTCTTGCCGTTATCGTTCTCTGTTCGTTGCCGCTCTGCGGGCAGATTCACCACATACGCCACTCCCGTTTTCCCAATTCGCCCTCCAATGATCCGCAGTTGCAGATTCCCGCCGACCAGGCGCAGTCCTGCTTTGTGCCGGACGACAGCCCCAGCGCCAACGAGCAGTACCAGCAGTTCGACACCTATCCTCAGCCGGCGAGCAAGGGCTATTTGTGCATCGCCATTCCGGCGGGCAGGACCTTCGTCATCGACCATCTCTTCGCCGAGGCAGACTACGACCAGGTGTTGCCGGCAGGAGCCGAGTGGTATCTCGACACCGTGGTTGGAGACTATGAGTCGATGATCGGCTTTGCGGCAAGCAGGGCTGGCTCCTCAACGCCCAATCCGCATTACGTGCTCTCGCAGCCCGTGCATATTGCGGTAACGGGAGGAAGCAGAGTCACGCTGATCATGCACAACTACTACGTGAGCGCCAGCAGCTCAATCACCGAGACACCGGGAACCGCGAGCCTGTTGCTCGTCGGGCATTGGGAGCAATAAAGCAGTTATGCGCCGCCGCGAAACTGGATGATCCGGCGACGGTCGCGCTTGGAGGGGCGATGCTCGGGCAAGGGCGCGAACTGCTGCATCGCCTTGCGCTCCGCGGCTGCTTTGGCCCGCGCGGCAATGCTGGCTTCGCTCTCGCGGTAGAGCGCCTGCGCCACCGCGGCAGGACCACGCATCTGGCTCAGAGCGAGAACTTCGATCTGAAATTCACCGCCTTCGTTCTTCACTGCCAGCTTGTCGCCCACGCGGACCTCGCGAGCGGGCTTGGCCTCATGGCCGTTAAACAGAATGCGGCCCAGATCGCAGGCCTTCGAGGCCAGCGCGCGCGTCTTGAAAAAGCGCGCCGCCCAGAGCCACTTATCGATGCGCAGAGAATCCATGAGGCTATTGTCTTACAGGAGACTGCCTATGCGCTCAAGTACACTGGGGTTGGAGTTGACGATGGCGAGCTGGTGGGCTAAGACGCGGACGACGCTGGAGATGATCAAGTGGGAGCACTCGATCTTCGCGCTGCCGTTTGCGCTGACGGCGGTGCTGCTGGCCGCCAATGGATTGCCGGGCTGGCGGACGCTGGGATGGATTCTTGTTGCCATGGTTTCGGCGCGCTCGGCGGCTATGGCCTTCAACCGTTGGGCCGACGCGGATCTGGACGCAGCCAATCCGCGAACGAAGTCGCGAGCCATTCCCGCCGGGCTGCTGACACGCCAATTTGTGCTGGGCTTTACGCTGCTTGCCGTTGCGGTGTTCGTAGTGGCCTGCGCGGAGCTGAACCGGCTTACGCTTTATCTTTCGCCGCTGGTTCTTGTGGTGCTGTTGGGCTACAGCTATCTGAAGCGCATCACGCGCTGGTCGCACCTGGGGCTGGGGCTAGCGCTGGGCCTCGCGCCGTCAGCCGCATGGATTGCAGTGCGCGGCTCTCTGGATGCGCGGATTCTGGTGCTGACCGCGGCGGTGACGCTGTGGGCGGGCGGATTTGACGTGCTTTACGCCTGCCAGGACTTCGACCACGACCGCGCCGCCGGGCTGCACAGCCTTCCGCAGGCAGTAGGCATCACGACGGCATTTTGGACGGCGCGGGCGATGCATTTGGCGATGCTGGGGCTGCTGGTCTGGTTCGGCGTACTGTTCCATTTTCGAACAGTCGGCTGGATGGGTATCGGAGCTGTGGGATTGCTGCTCGCTTATGAGCACTCGCTGGTTTCGCCGCGCGATTTGCGCCGGCTGAACGCCGCATTTTTCACCATGAATGGCGTGATTGCGATGGTCTTTTTCACATTTGTGGCGGGTGATTTGTGGTTGCGGTAAGCAGGCGCGGATAGGCTTGTGCCTTCCCACCCATTCGCCAGAAAAAAGGCGAATGGATGGGGCACGGAAGATTCCGCGAGAAGGAAAGAGAAATCAGTCAGATGAAGATTGCAATTCAAGGAGAGTACGGTTCGTTCAGTCATGAAGCGGCATTGAAGCTGGTCCCCGACGGGGTGATCGTTCCTTTGTCGCTGTCAGCCGATGTCTTTGAGGCCGTAACCAGCGGAGGCGTGGAGGCCGCGGTTATTCCCATCGAGAACAGCCTCGCAGGCTCTGTGCTTGAACACTTTGATCTGCTGCTTCTGCATGATCTAAAAGTGGAGGGGGAGACACTGCTGCGCATCCGGCACAATCTGATTGCGCTTGCCGGTGTGGCAACCGGAGAAATTGAGCGCGTCTATTCGCATCCCGTGGCGCTGGCGCAGTGCCGGAAATTTCTGGCGGCACATACAGCGATGAAGGCTGTTGCCTTCTATGACACGGCGGGCAGCGTGAAGCAGTTGGTGGAGTTGCAAGACCGGCACATTGCGGGCATTGGCAGCGAGGCGGCGGCGCGGTATTACGGCGCGCAGATTCTCGAAGCCGACATCGAGGACAACCCGGAAAACTTTACGCGCTTCTTCCTGGTGCGACGCGCTGCGGAGGCCGTGACCGACCCGGAAGCGAACAAGATCAGCCTGGCGTTTTCCGTGGAGAATCGACCCGGATCGCTGGTAGCGGCGCTGACTGAATTGGCCTCCATCGGGGCCAACATGACCAAAATCGAGTCGCGCCCGGTGCAGGGCAAGCCATGGGAATACATCTTCTATGTGGATTGCCAGATTCACTCGGCTGCGGACGGCGAGCGCGCGGTGGAGGCGCTGGGACGGCATTGCGCGATGGTCAAGGAATTGGGCCGTTATCGGGAAGCAGGGCAGTAAAAAAACGAACGGCCGGGAGCGCGAATAATGCTGATCGCGCCCCGGCCGTTCGCGGAGGCCACACACTTCTCTTTGTCAGCCGTGATTCCACTGTCGCACAAGCCGCGATAATTTTACGCAAAAGCCGCTGGGGCGCAGGCGAAAAATTTTATGCCACAAAATACTTAGCCTGGGGATGGTGGACAACGATGCAGTTGGTGCTCTGCTCCGGCTCCAGATGGAAGCCTTCTGTGAGCCGCACGCCGATGTTTTCCTCGGGCTTGAGAAGGCGGAAAATCTTAGCCTGATCTTCCAGATTCGGGCAGGCTGGGTAGCCGAACGAGTAGCGGGAGCCGCGATATTTCTGATGGAAGAGATCGGCAACGCGCGGAGAATCTTCGCCCGCAATGCCGAGAAACTCGCGCACTTCTTTGTGAGCCAGCTCGGCCAGCGCCTCGGCTGTTTCCACCGAGAGGCCGTGGAGATAAAGGTACTTGGTAAAGTCGCCGGCCTCGAATAGCTTGGCGGTCTGGCGGCTGGCCTCATCGCCGACGGTGACGATGGAGAAGCCCACCACATCGCGCTGCGCGGAGCTCAACGGCTCAAAGAAATCCGAAATTGAAAGCCTGCGGCCTTGCGCCTGGCGCGGAAAGCTGATGCGCTCAAGCTCGCGGGCGGGATCGTCGGGATCGAAGATGATTAAGTCGTCGCGGTCGCTTGCGCAGGGATAGAAACCGATGACCGCTTTAGGATCAAACCAGCCCGCGGCTTTTACTTCCTTTTCTAGATCAAACAGAATGGGGCGGTATTTTTCTTCAACCAGACGCAGATAATCGCCTTGCGCGGCGGTCTTGAGTTGCCACTGATTTTTGAAGAGCGCGGTCTCATTCAGATAAGGAAAGACTTCGTCGAGATTGTAATCTTTGAAGACGCGCGCGCCCCAGAAGGCTGGCTTGGGAACGGATGCTACCCGTTCCACGACAGGCGAACGGCCCTCCGGCGTGAGTTCGACGAGAGTCTGTTCGGGCGCAGCCGCGCCACCTTTGGCAAAGACCTTCACGGTCCGGCCTTCCGCTTCCCTGCTCTCGCGGACCGCGGCGTCGTCCGACGTCAGATCGGCCATGGTATGCAATCCGGCGAAGGCGTCCTCGGCATAAAATACCGGACCTGCGTACTCCTTGCGCAGGTCTTCTTCCACATACTTGCGGGTGAGCGCCGCGCCGCCGCAGATGACGGGCACGGTGAGGCCCAGCCGCTCCAAATCCTGCAACACATACTTCATTTCGAGCGTTGACTTGACAAGCAGGCCGCTCAAGCCGATGGCGTCGGCGTTGATCTTCTGCGTGGCGGCGATGATGGCGTCAGAGGGCTGCTTGATGCCCAGGTTGACGACGCGATAGCCGTTGTTGGAGAGGATGATGTCTACGAGATTCTTGCCGATGTCATGCACGTCGCCCTTGACCGTGGCCAGCACCATGGTGCCTTTGCCGCCGCCATCGGATTTTTCCATCTTCGGTTCAAGGTACGCAACCGCGGCCTTCATCACCGCTGCCGAATCGAGTACCGAAGGCAGTTGCATCTTGCGCGCGCCGAAGAGATCGCCGACGGTCTTCATGCCATCGAGCAAGACCGTATTAATCAGTTCGAGCGGTGAGTGAGCTATGAGCGCGGCTTCAAGAGTTTCATTTAAGGTCTGTTTTTGCTCGCCCAACCCGATCGTCCGCTCGCCGCGAATAATCATCTGCTTGAGCTTCTCGTCGGTGGTGAGATTCTCGACCTCGATTTCCTCTTCCTTGACGGAACCCTTGCCGAGGCTGGCGAAGTAGGCCATGTAGACCTGGAGCGGGTCGCCATCGCTGCGGTCCTGAAAGATGAGTTTGCGGGCCAGCTCGACTTCCTTCTCAGGAATCTTGTAAAGTGGATAGATTTTGGAGTAGTTGACAATGGCCGCATCCAAGCCGCGATCCACGGCCTCCTTGAGGAAGACGGAGTTGAGCACGCGGCGCGCATAAGCATTCAAGCCGAATGAGATATTCGAAACGCCCAGCACCGTCCGCGAGCGCGGCAGTTCAAGCTTGATGCGCCGCACGGCCTCTAGAGTCTCGATGGCCGCCGAACGATAGTCTTCCTGGCCGGTAGAAATCGGCAGGGTGAGCGCGTCGAAGATCAGGTCCTCGGAGCGCATACCGTACTTGTTGACGGCCAGATCGTGGATGCGATGGGCGATGGCCACCTTGCGATCGGCGGTGAGCGCCATGCCCTGCTCGTCGATGGTGAGCGCGATAACCGCGGCACCGTAACGGCGCGCCATGGGCAGCACGAGGCTGGTGCGCTTCTCGCCGTCTTCCAGGTTGATGGAGTTGATGATCGGCTTGCCGGGGATGCGCTTGAGCGCCTCTTCAATGACGACGGCTTCGGTTGAATCCACCAAAATGGGCGCGGGAACGCGGGTGGCAATCATCTCGAGCACCGCGTTCATGTAAGCCATCTCGTCTTCGCCGACGATGGCGCAGCAGAGGTCAAGCATCTGCGAGCCTTCGCTAGAGAGCCGCTTGGCCAGGGTGAGAATGCCGTCGTAGTCGCCCGCGCGCACCATGTCGCGAAAGGTTTCGAGGCGGGTGGTGGTATTCATCTCCTCGGCGATGATGACGGGCTGCGCATCGGCTTCGAGCGACACAGCACTGAAGGCGCTGGCGGCAACCGATTGTTGCAGCAGTGCGCGCGGCGCGGACGCTACTCCTTTCATCGCTTCGGCAACTGCGCGTAAATGCTCCGGCGTGGTGCCGCAACAGCCGCCGACTACCTGCACGCCATACTCGGTAACAAACCGTCGCAGATAAGCGGCCAACTCGGCGGGCGTGAGCTTGTAGACCGCGCGGCCGCCCTCGTTCTGCGGCAGGCCGGCGTTGGGCAGCACGCTGATGGGAAGCGTGGAGTTCTGGCAGAGAAAGCGAACCGCGTCGTTCATTTCCGCAGGGCCGGTGGCGCAGTTGAGGCCAATCACGTCGGGCTGAAGGCTTTCAAGGACGGCCAGCGCCGCGCCGATTTCCGAACCAAGCAACATGGCGCCGGTAGCTTCCAGAGTGATCTGGACCTGGAGCGCAACGTTGCGGCCGGTGGATGGGATGCGGCCCTCGCGAGCGTCACGAATTGCGTCGTGACAAGCGGCGAGCGCGATCTTGGCTTGCAACAAATCCTGGCAGGTTTCAATCAGCAGCACGTCCACGCCGCCCTCGATGAGCGCCTCGGCCTGTTCGCGATAAGCGGCTGCCATGGCGTCGTAGCCGATGTGGCCCAGCGAGGGCAGCTTGGTGGTGGGGCCAATGGAGCCGGCGACAAAGCGCGGCTTGTCCGGGGTGGAGTATTCGTCGGCCACCGAGCGGGCCAACCACGCCGCAGCGATATTCAATTCGCGGGTCCGGTTCTGGAGGTCGTACTCGGCCAACACAATGCTCGACGAACCGAAGCTGTCAGTCTCGATTACATCGCAACCAGCCTCAAGAAACGAGGCGTGAATGGCGCGGATCACGTCGGGCCGCGAGAGCACCAGCAGCTCGTTGCACCCCTCTTTGCCCTGGAAATCCTCCGGCGTGAGGTTGTGCTTTTGCAAATTTGTGCCCATCGCGCCGTCAAAAACCAGCACGCGCCGTTTCAGTTCTGATAGAAAATCAACCAATGTTCGCTCCTGCACTTATGCGCCGCCTCAAAAAAACGGGCAACGCGGCCAACCTTCTAGGATAGCTGGACTTTTTACATTGAGGCGATCTCGAGAAGGAATGGGGTGTTATTTTGCCGCCGTCAGCGCGCTTACCGGGATCAGCATATCTTCCTTGCGCATGACCAGGTTGGTGGCGTTCAGCGTGGCCAGCTCGAAGCCGTGGCCGTGCGTGATTGCGTCAGTGGGGCAGGCCTCGACGCAGTAGCCGCAGAAGATGCATCGGTTATAGTCGATGTTGTAGACCTTGGCGTAGCGCTCCGAGGAGGAGATGCGCACTTCATCGGTGTTTTCAGCGGCTTCAATATAAATGCAGTTCGCCGGGCAAGCCGCCGCGCAGAGGAAACAACCCACGCATTTTTCGAGGCCGTTTTCGTCGCGCTGCAGGACGTGGGCGCCGCGGTAGCGCGGCTCAAGCACCGCGCCGCGCAGGGGGCCCTTCCCGTCGGGATAGTTCTCCACGATCGTGGGTTTGAAGATTTCTCCAAAGGTGATGCTCATGCCCTTGGCGATGGCGGCGATGTTGCCCACAATGGACATGAGCTAAGTATACGATGGATGGCGGGAGAGGTTCATTATGCGATTGAGAGTTTGGACTTCAATGCTCGGGTTCACGGCTGGAACGGTGTTAATGGCCGCGACGATTAGCGCAGTTTCGCAGGGGCAGAGCCAGCCGCAGCCGGCAATGGGCGGGATGGGCAGCATGGGCATGGCCCACGAAATTAGCAAGCCGGCGGTTCCGGCAGGGCCTTTGAAGATTGTTTTCGGAGACAAATCCGCCGAGTGGACGCCGGCCACGCTGGCAGCGCTGCCGCATCAGACCGTGACCGTTGTCAACAGCCACACCAAAGCAAGCCTGGCCTACTCAGGCGTGCCCCTGATCGACCTGCTCAAGCAGTTGGGCGCGCCCGCCAAACCGATGGGCAAGCAATTGCGGCTCTATCTGGTGGCTCAAGGCTCCGATGGCTATGAAGCGGTTTACTCGCTGGCCGAGGTCGCACCCGAGTTGCATAATGCAACCGTGATTGTTGCCGACACGCTGGCGGGAGAACCACTTGGAGACAAAGGGCCTCTTCAGCTTGTGACTACAGGGGATAAGGCGCTCGCCCGCTGCGTGCGGAACCTGGTCGTTATCCGCGTGCTGACTGCGGAGTAATCGAGCGCCTCTTGTCCTGATGCCCGCGGAATCCGGTTTGGATTCGCCGCAGGATGCTACTTCTTCGGATGCTCCTCCTGCTTAGGCGGAGCGGCTTGCCGCTGTGGCGGAGCAGCTTGGCGTTGCGGTTGCGGTGCAGCTTGCCGTTGTGGTTGTGGTGCGGCCTGACGCTGTTGCTGCGGAGCAGCCTGACGCTGCGGTTGTGGTGCTGCCTGACGCTGCTCTTGCGGTGCAGCCTGGCGCTGTTGTTGTTGCTGAGGCATTTGGCGCTGCTGTTGCATCTGAGGCATTTGGCGCTGTTGCGGTTGCGCCTGAGGCATTTGGCGCGGCTGCTCTTGCGGTGCCGCCTGGCGCTGTTGTTGCTGCTGAGGCATTTGGCGCTGCTGCTGAGGCTGCATGGCGGGCACCTGATGCTGCTGTTGCATCGGGGGCACTTGATGCTGTTGCTGAGGCATCCCGGGCGCCTGGCGTTGCTGTTGCGGCTGCTGCATCCCGGGCGCTTGGCGCTGCTGCTGTTGCTGCTGGCTCCCAGGCATTTGATGCTGTTGTTGCTGCTGCATCGCGGGCGTTTGATGCTGTTGCTGCTGCATCCCAGGCTGCTGATGCTGTTGCTGCTGAGGCATCCCGGGCTGTTGTTGCTGCTGGAGCGGCCCTTGGTGCTGTGCCTGCATCGGTTGGCCCTGACGCTGCTGGTGCTGTGCGTCAGCCTGGTTGCGCGCCTTGACCTCCGCCGGCATGCGGACATTGTGATCGGCTTGAAGGGGTTGGTTGACGGCCATGCTGGCCGGGCGGCCATGGTTGACATTGGCAAACTGAGCCCGGTTGCCGCCAGCAACGTGCTCGTTCTGGAGCTGCGCCCTCATGGGCGGAGCATGCTCCTCGTGGCGAGCCGCCAGCTCGGCGGGCCTGGCTCGGACCTGCAACCCACCCGATCCGCCGTTGAAGCTGACACGGACGCCGCCCCTGTGCTCGTCGCGCATTGGGCGGTCATAGACGTTGTGTACGATGTTGACGTTGACATTGTTGTACGAACGGTTGTAGTTGAAATGGCCGCCGCCCCAGTAGCCGCCCTGGTAGCCAAATCCTACATAGCCAAAGCCGTAGTCTACGCCGCCATAGTAGCCGATGTGGGGACCCCAGTAGCCGCGGTAAAAGCCGTAGCGGTGATGGTAATAGCCCCAATAGCCAGGGGTCCAAAGAGCGCCCTCGTAGGGAGCCTCGACCCACACGCCGGGCACCCAGTAATATCCGCCATCACCCCAAGCCCAGTAGCCGGGCGTCCAGAGGTAGTCGTCGCCGGGAGTGGGAGGCTGGTCGTATTCGGGCAGAGGCGGGGGCGGCTGATCCGCGTATTCAACAGGCTGAGCGCCATAGCCGGGATCGTCCGAGCCCTGGTCATAGTTTTGGTTGGGAGCCTGGTAGGCGGCCTGGCTGTATGAGCCGCCCGAGTTGGAGGCATTGGAAGGCGCGGGCGCCGAAGTGTTTGAATCGGCTGTGGCCATATTGCCGGAAGCCGGGTCCACTGCCTGATCCTGCGAACCGGCCTGGCTGGAAGAGGCTGCCGCCTGGTTCTGACTCCAGGGGCATCCGGTCATGCAGAGCGCGGACGCCAGGGCAAGTAGAGGTAATGCCGCAAATCTCGAAAAGTAACTCATTTCACACCCCAATTCAGTTTGATGGTATGAGAAGCGACGGGAGCGAGACAGTCCACTATTGACCATCTCCGGGATGGCCTCAGCGGCGGCCGCCAGGCGGCGCGGATCGGCCGTGGTTATTGGCTGGCGGGGTGGTGACAGGCCTGCGTGCAAGGTTCGGCTTGAGGGTCTGCTGGCAAAGCGATGAATCCTGCCCGCGCGCCAATTCCGGAGCAACACTGGGCGCGCCGCAGAGGCGCTGCTTCATGGCCTCTGCTTCCTTGCCCATGAGCATTTGGGTGCGCTCCAGGCCGCTGAAGGGGTCCAGATCGTAGCGGTAGACAATGTCTTCCGGCCGCTTCTCCTCGCCATAGTCGAAGTGGTTCCATGTGCCCACAAGCTGGCGACCGTTTGGCTCGGCGAGAACCGCGTAGACCTGGGTCAAATCAACTCCCTGAGAAGGATTGGTGTTCCAGATGGGCACGGACTGGGCGCCGCGCATCCAGCGGCCGGTCCACATATGGTGCGGCAGGTCGTAGTGGAAGGCGGTCAGGAAGGTGGATGCGGCGCACTCGTTGCAGTTGTCGTAGAGAGCGCCGAGTTCGCGCGGCGAGCCGTCGGCAAGGAGCATCCAGTCAAGTAGGCGCAGGTTAACGCCCTGGAGCAGCGGCGCAACCACGTGGCTGGTAAGTGAAAGATTCCATACGGTGAAGGTGTCCGCCGAGGGTTGCGACTGAGGAGTGGCGCGCAGGGTGGTGACGACCAGAGCCGCGTCGTATTCGACGCCGATCTCGCGAATCGCCGTCCATTTTTCCGGTTCGAGCGAACGCGTGACCCATGCGACTACGCTCTGGTCTTTTGCGGAGTGGAAATCGATCCAGCGAAAGCTGTCGGGGGATTGCTGGGCGGAGACGGGGGCGACGGCGAACAGCATTGCCGCAATCGAGAAACACAAGAGCGAAAAAGATACGAACCGCATGAGTCTAGGGTATCGCAGAGGGGCGCTCAGAGCCGTTTCATTTGCTTTGTTGAGATGCGCAAAAATGCGTCGAGTGGGACTCCGAGAATGAGCGGGCTTCTCGGGATTGCAAGCGAGCGGACTTGGAAAATTGTTCCACGTGGAACATATTCATTCCTTTGACTTTATAGGCGAGTTTACTACTTAATTAACTGCAAAATATTTGGACATTTTGTAAGAGATTTTGGGCGGCAAGGAGGCGAGGTTTGCAAGGCATCAAAAGTGGATGGGAAAAGGAAATATTTGGTTTGAAAAACTGAGTGTTTTGGGATGAGAGAAGCCGTCGGCTTGGCGGTTGAGGTTCGTGCTTTCCCAGCCTTCGCAGAATGCGCGAAGGCTGGGGCACGCGGCCTCCGAGCCCGCCTTTTGGGGGATTCTCGGGTCTGAACATCCAGAACTTGGGCACCCGGCTTTGTAGCTGGGCGGATATGAGTCACCCGCCAGAAGATCGCTCTCGGAGACAGTATCCTTTTCGCTCTCGTCTCCGGGGCGGCACAAAGGGTCGCTGCCCACCGAAGAGATGGTGAACTCCTGTTCAATTATGCCGATGGTTACCTAATGGGTGTGGCTTTGAGCTATGGTTCGCCGGAAGATCTACACGCAGCCTCTTCCGGCAAGTACCGGAAGAAGCAGGGATTGGCAGGCATAAAGGCTGTCAGCGCCGTATGCATTTCTTTGGCCTTGATAGTCGCCTTGGGCTTGACCGGCCTTTTCTCTGCGCAAGCTACACCGCTGACCGGGCCGGGAAAGAAATCTCTGGGAAGATTACCCACGATCACCACCGCGCGCGCGGTGCACTCTCTGACTTCAGAGGAGGCGGCACGCGCCTATCCGGTCCATCTTCGGGCAGTGGTGACGTACTTCAATCCAGACCTCGGCAATGGATTCGCCGCCATCTTCGTCTGCGATGGGTCCTGTGTTTGGGTTAACCTGGCTACCGGTACGGGCAAATCGCTGACTGCCGGCACACTCGTCGATGTGACCGGCGTGAGCGGCAATGGGCTGTTTGCGCCTGTCGTCGCTTCTCCGCACCTGCGCGTGATCGGGCTATCGCATCTGCCGGAACATCCGCTCCGGGTGAACCACATCGACCTCTTCAGCGGCGTCTATGACAGCCAATGGGTCGAGGTCGAGGGCACCGTCCAGTCCTTTTCCTGGAAGGGGCTGACGGTCACCCTCCATCTCGTCATGCCTGATGGACCCGTCAACGTGCTTATGCCCTTGGTTGCAGACGCAAACTACTCCAACCTAGTCGATGCCAGGGTGTCGGTTCGTGGCAATGTCGCTCCGGTCTTCAGCCGCGTCAAATACCAGATGGTGGGTTCGAGGCTGATGGCACCGGCCCTTGCGGTCGTCAAAGTTCTTGAAGCCGCGCCCAGCGATTCCTTCAATCTGCCTGCCGCGCCCGTTGACAGTCTCATGCGCTGGGATCATATCTCCATCCTCAAGCACCGCGTGCATCTGCTTGGAACGGTCACTCTTTTCTGGCCCGGTTCATCGCTCTGCATTCGTGACGACAGCGGCACAATCTGCACCCAAACCGAGCAGCAGACGCCGCTTGCGGTGGGCCAGTCGGCCGATCTGGTCGGATTTGCAACCATCCGGGGAGACGCGCATATCCTTACCGACGCCGTCTACCGCCCCGCAGGCACAGGCCGGCCCGTTGCCCCCACGCCCATCAACGCTGATGACATCCTGCACGGGCTGCACGATTCCGAACTGATTTCGATCGACGGCCAATTGATCAATCTCGACATCGCCTCCTCCGATACCACTCTGACGCTCAGCACCGGCAAGATCGTCTTTGCTGCCGTGCTTCCCAATCGGCTGATGGGCGCGGCAGCAGATCGGTGGCGGATCGGCAGCAAGCTGCGCATCACAGGCATCTGCTCGGTGAGCCTGAATGCCGATAGCAGTGCGGTCGGGCAGGGCACGTCGGAGGACGAGGAAGTGGCCAAGTCTTTCCGGGTTCTCATGCGTTCTCCCGGCGACGTCGTAGTGCTTCAGAAAGCCTCCTGGTGGACGCCGGCTCATGCAATTGTGCTGTTGGCAGTTGTGTTGACTGGTGCGCTGTTCGTGCTGGCGTGGGTCGCGGTACTCAGAAGACACGTCGAGCAGCAGGCAAGTCTTCTTCGGGCCAGCGAGGAGCGCTTCCGTCACATGGCGATGCATGACGCATTGACGGGATTGGCGACACGCTTACTCTTGCGGGATCGCATGAGTATCGCGATAGAAGCCGCACGGCGCCATCAAACCGGGCTGGCACTGCTTATGATCGACCTCGATAGGTTCAAAGAGATAAACGATACCTTTGGCCACCCGGCGGGAGATCAGGTTTTGCGCGTTACCGCGAATCGGCTGCAGGAAGCCGTGCGCAGGAGCGATACTGTCGCCCGCATCGGCGGCGACGAATTCGTCGCGTTCTTTGCCGAATTAAGCGATCCGCAGTTCGCCGCGTGTATTGCGATGAAGATGGTAAAGAATCTCTCAGTTCCCATAACGTTCGAGAACCACGAGATACCGGTTTCCGTAAGCATTGGGGTCTGCTCCGCATCTGGCGAGGAGCTTGACGCAGATACCATGCTCCGGAATGCGGATAAGGCTCTCTACTGCACCAAGGCGCAAGGACGAAACGGATATACAGCCTTCACGCCTGAGTCAGCTTCAGCACAAATCGGGGTGCAAGTTGGTCAGCTGTCTCCGGGAGCCGTCGCTTCTGCGGTTGGAAACAGCTAAGTAGGCCGCTTCAGGGTCCGGCGCATCGCTTCGAACGCGGAGTGCAGTATGGCAACGACGCTTTGTGCAGAGTCGCCACTTCTTGCTGAGACCGCGATGAACGGGGAACGGCTTCTCATGGCTCATGGCGATTCTTCGGGACTAATGAGCGGGCCACCTGCCCGTCACAGTCCCAGTTTGGCCCAGATTGCATCGACTTTAGCTTTGGTGGCGCGGTCCATTTCTATCATGGCGGGCCAGGGGCGGCTAAAGCCTTCGGCCTTCCATTTGCGGGTGGCGTCGATGCCCATCTTGGAGCCGTAGTTGGGCAGGCGCGAGGAGTGATCGAGCGAATCGACGGGGCCGAGAGTGAATTGGATGTCGCGCTCGGGGTCGATGTTGTTGGCCACGCGCAGGACAACATCGGCTACGTTTTGCACGTCGCAGTCCTCGTCGACAACAATGATGATTTTGGTGAACATGGCCTGGCCGAGAGACCAGATGGCGTTCATCACCTTGCGCGCCTGGCCGGGATAACTCTTGCGGATGGAGACCAGCATCAGGTTGTGAAAGACGGCCTCGACAGGGAGATGAATGTCTACCAGTTCAGGAATCTGCATGCGCATGGCGGGCAGGAAGATGCGCTCGACGGCCTTGCCCATCCATGCGTCTTCCATGGGCGGCTTGCCGACGATGGTGGCGGCATAGATGGGATTTTTGCGATGGGTGACGCAGGTGAGATGGAAGACCGGGTAGTCGTCGGTGAGGGTGTAGAAGCCGGTGTGATCGCCAAAGGGGCCTTCGCTGCGCAGTTCGCCGAGTTCGACGTAGCCTTCGAGGACGATTTCAGCGTGGGCGGGAACCTGGAGATCGACGGTTTCGCACTGGACGATTTCGACCGGCTTGCCGCGCAGGAAGCCGGCGATGAGATACTCCTCGACCTCGGGCGGGGCAGGGACGATGGCGGCGAAAGTTGTAGCCGGATCAGTGCCGATGGCCACTGCAACTTCAAGACGCGAGCCTTTCAGATTGCCCAACGCGACCTGCGGGAGGCCGCCGATGGGACCGTCAGGGATGGCGACCGCGCCTCCGGCTGACTCCGCCATAGCGGCAACGCTGGTGGTGAGCGGGCTATCGGTAGATTGAAGTGCCGACGCGTCTCGTATCGCGTTGCGATAGTGTTCGGCGGCGACCTTCTGCCGCTGCCAGTGCATGCCGGTGGTTTGGCCGTCGTAGACCTGCATGCGATACATTCCCACGTTGCGCTTGCCAGTGCGCGGGTCGCGGGTGACGACGCAGGGCAGGGTGATGAACGGGCCGCCGTCATGGGGCCAGCACTTCAGAATCGGAAATTGTTTCAGGTCGAAGTTCTCGCGCAAAACGACTTCCTTGCAGGGAGCGTCTTTGGCGCTGACAGTTTTGGGGAAGGCGCTGGTGAGCGCGCTCAACTGCGGCAGCATTTTGAGTTTGTCGAGCAAGCCCTCGGGGGCTTTGAGATTCATCAGGCCGTGGATGCGCTCGGCGATCTCGTCCAGCCGTTCGACGCCGAGAGCCAGAGCCATGCGGCGCTCGCTGCCGAATTGGTTAATGAAGACCTTGTGGCCGGGATGGCCTTTGATGTTCTCGAAGAGCAGGGCCGGGCCGCCGCTCTTGGATACGCGGTCAGTAATCTCGGTAATCTCAAGCTCCGGGGAAACTTCTTCGCTGATGCGCTTCAGTTCGCCGTGCTTTTCGAGGGTCTTGATCCAATCGCGCAGATCGTCGTAGGCCATGAATTGTCTCCTGCCCGGCAGGCGCCGTGCTCAATTCATTAGCTTAACTTGTCGCACGGCATTGAGGGCATTGTTTATCGCTGGGTTTGTGACTGCGTGGGTTGGTAATTGCTCCGGACAGGCGCGGGCGAGGACGCCCGCACTACGGCCGCCCGGAAGGCGCTACATTTCAGACTCAACCGAATTATGCGGTCACGATACTAGCTGACTGCGCTGGCGAGGCAGCCTCGACTGCGGTAAGGGGAAAGCCGAGGCGCTTCCATTCGTAGTAGCCGCCGCGCAAGGGGCGGGCGCGCTCGATGCCGAGCTTTTGCAGAGTGGTGGCCGTTTTGACGGCGGTGGCGTCGCTGGGGCGGCAGGCGCAGTAGAGTACGATGTCGCGATCGCGGGGAATCTCATGGCCTCGCTCGGCGAGGGCCTGGGGTGCGATGTGGAGCGCGCCGGGCAGGGTGAAGGGTTCATCTTTCAGATCGTCGGGGTGGCGCAGATCGACGATAAAAACATCTTCGCCAGCATCGAGCCAGCGCTTCAGTTCGACCGGTTCCAGGCGGGCGGAGATCATTTTGTTCAGAATCATGCGCCGCCGAATGATGCGTGCAACGAGGAAGCCGGCGACACCCAGAAGAAGCAAGGCTCCAGAGAAGCGTCCCACACGATTGAGCAGGCCGGGATCTTGTACCAGCAGCGCGCCGAAGAGGCGGCCGGCAGCCAACAACAGACCGACCCAGAGCGCGGCCCCGATGCCGTCGAAGAGCAGAAAGCTGCGGAAGGCCATGCCTTTTTGCCCGGCGACGGGCGGGGCCAGCATCGAGAGGCCGGGCACAAATTTGGCGTACGTGAGAGCGAGGCCGTGGCGGCGGCTGTAGGACTCCTGTGTACTGCGGACGCAGGTGGTGGGTTCAATCGAAATCTTGCAAAGAAAACGCAGGACATGACGGCCGTAGCGGCGGCCGACCAGGAACCATGAGGTATCGGCGATCAGCGAAGCTGCCATGCCAGCCAGAAATGCCAGCCCGATGCTCAATTCGTTTTCAGCAGAAAGCGCTCCGGCGGCCAGCAGAACCGGCGTGGCAGGCAGCGGAATCCCCAATTGCTCGACGAGCACCCAGGCAAAAAGCAGCGCGTAACCGTATAGGAGGAGAAAATGCTCGGGTAAAGCCATAGGGGAGAGTCCAGTCTGCGCGTGCGGCGGAATCAGACCTGCCCGCTTTCGGCTGCCAGACGAACGCAGACGAGAACCAGAGGAGGTCTCATGCTATCTGATGATTTTCAAGAGTGATTGGCTTCAGCCAATGCGGATGCCGGAACGTTGAGAGACAAAAGAGGCTGCCCGAAGGCAGCCTCTTTTACTGAATCCGTTGAAAGAGAGTGAGCGTTACGGCTGTGCTTGCCCGCTGGCGGGAGCTGGCGGAATGATCGCTGCATCCTGCGGGCCTTTGGAGGCGAACCAGTTGCGGTTCCAAAGGTTCTTGTAGAACTCGCCGGTCAGCTCGGCGGCTCGGGGACCAAATGTGGGCCTTCCGCCTTCGAGAAAGAATACTGTAACCAGACTGCCTTGCGGCGAGTCGGAGTAAGCGGCGAACCAGCCGAAGCGGGTGCCGTTATCCGAACAGGTCCCAGTCTTGCCGAAGACTGGCAGTTCGTGGAAATTGGCGCGGAGGCGGCGGGCAGTGCCGTACTCGACCGCGCCGGCCATGCCGCCTTCCATGTCAGGCACGTACTTGGCGATATCGAGAGTCCGCTTGATCTTGGGCTGGAGGGCAGCAGCCTCTTCCGGCGTGGTGGGATGCTGGAGATAGTAAAGCGTTCCGCCGTTGGCAATGGCGGCTACAAAGGCGCCCAGTTGCAACGGTGTGAGAGAAACACCCTGGCCAAAGCTGCACATACGGCCCACGCCACCCTGAGAAGCGGGTAGCTCCTGGTCGGGATAGACGCCCAACTGCTCGCCTGCGATGTTGTATCCGGCCAGTTCGCCGAGGCCAAACTGCCTGGCGTAGTGACGCACACGCTCAAAGCCCAGCTCGCGGCCCATTTCCTCGAAATAAAGATTGTTGCTCTTGGCCAGCGCTTGGGTCATGTTCATGCGGAAACCGGCCAGTTTGACGGGCGTGTCGCTGGTGACGAGACCCTCAGAGAGAGCGGCCATGGCCACGGTTAGCTTGATGGTGGAGCAGGGTTCAGCACCCGGCGAAAGAGCCAGCTTCTGGTTGACCATGGCCAGGATGCGCCCGTTGGAAGGGTCAATGACTACCGCGGTGCCATTCATGTCGCCCATGGCGTCGATCGCGGCCTGGCGGACGACAGGGTCTTCGCCAGCCGTAACGTCGCCGGCAAATATATCTCCCTTGGCAAAGGAACTGGCGGTGAACCGCTCATAGAAATGATGGCGACTGCTGCGGGTGTAAGAGACGCGGCGCACACCACCTCTTGCTGCGGAATAAGCCCGTCGTCCTGCGTGCGCGGCTCCAGCCGTTGCACGGCGAGAAGATCCGGCGCGAGCCGTCGTGGATCTCCGAGTCGCCGCCCCAGCGGTATGATGCGCGGTGCGATGCGGCTCAGTCAGATGGGGTTCTGTTGTCCTGGAATGGCGCAGCGGATGTTGCGCGTCCAGCGCGGATACTCTCCCCGCGCCAACGCTTAAACCAACGAGAACCAATGCACTTGCCCAAACACGGAAGAAATTCATTCAGCCCTTTTCCTCTCTCCAGTCGGAGTATCGTGCACTGCGTCCCCCCGGGGAGCTCGTATCTACTTACAACGTCCTTCTTTAAACGGCTCTCCTCTTACGGACAGCCTAACCAACTCCGTGCAAGATGGCAATTCTCAAAAGAAAAACGCCACTCACTTGCACTGCGTACCGGCAGTTGAAATCGGCACATCGCTTTCATCGGCATTTCCGCGAACAAATTACAGTCCTTTTTGCGGATCAAGCCAATTTTATCCGGGCACTCATCCGGGCACCGCTTCCGGCCCGGGTGCTCCCTTTTCGCCGTCGAATCCCGCAGCCGGTTCCTTCAACAACCTTAGAATCGGAGAGCGGGCCTGAGGCTTCGCAAAAAACCCTCATGTCTATATGAGCTATATTGAACTATACTCTCTCCTCAGCTCATCTTGACATGAATCCCCGTTGGTAGTGGGCCGATTTGCATGAACTTTACCCCGGGGGCTAAAGCCCGCCATTGTTTGGCTGCATTTCGGCACGACTGAAGTCGTGCCCTTTCAAAACGATGGGGTTTCCGAGTCTGTGAAGTCAATACCCTTCAATTGGCCCATTACCTTCGTACTAGAACTTCAGCCGGCGCAGGAAGGTCGGCTTGTCCAGGTCCGGTTGATCTTCTTCGTTGGTTTCGGTGAGGAGCGTCGCTGCTGGTTGCGCGCGATACTCGTCCATCATCTCAGGGCTGCGCACGCCTCCCGCAAAGCCCGATGCGTAATCCCTTGGCGGCAGAGCGTATGCCGGCTCCTCGCACAACTCGGCAAACCTGGGCCGCGTCGGCGCAACTGCCGGTTCCATCTCCTCCTGCTCATCAACCGCTGGCGCTTCCACGATCGAAACCGCAGCATCAAGTGAGCGCGCAGAGTTTTCCGCGGCGGAGAAGTAGCATGGCTCAGCCAGTTCCTCCACCTTGTCCATTTTGCATAGTCTGTCCGACTCGACAACGTCTTCCTGCTCTTCCTCATCCTGCGAGAGGAAGCGCGGCGGCGCGGGCGCTGGTTCGCGATGCCCGCCGTCGGACGCAATCAGGGCTACCCTGGCTACCGGCGCTTCATCCATCGGAATCGAAACCACGGGCGCCTCTTCCACAGCCAACATGCGTGCGCGCCGCTCCGGCATCTGATCGCGGAAGCCGGTGGCGATGACGGTAATCTTGACTTCCTCGCCCATCCGTTCGTCCAGCACCGCGCCGAAGATGATGTTGGCGTCAGCATGGGCGGCGGATTGAATGAGCGACGAGGCCTCGTTGACTTCGGAGAGCTTGAGCGAGCTGGAGCCGGTGATGTTGATGAGGATGCCACGAGCGCCGTCGATGGCCCCGGCTTCAAGCAAGGGAGAAGCCATGGCTGCCTGCGCCGCCTCCAGGGCGCGATTTGCGCCCGAACGCACTGAGGTGCCCATGACCGCGTGACCCATGCCGGCCATGGTGGTCTTCACGTCGGCAAAGTCGCGATTGATGATGCCAGGGATGGCGATGATGTCGCTGATGCCCTGCACGCCCTGGCGCAGTACGTCATCCGCAATGCGGAAGCTCTCAAAGAAGCCGGCGTCCTTGGCCACTTCCAGCAACTTTTCATTGGGAATCACAATCATCGTGTCTACGCATTCGATCAGCTCTTTAAGGCCCTGCTCGGCCTGCTGCTGGCGGCGCTTGCCTTCAAAAGCAAAGGGGTGCGTTACGACAGCCACGGTCAGGATTCCCAACTCACTGGCCAGTGAAGCAATGACCGGCGCCGCGCCTGTGCCTGTGCCGCCGCCAAGGCCCGCAGTGACAAAGACCATGTCAGCGCCCTCGAGAGCCTCAATGATCTTTTCCGAATCTTCAAGCGCGGCTCTCCGGCCCACATCGGGATTGGCCCCTGCACCGAGCCCAGAGGTAAGCCGGACGCCGAGTTGGAGCTTGACGGGAGCATGAGAGGCCTTGAGCGCCTGCACGTCAGTATTGGCGGTGATGAACTCGACGCCGGCCATGCGGGCCTGAATCATGCGATTGACGGCATTTCCGCCGCCGCCGCCCACGCCGATAACTTTGATGCGAGCTCCACGCACACCTTCTTCGTGGTACTGAATGCGCATCTCTGCGGCTTCATTTCTCAATTCTTCCATTTGGGCTTCTGCCTCCTGATTGCCAATCTCGAACAAGAACGTTAAAAGCTCGCTGCAAAGATAGAGCGCAATTTTGTGCGCATTGAGGTGCTCTCGGTCGCGCGGCTCATCCTGGTGCGGTGGGCGTAGAGAATCATGCCGATGGCGGCGGAAAAGCCGGGATGAACCAGTTCGCCGGGCATCTGCGAGAGACGAACAGGAAGTCCGGTGCGCGCCGGAACGCGCAGTTGGCTTTCGGTGACGTCCAACATACCCGGCAGCATCGCACCGCCGCCGGTGAGCACGCAACCCGCGCCCAGGGCTTCGAATACGCCGCCCTGGCGCAGACTCTCTTTTACGAATTGCATCAATTCGCAGGCGCGCGGCTCGAGGATTTCGGCAATCCTGCGCAGGCGCAGCATCTGCGGCTGGGGGTTGGCAATCTCGATCTCGGCGTCCTGCGGAACGTCCGTCACCACGGCGTTTCCGTACATGCGTTTCAGTTGTTCGGCCTGGGCTATGGGCATTTCCAAGCCTATCGCGAGGTCGTTGGTAAAGTGCTGGCCGCCAATCCGAACCGAGGCAGTATGCACCACAGCGCCTTCAAAAAACACCACCAGATCGCTGGAGTGGCAGCCGATGTCAAGCAGGCAAACGCCCAGTTCCCGCTCGTCGGCGGAGAGCGTGGCTTCAGCGCCGGCAACCGATTCGAGCACCGCCTCGGTCACTTCAAGCCCGGCCCGATTGGCGCAGGTGACCGTACTTTGCAGCGCGCTGGCGGAGCATGTGGCGATATGCAGATCCACTTCAAGTTTTTTGCCGATCATGCCGACCGGGTCAAAGATGCCCGGCTGGTCGTCGAGGATAAACTGGCGGCGCAGCAGGTGAAGAATCTCGCGGTCAGGAGGCCTTTCCACGGCTCGCGCACGGGCGACGACGCTGAGCACATCCTCGTTGTCAATCTCCCGCGGTCGGCCGCCCATCTCAATTCCGCCATTCGTATTGAGTCCGCGAATGTGCGGCCCTCCGACGCCTACTACGCACTCGCTGATGTTGGTGCGAGCAGTAAACTCGGCTTGCTTATTCGCCGCCTCGACCGCTTTGGCAGCGGGCGCCAGCTCGGCGATGAGCCCTTTTCTCATGCCCGCCGACTCCACCATGCCGTGCCCGCAATAACGCAGGGCGCCGTCATTCACCTCAGCAGCGAGCACGCGGGTCCATGCGCTGCCGATGTCCAGCGCCACCATCAAATTGTCTTGATTCCGGCTCATCGTGTTCACTGCCCCATCTCGGCGGACGCTGCCGTGTGGCTGGTTGTGGCTGTCTTTCGCCTGTTCAAATTCAGTACGGCGCGTTTGACCTGCGCGCGCTTCTTATCGTTCGCCTTAGCCTTGACGGCTTTGGCTTTTGCAGCCTTGTTTTTGGCGGCCGCTGTCTTCGCCTTGGCAGAAGCATTGCCTACCGGCTTTGCGGCCGCCTTGCCTGTCTTCACTTTAGAGCCAGGCGCTGACTGGCGGACCGGAGGCTTGTGGGTCGCAGCTCTTGCCAACGATGGATTTTTTGCGGCAGGCTTGCCTGCAGCATGATCGCTTTCAGCAGCCTGTAGACCTGCTTGCTTATCATGCGCCGCATTCGCCGCCGTCTGCTCGTCCGCAGCAGCTTGCGCCACGTCAGTGCCGGCGGCCATCTCCAGCACGACCTGTTGGTCGTAGCGCAGATCGACGGCTGCTAATCTGGGGTACTGCTTACGCCACTCGGCAATGTGCCCCTTGTAGCGCAGGTAACGCTCCAGAAACCGGTCCTGACCAAAGTGCAAGAGGGTGGTATCGTCCTGCATGATTACATGGGCATCTTCGGGATCAGTCAGATCGACTTCTGATATTTGCGTGGAGAGCTTCTGACCGCTGGCGTCCAGTTCTGAAAGAAGGCGCTGATAGACTCCCATGCGCGCCTTGCGAGCGGACAATGGATCGCGGGCGTTGATCCCCGTGACCACCGGGAACGAGTAGTGATGCTGGGCCATCATGGCCGCAGGCATGGTGAGAAGAATCCCGTTGGCGTCAACCAGGCCGATCTGCTGCGCCTGGCGCGTGAAGGCTATCGGCTGACGCTCCACCACAGAGACCTGAATCTGGTCCGGAAGCAGGCGCATCACCTTGGCGCTCTGGACCCAGGGAATCTCTTCCAATTGCCGGCGTCGCTCGCTCAAGGGGACAAAAAAGATGTTGCGCCCGATGTCTTCGCCAAAGACAGGCAGCATCTCAGCGCGGCTGACCTCGGTAAGCCCGGTGGCTTTGATGTTGCTTGCACCCTCGATGCGGAAGCGCCCGTCGCGGCCCAGCCAGGTTTTGAGAAGGTAAGCTGACGTACCGAGCGTGCCCAGCACAGCCAGAACGGCCAGCAGCAAAAGCACACGGCCCGCCGTGCTAGCAGGACGCCACCAGCGACTGCGTGGCGAATTCCTCTTCGACGAGCCGCGCGACTGCCAATCGTCACGCGGGGCTGGGCGCGACGAATCATCGTCGTCAGAGTCTGCCATCTCCGGCGCTGCGTCAGCGGTAGAGCGCCCCGAAGGGGGCACAACCGGCTGCACGCGCCGAAAGCGAGGCTCTCGAGACTCTCGAAGCTCTGAGGGCGTTTCGTCTTCCCACGCGAGGGAACGGGTTCTGTTACTGCTTAGTGTCGTCACGCCTGAGCAAGGTCGTGAGAGTCGCCAGATTTCACTATAACCCTGCGTGCACCGGTTTTTCCATGAGGACGCCAAAGGGAACCCGTATTGTTACGGGTAAAGCGGAGAAAGGAGATGCCGCAATCCAGTTTAAACACCATTTGGAATTCTGCGGCGATAGGCGTCAGGCGTTTCGATCAGAAAGGTCGCTTGTCCGGCCAGTGACAATAAATCCCGGTCGCCCGTCACCAGCAGGTCGGCCTTGCCACTTTGCGCCAGATCGAGAAACGGCTGATCGTTTGCATCCCTGCACAGAAACGGGCATCGCTCTTCCGGCTCGATTGTCTTGCAATAAGGAAGATAGTCGGCCAACAACTCCAGCCGGTCATTTGTCGAAAGTCGAAACTTGGCGTAGCCCAGAACCCGCGTTAACTCCGCGGCGGTTGCCCGAGAGATGAGAGGGACGCAATCACCTTCTCTCCAATGAGAACGCAGCCACGCAAGCCGTCCGCTTGAAAACAGGAGAGCCGACAAAACCGTGTTTGTGTCGAATACGACGCGCGGGGTCACGCGATCTAACGCGCCCCGGATTTACGCGCTGCCGTTTTACGCGCCCAGGAAACGGCGGAGGCAACGTCCTGTTCCTTGATGCCCAACTGGGCGAGTTGCTGCCGCACATCTTCGGCCCGGCTCCGCTGCAGCGGACGCAGAACGATGCACGCACCATCCGTGCTGACGTCGAAGTATTCCACTCCAGAGAAACGGGTAACCACGGTCTTGGGAAGGGTTAGCTGGTTCTTTACAGTCATTTTGGCCAGCACGATCTCCTCCTTTTAAGGAAACAAGGAAATCTTACCACAATTTGATGTCGAAAGTTCTGCTATTTCTTTTCCAGCGCCGTGAGGATTTGCGGCCCCAGTTGGCTGACATTGCCTGCGCCAAGGGTGAGGATCAGGTCGCCTTCCTGGGCCTGCGCTGCGACTGCGGCAGTCGCGGAGGGAAAATCCGGGGCGTACTGGACTTGCGGGCCTTCAATTTTTGCGGCCAATCGCTCGGCTGTCACGCCGGGGATGGGCTGCTCGCTGGCAGCGTAGATGGGCAGCACGATGACGGTATCGGCGTCTTTGAACGCCCCAACGAACTGGTCCATGAGATCAAGGGTTCGGGTGAACCTGTGGGGCTGGAAGACGATGTGGATTTTTTTGTAGCCGCATTCGCGGGCGGCGGCCAGGGTAGCGCGAATTTCGGTGGGATGATGGCCGTAGTCGTCCACCACGGTGACGCCGCGTGCCGTGCCGCGCAACTGGAAGCGCCGATCCACGCCGCGAAAGTGGCTCAGCCCCTCGGCGATCTTCTCCGAACTAATCCCGAGTTGGTGAGCGATAGCCACGGCGGCCGTGGCGTTGAGTATGTTGTGGTGGCCGGGCACATGCAACTCAAAAGGCCCGAGCTGTTCGTGCGCAGTCACGACCTGGAAACGCGCGAAACTTCCCTGCCCTGCCGGAATGCTGTCTTTCTTTGCATCGAGAAATTCGAGACGGTAATCGGCATCGGCGGCGACACCGTAGGTTAAAACGCGGCGTTGCGCGCGAGGCAAAATGGCCGCCAGCAGCGCATTGTCCACGCAGGCGGTTACCGCGCCGTAGAACGGTAGCTTGTCAATGAATGTGAGGAAAGCCTGCTCGACGTCTGCCATGTCGTGGTAGCAGTCCATGTGCTCTCGGTCGAGATTGGTGACCACGGCCAGGATGGGCGAGAGCTTGAGAAAGGAGCGGTCGCTCTCATCGGCTTCTGCGACAAGGTATTGCGAACTGCCCAGTTTGGCGTTGGAGCCGAGCGCGTCCACGCGCCCGCCGACCACGACCGTCGGGTCCAGTCCGCCGGCGGCAAGCACCGAGGCCACCATGGAAGTGGTTGTCGTTTTGCCGTGCATTCCGGCGATGGCGATGCCGTACTTGAGGCGCATCAACTCAGCGAGCATTTCGGCGCGCTGAATGACGGGAATCTTGTGAGCGCGCGCCTCCAGCACTTCGGGGTTGCTCGGGGAGACGGCGGAGCTGGTGACTACGACTGTGGCACCGGCAATGTTAGCGGCGTTGTGGCCCTCGTAGATGGTGGCGCCCAATTGAGCGAGACGATCGGTCACAGGGCCACGGCGCAGGTCCGAGCCGGAAACTTTCATATCGAGGTTGAGCAGGATCTCCGCGATGCCGCTCATGCCGATGCCGCCGATGCCGATGAAGTGCGCGTGCTGAGAAGTAGCAAACATAGGGGTGTGAAACTCCACTTTAACACTTGAGCGTTTGGCGGGCCTTTAGTTGGCAACCAGAGTCGGATGTTGGCGGCGAGTGAGCAGCGGCAACACTTGCGCCTGAGCCTCTTCAACCGTGAGACCGTACTTCGTGCGCAGATCGTCCACCTTGCCGTGCTCGATGAAACTGTCAGGCCAGCCGATGCGGACGACTGGGACCGAGCTGCCCAGTTCCGCAAGCGCCTCAATGACCGCCGACCCGAAGCCGCCCATCTTCACGTGGTCCTCGAAGGTGACAAAAGCGGCCACGCGACTGGCATACTCGGCAAGCATTTCGCGGTCCAGCGGCTTGATGAAGCGCGGATTGATGACCGCGACAGAGTAGCCATCGCGCTCCAGACGAGCGGCCAGATCCGCAGCCAGAGGCATCATGTTCCCGAGACCGAGAATCGCCACGTCAGAGCCGTCTTTGAGTACTTCGGCCTTGCCGACGGGAATCGCATCGGGTTCGGGCTTGCGCGCCGTTCCAGGGCCAACACCACGCGGATAGCGGATGGCGCTCGGCCCCGGAAGCTGGAGTGCGGTCTTCATCATGTCAGCCAGCTCGTCCTCATCCTTGGGCGACATCAGGACCAAACCCGGAACACTGCGCAGGTAGGCGATGTCGAAGAGGCCGTGATGCGTGGGACCGTCGTCGCCGGAGAGGCCCGCGCGGTCCATGCAGAAGAGCACGGGCAGCTTTTGTAGAGCTACGTCGTGAATGATGGGATCGACAGAGCGCTGCAGGAAGGTCGAGTAGATGGCGCAGACGGGCCGGAAGCCGCGCGTGGCCATTCCGGCGGCGAAGAGCACCGCGTGGCCTTCTGCGATGCCCACGTCGAAATAGCGCTTGGGGTGATGCGGACGGAAGAGATCGAGTCCGGTGCCGCTGGGCATGGCTGCTGTAATGGCCACGATCCGCTCGTCCTTGTCGGCCAATTGCGTCAGTGTGGTCGCGAATGTCTCGGCGTAAGTGAGCTGGCCGACGGGCTTGGTCTCGCCCGTCTCCGGGTCATAAGGGCCGAGGCCGTGAAATTTCTTTTGCTTGTCGAGCGCCGGCTGAAAGCCGCGTCCCTTTTGCGTCAGGACGTGCAGCAGAACGGGGTGATTCTCTGCCTTGAGAAACTTGAAAGTCTCCACAAGCAGGGGGATGTTATGCCCGTCGATGGGGCCGTAGTAATGCAGACCAAACTCCTCGAAGAGGATGGAAGGCCACAACATGCTTTTGGCGGCCTCTTCGGCGCGGCGCGCCATTTCGATAGCCGTCTTGCCGCCGATCTTCTCGATGAGGCGGTGGGCCTGGTCGTGGAGATTCTTGTAGTGCTCGTTGGTGACGATTCTGTGAAAGTAGCGGGCAATGGCACCCACGTTGCGGTCGATGGACCACTCATTGTCGTTGAGAACCACGATCAAGCGCTTGGTCTGCTCAGCGATATTGTTGAGAGCCTCGAAGGTAATCCCGTTGGTAAAAGCTCCATCGCCGGCCACAGCGATTACGTGTTCCGTGCCGCCAGCCAGATCGCGCGCCACAGCCATGCCCAGCGCGGCGGATAGAGCCGTGCCCGCATGCCCCGCGCCGTAGCAGTCGTGCTCGCTCTCGGTGCGCAGCATGAAGCCGTTGAGACCGCCCGGCTGGCGAATCGTATCCATGCGATCCAGGCGTCCGGTGAGCATTTTGTGGATGTAGGCCTGGTGACTGACGTCGAAGAGCAGCTTGTCCTCGGGAGTATTGAATACGGCGTGCAGGGCCAGGGTCAGCTCGACCACTCCAAGGTTCGGTCCGAGGTGGCCGCCGGTCTTGGAGAGCGTCTGAATCAGGAACTCGCGAATCTCCTCGGCCAGCACCGCCATCTGCGCGAAGTTCAGGCGCTTCAAATCGGCGGGCGAGTGAATCGACTCCAGCAGTGTTCCCATGTTTTCCTTCTCCCGTTAAAGGCCGGGCAGACAAGCAAAAAAGCCCCAACACGCCGGGGCTGTCGAAAGCAGCTTTGCTTAGAGACAGTATACCAACGAAGCGGATACGGGCGCTGGAGGGTTAGACGCGGCTTTGGCCGGTTCCGAAAGGGGGTCGGGTGTTCCACGTCTGGCGCAGCTTCCTCGCGTTAAATGTGAGAGATAGTAAATCTCAGCGGATCAGTCGTCGCTCTCACAACCGCAACTCCTCGTTGTAGGATGGGCTGATAGACAATTGTGTGTCGCGGGAGGGCCGGAAGATGGCTGGAAGCTGGAGAGTTTTTCTTTGTGCGGCGGGGCTGGCGGCGGGGTTGGGTTTGGCTCCGCGGTTGGCTCAGGGGCAGTTAGCGTTCCCGGATTCCACGGCGCAGGCTGCGCCCAATCCGCTGACCGATACCACGATGAACCCCGGCAAGATACTGCTCTTCGACCTGGAGGCGCGGTTTGCCAAAGACGTGCTGGCGCGCGGCGGGGCGGCCTTTGCCGAGTGGTTTGCCGAGGACGGCGTGGCGCTGGGCAATGGAGCCGCGCCGCTGGTGGGCCGCGTGGCGATTCAAAAATCAGCCAACTGGGATCCCAAGGTCTATCAACTGACGTGGACGCCGACGGACGCGCAGATGGGGCCATCGGGCGACATGGGCTATACATGGGGCCACTTCGAAGGTCACAGCAAGGATGTGAACGGGAATCCCGTGACCGTCACCGGGCGGTATATCACTATCTGGCGCAAGCAGGCGGACGGGAATTGGAAAGTGGCGCTGGATGCGGGCGCGAATGAGCCGGTCGCGGCTGGAGATTGCTGCAAGTTGCCGCCGGGGGAAAGATAGGGAATAGGGACTAGGGACTAGGGACTAGGGACTAGGGACTAGGGACTAGGGACTAGGGACTAGGGACTAGGGACTAGGGACTAGGGACTAGGGACTAGGGACTTGAGCGGTTGAGGTTCGTGGTTTCCCACCCATTCACAAAGAGCGTGAATGGATGGGGCACCCGGCAACGATGAGATGGTGTGATGAAGAAGAAGCTAGGAGCGGCGGTTGCGGTGCTGATGGCGCGGTGCCCGCGAGGGGCATGGGAGCTTCTGAGAGCTCTGGCCAGCGGGTTCTTCATAGTGCTGCTGATGTCGGGGGTGTACGGACTGTTTGTGCTGTTCTGGCGTTGGGGGCTTACGGTCCCAGCGTTGGGATGGATTTTGAAGGCGCTGATAATAGCTTTTGGGCTGGGAGTATGTGTGTACGCCGTAGTGCTGTGCGCGTACATAGTGGTTTTCGTGTTCGAGTGGCTGTGTGAACGGCTCTATGAGGATGGTAAATTCAAAATTGAAAACCTCTTCGAGCTTATTCGCGAACATATTTGGTTGCCGGGGCTGGCGGTGGTGCTGCTGCTGATATATGGGCTGGGCAAGCTCTGGCGGTACTTCAACCTGCAGTGAAGGGAGCAAGAGCGGCGTGAACGGCGCGAATCGCTGTTCCCCAAAAGCTGAGTGCTCCGCGGGTGGCCCATGTCTCGAATTTGAGACATGGGATAGCAGGAAGCCAACATTGGATTTCCCAGGTCTGAAAATCCAGACCTGGGCCACCCAGAGATAGTGTGGTACTGAGGTGTTCCGTAAATGCAAAGGCTCCAAGTTATCAATCTGGAGTCTTTGCTTATTGAGTATCAGTGGTGCTGGACGCCGCCCCCAGGGGCTAAAGCCCGGCATGATTTTGCTACTCTTGCGGCACGACTGAAGTCGTGCCCTGACACAATGCTGCCTATTGGAACGCTTCTAAAACGCCTTCAAATCCACGATGGCTTTGAGGATGGTCTCGGGTTGGGGCAGGATGGCGTCTTCCAGAATCGGCTGGTAGGCGACGAAGGTGTCAAGCGCGCCGACGCGGCGGACAGGGGCATCAAGATAGTCGAATAACTCATCGCCGATGCGGGCGGCGATCTCCGCACCGTAACCCCAACTGAGCATATCCTCGTGGGCCACGATTACGCGGCTGGTCTTTTTGACCGACTCGGCGATGGCCTCCCAGTCATAGGGATTCAGTGTCCGCAGGTCGATGATTTCCGTATCGATGTTGTGCTCTCGCTTGGCGCGCTCGGCGGCTTGCAAGGAGCGCGGGACTAGAGCGCCGTAGGTAATAAGCGTGAGGTCAGCGCCGGGACGAACGAGTCTGGCTTTGCCGAAGGGGATGGCGAACTCCGGGCCGGGATAGGGCGCGCGGTCGTGAGTCTCGCGGTAGAGGCGCTTGTGTTCGAGAAACAGCACCGGGTCGTCGCAGCGAATGGCTGTGCGCAGCAGGCCGTTGGCGTCTAGCGCGTTTGACGGAAAGACGACGCGCAGGCCGGGAATGTGCGTGAAGAGGCTCTCGCCGGATTGCGAGTGATAGATGGCACCGCCGGTCAGGTAGCCGCCGATGGGCACGCGAATCACCACCGGGCAGGCCCACTCACCATTGGAGCGCCAGCGCATCAGGGCCAGCTCATTGTGGATTTGGTGATAGGCGGGCCAGATGTAATCGAAGAACTGAATCTCGACCACCGGCTTCATGCCGCGCACTGCGTAGCCGATGGCGCGGCCAACAATGTTTGCCTCAGCCAGCGGCGAGTTGAAGACGCGCTCGGAGCCGAATTCGGATTGCAGGCCGGCGGTGAGCTTGAAGACGCCGCCCTTGCCCTTGACCTCAGCCAAAACCTCTTCGCGGCTGGCATCGGCCACATCCTGGCCGTAGACAACGATGCGGGGATCGCGGCGCATCTCATCGTGGAGACAGCCGTTGATCAGGTCGGCCATGGTGCGCGGCTCGGCGCTTGGGGCGCGGCCCGCCTTGCCTCCGGCCACTGTTCCCGGCGCGGCTGCCTGTTCGGTGGCAAAGGCGGAGCTGGTGGGGTCCAGATCCTCGGAGTAAACGTGCCGGGTAATTTCTTCGACTACGGGCAGGGGCGCTTGAAGGGCGAGTTCGGCGGCCTCGGCGACTTGCTGGTCCAGCGACTGCTCCAATGCTGCGATTTCTTCGGCGGTCAGAATGCCCTCGCGCAACAGGCGCGCCCGCATCAGGACGAGCGGATCGCGCAAGGCGTCGGCCTCGAGTTCGGCCTGAGTGCGATAGAGCTGGTCGTCGTCGGAAAAGGCGTGGGAATAAGGCCGCACGCAGTGGCCATGCACAAACGCAGGCCCCAGTCCGGCGCGGCAGTGTGCCACGGCTGCTTGAAAGGCAAGGAAGCTGGCTTCCGCATCGGTACCATCCACTTCAGCGAAGTAGAAATTGGGGAAGTTGGCCACGAGGCGGGAGATGTTGCCACCGGGCGTATTCACCTCGACCGGCGTGCTGATGGCGTAGCCGTTGTCTTCCACGCAGAAGATCACGGGCAGTTTCCTGTTCGAGGCGGTATTCAATGCCTCCCAGAACTCTCCCTGAGAAGTGGAACCCTCGCCCAACGAGGCGTAGACCACTTCATCGCCGTGAAATTTCACCTCGCGGAAGGCTCGGTAGTCGCCCTCAGCTTTCGCGGCGGCTTCTGGATTTCTGCTGAAGTAGCGGCCGGCCTCGGCACAGCCAACGGCATGAAGCATTTGGGTGCTGGTGGCAGCCGAGAGGCTGACGATATTCAGTTCGCTGCTGCCATAGTGCGTGGGCATCTGGCGTCCGCCGCTGGCCGGATCAGTGGCCGCGCCCACGGCTTGCAGCAGCATCTCGGTCGGCGTAACGCCCAGCGCCAGGCAGAGCGCGCGATCACGATAGTAGGGGAAGAACCAGTCATAACCGGGACGCATGGCCAGGGCCGCGCCCACGCCCAGCGCCTCGTGGCCCGCGCCGGAGATCTGGAAGTAGATTTTCTGCTGGCGCTTGAGCAAGATCTCGCGGTCATCCACGCGGCGGGAAAGGACCATCCACCGGTAGATATCGACCAATTGCCGGGAACTCAGGCTGCCGGAGCCGGCCGACACAGACTCACGGACGCTGGAAGCTAGCAGTTCCATTTCCTTGACTCCTCAAAATAGTCTGTTTTTTCGGTTGCTGGGATTTTCAACGTACTTCCTTGATTGTACCAACCCAAACGCCTCTGGCAATCTAATCTAGAGCGAGGAGTTCTGCGATGCATCCAGTTTTGTTGGCAATGAGGACGGGCATTTTCGCGGAAGAGCGATTTTTGGGCAAAGTGCTGGACGAATGGGCTGTGGACGCTCAGGAATTCATCCGCATCAAGCTGCCGCACCTGCTCGTCATTGCACTAATCGCTTATATTCTCAGCCGTTTGCTTCGTCTGTTGACGGCACGGATGATTCACGTCGCTGAGCAGCACGCGGCTGAGCCGGGCCGTGTCTCGCAGGTGAAGACTCTCTCAGGAGTGATCCACGCCACGGGTCTGGCAATCATCGGACTGATCGCCGGATTACAGATTCTGGACGCCTTTGGGGTCAATCTCGCGCCGCTGCTGGCCTCAGCCGGAGTGGCCGGAGTGGCGATTGGCCTGGCGGCGCAGAACATTGTTCGCGACATGCTCAACGGTATGCTGATCCTCATAGAAGACCAGTTCAGCGTGGGAGACACGGTGCGTCTGGCGGGCCTGGCGGGAACTGTGGAGGCGATGACCCTGCGCAAGACCACGGTCCGCGACAGCGATGGGACGCTGTACATTATTCCCAATTCGCAAATCACCACGGTGGCCAACCTGAGCGTGGGCTACTCGGTGGCCACCGTCAACGTGAGCGTGGATTTTTCTGCCAACCCGGACAAGGTGCTGGAACTGTTGAAGGGCATTGCCATGGAGATCCGCAACAGCGCCGAGTTCCGAGAGGTCTTTGTGGATGACCCGCAGATTCTTGGCGTGGATGCCATCAAAGGCTCGGAGCTGATCTTCCCGGTGGTCTTCAAGACGCTGGCCACGCAGCAGTACGCTCCTGTGCGGGAGTTTCGCCGGCGCGTTCGGCTGGCGCTCGAAGAACAAGGACTGTTGCCCGGCGACCCCAACCGGGTCTTCAACACGTTTCTGGATAAAGCGACGCGTGGCCGCAACCTGCCAGCCGCGGAGGCCGCGCCGGAACACGATCCAACCACGCTCAAACCAAAAGAGGGCAATCCATTCAGCAGTGAGTGAAGGAGCGAGGGGTCGGCAAGTTAACTGACTTTGCGCGAGCTAATCATTCGGCAAATTAGTACTGTTTTCGTGCTATCCCACCCTAGCCACAAAAACAAAGACGTGGCGAGGGTGGGCACCCGGTGTGAGATTGAAATCCATTCCCAGGTGCCCAAATGCGAGGCACCTGGGGCACCCCGTCTTTAGTGGTTGTGCATTGTTGGTATTTAATTGCCGGATCAATAATCATTATCTTGATTGGGGCCGATTCCTGAGGCTTGCTCCTTGACCGTAAACTGGGAGTTCTCGCCGGAGCCTGAGGAGCCGGCAAGGCGCAAGACGACGCGATTGCGTCCCGCGGCTTTGGCGGCATATAAAGCATCGTCGGCGATCGAGAGCAGCGACTCGACGGTCGCGGTTCCATCGGATGGGTCAAATACGGTGGCGCCCATACTGCAGTTGAGTGTGAACTCGGAACCGCGAGCGCAGATTTTCAGGTTGGAGATCGAATTCTGGAGGCTGACCAATCTCTGCTCGACAGCTTCCCGCGGAACCTCTGCCAGGGTGAGCAGGAACTCCTCGCCGCCGTACCGGCCCGCGTTATCATAGGCGCGGATGGCGGCTCCGACCGCCGCGGCGAACCAGCGCAGCGCCTCATCGCCGGCCAAGTGCCCGTAGCGATCGTTGATGCGCTTGAAATGGTCCAGATCAACCAGCGCCACAACGATAGTACGGTTCTCCCGCAGAGCGCGGTCTGTCTCCGCCGTCAGAGCGCGCAAAATGGCCACGCGATTCAACATTCCGGTGAGCCCGTCGTGGGTCGCCTGAATGCGCAACTGCTCACGGCTGGCCTCCAACTCCCTGGTGCGCTCGCTGACCAGCGTCTCCAGACGAAGGCTTCTTGCGCGCAACTGCCGGGAGTAAAGATGAATGGAGGCGGCCAGGAAAAGCAGAAGAGCCAGCGCACATAACCCATAAAACCAGTAGGTTCTCCACCAGGGCGGAAGAACCTCGAAGTCAACCTTCAACGGATCGGAACAGGCATTCAGGCTCGGATTGCAGGCCATCGCCATAAACGTAAACTTCCCTGGTGGAAGGCTGGCGAAAGTTGCGTTGCCGGTCTGGGTTTCCATCCACTCCGGCTGATACCCAACCATGCGTATCTTCAAAACCAGCTCGCTCAGGTTGCGCATCGTGGGCGAAGAGATACGAAAGCGAAGCGGCGAACCACCCCATGGCATAGTAGGCTGCTGAACACCGAGGTAATTCGTTTCGCCGCGATTAAACTCCGTCAGCGAAATGGTCAGTGGGATCGTGTCGAAGACCCGCTCGGGATGCAGCAGGTGACTGACACCACTGCTGGTTCCAATCCACAGCGATCCGTCGGCGACTTCCCGCAGCATCCCTTCATCGACATCGTTCCAGATCAACCCGCTCTCCTGCGTGAGGTGGCGCCAGTTCTGGCCGTTCCATACCACCAGCCCCATATCGGTCCCCAACCAGACCCATCCACGATGGTCCACCAGGATAGATAGTGGAGCAAGGGTGCGCAGTTCCGAAGGGAGTTCCAGTTGCGAGGCTTGCATCCGTACTCCGTCTGCCGCCAGACGCCATGTACCGGTCTGATCGCCGGTAATCCAGATCGCGCCATCCCGCGCGCAGGAAACGGCCAGCAATTCACCCCGCAGCACGGGCAGTCCATCGATCGGCGGCGCGGTCCACGCTCCGTCCTTGAAGCGCACCAGCCGATTATTACCCAGAAACCAGGCAGCGCCGTCGGGTGAAATGCAGGCGCCTAAGACCTTGCTGGAATTGCCCAGCAGCGAATCCACCGCCGTAACCTTGGAGAAGGTGGTCGAAGGAGTCCCTGGGTTGCGGAGATAGACACCCTCAAATGTTTCAAGGAATACGCGACCGGCGAAATCCTCAACCGCACCGACAATACGCGCTGGGACTTTGCCCTTTTGCTCGACGCGGCCCGTCTTGGGATCGATGCGCAGGATGACGCCTGAAGCTGTCCCCGCCAACAAAGAGCCGTCACGCTCGGTAAGCATTCCGTTCGTCTGGCCCAGGGTCCATCGCCGCTGGTTTGACAGCGAACCGGCCAAACCACTGCGCGGGTCGATCCATGCAGGTCCGCGGTCCGTTCCCAGGAAGACCCGGTCAGCGTTTGCCGGGGTGATGGCCCAGATAGATCTGGAAGGCAAGCCCTGCTGGTCTTCCCAACCTTCCCAGTTCCCATAACCAACCCACTCGTAAAGTCCATCTCCCCGGCAGGCAATCCACAGGTCGCCGGCCGAGTCGAAGGCAAGCCTCATAATGTGACTGGCGCGCTCTAACCCATTTGCCCGGCCAATAATCTGCCATTCGTTCCCATTCCAGCGGGCGATTCCCTCTTCTGTGGGAGCCAGTATTCGGCCTTGCCGATCCTGGATCAGGGGTGCGTGGCTGTATGGGTTTTCCAAGGCGGAGCCAGGGATGGAGCGATCGGCAAAGCGCGTAGACCGAGGCAGCAGGACAGCCACGTGAGCCGCGCCCGCAGCCCAGAGTGTACCAGCGCTATCCAGGAGAACCCCGCCCCAATGATCGGCGGCAAGGCCCTTGTCCGTGCCCCATTCGGTCACCGGGCTCTCGCGCAGTTGAACAGGCGCGCCGGTCGCCGACCCTTGCAATATAGACCACTCGCCAGCAGCGCCGGTCTCGTGTTCCAGCCAGGAACAGAGGCCCTTGCCGCAGCCGGCCCAGAGGCGAATGTCACCTCCGGATTCCCGTACTATACTCAGGCTGGTCACATGAGCCAGATCCGGCAGAGAAGCCAGCACACGGCCCGAAAACAGCGGCAGAAAAGAGAGCATCTTCCCTTCGGCATCATGCTCCAACCGGTAGGGCTGCCCATTTTCCACGACCAAGAGGTGACGCGTATCCTCTACAACAATGCGCCGCGCGCCCGCGACCACGATTGGATCTCGTCCGGCGGAAATAAACCGTTGACCGTCCCAGTGGTAAAGATTCCAGTCGGTGGCAACCCAGATGGTGCCGTTCGGATCCGAAACTACGTCCCGGACATCAAGTTCAGCAATCCCCTGTCCCGCGCCGAATCGCTCAAATCCGGTGCCCAGAAAGCGGTAAACACCACTCTCAGTACCCATCCACAGAAAGCCGGAACGGTCGGTCGCCAGCGAGCTGATTGAAAGGTTCTTGAGTCCTTCGGCCTGACGAAAAGCGCGAAAGACATACTGCTGCGCCTGCATGGTTGCTGAAAAAGCCAACAAACATGCCAGAACCCGGACTAAACTAACCCGCCTCATGAGTTCCTTTTACGATACAACCCTCGGAGATGAGTTCGACACAGGTATTATCGGCCCTTTGGAATGAAAGGGCTAGTTGGAGCGCGAAGGCTCTATCCGCTCCCTTGCCGGCCACGGAAGGCTTGTCCGGGCATCAGCGCGCCGGATTCCATTCACTAAACAGGGCTATTCAGCGCCTCTTCGAGCGCCTCGGCATCGGAAACCGGCGGCAAGCACGTGCGTCCGCGGCAAACGATTGCCCAGGCTGCTGCTCCGCTCGGCTTTGGAACTTCCAGCAGGACTTCAGCCAGCACTTCGGGAATGCCTCCGGGAACCAGCCGTTCCGGATCGACGCGCATCACGGCCTTGCTGACGGCAAAGCGGGCGAGTCCTCGCGCTTCGAGGCGTTCGGCGTGAGGGCCTGAACCGATTACCACAACCTGCACAGGATCGAGCAATAACCGCTCCAGAGCCAGCCCATAAGAGCCTGCATAGAGGCCGAAATGCTCCACAATCCCGGCAAAAGAGGCGAGCGTCTCCTCGGCGATTTCGCGATACTCCCTGCGTCCGCTCAACGCTTCAAGGCGCAGCAGGGCGGAAGCGGCTGTGGGATTGCCCGCCGGAGTGGGCGTGTCCTGCAACGGCTTGCGTCGCGCGGCCAGTGCGCCCAGCGGCGCAACCCCGTCCGCAGGCGCGGCGGCGTCAAAAAACGCTCCCGCTTGCCGGTCGTTGAAACGGGCGATCATCGCATCGGCCAGCTTGACAGCGGCATGGTAGTAGCTCATCTCGCCAGTCGAAAACCACGCGTCAACGCAGGCATGAACTGTGAAGGCATAGTCGTCGAGCGTGGCAGGCGCCTTATCCGGTGGCTGCGATCCCTTACCTTGATCTCCATAGGCAATGACGTGGCTCAAACTCTGGTCGCCATCCCAGGCTTCGGCGAGCAAGCGGTTCAAAGTGAGCAAGGCCAGCTTGCGTGCCGAAACCCTGCCGAACACCCGCGCCGTCTCCAGACAGGCCGTCACCGCCATCGCGTTCCAGCCCGTGTAGAGCGTGCGATCGATGAACGGCGTGGGCCGTTCTGCGCGTGCCGCAAGCAGTGTACGCCGGGCAGCATCCGCCAGCGGGCGCAAATCGTTCAAGCTACGGCCCGTTTCAGCAGCCATTTCCTCCAGAGTATGGTCAATGTGGAGCACGTTCTTGGCGGGGTTGTGGTGCATATCGCCCACTTCTCTGACGCCCCAGTAGCGCAGGGCAATCTTCGAGTCGTCCGGGGAGAATTCCGCTGCCTGCAACGCGTCGCGTGCCTCGGCCAGCGTCCAGGTGAAGTAGTCGCCGTCGTCGTCCAGGTTGATGTCCGCGTCCTGCGAGGCATAGAAGCCGCCGCGCTCGCGTTCGCTCATCGTTTCTTCCAGCCAACCCACAATCTCTCTGGCGGTGAGAAGAAAATCCTCGCGTCCCAGGCTTTGGTAGCCATGCAGATAGTTGCGCAGCAGTTCGGTGTTATCGTAGAGCATCTTCTCGAAGTGCGGAACGCGCCAGTGTTCATCCACGCTGTAGCGGTGAAAGCCGCCGGCCAGATGATCGTAGACGCCGCCCCGCGCCATCTTTTCCATCGTTGTGGAGAAAGCATCAACGGCTTGCTGGTTGGCGCGATTGATGCCCACTTCCAGCAGCAGGTCGAGGGCTGCCGGGTGAGGAAACTTGGGCTGGGAGCCAAAGCCGCCATTGCGCGAATCGAACTGCGCCAAAATCGAGCCGGCAATCTTGTCCACCAGCGCCAGCGTCAGCTCTCCGCCACGGCCGGAGAAAGACTCGTTGTGCTCGATGGCGGCCATGACGCTGGCGGCTGTTTCCAACGCCTCGTCGCGCCGCTCCCGCCACACCTGGGAAAGAGCTGTGAGCACGCGCCCAAATCCTGGCCGCCCATAGCGATCGTCAGGCGGAATATAGGTACCACCAAAGTAAGGCCGTCCATCGGGAGTGAGAAAGGCCGTCAGCGGCCAACCACCCTGCCCGCTGATGGCCGAAACCGCGGCCTGATAGCGCGCATCGATGTCGGGCCGCTCGTCGCGGTCCACTTTCACAGCCACAAAATGCTCGTTGATCAGCGCTGCGATCTCAGGGTTTTCATACGACTCCCGGTCCATCACGTGGCACCAGTGGCACCAGACGGCGCCAATGTCGAGCAGGATGGGCTTGTCCTCGGCCTGGGCGAGTGCGAAGGCGTCCTCGCCCCATGGATGCCACCGGACCGGCTGATGGCGCGCCGAACGCAGATAAGAACTGGCTGAGTGTTCCAGCAGGTTGACGTGGCTGGCTGCAGATTCAGCAGGAGTGGGGAAAATATCCTCGGGCATGGGGTGAGAATACATCGGTCGCGCCCAGGGCGGCTATATTGGCTATGAAACTTCTATCGGAGCACACCATGAAACGACTCCTTTTCTTGATTTGCTTTTCTCTTACGGCAGTTCCCTGCGTGACAGCCGCACCGCCCGTGGCGCTTTTTTACATGACCAGGTCTCCGGACTCCATCCGTTCGTTCCTGGCGCACTCCTCGCAGATCGATCTGCTGGTGCCTACCTGGTACCAGGTGGACGAGAATGGGCTGGTCACCGGCGCTCCCGACCCGGCCGTCCTCAAGCGCGCGCACGACGAAAAGCTGCCCGTGATGCCCATTGTCTCCCTGATGAACAAGAAGGAGTTTCACTCTCTGCTCATCAGCGCCGTTGCCCAGGCTCACATGAACGAGGCGATGATCCGCGAATCCCGGCTCAACGGCTACACCGGCTTCCAGTTCGATTTTGAGGAGATCGACTGGACGGACCGCGATCTGTTGACGGCGCTGGTGAGGACTTCGGCGGAGGCGATGCACGCGGCAAGCTTGCAATTGACCATCGCCACCGTGCCGAATGCGCCCGGCTACCCAGGCCAGGGTGGTTATTCCAAGTGGATGTTCACGGACTGGCGCGGCGCTTATGACATTGCTGCTCTGGCCAGGTATGTAGACCTGATCTGCCTGATGACCTACGATCAGCACACTAGCGGCACGGCCCCCGGCCCCGTCGCAGGCTGGCAGTGGACCGTGGACAATATCAACTACGCCCTCAAGACCGTCCCCAAAGAGAAGCTCTCGCTGGGCATTCCCCTCTACGGCTATCACTGGTACACCGGTACGCCCATCAAAGATCCCGCCTCCGACAAGATGAGGATGCATCCCACCGCAGACGCCGTCACTGCGCTCAACGCCGTGCAACTCGCCCAAGCCTACAAGAGCAGTATTCAGTGGGACGAGGAAGACAAAAGCGCATGGTTCTTTTTTTACCGCGACCAGTTGCGCGAATGGGTCTTCTTCACCGATCAGCGCACATTCAAGGAGCGCTACGAGCTGGCGCAGCAAAATGGCCTCGAAGGCTTCTGTTCCTGGGTTCTGGGCGACGAAGACCCGGCCATTTGGCAGGTCCTTCCGCAGCGGCAGTGAAGAAACACAACCTTCAAGTGATGCAGCCGTTTGGAGAAAAAGAAGGGGATGAGCCTCAGCCCATCCCCTTCTTTCAACCGCAAAGCCTGCCGGAGTTAGAAGTGGTATGCCACGCCGATCACCGGATTGTAGACGTTGTACCACTTGTTGGTGCCGAATGATGTGTCGCCGAAGGTGGGCACCTTGGTGATCATGCCGCGGAACTCGGCGCGAACGTCGAAGCTGGGGCTGATCTCGCGAGCGATGCCGGCTCCGTAGATGGCGCCGATTTCGGTCTGCTGCTTGACGTCCAGCGAGGTGGTGCCGGAGTTGCGGATGGGCAGGAAGATGAACGCGCCCGGGCCCGCTTCGATGAAGGGATTGTACTTGCGGAAGTTGAAGCTGCGAACGTAAGCAGCCGACATCTCCTGGGTGCGAGTCAACACTACGTAATGATTGGTGTTGCTGATCACATAGTGGATCTTGTTTTGGTAGGTAATGCCGTAGTTGGCCTCGATGGCGCTCGAGGGCGTAAGCATGAAGCGGTAGCTGACCAGCGCGCCAAATGCGCGGTTCGCGCTCACTTGTACGTCGGTGGCCGAGGCGATGAACGGTTCAACCAGAGCCGTGCCGCTGAGGCTGATATCCTGGCGGCTTTCCTGGGCGCGGCCCGCCGCCACGCATACGATCAGCAAAAATGCAATTAAGGCGATCTTCTTCATTCGGTCCTGATCCTCACGACTGCTCAACCGTCCGGCTGGCAACGAGTTTGTCGGTTCCGGTGCTCCGGTTCGAGCCGGGCCCCACTCTCAGCATTGTAACTGGCCGGAGCGGTCCATGGCGGAAGAGGGGTCCGGGATCGATCTGAGGCTTTAGACGCAAAGGGATGAAAACGGGCGCTTTCCACCGGGCAAAACGCCGCAAAGAGCCGCTTTTCCGGGCTAGACGCGCCTTTGAACCCGCCAAAAATAATCTCCCGATTCAGCCTGCCCGCTCGACGTGGCAGTGGAATGGTGGACCTAGCTCCTGAGCCAGTGCCCTGACGGTGCGCAAGAATGCCCTGGCCGCGTAAGAAAGTGTCGCCTGCCGCCGGTAAACCAGCCTGAGGACGCGCTTGACCTCCAATTCGTCTACGGGGACACGCACCAGATCCCCAGCCTCCAGTTCCCTGGCGACGGCCAGGTGCGGCACCAGCGCCACACCGTTGCCCATGGCCACAAAGCGCTTGATGGCCTCAATGGTGGGCAGCTCGATGCCCATATTGAGCGGCGTCCGGTACTTTTGAAAAGCTTCGATCACCCGTCGGCGCATTGGCGAAGCCACGTTGTGCGCGATAAAGACCTCTTCGCCCAGGTCAGTGATAGAGACGCGTTTGGCCCCGGCCAATGCATGACCGGGGCTGACAATGAGAGCCACGCTGTCGGCATACACAGCGATGCTGCGGTATTGCGCCGGGTCGGGACGGTAAGAAGTCATTCCCAGTTCGAAGGTGCGCAGATTCAGCTCGTCGGGGATGCGCGAAGCCAACATACGGTGCACGGCGACATTGACGTGAGGAAACTCCCGCCGGTACCGGTCGATGGCTTGCAGCAAATACAAGCAGGTGTATTCGTTGGCCGCCAGTTGCAGCCGTCCTCGCTCCACGCTCTTCAGCTCATCGAGCGCGCTGGACGCCTCGCGACGCAAGGCCAGCAAACGGAGGGCGTAATCGCGCAACAGCACTCCGGCCGCGGTCAGCGATCCATCCCGCGCCGCCCGGTCAAAGAGCGTCTCGCCCACCGAGGCTTCCAACTTGCGAATGACCTGGCTCACGGCCGGCTGCGTCCTGCGCAGCCGCACGGCAGCCCGCGAGAAGCTGTGCTCCTCGGCTACGGCGAGAAAGGTTTCCAGTTGACTCAGTTCCATAGCAGTGGCCAGTGGTTAGTGGTTAGTGGCTAGTGGCCAGTGGTTAGTGGTTAGTGACTAGTGGTTAGTGAACCTCTCACGAAAACAGCAGACCCCGGGTCCCAAATGCAAAACAGATGCGCTGATCACCGCTCACTGACCACTGGCCACTAACCACTGTTCAGTACAGTATAAGCAATTCTAATCTCTTCTACAACAATTATAACTTTGCCTTATGGGGCGAAATGCTGGACACTATGAGTGCTGGGACAGTTTTCCCCTGGGAGGCAGATTCATGGCGACCGATCGCATCGTCTTCTTCGACACCACGCTGCGCGACGGCGAGCAATCGCCCGGCTGCAGCATGACGACACAGGAAAAGCTGACCATGGCGCATGCTCTGGAAGATCTGGGCGTGGACATTATCGAGGCCGGTTTCGCCATGGCTTCCGAGGGCGACTTCGCCGCCATAGCCACCATTACCCAGGCTATACGGAAGCCGCGCATTGCGTCTTTGGCTCGCGCGAAAAAAGAGGACATCGAGATGGCCTCGCGCGCCCTGCAGTTCGCCGACCGCGCACGTATTCATGTCTTTCTGGCTTCGAGCGATTTGCATCTGGAGTACAAGCTCAAGATGAGCCGCGCCGAGGCGCTGGATCAGACCGCCGAGTGCGTGCGGCTGGCGCGCTCGCTGGTGGACGATGTCGAGTTCTCGCCCGAAGACGCTACCCGCTCGGAGCGCGACTTCCTGGTCGAGATGGTGAAGGTGGCCGTCGAAGCCGGCGCGACAACGATTAATATGCCTGACACCGTGGGCTACAGCACTCCAGAAGAATACGGCCACATGTTCGCCGAAGTGCGTGAGCGCATTCCGGCCATCGACGCGCAAGGCGTCATTCTCTCGGCGCACTGCCATGACGACCTCGGCCTGGCCGCCGCCAATTCGCTGGCCGCGGTCAATAACGGCGCTCGGCAAGTGGAGTGCACCATCAATGGCATCGGCGAGCGGGCCGGCAATGCGGCTTTGGAAGAGATTGCCGCAGCCCTCTATGTGCGCGGCGACCGCTACGGCGTCACCTCCGGCATCAATCTGAATCAGCTCTATCCATGCAGCCAGGTGCTGGGCCAGATCATCACCTTCCGCCCCTCCCCCAACAAAGCAATCGTGGGCGACAACGCTTTTGCGCACGAGTCCGGCATTCATCAGCATGGCATGTTGGCCAACCCGCTCTGCTACGAGATCATGACGCCCGCGCTGGTGGGCGTGGCCAAGACGCATCTGATTCTGGGCAAGCACTCCGGCCGCGCGGCGCTGAGGAATAGACTGGAACAGTTGGGCTATACGCTCACCCGCGACGAGTTGCAGCACGCTTATTACCGCTTTGTCGCGCTGGCCGACCGCAAGAAGAACATCTACGACTTCGATCTAATCGGCTGTTTGCCCGATCAGATTCGTGATCGCCGCCAGGAGCAGGTCTCCGAACTCGCCTAGAAGCTCAACTGACCGCTGGCAACTAACAACTGAAAGTTGAAGAGAGAACGCATGAAGCTGAAGATTCTTGTCACAGCCGGCGACGGCATCGGTCCCGAAGTTACCCGCGAAGCTGTTTCAGTATTGCGCGAAGTTGCGGCAGCCGGCGGCCACACGCTCGAAATCGAAGAGAAGCGCATCGGCGGCGTGGCGATTGTGCAAGACGGCACACCACTTCCTGCTGAAACCCTTGAAGCCGCGCTCGCCTCCGATGCTGTTTTATTGGGCGCGGTAGGCGGCAACGAGTTCAATTCCCTCCCCCCAGACAAACGCCCGGAAGCCGGCCTGCTTGGATTGCGATCCGCTCTGGGCGGCTTTGCCAACCTGCGTCCCGCGTTCGCTTTTAAAGAGTTGGCCGTCAACAGCCCGCTGCGTCCCGAGATTATTGATGGCGCGGATATTCTCTTCGTTCGTGAACTACTCGGCGGCCTCTATTTTGGCCAACCGCGCGAGTGGAATCGCGAAAAGGGTGAAGCCTGGAACACCATGCGCTACACCCGCGATGAAGTGGCGCGCGTAGCCCGCGTGGCATTCCAGTTGGCTCAGAAGAGGCGCAAGAAGCTCACCAGCGTGGACAAGGCCAACGTGCTCGAAGTCTCGCAACTTTGGCGCGCGACTGTGATTGAAGTGGCCTCGGAGTTTCCCGATGTGACGCTGGAGCATCAATACGTGGACGCAATGTCCATGCACTTGATGAATCGCCCGCGCGACTTCGACGTGGTGCTCACTGAGAATTTGTTTGGCGATATTCTGACAGATGAGTCGGCGGTGATCACCGGTTCGCTTGGCATGTTGCCCTCGGCCACCATCGGCGGCAAGGTCAATTTGTATGAGCCGGTACATGGCTCGGCGCCGGACATCGCAGGCAAAGGGCTCGCCAATCCGCTGGGCGCGATCCTGACCGGCGCATTGATTCTGCGCCACTCCGGCGGCCTTGAAGCTGAGGCCGTTGTGATCGAGACGGCGGTACGCAAGGTTCTGGAGCAAGGCTTCCGTACGCCGGATCTTGCGCGCTCCAACCCGCAAGGATTTACTGTGCTCTCGACGACTGAGATGGGCAAGAAGGTCCGCGAGACGGTTAAGGCAGTACTCGTTAGCGCGTAAGTTTTTCCCCGATTCCCTATTTCTTCGCAAGAAACAACGAAATGAAACAAAGGTGATCAATGAGTTCCGAACCAAAGACGCTATTTGAAAAGGTCTGGGAGCAGCATGTGGTGGTCTCGCCCGAGGGCGAACCAACGCTGCTTTACATCGACCTGCAATTGCTGCACGAGGTCACCTCACCGCAGGCATTTGAGGGGCTGCGGCTGGCTGGCCGCAAGGTGCGGCGGCCTGACCGATGTATCGCCACCGTGGACCACAACGTGCCCACGACGCTTACCGAGCGCTTCAACATCGTCGATCAAATTGCGGCCACGCAAATTGCCGCGCTGCGCGCTAACTGCGCGGAGTTCGGCGTCGAACTTTACGACGTGGACTCGCCCAGCCAGGGCATCGTTCACATCATCGGGCCGGAGTTGGGCCTGACCAAGCCGGGGATGACGATTGTCTGCGGCGACTCGCACACCAGCACTCACGGCGCTTTCGGGGCATTGGCTTTCGGCATCGGCACCAGCGAAGTGGAGCATGTGTTGGCTACGCAAACGCTGCCCCAATCCAAGCCGAAGACATTCCGTATTGCGGTCGAGGGCAAACTGCCGCGCGGCGTCACGGCCAAGGACATTATTCTCGCTATCATCGGACAGATTGGAACCGACGGCGCGACTGGCTGCGTTGTGGAGTACGCTGGCTCGGCCATTCGCGCGCTCTCAATGGAAGGCCGCATGACGGTGTGCAACATGAGCATCGAGGCCGGCGCCCGCGCGGGGCTGATCGCTCCCGACGAAAAGACCTTTTCCTATCTGAAAGACCGCCGTTTTTCGCCGCAGGGCGCGGCATGGGATGAAGCCGTTCGTGAGTGGAGCAAACTGCCCAGCGATCCCGGCGCAAAGTTTGACCGCGAACTCGTGATTGACGCAGCCACGCTGGTTCCGTATGTAAGTTGGGGCACCAGTCCCGGCATGGTCGCGCCCATTACGGCCACCGTGCCTGACCCGGCCTCAGCGCCCACCGAACAAGAACGCACGGGGCTGGAACGCGCGCTTGAATATATGGGTCTTAAAGCTGGCACGCCGCTTGAAACAGTCGCAATTGACCGCGTTTTCATTGGCTCGTGCACCAATGGGCGCATCGAAGATTTGCGCGCCGCAGCCCGCATCGCCGACGGTTACAAGGTTTCGACAAAGGTGAGCGCGATGGTGGTTCCGGGCTCGCAGGCCGTGAAGGAACAGGCTGAAACCGAGGGCCTCGATCGCATCTTCCGCGCGGCAGGTTTCGAGTGGCGCGAGCCAGGCTGCTCCATGTGCCTGGGCATGAATCCCGACATTCTTTCGCCGGGTGAGCGTTGCGCTTCGACCAGCAACCGCAACTTTGAAGGCCGCCAGGGCCGAGGCGGACGCACGCATCTTGTAAGCCCGGAGATGGCCGCCGCGGCCGCTATCGCAGGGCACTTCGTTGACATTCGGAATTGGGAGGTAAAAGGCTGATGGAACCCTTTCGCACATTGACCGCATTGGCCGCGCCTCTGGATCGGGCGAATGTTGATACCGACCAGATTATTCCCAAGCAGTTTCTCAAGCGCATCGAGCGCACCGGCTACGGCGAGTTTCTTTTCTTCGATTGGCGGCGCACGGCCACGGGCGAACCGGACTCTGGCTTCGTGCTCAACGACTCCCGATACAAGGGCGCGCAAATACTCATCGCCGGCAAGAATTTCGCCTGCGGATCGAGCCGCGAGCACGCCGCCTGGGCGCTTTCGGACTTTGGTTTTCGCGCGGTCATCGCGCCCACCTTTGCCGACATTTTCTTTTCCAACGCGGGCAAGAACGGTATCGTACTGGCGCGGCTCAGCGAAGAACAAGTGGCCACGCTGCTCGACAACGCAAAGACCATTCCGAATTATCAACTCACCGTCTCGCTCGAAGCGCAGACGGTTACCGACAATCAGGGCTTCTCGGCGAAGTTTGAGATTGACCCATTCCGCAAGTTCTGTCTTCTTAAAGGACTCGACGACATCGGCCTGACTCTGCGCCATGAAGCGGCGCTCGACGCATTTGAAACAAAGCATGACCAGGCTAACTGGTTGAAGGCGAAGTAACAGCGGAGTTAGCGCGGTTAGCGTAGCTAGCGGAGTTAGTTCACTTGCTGGCGGCATTTGCTAACTCCGCGACTCCTTCAACACCGCTATAAGGAAAGACAATGACCATTGAAGGCAAGAGACAAAGCATTCCGTTGACCGAAGGCCCTGACCGGGCGGCCTCCCGTTCGTACCTGCGTGGTTCCGGTTTCAGCAAAGAGGACCTGCACAAGCCCATCATCGGCATCGCCAATACGTGGACCGAGATCGGCACCTGCAACATGCACCTGCGCGAGATTGCCGAGGCTCTCAAGGAGGGCATTCGCGAGGCTGGCGGGACTCCGATGGAATTTAACACCATCACCATCTCCGACGGCATTACCATGGGCACGCAAGGCATGAAAGCCTCGCTGGTTTCGCGTGAAGTGATCGCCGACTCCATTGAGCTGATGGCGCGGGGTAATCTCTTCGACGGCCTGGTGGGTATCGGCGGCTGCGATAAAAATATGCCGGGCATCATCATGGCGCTGTGCCGGCTGGATATTCCGGGCCTCATGCTCTATGGCGGATCGATTGCGCCCGGCAAGCTGAACGGCGTGGACATTACGATTCAGGATGTCTTCGAGGGCATCGGCTCACGCGCCGCTGGCCGCATCGACGACGCGGGGCTCGAAGCTCTGGAAGCCAACGCCTGCCCCGGCGCGGGCGCATGCGGCGGCCAGTTCACGGCCAACACCATGGCCATGTCCGCGGAGATTATGGGCATCGCGCCCATCAAGCTCTCCGGCGTGCCGGCAACAGCGGCAGATAAACTCTCCGCCACGCGCGAGGCCGGTCACATTCTGATGGACGCCGTGCGCGCCAATCGCCGCCCTTCGCAAATCATCACTCGCAAATCCATCGAGAACGCCATCGCCAGCGTCGCAGCCAGCGGCGGCTCGACCAATGCCGTTCTGCATCTGCTCGCCATTGCACGCGAGTTGAACATCCCGCTGACCATTGATGACTTTGACATCATCAGCAAGCGCACGCCGTACATCTGCTCGCTGACGCCCGCGGGCAAGTTTGTCGCTTCGGATTACCAGGCCGCCGGCGGCTCGCGCCTGCTCGCGCAGCGGCTGATCGACGCCGGCCACGCCGACGGAACCACGCTGACTATCAGCGGCAAGACGCTCGCTGAAGAAGCCGCGCTGGCCAAAGAGACTCCCGGTCAGGAAGTCATCGGAAGTTTTGAGAAACCCATCAAGCCCAACGGAGGCCTGGTGATTCTGAAGGGCAATCTTGCGCCCGAGGGCTGCGTGATGAAAATCGCAGCGGCCAACCGCTACGAGCATCGCGGTCCGGCACGCGTCTTTGACACGGAAGACGATTGCTTTGCCGCAGTGCAATCAGGTCAGATCAAGCCGGGCGACGTGTTGGTGATTCGTTATGAGGGTCCCAAAGGCGGACCCGGAATGCGCGAGATGCTGCAAGTGACGGCGGCCATCAGTTCGAATGCCGAACTGAGCGCGACGGTTGCCCTGTTGACCGACGGCCGCTTCAGCGGGGCAACGCGCGGCTTTACCGCTGGCCACGTTGCTCCTGAGGCTTTTGTCGGTGGACCTATCGCCGCGGTTCGCGAGGGCGACATTATCCACTTCGACATTCCCAATCGCAAACTAGAAGTCGAAATCAGCGATGCGGAAATGGCCGCGCGTTTGGAAAGCTTCACCCCGCCCGCATTGCGCTGGCCCAGAGGTGTTTTCCGCAAATATGTGGACCGCGTAAGCTCGGCCTCCGAAGGCGCAACGACGTAAAAACAGCGGTCAGTGAACAGTGGTCTGCTTCCGCTGTGGATGAACAGAACGTGCAAAATGACGGTCTAGTAGCTGAAAAGGAGTTTCACATGGGAAACGACGCCAACACGCACGCATCGAATCACCCACCCACCCGCCTGACCGGCGCGGAGATTGTCTGGGCAACGCTGGTAGGCGAGGGCGTCACCGACGTCTTCGGCTATCCCGGCGGGGCGATTCTCCCGGTTTACGACGCGCTGCGCAAATTTCCCATTCACCACGTACTGGTGCGCCACGAGCAGGGCGCAGCGCACATGGCCGACGGTTACGCGCGGGCTTCGGGCAAGGTGGGAGTTGCCATCGCCACTAGCGGCCCCGGCGCAACCAACCTGGTCACCGGCATCGCCACCGCCATGCTGGACTCAATTCCCATTGTCTGCATCACCGGCAATGTCTCCAGCAAGGTGCTTGGCACGGACGCATTTCAGGAAGTGGACATCACCGGCATTACGCTGCCCGTAACGAAGCACAACTTTCTGATCAACAAGACCGAAGAGATTGCCCCGGCGATCCGCTACGCTTTCCAGATTGCGAAGACAGGGCGTCCTGGACCGGTGCTCGTCGATATTACCAAGGACGCGCAGCAGGGCACGGCGATCTTCGACTTCGACGCGGCGAACCCGCGTGCCCATCGCGCCCATCCGATGTTGAACGTGGAGGAGCACGACCTTGCGCAAGCCGCTGAACTGATCCGCAATGCGAAACGGCCGGTGATCCTGGCCGGCCATGGCGTCATCGAATCCGGCGCAGAGGAGCAAGTGCGCACCCTGGCCGAGCGCGCGCAGATTCCCGTGGCCCTTACGCTGCTGGGCCTGGGCGGTTTCCCTGCCTCGCACTCGCTCAACCTGGGCATGATGGGCATGCACGGCGAGTCGTGGGTCAATCACGCCATCCAAGAGGCCGACCTGCTGATCGCCTGCGGCATGAGGTTTGATGATCGCGTCACCGGAACCATCGCGACGTACGCCACCAAGGCCAAAAAGATTCACATCGAGGTTGACCCCTCTGAGGTGAACAAGAACATCAAGGTGGACGTGGCCCTGATCGGCGACCTGCGTTCAGTGCTCGAAGAACTGCTGCCGCGCATCAGCGGCCGCGATGGTTCGGCATGGATCAAGACAATCGAATCCAGCAAGGGCGCGGTGGCCGTGCGCGACATCAAAAATCTGCCCGATTCCGGCCACCTCTACGCGGCTCACGTTATCCACGACATCTGGCGCATCACGGGTGGTAACGCCATCGTGGTGACCGACGTTGGCCAGCACCAAATGTGGGAGGCGCAGTATTTCCATCACGAGCATTCCCGCTCGCTGATCACCTCAGGCGGCCTCGGGACTATGGGATTCGGTTTGCCTGCGGCTATCGGGGCGAAGTTTGCCTGCCCGGACAAGGAGGTCTGGGTCATCGCCGGCGACGGCGGATTCCAGATGACCGCGTCCGAGTTGTCGACCATCGCCCAGGAACGGATCAAGATCAACATCGCCATCATCAACAACGGATACCTCGGCATGGTGCGCCAGTGGCAGGAGTTTTTCTACGAGCGCAACTACGAAGCCACACCTCTGGTCTCGCCTGACTTCGTCAAACTGGCCGACGCGCACGGCATCGCGGGTCTTGCCGTTCGCACCCGCGCCGATGTGGCCTCCGCAGTTGAGCAGGCACGCTCCACTCCCGGCGCGTTTCTGCTGAACTTCATGGTCGAAAAGGAAGACGCGGTTTATCCAATGATTCCCGCAGGCTCCTCGCTCCACGAGATGATTCGCCGTCCGGAAAAAGATCCGCTGATGGAGACGTAAACCAGGGAACAGGGAACAAGGGTCATAGATCGGGGTCAGGGAAAGCATAGCCGATTCGTGAGCCTGAAGTTCTTCGAAGAAGATTTGTGAGATTTGGGAGGAGATCAGGGCAAGGACATGGTTCGACAGAACTGATCCCTGACCGCTGACCACCGATCTCTGAAAGGCCTTTATGCTCCACACATTCGTCGCTTACGTGGAAGATTTGCCGGGCGTGCTCACGCGCGTGGCCTCGCTCTTCCGGCGCTTGAACATCAATATCAACTCCCTCACTGTGGGCCGCAGCGAGCGCGTGGGCCTGTCGCGGCTGACGCTGGTCTGCGAGGCCTCGGCCGAGGCCGGCCATCGCATCCGGGCCAGCCTGTATAAGCTGGAGAATGTGGTTGATGTGGATGACATTGCCCAGGCGCCGTCGGTCACGCGAGAACTCGCGCTCATCAAGGTGGCCGCAACTCCGCGCAGCCGCTCGGGAATCTTCGAGTTGGTGGAAGTCTTTCGCGCCCGCATCGTGGACCTGGCGCCGGAGTCGCTGACCATCGAAATGACCGGCGTGGAAAGCAAGATCGAAGGGCTGATCCAGGTGCTCCGCGAAAGCGACGATAGCATTTTGGAAATTTGCCGCAGCGGCAAGTTGACCATGCGCCGCGGGCATCACACTTCGAGCGTTCTGAAGGCGATGGGCGCCGACGCGGAGCAGGCGGCGGAAGAGCTTACAGAAGACTGCGTGGCACGCGAACCGGAATAGCCCGGCCGCGAAGGTAGCGCCCAAACCGATTGAAACTAACCATAACCACACAAGCAAAGGAAAATCATGGCGAAGACTTACTACGATCAAGATGCCGACCTCTCCCTCATTCAAGCCAAAAAAGTGGCCATCATCGGCTACGGCTCCCAGGGACATGCACATGCCCTTAACCTCAAGGATTCAGGGGTCCAGGTAAAGGTTGGCCTGGCGCCGAACTCGAAGTCCATCGCCAAGGCGCAGAAGGCCGGCCTGGAGGTCGATACAGTCGCCGCAGTCACAAAGTGGGCGGACGTGGTGATGGTTCTGGTTCCCGATCAGACCGCGGCAAAGTTGTATGCCGAAGAGATCGGGCCGAATCTGGCAGCGGGCAAGCTGCTCCTCTTCGCGCACGGCTTCAATATCCATTACAAGACCATTATTCCGGCAGCGGGCATCGACGTGGGCATGGCCGCGCCCAAGGCGCCCGGTCATCGCGTGCGCGAGGTCTTCACTGAGGGCGGCGGCGTTCCCTGCCTCATTGCCGTTCATCAGGACTCGACCGGCAAGGCTCACGCGCTTACCCTCAGCTACCTCAAGGGCATCGGCGGCACGCGCGCCGGAGTTCTTGAAACCACATTCAAGGAAGAGACCGAGACCGATCTCTTCGGCGAGCAGGCGGTGCTCTGCGGGGGCGTCAGCGCGCTCATCAAGGCAGGGTTCGACACGCTGGTTGAGGCCGGCTATCAGCCTGAAAGCGCTTACTTCGAATGCCTTCACGAGCTCAAGCTGATTGTGGACCTCATCTATCGCGGCGGCCTGGCTTATATGCGCTACTCCATCAGCGACACCGCCGAGTGGGGCGACTACGTTAGCGGCCCGCGCGTCATCAACGCCGAGAGCCGCAAGGCGATGAAGCAGATTCTCACCGAAATCCAGAACGGCGAATTCGCCAAGCGCTTCCTTGCCGACCAGAACTCCGGCCGCAAGGAATTTTTGGCCTTCCGCGAAGCCGAAGCCAAGCACCCGGTGGAGATCGTCGGCAAAAAACTTCGCGCCGCGATGCCGTTTCTCGATCCGGTGACCGTGGAAGAAGTAGCCAAGAACCGGTAAAGATATCGCCAAGGTGATAATAAAAGCCGGACGATCCCAGATTGTCCGGCTTCTCTATTAGTGGGAGGCGGGCTGACCTTCAATCTCGCCTTCGGATTCTTTGCCGGAACCCGTCGAATAATGTTCTACTACCTTCTGCAAAAAGACAGTTGAGTGGAAGGGAATCGAGTTCCCAACTCCTTCGTCAACTGTGGAAGTTCCGTCGAGATACCAGGAGTACTCGCTCCAGTCATCTGGATTGCAAACAGAGCGAAATGAAGCAAAGAGAATCCACGTTCGATCTGCGCCTTCCATCCTTTCGCTCACATCTACTCCTCGATCTTTCATCTTCTGAAGAAGGCTTGCAAAAGTGTCTTTCCCGAGTTCGACTCCGTCCGGTGTCGCAATAACATGACCGGGCTTGACGTCGAGGCCGATTGACCTAGCCTTCTCCTCTTGTCCATCGCCCCACCCATGCAAATCGATAGCTTCCGTCTGCCACTCCCATTCTTTATTCTCCTCCACGTGTTTTGATTCTTTGCCATATGTCTGTCGAAACTCCTCGATAGGGGCGCCTGGGAGGACACGCGGCTCCAGCATTTCTCCGTAAGGCGGCTGAACGTAGCCTGCACAGCCTTCAATGTGAACCCTGGACGCGGGTGCTGCCTTGTCCGATTGCGCAGAACTGGCTGCGGCAACCATTGCGTTCTGAGACGGTAGCGCCGCAGAATGGCGCGGCGACCCCGACCAAATGAACCAGCCGATGGCGGAGCAAGCCATGAGAAGAACAACGGATGTGACGACCCAGGCTTTTGGAGACATAGCCCCTCCAGATTCAGGAATGGATGATGACGAAATCCTACACGACGCTCCGTTCAGCCTTCACGCCAGTCCTAGCCGCGAAGGCAGAGCCCCAGCGACGATAATTCGCCTGAGTCCTATACGGATGGTCGTCCAGAGGGCGAAAAAACACCTCCGAAGGATGACGTCTCTTCGGAGGCGCTTGCATTACACAAGTTAGACGGGGCCAGTAGCCGGCGCTGGAGGTCGGTAGCGCGCGGCTACTGGTGATCCCTATACAAACGAAGCTAGCTGCGGCTTCCCCTTTCCACGGCCACTTCGTGTCGCCCGGCTCAAAGAGGACTTTCGTACGTGCCCTCCGAACCATGTTGACAACTGGAGTGTCTCTTATCGAGAAAACGTGTTCCGTGACGGTCGTCACACGTGTGCATATTTGTACCAAAAATGCGGGGTTAGTCTATCTGAATTTGGTTCCGTACCACTTCGCTGTTCAATTTTGAACACCTCGCGCTCAGGCAATCATTCAAACCGCAGGAATGGGCCGCATTCTTCCGCACGGCCCCGGAAGTGAGATTGACAAACCGCGCTGCGCATTTGAAAATCGGAGCTTCAGTTCGCTCTGGAGCGGATCTGCGCCCGGTCGCTCAGTGAACTCGAATCCGGACGCAACCCCATGCTGACCCCGGACAAAGAACGCGGCCTGCAAGTATTGGACGCATGCAGAGCTTGTTGAGGGCTTTTTGGGTCCTAAGAGAATTTAGAAGGAGCACGAGATGGGGCTGGTGGACTGGGCTATCGTTGTGGTGATGGTGCTGGCGGTGCTGGGAGGGTTCACCCAGGGATTTTTTCGCGCCGTCTGCGGCCTGGGCGGCCTGCTGCTGGGCCTGG
>Ga0302320_10001280_pt1 | contig 60367 bp, 57 predicted proteins | sample Bog_T0_3_FD_202130 | JGI IMG/M metagenome (GOLD analysis project Ga0302320, IMG submission 202130) | Peat permafrost microbial communities from Stordalen Mire near Abisko, Sweden - Bog_T0_3 | ecosystem: Environmental > Terrestrial > Soil > Wetlands > Peat | place: Sweden: Abisko, Stordalen Mire... | reverse complement strand
CAATATATCGAGATGCAGATCTTGTCTAACCGGAACCTCTTCCTTAGTGACTAATACGTGAATAACAAGTTCATTGGTTGCCTTGTCCATGACCGGTCTGCCGTGTTTATCTGGTACACATTCTTTGTCATTGATCGTCTTAGTAACGCTGGAGGTATATATCAGCGTTGAACCGGTGGAAATCAATATCGATTGTGCATGCACTGTCATATCATCGCTTTTTACTGCACATAGACCTTGAAAATCACCATACGGCGGGGCCGAGTACTCGTCTCCGGCGTCGTAGTGAAATTCGCCCATCTTCGTGAAGGCATCGTTGATGAAGGCGAAGGTTTGCTCCATCGTGGGGCCGGCGGCGGACGCGGGAGATGGTGGAACAGATGCAGGCGTTTGCGCGTGCAGATGGAACATGACGGTGAGCGTGGCGACTACGGTCCAGCGAATGAGTTTCATGGGGTCTCCTTGGTGATGGACTAGAAAGGCGAAGGTGCTTCGGACTTGTGGCAGAGAACTAAGGCGTGGATGTAGGCCTTGGCGACGCGTTCGGCCAAGTCTTTACTTAGAAAATCGCCCAGATCCATATGCTTATTTTCCTCACGCAATTCCTCTATATCCCAGTGGAATTGCTTGCCATCAACATATAGGCCTTGATTATCTTCCACCCTTAGCCTGACGCTCCATATCGGAGAAGTGCTGCGGTGATTGGCGAGCTCCACTGAAACTGCTCGCGGGTCTTCCGAATCTAGCAACAGCTTTTGTATAGATATGTGATGTTTATCAGAAGTAAATGTACTCTCATATTCACACTTGCACTTATCCGTACTCTGAAGGCTTTGGGACTCCACAACGCGATCTGAGCCCTGATATGGCGGAGGATAGTCCACCGAGAACCGGCCGTGCTGCCGCATCATGCCGTCGATGAAGGCGATGGTCTGCTCCATGGTGGGGCCGGAGGCGGGCGGGGGTGGTGGCGCAGGCACGGGTGTTTGGGCCTGAAGGTGGAGCGTAAGTGCAAGAGTTCCTAATGCGGTCAAGCGAAGGATGTTCATGGCGTCTCCAGTATTTGTCGCTGTTATCTTTCGAGGGTTCTCCACATCTCACACAGCCTTGATAGGGCACTCGTTGGTCAGAAAGACCTTTTTTCACAGTGGTAGGGCTGGTCACGGCCCGTTACTTCGACCCCGCTAGCTTGTGTGGCGATGGGATGGTCGAGCGGACAGACATAGGTGGACACGCGATTGTCCGCTCCCGGCTGCCGGGTTGTGTCCGTAACGAATGTGGCATAGGATGCTATCGCATGTGCCGCGCCCACCTGCGTGCCCATGTACCACGTCGCACGCAGTCCTTCCGCGCACAGGTTGCTCAGAATCAGGAAGTCGCCGGAATGGTAGCCGGGGAATTGCGGGTTGTCGCCGAACTGGCTGGTGATGCACGACGATTTTCCGATGACCTGGTCTCCGCCTGAACTTGTGCCGGAGCCCGCACCGGAGCTGCCGGGGTTGGAGGAGCCGGAAGCGGAGCCGCTGCCGGACGTTCCGCTCGATGCGGAAAGGCTCGGATCGATAGGCTGACCGGGAGTGCATTGCTGGCCCACGGAAACGTCGCCTGTCTGGTGCATGATCCAGCCGGAGGGCGGGCAGATAGTGCCATTCGTGGCTACCACTGTCCCGCCACTCGATGGCGCCGGTGTATAGGGCACCGGCGGCTTGGCCGTGCCTGTGCCTGTACCGGAGCTAGGAGGTGCAGCAGCTGAGGCAGTGCGCGTGCAGACGGGAGGGAGATTCATAAAGAACTCAGACGAGCTGCTATGGGTGAATGTTTGTGTCTTATATGGCTGCGTCTGGCCCGGAGCAAAGCACTGGATGGTGATTTGCGCGCCCGGTGCGCCGGCGACGATGGTTTGCTTGACCCGGTCACCGTTGTTCTGCGTGGTCGTGTAGGTCTTGGTATAGGTTTGCGGTTGCGCGGCCTGCTGGGCTTTGATTGCAGCGTTCTGCGCAGCAACGGCATTGATATTGGCGAGGCCTTGGTCGCGCGCTTCTGATATCCGGTCCCGCCCTGCATCCTCTTCAATGCTGTTGCGCAGTGGCGGCGGCTGGATCACCTCTTCACCAAGTTCGGTTAGCTGCGCCCGAAGTTGATCGGCCTCGGCCCGCTTTTTCTGCGCATCCTGTTCTGCTTTGAACTGCACGCCACCGCTCAGGGCGATAGCGAGCGTACCGAAGACGCCGCCTCCGCCATTGGCCGCCTGCTCGGCACTGGCTTTGGCCTGCTGCGCCTGATTCTCTGCCTGCTCCGCCTCAGAGTCCGCCTCTTCCACGCGCTGGCGCAGATCGGCAACCTTTTCAGCGTGGTCGCGAAGTTGTTGCTGGTAATCTTCCTGAGTGCTGGAACTCCCTTGGATTTGAGCCTGGGCAGTCTGCTGGTGTTGGCGGTCGGCCCCAGCGCTGTTAGCCTGCATTGCCTGCAATGCCTGGGCCTCGAGGTCGGCACCCGTAGCCGGAGGACCGGAAGGCGCGCCACCGCCGAGATTGGCGAGTGCTTGCGCTTCCAGATCGTTGCCGGTGGCGGAGGATGCGGGAGCATTACCACCGCCGAGGTGTGCCAAAGCCTGCGCTTCCAGGTCGCTCATGGCAGGGGCTGGCGGCGGAGGTGGCGGCGACTGGGGCGGAGGTGGCGACGCGATGACAGCTAGCGTATGTTGCCCTGCAGTAGCGAGCCCCGCTGCATGGAAAGTTGGCTCCGGCAATTTAAACCCCGCGGCCGCGAGACGCTTGCGGGCGTTCGCAACCTGCAGCTTGGAGGTGTACGGTCCCACTTTTACGTGGATCACGCCGTTCCCGGAGTCGTCTGCTTCCGGCAGGGAGTGGAAGCCGGCCTTGGTGAGTGAGGCAACGAGCTTTTCTTCCTCATGCCGGTCGGTCGTGTTCGCGACGGTGATGAAGAAGACGCCGGTGGGCTGCTGGGCGCGCAGCGCGGGGGCGATGCACGCGGCCAACATCAGAGCGAGAACGAGCTTTTGCATGATGCCTCCTGTGTTGCGGGTCTAGAAAAGTGAGGGAGCTTCTGGCTTGTGGCAGAGGACCATGGCGTGGATGTAGGCTTTGGCAACGCGCTCGGCTGTAGTCTTATCTCGGAACACGCCCACATAGGAAAATGCGAGGTTGGGTTCGTCACTGTATGCAGATCTAATTATCTGGATGCCGTAGTAGGTATCAAATTGAATTATCTTGAGGGTAAGCGGATCGTCTTTTTCCAAGTCAATCTTCCACATGTTTAGGGTGACAGTTTCACCGCTACGTATTGTGCGCTGAGTAGTGTGGTAAGCGAGAAGACAGGGACTTTCCAGGTCTGCACTTTGGCTTGTTTCCTGGACAGTACCCATAGAAATAATCCCCTCTTTGATAAAAGCATCGTTGATGAACGCGATGGTCTGCTCCATGGTGGGTCCGGAGGCGGGCGCGGATGACTGAGTAGGTATGGGTGTTGGTGTTTGCGCATGCAGGTGGAGCATTGCGGCGAGTATCGCGACTGTGGCCCAGCGGGTAAAGTTCATGGGATCTCCTTGGTTGTGGTGGGCTAGAAAGGTGAGGGTGCTTCGGACTTGTGGCATAGGACAATGGCGTGAATGAGTGTTTTTTCGAAACGCTCGGCTAGGTCCTTGCGATAGAAGATGCCCATTCCGGGTTTCGCGAAGATATATCTGCTTTCGTCTTCATGAGTGGAGGGCTGGCTTACGAGCACGATGTAGACCGCTGGGGACGAATCCCGGATCGTATAAAGGGTCAGGCTCAACGGGTCGGCGCGATCCAGCAACAGCCGGGAAGGGCGAGAGTCGACCGTTGGAATAACTAAATCATAGGTCCCCAGGAGAGTGCACGGGCCTTCGAGGACGACTCTCTGGTTGGAAACCTTGGCGTCATCGGTGTGAATGGTGAAGGTGAAGTTGCCTTGAGTGGTGAAAGTTTGGTTTAGGGAAGCAACGGTCTGCTCCATGGTTGGGCCGGCGGCGGGAGGGGGCGATTGCGCGGGCGTCGCTGTTTGCGCTATCGAAATAGAAACCGTCACCAAAGCGAGTAGGCCGGCCGCCAATGACACCGAAAGTGCGCACAACTTCTTCATGGTGATCTCCTGGGGAAGTGAGATTCATTGCCGCGAACCGGGGCCCGGGGAAGGTAAGAGAGCATGTTCACTTGTATCGCGAAAAGCGGGGAAGAATATCTCCCAAATGGGAGATATCTGAAAGTTCCTGTACCGGGGGGAAGCCGTTTGCAAGGCCTAGTGAAGAGGATGATAGCATCCTGGCTTCTAATTGCAAGGTTAAATTGTAGTTACACGCCGTTGGGGGCGCTGGAGTTTGCGATGAGCAACGCGCTCATGGGTCAGTTGATTACGGTTTCCGTGGAGACAGTCCGGCTGGTCAGCGAGTTGGCCGCGTTCTCGATCGATAAGGTTTGAGCGCGGCTGGCGCCGGGCTGGTTGGTTTTCTTTCTGCATGAATGGTCGGTTGAGGCCGGGGATGAATCGCTGGACTGCCGGGTATGTTCGCTGCAAAGGCCAGGATTTATGCGCGGCCTACGCCGCGTACACGGTTGTTGAAGAGGGGAAGGCTCCGGTGGCGCGGATTCTGTCAGGGTTGAAACCTTGACCTACCAGCTGCGCTGTTGGAAAGCATAAACGTCGTCCCTACGGGACTCAGGATGTGTTGTTGTTTTCGCCAACCCCACGCTGAAGCGCGGGGCTAACGAACATTGCGCCTCCGGCGCGGACGACGGGCTGCCGACGGCATGGAGTGCTCCGGCACAGGTCCCTTTCACAGGCTCTTTTACTGGCTCCTTTGAGGGACCACCAACCATAAAACCAACCCCATGCTGAAGCGCGGGGCTGAATGCTGCCGCTAACTCCGCGAACAGCGCAAACTCCGCTAACCCCGCTCGTCGTATTCCCTGACCACTGCACTCTGACCTCTGATCCCTAACCCCTGGTTTACGGATGCTGCTCGACGGCGATTTTTACCGTTGCGGAGTTTCCGGAGGCGGCGAGGGCTACGAGATTGGTGGCGACGCCGGGGAGGGCTGCGGGGGTGAAGGCGACCGAGCCGTCGAGGGCGGAGGTGGCGGCGGCGGTCTGCGTGGCCAGCAGGTTGCCCGGGGCGCAGACGGCGTGCGCGGCGCAGGGTGGGGTCCAGGCGTAGAGGGCCTGCGAGAGCGCGACCGTGCCGCCAGCCATGGGGTTGCCGTTCATGTCAAAAACGCGGAGAACGATCTGGGCGGGGGTTGCGGAGAGAGACAGGCTCTGCGCTGCGCCGGAGACGGGTTCGAGCAGGGCGTACTCCGGGCGCGCGCCGATGGCCGTGAAGGCCACGCACTGGCTGGTTCCGTTGAGGCAGGCGTTGATGGTGGCGACCTGGCCCTCGGCGAGGGGACCGACGGTGAGCGACTTGGTGGCGACGCCGGTGGATGTGGTGAGGGCGGCGGTGCTGCCCAAAGCGACGATGCCGGTGCCGGTGGCTTGCCAGGCTACGGACTGGCCGGCGATGGGCGCGCCTTTGGAGAGGACCAGCGCCTGGACCGTCCAGGTAAAGGTGGCGCCGGCGGCCAGAGAAAGCCGGGGAGTGAGCGAGGCGAGGACGGGCGGCGTGCCGCCGGCAAACTGCGCCTGGAGGCCGGCGCCGTTGGTGAGCGAGGCGGTGACGATGGACCAGGTGGCGTCGGTTGCGGTGACGTTCATGGTGGCGCGGCCGTCGCCGGTGGCCACCACGGAGCAGACCGGCAGGCCGCAGGAGAGGGTTGCGGTTCCGCTGGTGACGGTGTAAATGATGGTGACGCCGCCGGCCGGGGTCATGCCGGAGCCGAGAGCGGTGACGGTGAAGGGGATGGGCGTGGCGGTGGGCACGGTGTTCATGGGCGCGGTGACCAGAGTGAGGGAGTCGCCCGTGCCGGAGTCGTAACTGATGCCGCCGGAGACGACGGCGGCCGCGTAAAAGGCGGGCAGGTCGTCCACTTCGACATCGACCGAGCCGGAGATGCCGGCGGCGGCGGCGGGCGCGATGGCGGTGATCTCATTGGGCGAGATGCTGGTGACGAGAGCGGCCTGGCCGCCGACCAGCACCGTGTCAGCAAGGCGAAAACCCATGCCGTGAATGACGATGGGGCCACCGGAGGCGGGCAGGCGCTGGGGCGAGACCGAGTCCGCGTAGAGAACCCAGCCCTGGTAGGCGTAGTCGGGACGGCCGTCGCCGCGCTGGTCGGCAATGCCGATGCGGACGATGTCGTCGCCGCTGGAGGTGACGCGGAGCCAGCTCTCGCCGGTGGCCAGTCCGTTCATGCCGGGGCCCGCGCCGATGGGCGTGGAGCCGACAGGATCGAATGCGCTCCAGACGCCGATGGTGGGCATGGCTTTGGATTCGGTGGGGACGCCGGTTTCGTCGAGGGCCTGGGTGACGATGGTGAAGGTGCGGCTGCCGCGGACCGGGAAGCTGAACCAGTCGCTCTGGCCGACCTGGCCGAGGCGTCCGGACCACATGCCGCTGGCGGGCAGGGTGGCCGGCGAGGCTTGCGTGCCGATGGCGCCCTGGCTGCCGCCCGCGGCCGAGTCGGCGACGGTGACGGTGAGGTTTTGCGCGCTGCCCGGCGCCATGGAGGGAACCGCTATGGATGCGAGCGTGCCGGAGGGAGCGACCTGGCCGTCGAGGTAGGGACCGACCGAATCGGCGAGGATGTAGAGCGGATCGATGGCCTCAAAGGTGACCTGATAGCTGGCCGCGGTTACGCCCGGAGGCAGAGGGATGCCGCTGAGATCGAAGAAGCCCTGCTGGGCGGAATCGTCTGATCCCCACTGCGTGAGGAGATTGCCGTTGGCGTCGTCCCAGCCGGTGATGGGGTTGCCGTGATTGCCGTTGAAGTTGGCGCCGGAGACGGAGGAGACGGTGTACTGATAGAGGGGATTGCCGCTCGAGTCCAGCGGGCGGGCGACGACGTTGACGCCCTGCATGCCGATGCCGGTGCGGAAGGCGACCGTGCCCTGGATGGAGACGGTGTTGGCCGCGGTGAGTTGCTTGCCGGGAAAGTTGGCGAGGTTTTGCGCGGTGATGGGGTAGATGCGGTTGAGGGCGGCGATATCGTCGTAGCGGAGCACGGAGGGGTTGGGAATGCAGAGGCCGCCGCTGGGGCCGCAGAAGCCGCTGAGAGGCTGCATGACCGGCCAGCCGAGGGTTCCGCCGGTTTCGCCGTTCTGCAGGGCGCCGGGATTGACCTGGGCGTAGTCGAGATTGAGGATGCGGCCGAAGGCGCGTTCTAGCTCGTAGCTCATCATCGCCAAAAGACTGGAATTGGTGGCGCAGAGGCCGTTCAGCAGGATGATGGCGTGGGCGATGGTGGCGTCGGGGTTGACGTTGTCGATCCACGCAAAGACGCCGTTGTTCTGGCAACTGGTGGGGTCGCTTGCGCCGGGGCCGAAGAGGGCGTTGATGACCGAGCCGTCCGCGTCAAAGATGACGCCGAGGGGATAGTTGGTGGCCGCGGGCGTGACGTCGGCGGGCTGGGCGATCTGGGCGAGTTGGCTGGTCTGCTCGTTGCTGACCGTGAAGCTGGCGCCGCTGGCGACGAGGCTGCTGCCGCTTACGTCTTCATTGAGCGGGCCTTTGTCGGTGAGGGTGACGGCGGCGGTGGGGATGGCGGACCAGAGAGCCGCAGCCGCGTCCACCATGGCCGTGGCCTGCTCGTTCGAGACGGAGCTGTTCAGCGGGCCCTGATCGACGTAGTAGTTGACCTGTCCGCCGGACCAGTGGAGGGGCTGGCCGAGGACGCCGGGATTGAAGTAGCTGACGCCGGCCACGTATTTGGGCCCACCCGCGAGGGCAATGGCGGGAGCCAGAAGCAGGAGGGCCAGCGCGGAAAGCAAGTGCCGGGAAACGGGAAGCGCGGGAACGCGGAGCTGGTGGCTGACGGAAGCAGAGACTGGCACGGGAGACCCTCCAACGAGGAAGTACCCGGCAAGAGGGGGACCAGTGAGAGGCGTCTCACATTAGAAATTTCTTAGTGCTGCGGTTGCGATTTCTTCGAGACTTGAAAAAGGGCAAGGGAGCGGGAGGGGAGGACCGGCAAATGCGCTCTGTTGCGGGGTAGGGGGAGATTTCTGGTCGTTCGGGCAGGTTCGATTTGCGAAGGGAGACGGATTGAGAGAATTCCCACGATGGCGTGGTTTTGGTTGGAGGGTTTGAATGTGTTGGCACGTTCTAATGAATTCTGATCAGGGTCGAATGGATGCGGCGGCATTTCCTCGGAGGGCTTTGCCTGAAAAGTACGCCTTTCGGCCGACTTTTTGGGCGAGTGCGAGAGGTTTTGGGTTTGCCTAAAATCTAACGTTCTTGACGGGGTGATTGCGTGGTGGCTTTCGAGTGGGGGACAATCAGACAGAACTCCGATTGGAGCAAGATCACGGCTCGTGGTGTCTAAGATTGATAAGGACTGCTCGAATGAAGCGAATCAATTGGTTGGCCATAGCGTTGATTTCCGGTATGCCTCTTTTTCCGACTCAGGCACAGACTGTGCAACCCGTTGGACGCTTGGCAATAAGTGTCACGCATATTGACCGAAATGAAAACGGGTTTCTGATCTCAGTCGACATAATGAACCGCTCAAACCATTCCTTCTATCTGCGTCAGGCAGCTGGTTGGCCTGTGTTTAAATACCGGCCACAGTTCGATTCTCTTGATGTTCAGCAATGGTCCGACGGCAAGACAAACCTGTCACCTATAGGATTGAAACTCAGGTCAATTTCTCCCGGCTACGGCTATTTTTCTATTGGGCCATGCAGGGATGTTGTATCTGATGACAATTGGATTCGGCTTGCTCCAGGTAATCACATTTCAGACCAAATTCAAGCGTTCGAGCCATCCTTACCCGGCGTTGGCAACTCCGTGTGTCCGATGAGATTTGCTCACTTCAGCGATAAGGTAAGGGTTTCCGTGACGGCATTTCCGTCTGCTCACTGGCGAGCTGACAAGGCACTCACTGTCTCAACAGAGTTTCCCCTCCCAAAACATTAATCGAAATCGGAGAGGCGACGTCCACCACTGTCGATTGCCGTTGGATGACAGGCTATCCGGAAGTAATTTTCCAGTTATCATTTCTAACGTCCCTCCGGGGCTAAAGCCCGCATCGATCCTGCGGCATTTTGCGGGGGTTGAAACCCCCGCCTCCCTCCGGATTGATTTTTTTCGTCCCAATTGAGTTTTTCCGCAGCCTGGGAAGGCCATGCCTTCATTAAGGCCTGTACCCTTCACGACATTGGTTTGTTCAGAGTTTATTGATGCATGCATTCGAGCCTGATGCTTCAGCCGCAGGGGTGGTTTAGCGCAAGGGGCACCGGGGCGATACAATTCGAGCGAATCGCAACGAAATTTATCGCTGCAAACGAGAGTGGTGAGTAAAAAATCATTGCATGTTCCCTGCGACCGAACCGCAGTAAGCACGAGGGAAACCAAGAGTAACAGCAGGTCCTTCGACTCCCTTCGCTTCGCTGCGGTCGCTCAGGATGACAGCTCATTTGTAATATGAACTTAAGACTCAGGACACGAGAGAAGAACCAGGGAATGAAACTGACGGCGGCGCGGGCTTGAGTGGGAGAGATGGAAAGAGGAGACGGGATGGCGATGAAAGGGATTGGGCTGCTGGCTGTGCTTACCATCTTCTGCGCGGGGAACGGCGCAGCGCAAGTTACGCATCGCGCGGTCGAGCCGCAACTGGAACAGCAGTTGCAGAGCCCGGGGCTGGTGGCCGACCAGTTGCGGCACTTCATGCTGAAGCTTGTGCCGGAGTTGCCGGCGGCGACGAATGTCGGCGATTGGCAGAAGCGGGCGGACGCACTGCGCGCGCACGAGCTGGGCGTGATCTACCATGGCTGGCCGCGGGAGTGGGTGGACGCGCCGCCGAAGTTTGAAAAGGTGGGCGTGATTGAGCGGACCGGCTACCGGATTGTGAAGCTGCGCTACGAGATCGTTCCCGGGTTTGAGTCGACCGCGCTGCTGTATGAGCCCGCGCATTTGAACGGGAAAGCGCCGGCGATTCTGGATGTGCACGGGCACGGCGCCGGCGGCAAGGCCGTGGAGCACAAGCAGAAGCGGTGCATCAACCAGGCGCGGCGGGGGATTCTGGCGCTGAGCCTGGAGTGGATGAACTTTGGCGAGCTGAGCGGGGAAGAGAATGCGCACAATCACATCGGGCTGCTGGACCTGGCCGGAGAGAACGGCGTGGGCTTGTTTTACCTGGCGATGCGGCGGGGGCTGGACTACCTGTACGAAGACCCGCGCGTGGACCGGACGCGGATTGGGGTGACGGGACTGTCAGGCGGCGGCTGGCAGACGATGCTGCTGAGCGGGCTGGACACGCGGGTGGGCGCGGCGGCGCCGGTGGCGGGCTACAGTTCGCTGACCACGGCGATTGAACACCCGGAGTACGCGGGAGATGCGGAGCAGAACTCGCCCGACATGCGGGCGGTGGCCGATTACGCGCAGTTGACGGCGCTGCGCGCGCCGCGGCCGACGCTGCTGATTTATAACTCGATCGACAGTTGCTGCTATCGCGCCAACGTGGTGAAGCAGGGAGTCTACGACGACATCAAGCCGTACTTTGCTCTGCTGGGCAAGCCGGAGAACTTTCAGTGGTACGAGAATCTGATCCCCGGCAACCACAACTACCAGATCGACAGCCGCGAGCGGGCGTACAAGTTTTTCGACGCGGCGTTCGGGCTGCATGTTTCTGACAAGGAAGACGCCGACACCGACACCGAGGTGCTGAGCGAAGAGGAGCTGGCGGCCGGCCTGCCAAAGGACAATCTGACGATTGTGGCGCTGGCGCGGCAGATGGCGCAGGCGATTCACCACGAGGCTCCGGCCCAGGCTGACGCGGCGTGGGTCACGGGACAGCGGAAGAAATTGCGCGAGGTGGTGCGTTCCAAGGCGGTGACGGTGGCTCATGCGTGGCCGATCAGCGCGGCACTGGAAAACAACCTGCAGAGCCGGGGCTACCGCTTCGAGTTCAGCAACGGGCTGAGCGCAACGGGCGTGCTGTTTGAGTCGGCGGTGCGGCCGGCAAATGGCGGCGTGACGATGATTGTTCCGGATGCGGGCCGCATGACGGCGATCGACGAGATTGGCGACGATGTGGCGCGCGGGCAGCGCGTGCTGGTGTTTGAGCCGCTGTTTTTTGGCGAGAACGTGCCGGGAACGCCGGAGCATCCGGGCGCGTCAGGGTATGCGCAGATGCTGAGCACGGTGGGCGAACGGCCGCTGGGGCTGGAGGCGGCGCAGTTGGCCGCGGTGACGCGGTGGCTCGATGCGGGCCGGATCGACGGCACATCCACGCCGGGAGCGCAGATTGCCGCGCCTGCCGGCGCCGCAATGCCGGTGCGGGTTGTGACCGTTGGGCCGCGCGCGGAGACGGTGGCGGTGGTTGCGGCGGCGCTCACCCCGGAGCTGTTTTCAGGGGTTGAAGCGCGCAAGGCGATGGCGAGCTTGAGCGAGGTGTACACGCACCCGATGAATTATGAAGAAGCGCCGGAGCTGATGTGCCTGGATCTCTACAAGGAGTTCGATTTCAATACGCTGGTTCCGCTGGCCGCGCCGGTCAGGATCGATCTGGCGGCGAAGGAGCCGGAGTCGATTTTCTGGCATTGAGAGATTTTTACCGCGGAGCTCAGAGCTCGGGATAGAAGTCGAAGAAGGCGTCGAGGCTGCGCTTGAGCTGGGCCTCGATCTCCTGGCGCGAGCCCTCGATCATATGCATGGTGACGTGTGCCTGGTGGCCGTTGGCCAGTTTGAGGGTTGCGTCCTGAATTTCCGCGACCTCGCCTTCGGGGAGGAGCCGGAGCCCGTAGATCAGAGTCAGATTCGCCATAAGAGACATGATAGAGAAGAACGCGGTAGGCTTGCTGAAGCGAGTTGCAAGGGAGTGTGCACGATGGATGGGATAAGCCGGCGGGATTGGATGAAAGGGGCGGCTGCCACGGTGGCGGTTGCGCGGAGCGGTTGGGGCGAGGTTGCGGCACGGGCAGGGGTGTTGCCGCAGGCCAGGCCGGCCAAGGCAGACAGACACTTTACCAGCGAAGCGGTGGAGGCGCTGATTCCGCGCGTGCAGCGGGGAATGGGCGATAAGGAGCTGGCGACGATTTTTGCGAACTGCTTTCCGAACACGCTGGATACGACGGTGTGGCCGGGCAGCTTCGAGGGCAAGCCGGATACGTTTGTGGTGACCGGAGACATTGATGCGATGTGGCTGCGCGACTCCTCAGCGCAGGTGTGGCCTTACCTGCACCTGGCGAAAGAGGATGGAAAGCTGCGGGAGTTGCTGGAGGGCGTGATCCGGCGGCAGGCGCGGATGATATTGCTGGATCCCTATGCGAACGGCTTTGTGCGGGATGCGGCCTCTGCGCCGTTGACCTGGGCGGTACACGACAAGACCGAGCGTCACCCCGGGGTGGGCGAACGCAAGTGGGAAGTGGATTCGCTGTGCTATCCGATCCGGCTGGCGCATGGCTACTGGAAGGCGACGGGGGACACGCGGCCGTTTGACGCGCAATGGCACGAAGCGGCGTGGACGATTGTGAAGACGTTTCGCACGCAGCAGCGGAAGCACGGGCCGGGGCCGTACTCGTTTCAGCGGGAGGCGGCGGTGCCGAGCGACACGCTGCCCCTGAGCGGGTTTGGCAATCCGGCGCGGCCGGTGGGGATGATCTTCTCCATGTTCCGGCCGTCGGACGACGCATGCATTTATCCGTTGTTTGTTCCGGCCAACTTGTTTGCGGTTTTGAGCCTGAGGCAGTTGGCGGAGATGGCGACGCATGTGCTGGACGACGCGAAGCTGGCTGCCGAGTCGGAAGCATTGGCCGCGGAAGTGGAGCGGGCGCTGGCGCAGTACGGGAAGACGCAGCACGCCAAGTTCGGCGAGATCTGGGCGTACGAGGTGGACGGCTTCGGGAATGTGCTGATGATGGACGACGCGGGCGCTCCGGGGCTGCTGAACCTGCCGTACCTGGGCTGCAGCCGGATGGAGGATCCGCTGTACCAGCGGACACGGCAGTTTGTGCTGAGCGAGTGGGATCCGTACTTCTGCAAGGGAACAGCGGCGGAGGGCATTGGCGGGCCCCATGCGGGATTGGGCATGGTGTGGCCGATGGCGATCACCTACCAGGCGCTGACCACCGGGGATGAGCGAGAGATCAGGCAGTGCCTGCGCTGGCTGCGCGATACGACGGCGGGGACGGGGTTCATGCACGAGTCGTTCGACAAGGACAATGCGGCGAAGTTTACGCGGTCGTGGTTTGCGTGGGCCAACACGCTGTTTGGCGAACTGGTGGTGAAGCTGGCCACGGAGCGGCCGGCGCTGCTGGCGGGGACGCTGGGTTGAGCCGAAACCTGGCAGGCAAGCATCTAAAATCGAGACGGGAAATCATATGACAGAGATTCGCGACACGGTAATTCTGGGCTCGGGCTGCGCCGGGCTTACGGCGGCCATTTATACGGGCCGGGCTGGCTTGAACCCTTTGGTGCTGGAGGGCCACGAGCCTGGCGGCCAGCTTTCGATCACCACGCTGGTGGAGAATTTTCCCGGCTGGCCGGAGGGCATTCAGGGGCCGGAACTGATCGACAACATGAAGAAGCAGGCGGCGCGGTTCGGGGCGACGTATCAACTGGCGCACCTGAACAAAGTCGACCTGGGCGCGCATCCGATCAAGCTGGAGACTTCGGCCGGGGATATCTGCACGCGCACGCTGATCGTGGCTTCAGGGGCGAGCGCGCGGTGGCTTGGGCTGCCGAGCGAACAGGCGCTGATCGGGCATGGTGTTTCAAGCTGCGCCACGTGCGACGGATTCTTCTTCCGCGGGAAAGAGATTGCGGTGGTGGGCGGAGGCGATTCGGCGATGGAAGAGGCGCTGTTCTTGACACGCTTTGCTTCGAAGGTGACGCTGCTGCACCGGCGGGAAAGCTTCAGGGCATCGAAGATCATGCTGGAGCGGGCGATCGCGCATCCCAACATCGAACTGCGCACCAACACCGTGGTGGAAGAGGTGCTGGGCGTGGAAGAGAAGGACGTGAAGGGACTGCGGCTGAAGGATGTGAAGACGGGCGTGGAGTGCACTTTGCCGATCAGCGGATTGTTTCTGGGCATTGGGCACGAGCCGAATGCAAAGATGTTTGCCGGGCAGATGGACCTGGACGACGACGGCTACATCCGCACCACGGGCAACGTGCTGACCACGCTGAACGGTACGGTGATTCCGGGCGTGTATGCGTGCGGCGACGTGCAGGACCGGCGTTACCGGCAGGCGATTACCGCGGCCGGGTCAGGGTGCATGGCGGCGCTGGAGGCGGAGAAGTACCTGGAAGCGCACGGGCATTGACCACCTGCTGTGGGGCGGATGCTCGCCAGGCGCTCGCAGGAGTTTCGTGGGAACTATGACGGCTCGTGCGGAGAGATTTCTGGAAGAGAACGGGCATTGAGCTGGCGGCGAATTCCGGGGCGCAGGCGCAACTGAGGATCAGGCTATGGCAACCATCTTTCCCGGCCGCTATACGGCGCAGAGCGACGAGCCCTTTGTTGTGTTCCTGATCGGCATGCGGGTGAACCGGCTGCTTGCCCTGCGCAACTGGACGCGCGTGGCGGCGGCGATGCCCCCGATGATTGCCGAGCTCAGACGCGACCCCTCGCTGGGCCTGCTGCATGCGCAGTTTTTTGTTTATTGGCGCGGCGTGGGCATGATTCAATACTGGCGCAGCTTTGAGCAGCTGAACGCGTACGCACATGCGCGCGATGCGGCGCATCTGCCCGCGTGGGCGGAGTTCAACCGGCGCATTGGCGGCAATGGAACCGTGGGCATCTGGCATGAGACCTACACGGTAACGCCCGGCCAATACGAGAGCATCTATGTCAACATGCCGCGCTTTGGACTGGGCGGCGCGATGCCGCATGTGCCGATCACAGGACGGCTCGACAGCGCACGCGCGCGCATTGGCCAAACAGAACCGCAGGAGCCGGAACAGAAGATATGAAAGACGCAGAAGGATGCAGTAACCGGGCAGAGAGCCGCGGCGGAGGAGTACGATGACGGCGCTCGCAGAGAGTCTTGCCCGGCTGGAAGAGGCCATTGCGCGGGCGTGCCGGCAGGCGGGGCGCGGGCGCGGCGAAGTGGAGTTGATGGCGGTATCGAAGACGTATCCGGCGGCAACGATTGCCGAGGCTGCGGGGCTGGGGCTGCGGCTGTTTGGCGAGAATCGCGTGCAGGAGTTTGCGGGCAAAGCTGCCGAGCTTGAAGGACTGCGGGACGGTGTTTCGCAGGACGTACCGTTTCGCGTTCATCTGATTGGGCATTTGCAATCGAATAAAGCGGCGCGGGCGGCGGAGTTATTTGACGCCGTGGACGCAGTGGATTCACTGCGGCTGGCGGAGCGGTTGAACGAGGCGGCGGGGAAGCTGGGCAAGCGGCTGCCGGTATTGATCGAGGTGAAGCTGAGCGCGGAGGAGACGAAGGCCGGGCTGGAGCCGGAGTCCGCCGAGGCTGGACAACTGCTGGAGCGGCTGCCGGAATTCGCGAACCTGGAGACGCGGGGGCTGATGACGATTGCGCCGTGGGGTGTGGCCGAGGACGAGACGCGGGCTTGCTTTCGCAGTTTGCGGGAGTGGCGTGAGCGATGGGCCGCGGCTCATCCGAAATTGAAGCTCGATGTTTTGTCGATGGGGATGAGCGGGGATTTTGCGCTGGCGATTGAAGAGGGAGCGACGAGGATTCGCGTGGGAACGGCGCTGTTTGGGAAGCGTGCGCCTTGGACGGGGCCAGCGTGATGCTGCGGGCCAATGCCGGTGGAGTGACGCTGGCGGTGCGCGCGCAGCCGGGGGCGAAGAAGACGGCGATTACGGGCGTGTACGGCGAGGGCGCCGCGGCGCAGTTGAAGATTGCGGTTCATGCGCCTCCTCTTGAGGGCCGGGCCAATTTGGCGCTTGTGGCTTTTCTGGCGGAGACGTTTGGGTTGACCAAGAGCGGGATAGAGATAGTGAGTGGGGAGTTATTGCGGAGCAAGGTGTTTCTGCTCAAGGGAGTTAGCTTGGCGGAGGCGGAGGCGTTGCTTGGGGAGTGGAGTTAGTAAGCGGGACGATCGATATTGAGTGGAGACAGTAGCAAGAATAATTACAAAAGCAAATGCAAAAGCAACCGCAGGTCCTTCGACTGCGCAGACCGCAAAAGGCGCGGCCTGCTCCGCTCAGGATGACAAGCTCATTTTGATCGATGGAAGGACGAGCTAGCGGTTGTGGTGGGCGAAGGCGGCGGCGATGGCTTCTTCGGGCTCGGGGCGGACGCGGAAGTCGGCGTGGGCCTCGGCGAAGAGGACGCGGCGGTCTTTTGCGATGACATAGGTGGCGGGGATGGGCAGGCGCCAGCTTGGTTCGCCGTTGATGAAGGGTAGATTGACCATGATCGAGAGATAGTAGGCGCGGTGATAGTCGGGGACGGTGTAGACGAGGCCGAATTTTTCCGCGAGGACGCAGCCGGGGTCGGAGAGTACGGGGAAGGGAAGGCCGTGCTGGCCGGCCATGAAGTCGCTTTGCCGCTCGGTTTGCGGGCCTATCGCAACCATGAGACCTTCGCGCTCGCGGAGCGTGCCGTAGAGGTCGCGCCAGGCTTCGAGCTCGGTGACGCAGTAGGAGCACCAGCGGCCGCGGAAGAACTTGATGACCAGGGGGCCGAGGGCGAGCATGTCCTGACTGCGGACCAGGCGCCCGGTGGCGTCGTTGAGGGCGAACTCGGGGGCGAGGTCGCCGACGGGGAGGATTTTCTCCTCGATGTCCGTGGCGAAGAGCTCCGAGACGGCGCGCTCGCTCACGGCGAGGCGCTCGGCCTGCACCAACTGGCGGGTGTTGGCGGTGATCTCGTCGAGTTGGTCCTGCAGGCTAGTCAATGTTCGATTTCCATTACCATGGTTGTGGTCAAATCAAAGTCTCTGACAGCAAGCTTCTTAGATTAGTTCTCATTTCCATATGCAGGGTTGGAGGCAGCTGCACGCCAGATTAACGAGTGACATGCCAGCAGTCCAGACCCAGCAAAGAAGAAACAATACTGGAATTGTTTGTATCGACGCATGATATGGAATCAATGCGTTTTGATTGATACGTCTCAATTCATAGTCATGGACTAACAAAATCCATTCCTGTGCGGCCTCATGCGGATTGTTGACTGAGGCTGCATATGCCCTTTCCGCTTCTCCTGCTTGTTTCCACCAATACCGGATGTACTCATGCATTCTTAGATTGTTGAAGAACCAGACACAGGTGAGCACAATGAGTCCGCCCGAAAAGATAATTGAGGTCCACCAGTGCTTGTCATCGAGGAGCTTCCAGACTCCAGCGGCGGCAGCTGTTTCGAATACCGCGAAGTAACTGTTTCGTGTCCAATATGAATCGACCTGGAATTTCCAAGCAGACATCGCGGATTCAAATCGTTCTGCAAACTTCTCGTGTTCTGTTGAATCAGCCATGTCTATCTCTATCTTCCGAAGCGTTGTTTGCCGCCCATGCCCATGGCGCCCATGCCGCCACGCATCATTTTTGCGGCCATGCCGCCTTTGCCCATCTGCTTGAACATTTTGGCCATTTGAGCGTACTGGCGGAGAAGCTGGTTTACGTCCTGGACCTGCGTACCGCTGCCGGCGGCGATGCGCTTGCGACGCGAGCCGCTGATGATTTCGTGGTTGCGGCGCTCGATGGGCGTCATGGAGTTAATGATGGCTTCGAGACGGACGAATTGCTTTTCGTCCACGTTTTTCGAGGCCTGCTGCAGGCCGGCGAACGGGCCGACCGAGGGGAGCATTTTGAGGATGCTCTCCATGGAACCCATCTTCTTGATCTGACGGAGCTGGTCGCGGAAGTCTTCCAGCGAGAAGCCGTCGCCGAGGAGGGCTTTCTTGGCGAAGTCTTCGGACTTTTTGCGGTCGAGCGAGGACTCGGCCTTTTCAATGAGCGACATCATGTCGCCCATGCCGAGGATGCGGCCGACGATGCGATCGGGATGGAACGGCTCAAAGGCGTCGGGCTTTTCGCCCACGCCGAGGAACTTGATGGGCTGGCCGGTGACGTGACGGATGGAGAGAGCCGCGCCGCCGCGGGCGTCGCCGTCCATCTTGGTCAAAATGACGCCGGTCAGGCCGAGGCGGGTGTGGAAGTCCTGCGCGGAGTTGACGGCGTCCTGGCCGGTCATGGCGTCGGCGATGAAGAGGATTTCCGACGGGTTGAGCAGCTTCTTGAGGCGGGCCATTTCATCCATCAGGGTTTCGTCGATGTGGAGGCGGCCGGCGGTATCGACGATGAGCGTGTCGCAGCCCATGATGCGGGCTTCCCGAAGGGCTTCCTTGGCCAGTCGAACGACAAGATCGGGGCCGGGGGTCTCGCCCTTCTCATCGCCTTCGTAGAGCTTGGCTTCAATGGACTTGGCGACGACTTTGAGCTGCTCGCGGGCGGCGGGGCGATAGACGTCGACGGAGACCAGCATGGGGCGGTGGCCGCCCTTTTTAAGCCAGGCGGCCAGCTTGCCGCTGGTGGTGGTTTTGCCGGAGCCCTGCAGGCCGGCCATGAGAATGACCGAGGGCGGCTGCGAGGAGAATTTGAAGCGGGCCGTGTCCTTGCCGAGCAGGGCGATCAGCTCGTCGCGGACGATCTTGATGACCTGCTCGGAGGGCGAGAGGGCGGTCAGGACCTCAGTGCCGACGGCCTTGACGCGGATCTGCTCGATCAGGTCGCGGGCGACGTTGAGGTTGACGTCGGCTTCAAGAAGGGCTACGCGGATTTCGCGCAGGGCTTCCGCAATGTTTTCTTCAGTGAGCGTGCCCTGGCCGCGGAGGGATTTGAAGGCGCGCTGGAGTTTGTCTGTAAGGTTTTCAAACATGGTCAATTCAAGTATATCGGCACCTGCGGCACCTGCGGTGCGGCAGCCGGCGCTTGCGCGCCATGAGGTTCGTGGATTCCCACCCATTTCACGATGGAACTGTGAAATGGATGGGGCACCCGGCTATTGATTCGGCAGGAAGCTCCCGATGATGGCCAAAATGAGCAAGGTTCCCCCGGCAACAGTTGCAATCCAATTCCAGACGCCAAAGCGGGAGTTGGGATCATGCCCGGGCAGCGCAGCAGCATTGATGCGGTTCACGTATGACTGGATGGGAAGAAGGAAAGCAACGCTGAGAAATGAAATGAGATCAAGTGCCCTTGGCAGCCTCCAGGAAAGGGTTGTGAGAATATAGCAAATCGCAAGAATACCGATAGGCGGGGCCGGGATGACACCACGGCTGATTCCGGCCAGCTTGATCCTGATGAAACACGGATAGCAATAGAAAATAAGGAAAACTGCTCTCAGGGAAGGCGTGATCCCAGGCTCTCCGTTGACCCGAATTCGGTTCCAGTTGCGCCAGAACCAATAGATTTCGTAAATCCCAAAAGTGCAGGTTGAAAGCACAACCAGCTTGAGCAGCGAAACAGCAAAGAATGGAGGCTGCACAGGCTGACTGCTGTCCGAAACAATCTGAGCTTGCAGCGTTGCGGCAGGGGCTGTATTTTTCGGCAGCGGCGTTCCGCAGCGGGGGCATTCATCAATTGCATCGGAAACGCTTTGCGCACATTCAGGGCAGTAGAGAAACCCCATTAAACACCCCAGGTTTTCTTTGAAGGTGACGGTAGGATGCCTTGATGAAGCTCGAAAGTCAAGCGGCTGTCGGAGAGCAAGAATGTTCTACTCGGCGGGGGCGATGAGGTACTGCTCAAGCTTGCCGTCGGGGTAGGTGTAGGTGGTGAGGCGGAGATGTTTGCCGGGGTAGACGATCTGGAAGGCGCGAAAGGTCATGCCGCCGCGCAACTGCTCGCCGGTCTGGCGGAAGGTGAGGGGTTCGCCGAGAGGGGCGAGGCTGGACTGGAAATCGGCCAGGGCTTCAGGGGTGAAGTAGTCGCTGAGGTTGGGGGCGAGCAGGGTGCGGTCAATGCGGCCCGCTTGCAGGCTGTGGTAGAGGTCGATGGCCTGCTGCTCGGGGACGGTTGCGGCAGCGCCGAGGACGGCGGGAGCGGCGAGACGGGTGATGGCGGAGGCCGCGCCGACGGCGTCCTGATTGGTGAGGACGGCTACGGCGACGCCGTCGTCGACGAGGACCTGGTTGTCGGAGACGAAGCCGGAGACCTCGCCCGAATGCTCGATGGAACGGTGGCCGTTGCGGTCCATGACTTCGACGCCGAGGCCGTAGTGGGTGCCTTTTCCGCTGTTGAGCTTGACCTCAGTGAACATCTGCTTGTAGCTCTCAGGCTTGAGGAGGGATTGGGCGATGAGGCTCTCATCCCAGAGGGCGAGGTCGTGGGCGGTCATGGCCAGCTCGCCGGCGGCGAACATCCAGCCGCGGCCCTCTTTGGGAGCGACGCGCAGGGGGCCGAGGGCGTGGCGATAGTAGGCGGTGGCGTAGGCCTGGGTGAGCTTGGCCTGGTCGGAGTTCCACACCGACGTCATGCCGAGGGGGCGGAAGATGCGCTGGGTGAGGAAGTCCATGAGCGGATGGCCGGTGATTTTTTCGACAATCTGCCCGGCGATGACGAAGTTGGTGTTGGAGTACTGCCACTGAGCGCCGGGCTCGAAGTCGAGCGGCTTTTTGGCCCAGGTGTCGAGGATTTGCTGGGAGCTGACGCTGGGCAGCATGGTGGTCATGACGTAGTCCTCAGGCCAGTAGTCCTGATAGCCGGAGGTGTGGGAGAGGATCTGGCGGATGGTGACCTTGTCGCCCTGGGTGAGGCCGGGGATGTATTTGCCGACGGTGTCGTCGAGCGAGAGCTTGCCTTCTTCCTGGAGGAGGAGGATGGCGGCGGCGGTGAACTGCTTGGAGATGGAGCCGATGGAGTAGCGCATCTCCGGCGCGGCGGGCAGGCCGGGGACGGTTGAGGTGGCGAGGCGGGCGTGGCCGTAGGCGTGGGTGTAAACCAGCTTGCCGCCCTTGACGACGGCGACGGAGGCGGAGGGAACGCCGGTCTGGTCGAGGACCTGCTGGGCGATGCGGTCGATGCGGCTGGCGAGGGCGGGATCAATGCTGCGGATGGACTGGGCGGGCGCGGCGGCGGCGAAGAGGAGCAGGGATACGGCGATGCAGCCGGGAATTCTTTCAAACTTACTCATTGCGCCACGTCTCCTTGAGGGGGTCTGGTTGGAATTGTAGCTCTACGGATGCCGGCGCCGATTCGGGGTTTCAGTCTGGACGCCGTTGCGGTAGGCTGGGCAAAGGCTGAGCAGGATGGAGGCGGACCGGATGGGCGAGGATCATATGGAGCGATTGATCGAGGGGCACAAGCGGTTTTTGGCGGAGGTGTTTCCCGGCAGGAAGAGCCAGTTTCACCTGTTGGCGGAGATGCAGGCGCCGGAGTGGCTGTTTATTACCTGCTCGGACTCGCGGGTGCTGCCGGACCTGATTCTGGGGACCGGTCCTGGCGATTTGTTTATTACGCGGAATGCCGGCAACGTGGTGCCGATTACCAGCCAGGATGTGGACGGGTGCACCGCGACGATTGAGTACGCGGTGGAGGTGCTGCGGGTGAAGCACGCGATTCTGTGCGGGCACTCGGACTGCGGCGCTCTGAAGGCGGCTCTGGACCGCACGGGTCTGGACGCGATGCCCAAGGCGCGGCGCTGGCTGCAGCACGTGGAGGCGGCGTTTGCACACCGGCAGCCGGTGAACCCGGCCGATGGGGACAGCGCGGAACTGGCCTCGCTGATTCGCGGCAACGTGGTGGCGCAGTTGTGGAATTTGCGGGCGCAGCCGTCGGTGGTGCGGGCGGTGAAGGAGGGGCGTCTGACGGTGCATGGGTGGTACTACGACATTCTGAGTGGGCGGATAGAGGAGTACGACGAGGAGTTGCGGAGGTTTGTGGCGTTGGGGGAGTGAGGTTTGGGGCGGTTGGAGGCAGAAATTAGTTGAAAAAGGGCCAGGACGGAATAAACTAGTTTGTGAACCGGTTTGTTTAGATTGGTGGGTAACGGAGGGTTTATGCCAATTGCAGAAACCACATATACGGAGATTGGGGCTTTTGACGCCAAGACAAAACTCTCTGCGATCCTGCGCAAGGTGGATCAGGGAGAGCGGTTCACCATTACGGTGCGGGGGCGGGCAGTGGCGGACCTTGTGCCGACGCAGGTTCGGAACCAGCGCGCCGTGGACGAGGCCGTCGAGCGCCTGATGCATTTTCCCCGGATCGAGGGAGTTTCTGGCGACACCGTCCTGGAGTGGATTCGCGAGGGAAGAAAGTAAGGGCCTGGCATGGGACTTGTTCTTGATGCGTCCGCAACGATGGCCTGGCTGGTGAATCGCGCCGATCGAGCGGAGGCCGAATTAGCCGACGAGATTCTTCGCAGCATTCAAATGGCGGAAGCCGTGGTGCCTGCGTTGTGGTTTCCTGAGGTTGCGAACGGCGTGCTGGTGGCTGAGCGCAGAGGGGGAATTGGTGGATCTACGGCGGCATCGTTCATGGGCCTGGTGAATGCTTTGCCGATTGCGGAAGACCGCATGCGGCCGTCGGCGGTCCAAGGCGCAATTTTGTCGCTGGCCCGGAAGTACGGTTTGACGGCCTATGACGCTACCTATCTGGAATTGGTGATGCGAACCAGCGGAACCCTGGCGACGTTTGACGGGCAGCTGGCGGATGCGGCCAAGGCGGCTGGGGTGCGGGTGTTTGGGGATGCGGTGTAGGGCGGTCGCCGAGGCCGACCGACGGTGGAACAACGTCTTGATCATCTACAGCCACCCATCAAAGCTGCATGTCTGATGGGGGGACGAAGTCGAATTCTGGAAGAATGACGGTTTTGGGTAGCCTGAGCCAAGAGAAGACATCAATCGCTGTCGTAAGCGCCTCCCAAGATCCGGCACTATCCAAAGTTAACACTGGACGTGGACCCGAAGTCTCCACAATGCCCGAATGGGCAATCCCGTTTCGCGTGTCGTAAAGCGTTCTTGCGCGGCTGTAAAGGTTCTCATCCTCGCTACGCAGCGACCTGCCTAGAATGTACAAAGGAAGTTCGTGCAGGCGAAGGTCGAAATTGTTGCTCGCGTTCAAGTATTTGTAAACTGGATCCTTTGTTACGGTCGCACCTCCTGAAATTGTAGTATTGATGACCCGGAACTTATCATTTTTACTGCCTGACAAGATTCGCTCATATTCAGCTTTAATTACTGAGCCCAGCGCAACTTCCATGGACATCGCCGCGTACAAAATGGCGATTTGATTCTCATGGGGTTTGTATGCCACTACTGCATCCAGGAGGAGTGATTCGTAAATTGGGGCCTCGAAAATTGGGCCGAGCGCCATCGCGTCTTGAATATGCTTTGCTGTAATCGAGACCTCGAACAAGTACTTGTTGACCTCAAATTGTCGATCTGGGAATGGGTTGACAGGCCTCGGATAGCGGTTTGGAATATCGGTGATTTGGCCATGAACCAAAAGTGCGGCGTTTTTTGCTCGCGGCATTGATGCCTGGCCTGAAATGTGCCGCAGTCTTGTTAGCAGGTCCAGCGCAATTTCCCACATATTCTTTGTGTCTTCGGCTTCCCATTTTTGTTTCGAGAAATCGCGCGTCGATACGAAAACGAGGTCCAATGTCTCGCCGAAATACTTCCCGGGAGCATAGCTGCTGAAATTGCTCTGAGAGGGAGGTCCAAGACTTTCATATAGGAGTGGGCTCAGCAGTAGCCAATCTTTTGTTGTGGGGAGTTGAAACCGGTCGGGATCATCGTCGTCGATCCTCCAGTCGATGCGCGTATCGAATTTTAGGAATACGAGCTTCACCAACTTATGTTAATCCCATTTCCGGCTTGCTCCTCAATGTACCCCCGGCGGCAGGGCGGGGTGCTTTTTTGGTTTTTTGAAGAGCCAGGCGGCGGCGGCGCAGAAGAAGGCGAGCAGCGCGGTCCAGCGGAAGACATCGACATAGGCCATGAGGGCGGATTGCTGCTGCATGAGGCCGTAGAGCAGACCCATGGAGCCGGGGCGGCCTTGCGCGGGGCCGAGGTGGTGGCCGAGGTAGCCGGCGATGAGGGCCGATTTCTGCTGCAGAATTGGGTTCGAGGGCGACAGGTGCGCGCCGATCTCGTTCTGGTGGAGGGCGGCGCGGCGAATGAGGGCGGTGGTGGCCATGGAAATGCCGATGGAGCCGCCGATGTTGCGCAGCATGTTGCCCAGTCCTGCGGCGTTGCCCATCTCGTTGTTGGGGATGGTGGCCATCATCATGGTGGACATGGGGACAAAGACAAAGCTCAGGGCAAAGCCGGTGAGGGTGATGGGGATGAGCAGGGTGTAGGGACCGATATCGAGATTGATGGTGCCGAAGAAGAGGGCGCAGACGGCGAAGCCCAGGAAGCCGGCGCAGAGCAGCTTGCGGTTGTCAACGCGGGAGCCGAGGATACCAATGATGGGCGAGCCGATGAAGGAGCCGATGCCGCGCGGACCCACGACCAAGCCGGCGGTGAAGGCGGTGTAGCCGAGGATTTCCTGGTAGTAGAGGGGCAGAATGGCGATGGTGATGTAGATGCACATGCCCAGCATGGCCACCAGGAAGCAGCCGGTGCGGAAGTTGCGGTCCTTGAGGACGTGGAGGTCGACCAGTCCCTTGGGATGAGTCCAGGAATGCCAGATCCAGAGGACCAGGGAGATGACCAGCGCCGCAACCGTCCAGCGGACCCAGGTGGCGCCGAACCAGTCGTCCTCCTGTCCCCTGTCTAGGACGATCTGCAGCGAGCCGGTCCAGACCATGAGGAGGCCGAAGCCGATGTTGTCAAAGGGGCCGACCTTGGCGTTCTTGATGTAGGGCGGGTCGTGGATGAAGCGGGAGATCATGATGACCGCGAGAATGCCCACGGGAATGTTGATGTAAAAGGCGTAGCGCCAGCTGAAGGTATCGGTCAGCCAGCCGCCCAGGGTGGGTCCGATGACCGGGGCCACCACAATCCCCAGGCCGTAGGCGGCCATCGACATGGAGCGCTTCTGGACGGGGAAGCTTTCCAGCAGGATGGACTGCGAAAGCGGCTGCAGCGCGCCGCCGCCTGCTCCCTGGAGGACGCGGGCAAGGAGAATGATGCCGAGCGAGGGCGCGGCTCCGCAGAAGAAGGAGGCGATGGTGAACAGGGTGACGCAGATGAGCAGAAAGCGCTTGCGGCCGAAGCGGCGGGCGAACCAGTTGGAGGCGGGCAGGATAACGGCGTTGGCGACCAGGTAGCTGGTGAGGACCCAGGTGGCCTCGGAATTTGAGGCGGAGAGCGAGCCGGCGATGTAGGGGAGGGCCACCGAGGCGATGGCGGTATCCAGCACCTCCATGAAGGTGGGCAGCATGACCGAAAACGTGACCAGCCAAGGGTTTACGCCCTGGGTGAGCGGGTAACGGGCTTGGGCGGCGGCAGAGGGCATGATGATGAGGCTTTTTCAGAGGGTAAACGATTGGGGGTCAAGCCGCCAGTGATGGAAGAAAGGAGACAGAGCGGATTCCGGATTTCCGGGTTTGAGAAGCTGGATTGGGGGCGGCGGGCAGCAAAACAGGGGTTCAGAGGGCGGTAAAGGGCCATAAAAGGCAGGGGATAGGGAGGTCTGTCCCGACTGGGGCGGAAAAACCAGGAGGCGGCTCAAGTGGGGCAGGCTGGAAGACGATAGTTAATGGAGATGCAATCAAATAAATTTGACACTAAGTCACTCAATGATGCATCTTAAGAGAGTCGGAAATTCTCGGAACAGGCAGGAAACCAAACATGGCAAAGATTATCGGCATCGATCTAGGCACCACGAATTCGTGCGTGGCCGTACTTGAGGGCGGAGAGCCCAAAGTGATTCCAAATGAAGAGGGTGCGCGGACTACGCCCTCGATTGTGGCCTTCTCAAAGAGCGGCGAGCGGCTGGTGGGCCAGGTGGCCAAGCGGCAGGCGATCACGAACCCGGAGAACACCATCTTCTCCATCAAGCGGTTTATGGGCCGGCGCTACAACGAAGTGAACGACGAGATGAAGATGGTGCCGTTCAAGGTCACCCAGCAGGGCGATCATGTGGGCGTTCTGGCGCAGGGCAAGGAGTACACGCCGCCGGAGATCTCGGCCATGATTCTGCAGAAGCTGAAGGCATCGGCCGAGGCTTACCTTGGCGAGACGGTGACCGAGGCGGTGATTACCGTGCCGGCGTACTTCAACGACGCGCAGCGCCAGGCAACGAAGGATGCGGGCAAGATTGCCGGCCTGGACGTGAAGCGCATTGTGAACGAGCCGACGGCGGCCGCACTGGCTTATGGGCTGGACAAGAAGAAGGACGAGACGATCGCGGTGTATGACTTTGGCGGCGGCACCTTCGATATTTCCATTCTGGAAGTGGGCGAGGGCGTCATCGAAGTGAAGTCGACCAACGGCGATACGCACTTGGGCGGCGACAATCTGGACCAGCGCATTGTGGAGTGGCTGATTGCCGAGTTCAAGCAGGAACAGGGTCTGGACCTTGCCTCGAAGGGCAATGAAATGGCTCTGCAGCGGCTGAGGGACGCCGCGGAAAAGGCGAAGATCGAGCTTTCGACAACCATCGAGACCGAGATCAACCTGCCGTTTGTGACCGCGGACGCCTCCGGGCCGAAGCACTTGGTCCGCAAGCTGACGCGCGCCAAGCTGGAACAGCTGGTCGAGGATCTGCTGGACCGGTCGCTGGAGCCGTGCAAGAAGGCGATGACGGACGCCGGCGTGACGGCCAGCCAGATCAACGAGGTTGTGCTGGTGGGCGGGCAGACGCGCATGCCCAAGATTCAGGAGATGGTGAAGAAGATGTTCGGCCGGGAGCCGAACCGCAGCGTGAATCCCGATGAAGTGGTGGCGATTGGCGCGGCGGTGCAGGCCGGCGTGCTGGCCGGCGAAGTGAAGGATCTGCTGCTGCTGGACGTGACGCCTCTGACCCTGTCGATTGAAACGCTGGGCGGCGTGGCGACAACGATGATTCCGCGCAACACGACGATTCCGACCAAGAAGACGGAGACGTTTTCGACGGCGGCTGACTCGCAGACCGAGGTTGAAGTCCACGTGCTACAGGGCGAACGGCCTTTGGCGGCGCAGAACCGCACGCTGGGCAAGTTCAAGCTGGCGGGGATTCCTCCGGCGCCGCGGGGCGTGCCGCAGATCGAAGTCACTTTTGACATCGACGCCAACGGCATTTTGAACGTGACGGCGAAGGACAACGCAACCGGCAAGGACACGCGCATCACCATCACTTCCAGCTCGGGCCTGAGCAAGGACGAGGTGGAGAAGATGGCCAAGGAAGCCGATTCGCATGCTTCGGAAGACAAGGAAAAGCGCGAGGAGATCGAGGCGCGCAATCAACTGGACGGGCTGGTCTACAACATCGAAAAGATGTTGAAGGAGAGCGGCGACAAGATCCAGGGACCGGAAAAGGGCGAGGTGGAGACGGTGTTGGCCGAGTCCAAGAAGGTTCTGGAAGGCACGCCGAGTTCGGGCGACCTGAAGGCCGCGCACGAGAAGCTGACGCACGCGAGCCACAAGCTGGCCGAGGTTCTGTACAAGGCCAAATCAGCGGAGGCCGCGTCCGGAGCAGCGACCGTGGAAGAACCTGCTGCGGAGCAGAAGAAGGAAGGCGAAGTCATCGACGCGGAGTATGTGGACGTGGAGGACAAGAAGTAGGACTGGCCGTCCAGGCGTACCCGCCTTGCGGCGGAAGGTCAGCAAGTCAGCGGGGTGGGCGACGGTATGTTGCCCACCCCGCTGCCGATTCGGGGAGATAACGTGAAGACATGGGATTTGAATGTGTTTCGTTTACCGTGTTACGATAAGCGTTAAGCATGATTCGCTCGTTTGCCGATGAAGATACGGAGCAGGTCTTCCACCACCGCCATAGCCGGCGGTATGCGGCGATTGAGCGGGTTGCATTTCGCAAGCTGCGGCAGATTCACAGAGTTTCTACTGTTGAGGAGCTGTATCAGCCGCCGGGCAATCGGCTGGAGCCGTTGAAGGGCAACCGGGAGGGCCAGTGGAGTCTGAGAATCAATAGCCAATACCGGATTTGCTTTGTTTGGAGGGATGGCGATGCCTACGAGGTCGAAATTGTTGACTACCACTGAGCCCGAACTTGCGGAGGGCGCACGGATGCCACCGCTGCATCCCGGCGAGATGCTGCGCGAAGATTTTATGAAGCCGCTTGGGCTATCGGCCAATGCTTTGGCCATTGCGCTGCGCGTGCCGGTGACACGGATATCCGAGATTGTCCGGGAGCGGCGGGGGATTACCGCGGACACTGCGCTTCGGCTTGCTCGATACTTCAATATGACTGCGGAGTTCTGGATGCGTTTGCAGATGGATTTCGACCTGGAATCGGCGGCTGATGCTGAGCATTCCGCGATCCACGAGCAGATTCGTCCGCTGCCGGTAAACCGCCGGGAGAATCCGGCATCAAGAGCCATCGCCTGAGGCAAGCGCCAACATTAGTGGTCTCTTCATTAGGTGATCAACTGATGAACCAGCGAATTGCAAGAGAACAAGTCGAAGGCAAGCAATAACCAGGAAACGAGTTCAGACAGAATATGGCCACGACCCAGAACAAGGATTATTACGGCACGCTTGGCGTGAAGAAGACGGCGACATCCGATGAGATTCGCAAGGCGTTCCGCAAGGCGGCGCGGCGTTATCACCCGGACGTGAACCCCGGCGACAAGAAGGCGGAGGAGAAGTTCAAAGAGATCTCCGAGGCCAACGACGTGCTGAGCGACGAGAAGAAGCGCAAGGTGTACGACCAGGTGGGGTTCTACTCTGACCAGATTGACCCGGCGACGGCGGAGGCCTATGCGCGGCAGCAGGGCGCGGGCGGACGGCCGCCGGTGGACTTTGACGGCTTCGATTTTTCAGGGTTCGGCGGCCCGGGCCACCAGGCGGGGCAGCAGGCGGGAGCGGGTTCGCAGTCCTGGGGCAGCTTCAAGGATATTTTTTCCGGGATCTTTACCGGGGCACAGCAACAGCAGCAGCATCCGCGCGGGCCGCAGGCGGGAACCGACCTGGAATACCAGGCGACGGTGGACTTTTGGACGGCGATTCGCGGCGGACAGGCGCGGCTGCAGGTGAACCGGCATGAGACCTGCCCCACCTGCCACGGCCAGGCGCATACCGGCGGGGTAATGCAGTGCCCGGAATGCAGCGGCACGGGCCAGGTGACGCAGATGGGCGGGCGCATGAAGTTCAACATTCCCTGCCCGCGCTGCAACGGCACGGGGCGCACGTCGAACACCTGCGTGACCTGCCACGGCGAGGGCGTGGTGAGCCGGTCAGAGGCGGTGGAGTTTCGCATCAAGCCCGGCACCCGCGATGGCCAGCGCATCCGGCTGCAGGGCAAGGGCAATGCCGGGCTGAACGGCGGCGCGGCCGGCGACCTGTTCCTGATTGTGCGCACCGGCACGCACCCGGTGTTTACCAGGGTGGGCGACGATATTCAGTTGACGGTTCCGGTGACCGTGCCCGAAGCCTCACTGGGCGCCAAGGTGGACGTGCCGACGATTGACGGGCGGGCGCAGTTGAAGATTCCTCCAGGCACGCAGAGCGGGCAGAAGCTGCGCATGCGCGAGCGGGGCGTGGAAAACGCGGGGCGGCCCGAGCAGCGCGGCGACCAGATTGTGACCGTGGAGGTGGTGGTGCCGACCTTGCAGGACGAGCGCAGCCGCGAGATTATGCGCGAGCTGGCCAAGCTGAACAACCAGGATCCGCGGACGGCGCTGTTTGAAAAAGGCAGGGAATAGGGAACAGGTGGACCCGCGGGGGTGGGTTCCTGGTTTCCCACCCATTCCACGATGAAACTGTGGAATGGATGGGGCACGGGGCCTATCTGCTCAGGGCAAGAATGGTCACACTACAGGGAACAGGGACTAGGGAATAGGCGGAAACGCAAGGTAATCTGATTCGAGAAAAACCATGGCTGCGAAACGCAAGACAAAAGGTGCGTACATGATTTCGGCGGTGGCCGAGATGTACGAGATACATCCGCAGACGCTGCGCCTGTATGAGCGCGAGGGATTGCTGAAGCCGTCGCGGACAGAGGGCAATACGCGGCTCTACACGGACGAGGACCTGGAGCGGCTGGAGTTCATCTTGAACCTGGCGCGGGACCTGGGCGTGAACATTGCCGGCATCGCCATCATCCTGCAGATGCGGGAGCGGATGGAGGAGATGAACCGGCAGATGCAGAACTTTGTGGAGTACGTGCGGACGGAGATGCTGTCTCGGTTCCAGCAGAACGCGCCGGGCGGCGGGGCGGCGATTGTTCCGCTGCGCAGGACGATGGCGGTAAGGACCGTCTCCGCGAAGAAGCAGTAACGGCTCACTGGCCCGGGGCTGCGGTTGTTTTCCTTCTGAATCCTTGGCTTTCTTTCCCCCCGTGCAGGTATTCTCAACTCTGTATGTCGTACGTTCTTCTTGCATTTGCCGTTTTCGGATTGGTGACATCCACAGTGTTTGCCGGGATGGTGCTGTGGGCTGTGCCCGGCTACCTGCGGGAGCGGCGGGCGGCGTGGGCGCTGCTTGCGGAGAGGCCCGGGTTTACGCCGCCCTTGACGCTGCTGAAGCCGCTGCACGGCGATGAGCCGGGGCTGGCGGCGCACCTGGCGACATTTTTCGAGCAGGATTACCCGCAGTACGAGATTTTTTTCTGCGCGCGCCTGGCGGACGACGCCGGCCTGAAGACGGCGCGGCGGGTGGCGGCGCACTATCCTCTGATTCCGGTGAAGTTTCTTGCGACCGGCGGCGAGCCCGACTACATCAACGCCAAGGTGGCCTCTCTGGAAAAGATGGAGGCAGTGGCTTCCTACAAAATTCTGGTTGTCAGCGACAGCGATGTGCGCGTGACTCCCGATTATCTGCGCGCCGTGGCGCTGCCGTTTGCCGATGAAAAGGTGGGTGCGATGTGCTGCCCGTATCGCGGCGTGGCGGCCGAAGGCGGGCTGTGGGCGCGGCTTGAGGCCGTGGGCATGTCTGTGGAGATGACCTCCGGGGTGCTGGTGGCGCGGGGCATGGAGGGCATGCAGTTTGTGCTGGGGCCGACGATGGCTTTCAGGCGCGAGACGATCCGGCGGATGGGCGGGTTTGGCGTGACGGCCGACTACTGCGCCGACGATTTTGTGCTGGGCAATGAAGCGTTCAAGCTGGGCGAGACGGTGGCGCTGAGCCATCACGCCATCGACCACATGGTGATCAATGCGAGTTTCTGGTCGTCGTTGAAACACCAGGTGCGGTGGATGAAGTCGACGCGGTTTTCGCGGCCCAAGGGGCATTTTGGCACGGCACTCACCTTCAGCCTGCCGTATGGGTTGCTGGCGTGGGCGACGGCGGCGTGGATGGGGCACCCGTGGTGGGGGCTGGTGCTGCTGGGCTGGAGCGTGGCCACGCGGTGGGCACTGGCCGTCGCAGTGGGCAGGATGGTGGTCGGCGACCGGAGCTGGTTTGGGCTGCTGGCGCTTTACCCGGTGCGCGACCTGATGGGGTTCGGTTTCTGGGCGGCAAGCTACTGCGGCAGCCGGATTCTGTGGCGGGGGCGGGTGTTTGAACTGCTGCCGGGCGGGAAGATGGGGAGAACAGGGAATAGGGAGTAGGGAATAGGGAATAGAAAGACTGCGGGGTGAGGTTCGTCGATTCTCACCCATGGCGCAATGGGCGCGAAAAGGACGAGACCCCCGGCGAAAATGATTGGGTAACCAGCAATTTGAGCTACAATGTAGCTCAGAGGAATCAATCATGCCTGCCAATTCTGTAGTTCGTGCCCGGATCGACGAAAAGGTGAAGGTTCGTGCTGCAGCCGTTCTGGAGACCATGGGACTGACAGTTTCAGACGCCTTCAGGCTTTTGCTGGTGAAGGTAGCAGCCGAACAGAAGCTGCCGTTTGAGATTCACACTCCCAATGCGGAGACAGTGGCGGCACTGCGCGCGGCGGACCGGGGCGAGGGCGAACGCTTCGACTCTGCCGATGCTTTGTTTGAGCATTTGGGCATCTGATCGTGCGCACACCGATCAGCGGTTCCAAATTCAGGCGGGATGTGAAGCGGATGGAAAAGCGCGGCAAGGAGATGGCCAGGCTGCGCGAGGTAATTCAACTGCTGATCGATGGAAATCCTCTGCCGCCGCAGTATAAGGACCATCCGCTGACAGGGGATTGGAAGCACTTTCGGGACTGACCTATTGAGCCGGACTGGGTGCTTATTTATAAAGTGGATGGGAACGACTTATATCTGGTTGAGACTGGGACTCACGCGGATTTGTTCGATTAAGGCAGAGCATGGAGCGCGTGGAATTTGGCGGCCTCTGGCGTCATGATTGGGGTGACTGCGAAGTAAGTGAGAGTTGGGCGCCGATACCTCCAGAACACAGAATTCGACGCGACAGTTTTGGCACTGCCTAAAGGAAAATACCTTTAAATCCGTCTTATACTTATCGGCATAGGTGCTGGTTTGAGCGGAGGGTAGTGCGATGCGGTTAACCTTTCTCGCCTTATTTTTCTTTACGGGTGCTACAGCGATATCTCAAGTCGCACCCGTTCCGAGAATTGCCGCATCGTCGCTAGAGAATCCGGAGGGCGTTCAGTCTTGGACGAACTGCAGAAGTGCTTCGCCCGATTTTTCAGTTCCGAGCGCTACGCTATGGAATGAAAAAGAATTCAGCGCCCAGCCGAAGAAGCTTTGGTTCGAGCCGGAGACTGATTCAAAGGGTTCAATCCAGATGCCGCTGTTGGCCACAGAACCGGAAATCAATTCCAAAATAGATTTTCATTGGACGTTTTCGAATCGCGAATTGCAGTTTTGCACGCTGGTGGCACAGAATGGAGCGCCTGGCCTTTATCAATGGCTGTTCAGACAGCCTATTGCGAAGCTAGGACCGATTCCGACTCCGTGGCCTCATGCGAAGTTGGACAAGATTCCTATTACTTGGCCAGATCTGAAAATGGTGCCAATTGCGTCCCAGCCCAGAGTGCAGGCGAAGCCGAAGGCGACGTTGAGACAGTCTGAGTGAGCCTGCAATTTCCAATGAGCCAATGTGCTCGATACGGCAAAGCCGACTCACCTCATTTGCGGGTTCCGGTTGAATCACCGGCTATGCGAAAGTTAATACTTCGCGATCATTCCGGCGTCGCTGAGGCCTCGCAATTCTTGAAGATCGGAACAGACTCCTACTTGAGCGGGCGGTCGGTCCAGAGGGCTTTGTCGGCGATGGACTGGACGGGATAGAGGCGGCCGGCCAGAAGCTGCTCGGCTTTGGACTGGTTTGTGTCCTGGGCGAAGAGCCACTTGCGCTCGCCGGCGCCCCAGATTTTGGAGAGCTGGTCTTCGCTGATGTCGATGCGGGGGGCGTCAGGGTAACAGGAGCCCCAGAGCAGGGGTGAACCCTCGCCATGCTGCCCGCACTGCGGCAGAACCATCAGGGACAGGCGGCCATTGAAGAATTTGTGCGTGTAAAAGATGACCGAAGAGGCGTCGGACTGCTCGCCAAGGATGATGAAGGTGTCGGCGGGGGAGCCTTTCTGGATGATGGTGTCGGCCAGTTGCTTGGAGCTGAGCATGGGCGAGAAGCGGGCGAAGGCGATGTGCGCGGCGATGAGGAAGACGGCCATGGTGAGGGCGATGCTGACGGTGGCGGCCATGTGCTTCTTTTTGAGGCGCAGCAGCCAGCCGGCGGCCGGCCCGATGAGCAGCGTGATGGCGGCCAGAATGGCGGGCAGGCGCAAGGCGGCAAACGAGGGACCGGTGAGGTCGAAGAGGTGGGACATGGAAAGCGTGTAGTCGCCGACGGCGCGGTGAGCCAGCAGGGTGCCGATGTCAGAGACGAAAGGCAGGTGGCGCGAGTCCCAAAGGCCCCAGCCAAGGGCGATGGCGCTGAGCACGCCGACCACGGCGAAGACGGCCTGCGCGCCGGTGAGCCAGGCGGTGGAGAGCAGCGGCAGGCTTCCCGGAGGCGCGCCTTTGTGCGCACGGCTTTCCTCGGTGCTGGCGATGACGCCGGCGATGAGGATGAACAGGGGCGGCCAGACGGGGAAGGTGTAGTACTCCTGGTTGGACGAGATGGAGAAGAACAGCAAGGTCCATGCGGAGAACAGGGACAGCAGCCAGATGGTGCGGATCTGGAACTTGCGATGGAGCACGTAGCTGGCGACATCTTCGCGGGTGGCGTTGTCGAGGTAGAAATCGACGGTCTGGCCGGCCTCGCGGTGCAGGTGCTGGAGCCAGTTGTGGCGGGTTTTCCAGGCTACGACGACGAGGGCGGGGAGAAACAGGCTCCAGGGAAAAAGCCAGACGAGGTGCAGGAGCCAGTACGCGACGCCGGGGAGCTTGTTGTAGTCGTGGGGGTAGCGGAGGGAGAAGAAGCGCAGGAAGTGCTCGTTGACGAAGTAGAAGTAGAAGAAGCCGTGGACGTTGCCGAAGGTGGGGTGGTTGCCGATGGGGTGGCCCTGGTCAGGATTGGCGAGGCCGCAGAGGATGTGCCAGGGGGCGGCGATGGCCAGGAAGAGCAGCAGGCCGGAGATGGGCTTGAGTTGCCGCCAGCGGCGCCACTGGCCGGTGAGCAGCAGGTAAGGAACGGCGGCGCCAATAAAGAAGACGGGAGCGATGAAACCCTTGGTGAGCAGCGCGAGGGCCACGCCGGCCCAGGTGAGGTAAAAGCGGTTGGGGCGGTCCAGCTCCAGGCCGGTGATGAGGCCGTAGAGAGCGACGAGCAGAAACAGGCTGAGCTCCGCCTCGGGAATGATGAAGCGGGTGAAGAGAAACGGGCCGATGGAGGTGAGGACGCCGAGCCCGGCATAGAGGCCGGCGCGCGGGCCCCAGGCGCGGCGCGCCCAGAGCCAGCAGAGCCAGGTGAGGGCGAGCATGGCGAGCGCGTTGGGCAGGTGGGTGGCAAAGGTGTTCTGGCCAAAGATTTTGTAGGAGCCGGCGACCAGCCAGTAAGGCAGGGGCGGCTTTTCAATATAGCGGAAGCCGTTGATTTTGGCGGTGACCCAATCTCCGCTCTCTGCAAAGTGCTGGGCGGCCTGGGCGTGGGAGGCGTCCACGTCGTCCATGAGCGGCGGGGTAAACAGGGAGGCTAAATAGACGGCGGCAAAAAGGGCCGCGAGGAGCAGCCAGACACTGAGCGTGGAAGGGGTTTGCCGCGGGCGTTCGAAGGTGCTGGTTTTGCCGGTCGTTTCGTTGGTCATCGTGGACTTCTTTCGTCGTGACAAGGATAACAGCCGGGTTACAGGGGTGTTGCACGGCGGCGGTGCAATCCGGGATGAGCAGGCGCTGCGTCCTGCGGGTGCGGTCGTGTATCTTGGCCCCTGAGAGAGAATTCAACACACGGAGCGTGGCAGAGACCCCTATGCCTATCTTTGCGGCTATCGATATCGGTTCCAACTCCTGCAGGCTGAAGATTGCGAAAGTTGTGGCTCACCAGTTGAAGACACTGGCCGAGGACCGCGAGGTGACGCGGCTGGGCGCGAGCGTTTTTGAGTCGGGGATTATTTCGCCCGAGGCGATGGCGCTGACGCTGCGGGCGCTGAAGCGGTTTCAGCGGGCGGTGCAGGCTCATGCGGTGGACCAGATCCGGGTGGTGGCCACGGCGGCATTGCGCGACGCGCGCAACGGGGCGGCCTTTCAGGCTTGGGTGAAGGCGGAGACGGGCTGGAACATGGAGATCATCTCCGGCCTGGAAGAGGGACGGCTGATTCACCTGGGATTGATGGGGCAAGGCGCGGGCGGCGGCGAGCCTGGCGTGGGCGGCCGGGTGCTGCTGGTGGACCTGGGTGGCGGAAGCTGCGAGATCACGCTCTCAGAACGCAAGCGGATCAAGGAAACCGTGAGCCTGCCACTGGGCGCGGTGCGGCTGACCGAGGAGTTTTTGCAGGCCGATCCGGCTCCGACCGAGGGCCTGGCGCGGATGCGGAAGTTGATTGCGCGCGAGCTGCGCAAGGCGCATCGCAGGATTGAGCCGGTGAAAGTGACGCTGGCGATTGCCACATCCGGCACGGCGGCGGCGTTGAGCGAGGCTTGTGCGGCCGCGGTGAATGACGGCAAGGCGGCGGGCAAGGCCGCAACGAAAACTGCCGGCAAGCGGGTTCCGGCGCGAACGGCCAAGTTGACCCGCGCGGCGGCGACGGTGGGACTGGCCACGACACCCGCGGTGCGCAAGCTGGCTACCGGGCTGGCCAAAATGACGCTGCCGGAGCGCGAGGCGGTGCCGGGCATTGGACCGCGGCGGGCAGAGATTATTGTGGCCGGAGCCGAGGTGTACGCCGAGCTGCTGGAGAGTTTTGGACTGCCGGGGTTTCGCTACTCGCCGCTGGGATTGCGCGATGGGATCCTGGCGCAGATGCTGGCCGAGCAGGACGCCCGGGCCACGGCGCACCTGGAGTTTGAGCGCGAGCGCTGGGAGAGCGTGCTGGCCACGGCGCGGCGGTATGGAGTGGATCCGCGGCAGGCCGAGCCGGTGCGCGCCCACGCCGTGCAGTTGTTCCGCGAACTGAAGGCGCTGCACCAGTTGCCGCCGGACTACGAGAACTGGCTGGCTGCCGCCGCCATTCTGCAGGACACGGGCAAGTTCATCAACCACCAGGGGCATCACCGGCACACGCAGTACATTGTTTCCAGCTCGGAAATTTATGGCTATACGCCGCTGCAGCGGACCACGGTTTCAGCGATTGCGCGCTACCTGGGCAAGAGCCGTCCGCAGTCGGGCGACCGCGCCCTGCGCAACATTCCCGCCGAGGAACACGAGAACGTACACCGGGCGGTGGTGCTGCTGCGGCTGGCCGTGGCGCTGAACCAGGACCGGGCCAGCGATGTGCTGAGGGTGGCGGCCAGGGTCTATCCCAAGCGGGTGTACCTGGAGATGCAGCCGGGGCGGACGGGGGCGGAGCTGGAGTTGTGGAGCCTGCGCAAGGAGGCGGACTACTTCCGCGAGGTCTTTGGGCGGGAGCTTTTCTGCACGCTGGCGTAGATGGAGCGGGCCATGCGCGGGTCAATGAGCCACTGCAAAAGAGGCGGATGGCGATCGACGTCGATGCGGGCCACCGAGCCCTTGCGCATGCGGATGGCTGCGCCGCCGTTGCCGGTGACCAGCCGGCCGAGGAACTGGAAGAGGTTGGGATTGTGGCCCACCATCAGCACGCCCTCGTGGTCAGAATATTTTGCCAGCAGTTGCTGGAAGTCAGCGTAGGTCGCATCCATTCCGAGAGCGGGGCTGATCTCTACCCTGGCGTCGTAACCCAGCTCAGTGCCGACAAACTGCGCGGTTTGCAGAGCGCGCTTGAGCGGGCTGGAGACGATGACATCCACCTGAATCTTGAGCGCGCTCAACAGGCGCGCCATCAGCACACACTGCTCTTTTCCTTCTTTGATGAGGGAACGCTTGGCGTCGAGAACCGGGTTCTCGCGGGGCAATCCAGCATTGGCGTGGCGCATGAGATAGAGGTACATTGCGGTGGGTCCGGCGGGGTTGAGTGCAGGTCTGCCAGCTCCTTGAGGAACGATATTAGCACGTTTGTAATAGGACAATCCTGGTTAAATCGGGGTTGGCGTTGGGGTTACGCCGGTATTGGGCGGGAGGGCAGTCCAAAGTTCGCTGCGCAGAAGACCGCCCAGCCATGTGCGGTGTTTTACGAGCGTAAAGCCGGAAGCACTGAGGGCAGAGGCGTAGCAAGGCAAACGGCGGACGGCGAGCCCGGTGAGCTGGCTGAAGGCCCAGTAGAGCCCGTAGACGATGGGGCGGGCGATCAGACTGCCAAACCAACCGGACGGGACGGCAAACTCCGAGACCAGCCACAGGGCGGAGGGCGATACGACGCGGTGCAGCTTGGTGGCCAGCGCCTGAACCTCCTCAGTGGTCAGGCAGTCCAGGAAAAAGTGAGTGACGACCAGATCGTAAGGCTGCGTGGTGGGAAAGATGCCCTGCAGGGAGCCGGGTTTCCAGTTGCGGGCGTCGGCGCAATGGGTGCGCAGGCGGGGAGAGCCCAGGTGCGCGGCGGCATGGGGCGCGGCGCACCGGGCCAGGGTTTGGAGCATGGCGGAGCTGGCGTCGACGGCGTCGATGTGAATGGAGGAATTGGCGCGGAGCAGGCGGGCGGTGAAGCGGCCGTCGCCTTCTCCCAGAACCAGGGCTTGGCGGCATCCGTTGAGGTCCGCAAGGTAGGCGCAACGGCACCACCAGAGCCAGGGGCCGAAGCAGACGAGCTCCATCCAGCGATAGAGGCCGGCGAGGCGGTTGAAGTCGGGCGTATCGACCTGCCGGGGCGCGTGGACTTCAGACGCGGTAAGCGATTCCTGCTGGCCGGGATGAAAGTTGCGAGGTGAAATCATAGCGGCAGCCTTGCGAACGGGGTGAGCAGCAGCGGGGTGAGCAGGACCAGGTCGGCAGCGGCGCGCAGGGCCACGGGAGAAAGGCGATTGCGCAGGCGGTCAAGCAGAGCCAGCAGCAGGGCGCTGGCGGCTCCGGCGGCCACCAGAGCGGCCGAACGCGGCTGGAAGGCAGCGAGAACGGCGGCGAGGAGCAGGCCGGCGAAGGCCAGCAGTGTGGGCAGCGCCAGAATTTGCGAGGTGCGGTTGCGGCTTGCACACGACTCCCAGCGGTCGATGGAGTGGCAGTTGAGCCAGGCCAGCAGGGCAAAGAAGACGGCCGGGGCTGCCAGGGGGCCGGCGGCATGGGTCCGGTACCAGGCGGGCAGAACGCAGCCGGTGGTGAAGAGCAGGCCCACCAGTAGTTCCTTGGTCAGGAGCGGGGAGCGGAGCAGCGGCTGGTTGCGGCTGGAGTGGACGCGGGTGAAGTAGGCCAGGGCGGCGGCGGCCAGCAGCGAGTCCCGTTCGCGGACGCCGGTGGGCATGAGGGCCAGGACAATCCAGGCGGCGGCGCAGGCGGCGGCCGCGGCCAGGGGAACGAGAATCCGGCGATGGCGCCAGTGAAACAGGTGGCGGTCACGGAGCTGATGCGGAACGTCAGAACGCAGGCCGGCGCGGGCGTCGAGCAGGCGGTCGCCGATGTAGACGGCCCAGGCCACCAGCGCCAGCAGCACGGGAACCCAAAGAGGGAGACGAATTCCGGCGGCCCAGGCAAAGCCGAGCGACCAGACTACGGCGACGGTGGGTGCATCCAGGCTGGCCAGGTGCCAGAGGCGCACAGGGAGCGGAGCATCGAAGAGGCGCATGGGGACGCGGATACGGGCTTGGATTCCTGGCTCCGTGCACGGGTTGGCGAGGGCTTCAGGCACTGTTCTGATTGTTGGAGGGAATTCAAGGCGGCGGGGTTGGCTGAAGACGTGCAGAATGTGCGGCAAACTGGCGGCTGGATACGGCCTGTGTGCCGTTTCTCCAGAACGCACATCTAACATGCAGTAGGGCCGACGTGCACTGCACGGATGGAAGCGCAGAAACGGGCGCACCTCCGCAGGGCACGACGCAAAGGGAGCAATGGGCATGAAGAACCACGGAATGGCTGTTTGGATGGCTGCCGTAACACTGCTGCTGATGGCAGCGCCGGCGTTTGCGCAGAATCAGGGGCAGGCCGTGGTGACGGTTCTTCCCAAACACGAGGGCCAGGTGCCGGCCAGCGTTACCGGGCAGGACCTGGCCGTGAAAGTGGATGGGAAAAAGGCCACGGTGACCCGGTGGGAGCCGTACCGCGAGCCCGGGAACAACCTGGAACTGGTGCTGCTGCTGGACGGCTCGGCTCGGACCAGCCTGGGGCGCCAGATGGGCGACATCGAGAAATTTGTTCGCGGCCTGCCGCCGAACATCAAGGCCGGCATTGCGTACATGCAGCAGGGGAGCGCTGTTTTTGTTGCTCCGCTGTCTGCCGATCACGCGAAGGTGCTCAACAACCTGCATCTGCCCGGAGGGTCACCCGGCTCCAACGCCAGCCCCTACTTCTGCCTCTCCGACCTGGCCAAGAAATGGCCTTCGCAGGATGCGGCGGCGCGGCGCGAGGTGGTGATGGTGACCGACGGCGCGGATGGCTACATGCGGCAGTACGATCCCAACGACCCATACGTGCAGCGCGCCATTAGCGACGCGGTACGGGCGCGGCTGGTGGTCTACAGCATTTTCTGGTCAAACCAGGGCACCGGAGAAAACCCTGCCTACGATTTCAATAACGGCCAGAGCCTGCTGCTGCAGGTGGCCAGTGCCACGGGCGGCAAGAGCTTCTGGCAGGGGATGGGCAACCCGGTCTCGTTTGGGCCGTATTTCGACGAACTCCTCCGCCGCTTCCGCAACCAGTACGAACTTGGGTTCAGCGCTCCGCTGGTTGGCAAGCCGGGGGTGGAAACCCTGAAGCTGAAGCTGAGCGCTCCGGGAACGGAAGTGGATACGCCGCAACTGGTGTTTGTGGCGCCGGCGGGGAACTAGAAAAGCAGGGAATAGGGAACAGAAAGGCTCGCGGGGGTGGGTTCTTGGTTTCCCACCCATTTCACGATGAAGCTGTGAAATGGATGGGGCACCCGGCCAATGTTTGTGGTCTCCCAGGTGCCCAAATGCGAGGCACCTGGGGCACCCAGCTTTAGTGGTTGCGCTCACTTCTCCCGGCACCTGGGGCACCTGCCGAATTGTCCGTTTCCGTCAGTCCGCGGCGTGGGCTTTCTTAGTGGGAGGGCGCGCGGATTTGGATTTGGGCGCGCTGGTTCTGAGTGTGCCGGCTTGCGGAATGGCGTCCAGAGCGGCTTTGCCTTCGGCCAGTTGCATGAGGAAGTCCTGGGCGGTGAAGGGCGGAGCGTCCTTGTAGACTTTGCCGGCGCGGAGGTAGCTGCCGTCGGACTGCTGCAGGCGGGCCTTGACGGTGTCGGCCAGGTACGCGGGCAGGATTTCGTCGTGGATGCGGGCCAGGGCCACGGGGTCGCGGACCGGGAAGACGACTTCGCAGCGCTCGAAGAGATTGCGCGGCATCCAGTCGGCGGAACCCAGGTAGATTTCAGCGTTGCCGCCGTTGGCAAAGTGGTAGATGCGGGAGTGCTCGAGAAAACGGCCGACGATGGAGCGGACGCGAATCCGCTCAGAGAGGCCCTTGACGCCGGGGCGGAGGATGGAGAGGCCGCGGACGATCAGGTCGATCTCGACGCCGGATTGGGAGGCCTGGTAGAGAGCTTCAATGACGGAAGGCTCAAGCAGGGCGTTCATCTTGGCGACGATGTGTGCGGGACGGCCGGCCTGGGCGTGCTCCTGCTCGCGGCGGATGAGGCGCAGAAAGCTCTCAGCCATGGTGAGCGGGGCGACAAGCAGAGGGCTGTAGTCGTCGATCTCGGCGTGGGCGGTGAGGTAGTTGAAGACCATGTGGACCTGCGCGGTGATCTCGGGATCGTTGGTGAGCAGGCTGAGGTCGGTATAGAAGCGGGCGGTGACGGGGTTGTAATTGCCGGTGCCGAGGTGGCAGTAGCGGCGGGTGACTCCGTCCTCGTCGCGGCGGACGAGCATGGCGAGCTTGCAGTGGGTTTTGAGGCCGACGACGCCGTGGAAGACCTGGACGCCGGCGTCCTCCATGCTGCGCGCCCAGCGGATGTTGGAGGCCTCGTCAAAGCGGGCCATGAGTTCGACGACCAGAGTGGCTTCCTTGGTGGCCGCGGCTTCAATGAGCGCGGCAAAGACCGGCGAGTCGTGGCTGGTGCGGTAGAGGGTCTGCTTCATGGAGACCACGGCCGGATCTTCAGCGCCCTGCTGGATGAAGTCCACCACAGGATCGTAGGAATCGTAGGGGTGGTGGAGCAGGATGTCGTGCTGGCGCAGCTCGTCGAAGATGGTGTTGGACGAGCGGCTCAGATGGAGAGCCTTGGGCGTGAAGGATGGGAATTTCAGGTCCGGCCTTTGCACGTCGCCATAAAAGAAGATGAGGCGCGAGAGGTTGACAGGGCCGTTGCCGCGGAAGACCTGGTCGTCGTCGAGTTCGAAGTTGACGCGCAGCCGCTCGACGATTTCGTGGTCGGCGCCAGCCTCGATTTCAAGGCGGACGGCGTCGCCCTTGCGGCGGTTGTGCAGCTCCACGCGGATGGTCTCAAGCAGGGAGCGGGCTTCTTCTTCTTCGAAGTAGAGGTTGGAGTTGCGGATGACGCGGAAGGCGGCGTGGGCCAGAACCTCGTAACCGCGGTACATGCCGCCGAGGTTTTTGGCGATCAGGTCCTGGAGCAGCAGGTAATCGAAGACGCCCTCAGCGGAAGGCAGGCGGACGAAGCGGGGCAGGGCGCGCGGCACGGTGACCACGCCGAGCACCTGGGGGCTGGAGCTGCGGCGCTTGGCGCGGAGCAGCAGGGCCAGGCAAAGAGCCTTGTTGAGGACGCGGGGAAAGGGGTGCGCCGGATCAATGGAGATGGGGGTCAGGAGGGGATCGACCTCGCGCTGAAAGTAGTTCTGGGCAAAGGCGCGGGCTTCCTCGTTCAGCTCCTTCCAGGCCAGCAGGCGGACGCCGTTGGCGCGCAGCTCGGGCAGCAGTTGCTCGTTCCAGCAGCGGTACTGGGCGGAGACGAAGCCGTGAATGTCGGCGGTGAGCACGGCCAGGGATTCATCGGGGCGGAGGCCGTCGTAGCCGGGCTCGCGGTATCCGTCCTCAATGCGCTGCATGAGGCCGGCCTGGCGGATTTCAACGTATTCGTCGAGGTTGGACGCGGTGATGGCGAGGAACTTGACCCGCTCGAGGAGGGGGTTTGTGGGGTCCTGTGCCTCTTCCAGGACGCGATGGTTGAACTGCATCCAGGAGTGGTCGCGTCCGTTGAAGAGCTTTTGTTTGTTTGTGGTTCTGGGCATTTCTCCGTCCGTAGCTGTGTTGGAAGTCTACCGCGTTTAGGCCGGGTTGCGGCAGGTGGGGGCGGCGGCGGGGGAGAAAAGTGCCATTTAAGGAACACTTGGACTAAGAGGGCGGGAGGGCTTGCCGGGAGGTCCAGGATGGGCGGCGGCGCGTTCTGAACCCGCATCAAGAGGACCGATCGATCTCTGGCGAGCGGTGCGGGCTGATGATGTCAGTTGAGGGTTGCTTACGGATTGGCGGTGATACTGGTGGTGATACAACAAAAGCAGCGGCGATCAGGGCTTATTGATGATGTGTGTTCTGATAGGCTTAAAGCTATTAGCCAATTTTATTAATAGGCTATAGATTATTATTATTTTATATTTAATAGGTTGTATTCTATTGACAAGATGAAGATTAATAGGGAAGAATCTATTCTTGCTTGCCAGAAATAGGCCGTACCTATGAAAAAACAACGTCTCACAGCCCAGGCCCGTTTGCATCTTGATGAACGATTCGCGGCGATCGGTCCAACCTCGCGCTTTACGCTACCTGCGCGGGGATGGATTAAGGCCGTGCGCGAGGCGCTTGGCATGACGACAGCACAACTTGCGATCCGTATGCGGGTCAAGCAACCGTCAGTCGTCGAGCTTGAGCGCTCGGAAGCAAAGGGCAGCATCGGATTAGCGACTTTGCGGCGAGCGGCCGAAGCGCTGGATTGCACGCTTATCTACGCACTTGTTCCCAACAAACCGCTGGAGACGATGGTAGGGGAGCGCGCGCGCGCATTTGCCCGGCGGCGGCTGGAACCGGTCGAGCACTCGATGTTGCTTGAGGATCAGAAGGTGGCAGAAGGGGACGCCGACGCGCGCGTCGAGCAAATCGTACGCGAAACAAATCCCCGGCTGTTCTGGGATTAGCCTATGGCCGGACTATTTGAACAGCCGGACGATGCCACGCCGTTGACTCCCGAAGAAATGCTCGATCTGATCCCTTCTCATATCGCCTACCGCTCCGAGCTGAACGCTGCGGAACAGGGAAACATCCTGCGCGCGCAGACCTGGGCGCTGTCGCGCCGCCGCGATCTGCTGAGCGAAAAATTTGTGAAAGACCTCCATCGGCGGATGCTGGGCGAGGTCTGGCGATGGGCGGGAAAGTTCAGAACCAGCGAACGCAATATCGGAATCGCTCACTGGGAAATTCCTGTTGCCCTGCGCAATCTGCTGGACGACACGAAGGCGTGGATCGAATACAAGACCTATCCGCCCGATGAGATCGCGGTGCGCTTCCATCATCGGCTTGTGCAGATTCATCCATTCGCGAACGGCAATGGCCGCCACTCCCGCCTGATGGCCGATCTGCTGGCGATGCAGCTCGGGGGGGCGCGATTTTCATGGGGCAGTGAGAGCCTTGGCGATGCGGGCACAGTGCGCACGCGTTATATCCAGGCACTGAAAGCGGGCGATCATCACGATATTGGTCCGCTGCTTGCGTTCGCCCGCTCCTAGAGCAGTTTCAGAAATTACGCAGGCGCCAAAGGTGTTGCAGGCCGTCCCTTCCTGATGGTTGCGTCGACGGAGCTTCACGGCTTCATGGCCGGCTGCATTGACTCCCCGGGCCGGCGGGTTGAGGATAAAGACTGGACCAGTTTGCGTCACATTCCAAGAGGAGTCCTCTGTATGTCACAGGAAGCGATCCCAGCGAACGAGCGGCCGAACGAGAGCCTGATTCCCTCCCAGCCGATTCCTGCCGAGGCTCATGCCTTCAGCAAGCGGATGGGCGGGCTGATGGACGGCAAACCCAAGGACGACGCGACGGTGGCCCAGGCTTTTGAGGGCATGGACGAAATGCTGGACTTGATCGCCGCCGCACTGTACAACCTGGCTTCGATGCTGGTGGGCGAAGGCGAAGACAGCGTGCGGCTGGTGGAGACGGCGGTGGCCACGGCGGAGGTTTCGGCCTGCCACGACCCCATGAAGGGGCGGCAGAGCAGCCGGCGGGCGCTGTGCGCGGCCGCGCTGGACGTTCTGGAAGAGCGGAAACCGGGCAGCCTGGCTCCTCCGCCGGGGCTGAATCCGGCGGCGACCTGCATTGAAAACGACGATCTGGATGCAGCCGGCGACTCCGGCAAGGAACTGCTGCGGATGCTGGCCGGACCGGACCGGGACCGGGTGAGGAACTGGCTGGCCAATCTGGGTACGGTACCGCGCACGATTTTTGTGCTGCGCGCGGTGGCGGGATTCAGCGCAGCGGATACCGCTGCGCTGCTGACGGAGCACGGCGGACCCAAGGCCGCGGAATGGAGCGCGGATGCGGTGAGCGAATTTTGCCGCCAGGGACTGTGCTCGCTGGCTTCGCAACTGATTCAGGCTTCGAATACAGCTTCTAGCTGCTAGCTTTTAGCTTTTTCTCTAGCGAGAATGGCGGGGTTTGGCGGCTCGTGGTTTCTGCTGCGGGGTGGGATTTCCTGAGAGCGGCTTGTGGCGGGAGTGAGGATTTCATTGGCTCGCGTTATGGGTCCGCGTTCTTTCGATACAATCCATTTAAGAACCCAACCGCCCTTTCTGTGCATCCATTAGGGGCAGCCATTTTTCTGGCCTAATCGTTTCTTTGTGAGCGAAAAAACATTGATTTCGGCAAAGTGTTCAAAAATAAGCACACTACGCCCCTCTGCCGGCGCATGGCTGCCGGGCCTGGCGGCGTGTTTGCTGGCGGCGGGCGGACTGGCAGCGCAGCAGGCGCCTCAGCCGCAGGGGCTTAGCGCCTCCAGCTTCAAGGGCAGCGTGACCCAGGGACAGGTTTCAGACCAGCCCATGAACCTGACTCTGGACGAGGCGATCCAGCGGGGACTCAAGACCAACCTGGGCATTATTTTGAGCGGCACGCAGACGGCGGCGGCGCGCGGGGAGCGGCTGAGCGAGTTGCAGGCGCTGCTGCCCGCAGTGGACGCCAGCGGCAAAGAGACCGTGACGCAGGTGGACCTGCCCGCGGAGGGGTTGCGGATTCCGGGTTTTCCCAAGATTATCGGGCCGTTCAGCTTTACCGACGTGCGGGCTTCTCTGAGCTGGTCGCTGGTGGACGTGGCCTCGCTGCACAACTACCTGGCCGCGCGGCACAACTTTGCCGCGGCGCAATTATCTGCCCAAGACGCGCGGGAGCTGGTGGTGCTGACGGTGGGCAACGCCTACCTGCTGGCCTTGGCCGATGAGACCGAAGTGAGCAGCGTGGAAGCGCAAGTGGCCACGGCCAAAGTTTCACTGGACCAGGCGGTTTCCAATCACCAGGCGGGGACGGCGCCGCTGCTGGACGAGCTGCGGTCGCGGGTGGATTCGCAGACGCTGGACCAGCAGTTGATTGTGGCCCGGAACGCCCTGGCAAAGGACAAGCTGGCGCTGGCGCGGACCATCGGGCTGCCGCTGGCGCAGCAGTTTACGCTGGCGGACAAGGCGCCGTACGCGGCTTTCGACCAGTTGGATGTGGATGCGGCGATTCACCAGGCGCATTTGAACCGCAAGGACCTGGCGGCCATGGTGGAGCAGACCAGGGCGGCCGAGGAGCAGCGCAAGTCGGCCACAGCGGACCGGCTGCCGACGCTGAAGTTCGACGGCGATTATGGCGATATCGGCCCGACCCTGAGTCATTCGCATGGGACTGGAGACGCAACGGGCACGGTGAGCGTGCCGCTGTTCGACGAATTTGCCTTGCGCGGCGAGGCGCAGGTGGCGCAGTCGAAGCTGGACACGGCGCGGGCGCAGTTGAGCGACAGCAACGCGCAGGTGGACGCCGATGTGCGCGACGCGCTGCTGGACATTGCCTCGACGCAGAAACAGGTTGAGGTGGCGCGGTCCAGCGTGGATTTGGCCGGCGAGGCGCTCAGCGAGGCGCAGCAGCGCTATGCCAACGGGGTGAGCGACAACCTGGCGGTGAGCCAGGCGGAGCAGTCCGTTGCGCAGGCGAACGATCAATACGTGACCAGCCTTTACCGGCACAATGTGGCCAAGCTGAGCCTGGCGCGTGCCCTGGGAGCAGGCGAGAGTTACAAAAGCTATTTGGGAGGAAAGTAAACGTGGCGGATTCAACACCAACACCAGTCCAGGACGAGTCAGTGGCGGAGACTGAGATCGATCAGCCGAAGTCGCGGCGCAGGGGCGTTATTGCCGTAGTGGTTTTGGTCCTTGTGGTGGCGGCGATTGCCCTCTGGTGGCACTCCACCTTCTCAGAGGACACGGACGACGCGCAGGTGAACGGTCACCTGATCCAGGTAAGCGCGCGCATCAACGGCCAGGTTCTGAAGGTGGACGTGGAAGAGAACCAGGTGGTGAAGGCGGGCGACACGATTGCCGAGCTGGACCCCAGGGATTACCAGGTTGCGGTGGAGAACGCGGAGGCAGCCCTGGCCAGCGCCCAGGCCAACGCCGCGGCGGCTGACGTGAACGTGCCCATCACCACCGCGAACACCGGCAGCAACCTGCGTTCAGCGGGCGCCGATGTAAGCGGCACGCAGGCCGGCATTGCGCAGGCGGAAAAGCAACTGGAAGCCGCGCATGCGCGCGTGACCCAGGCCGAGGCCAACGCCACCAAGGCGCAGGCCGATCTGGAGCGCTACAAGCCGCTGGTGGCCAAGGATGTGATCAGCAAGCAGCAGTACGATGCAGCCGTGGCCGCTGCCGATGCGACGCGGGCCGCAGTGGCCGATGCGCACGCCAGCGAGCAGGCTGCCGCCGACGGCGTGCGGATCGCTCACGACAAGGAGTCGCAGGCACAGGCCGGTTTGAAGTATGCCGAGACCGGGCCGCAGCAGGTGGCGGCGCAGAGCGCGCGCGCCAAGCAGGCGCTGGCCCAGGTGGCGCAGGCGCAGGCACAGCTGGATCAGGCCAAACTCAACCTGAGCTACACGAAGATTGTGGCTCCGGCGGCGGGCATTATCACGCGCAAGAGCGTGGAACTGGACCAGAATGTGGCGGCCGGGCAGAACCTGCTGACGCTGGTTTCACTGGAAGACCTGTGGGTGACGGCGAATTTCAAGGAGACGCAACTGAAGCACATGTCTGCCGGGCAGGCGGTAGAGATTGCGGTTGATGCGACGGGCAAGAGCTATCACGGCAAGGTGACGCAGATTGGCGGCGCGACCGGATCGGTGCTGAGCCTGTTTCCGCCGGAGAACGCGACGGGCAATTACGTGAAGGTGGTGCAGCGGGTTCCGGTGCGCGTGGACTTTACGGATTTGAAGAATGAGGACCCGAATCATCTGCTCAGGCCGGGATTGTCGGTTGAGCCGAAGGTAAGGGTGAAGCCGTAAGAGCAGCTTCTAGCTTTTAGCTTCTAGCCCCCGGCCTGGATGTTCAGGTTGGGGGTTTTTGTTTCTTGGGGAGCGGAGTGCATTGGATGGCTACGGGAGCTATTCGCCTGAGCCGCCTTGGATAGTGCGAGGATACGCAAGCACCAGGCAGCTTTCTTGTCCACTGGCGAGAAAGGCATGAATGCGTTGGGCAGCATTGCGCAGGACGAAATCGACGCGGGTGGTGGTGCAGTTGCCGATGCGCAGCCAGATCACTTTGGGCGGACTGCCAGACCTCGATGTCGGAAGCTCCGCGCAGCCCGCACTCACGAACCGATAGCGAGCCGGGATAGAGATCGGATAGAGCCGCCGCCAAACGGGGCGAAAGATTTTCGTCGAGCAGGAGTTTCACAACGAGACGATCTCGAATCTGCGTTCGGTGTCTGCCGCAAAGGCCAGACAGGCGCGAATGTCGTCTGCAGTGAGGTCGGGGAAGTCGGCCAGGATCTCCTCCTGGCTCATGCCGGCGGCCAGATAGCCCAGAACGTCGTAGACGGTGATGCGCAGGCCGCGAATGCAGGCCTTGCCGCTCCGCTTGCCGGGTTCGATCGTAATGATCTGCGAGTAATCCACGCATCCCTCCGCAGCGTTCAGAATATACCAACTTCAGACTCCGGCAGGACGAAAAGAGCAAGACAGCAGGCTCCTGGATGGCCAGACGGGACAATGCGCTAGCAGCCCTGCCGCGGCGATTGCCAGGAAGTGAAGTTGCCGGGATATGATGCCGTCATGATCTTCGTCCGGTGCAGAGGATTGGCAGTGGCGGCGGCGTTGGTGGCGATGGCCGCAGGGGCATGGCCGCAGAAAGTGGATACGGGCCTGGCCGCGGGGCTGACGGCTGCGCAGATTGTGGACGAGATGCAGCGGCATGACCTGGCGCAGCAGGCACGGCTGAAGCGCTACAAGGGACTCCGCGAATACCGGGTGGAATACACGGGATTTTCAGCCGATGTGGCGGCGAAGATGGAGGTCGAGGTCAACTACGACGCCGCCTCGGGAAAGAGCTTTCGGATCGTGTCCGAGAGCGGGTCGAAGATACTCGCGGAGAAGGTGCTGAAGCGGGCGGTGGACAGCGAAAAGGAGGCCTCGCGGGACAAGCGGTCGACCGCGCTGACGCCGGCCAATTACCGGTTTCGGCTGGTGGGGAGCGAGAGCCTGGGCGGCCGGCCGGCCTACATGCTGGATGTGGAACCGCTGGTGGCTAGCAAGTTTCTGTATCGCGGCAGGATCTGGGTGGATGCGGCGGATTTTGCGGTGGTGAAGATGGAGACAGAGCCATCGAAGAGTCCGTCGTTCTGGATTGCGCGGACGCAGATCCACTACACGGGCGCAAAGACGGATGGTTTCTGGATGCCGCAAAAAGTGCGGAGCGAGACCAGGGTGCGGATCGGCGGGACGGCGGTGCTCACCATCGACTACGGGAGCTACAGCTTTTCAACGGAGTGAATCGGCTGGGACGGGAGTGCATGAGTTCGCGCTGCGCGCCCCAAGTGCAGCAGAGAGTGGCCGGGCGCTTGCTGTGTTACCGTTGCAATACGGCGTCCCTCAAGCCGGACCGGGGTTTCCCGGGCCGAGCCGAATGCCTGTGAACGGGTGGAAACAGGGGCGGCGGGACCAAGCAAACAGAATGCCCCAACAGCCGGAATCGACATCGTCTACGCTCGCCGCGAGCTCGGCTCCCTTGCCCGGGACCGCGGCTGATACTTCGCCAGTTTCCGAGCCCAATCCCGTGCCGGGTCCCTCCACTGCCGTCCAGCCTGTTCATGCCCCGGCGCAGAGGATTCCGCGCTGGCTGGAGCGCGCCGAGCTGTTATTGCGGGTGATGCTGAGGATGTATATTGGCCTGGCCATCTGCTATGCGCCGTGGTCGCGGATGTTCTGGGACCGCAACCCGCTGTTTTTCGAGTTTCCCACGCTCTCGACCTATGCCGCCAACGGCGCGGTGCGCGGCATCATCTCCGGGCTGGGCCTTTTGAATTTGTGGATCGCGTTCCAGGACGCCATCCGCCATCGGGACGAATAAGCCATGGAAGACATAAAACAGGGAATAGGGAATAGGGAACAGGGAATAGATGGGCCTGCTGCGGCTCCGGATGCGGCTGCCGTTCCTGCCGCTGTGATTCCCGGAAACGGTGGGCCGGCGCCGCTGGGGCGCGCTCCGTTGGCCTATGAAAATTCCAACTTTCTCAACAGCGCGGACGGGCGGCTGATCCGCATTGTCTCCGAGTACATGGAGCCGCTGGCGCGGTTCCGGCGGGAACTGATTCAGGACACGGTGGTGTTCTTCGGCTCGGCGCGGTTTCGCGGGCGCGAGGAGGCCGATCACGCGCTGGAACTGCTGGATAACACCGGTTCGCAGCAGCCCGCTCCCAGCCACGAGCAGCCGGCCAGCGCGCCGGAGATTGCCGCGGGCAGCGCTTCGGAGCTGCAGCGCAAGCGCGCCGTGGCGGCGGTCCACATGGCCCGCTACTACGAGGACGCGCGGCGGCTGGCGCAGATGCTCACCAAGTGGGCGCAGGGCATTCCCTCGCACAAGTCGCGTTTTGTGGTGACGTCGGGCGGCGGACCGGGGATCATGGAAGCGGCCAATCGCGGCGCTTACGAGGCCGGCGGCAAGACCATCGGGATGAACATCCGGCTGCCCTTCGAGCAGGCGCCCAACCCGTACATCACGCCCTCACTGAACTTCGAGTTCCATTACTTTTTTATGCGCAAGCTGTGGTTTGCCTACCTGGCGAAGGCGCTGGTGGTGTTTCCCGGGGGCTTTGGAACGCTGGACGAGATGTTTGAGATTCTGACCCTGGCGCAGACCCACAAGCTGGCCAAAAAGATCACCGTGGTCATCTACGGGTCGGAGTACTGGAAGAAGGTCTTCGACCTGGATGTGCTGGTGGATACCGGGGCCATCTCGCCCAAGGATATCGATCTGTTTCAGTTTGCCGACACGCCGGAGCAGGCCTTCGAGCTGTTGCGGAAGGGGCTGGAAGAGAACCACCTGGCTGCCGAGCCGACCAATGATGAGGACATGCTGACGGGCTGGACGGTCGAGGATTTCCTGGGCCCGGATATGGCCAAAACCAGCAAATAAAACCTGGTACGTCCCGGAATTTGGGATGTTTCACCGGGTTTTGCGGCGCTTGTCACTGCTCTTTCAGGCTGTCTATGTAACTCTGTAGGTTCCTCAGGGAATTGAAGGGTAATTCTCGTCCTGTTAACCCCCCGTTTACGACCGGCTATGGATACTGGGTGCAGAAATCCGGGAACGCTTGCGGATCCAGGAGCTGACATGCCCAGTGCGAACCTCTCATACCTTTGGCGCGACAAAGACGCGGCCAAGGGTTTCCGGACCGGCGTCTCGCTGCACAGCCACACCAACCAGTCGCAGGAAACGCTGGACTTTCTGGCCAACTTCGGCAACCAGTACCCGGTGATGCGGCCGGTGCTGGCCCGGATTGAGCGGCGGGCGGAGCAGGTGCATGGGCTGCGCATCGACTACGCGGCCAGCTACTGGACGCCGCCGATGACTCCCAAGCTGGCCTTTGACCTGGAGACGCGGCAGATTGAAGCGCTGGACATGGCGGCCATGGTCTCGCTCTCAGACCACGACAACATCAAGGCTCCCATGCTGCTGCGCACCGTGGCCAGCGCGCGGCAGATTCCGGTTTCAGTGGAGTGGAGCGCTCCCTACGGCGAGCAGTCGTTCCACCTGGGTGTGCATAACCTGCCCAGCGCGCGTGCCGCGGAGTGGATGCAGACGCTGGCCGGCTATACCGCCAACCCGAGCGACGCTCGGCTGACGGAGATTTTGCAGGCTCTGGACGAGGAGCCGAACGTGCTGGTTGTCTTCAACCACCCGATGTGGGATCTATACCTGATCGGCCAGGAGAGGCACCAGTTCCTGGTGAACGAATTTTTGCAGAAGAACGGCAATTACCTGCACGCGCTGGAGCTGAACGGGCTGCGCCACTGGGACGAGAACCGCGCGGTGCGGCGGCTGGCCGAGATGTGGAACATGGTGCTGGTCTCAGGCGGCGACCGTCACGGCGTGGAGCCGAACGCCAACATCAACCTGACCAACGCCGCCAGCTTTACCGAGTTTGTGCACGAGATCCGGCGGGAGCGGAAGAGCCATGTGCTCTTTATGCCGCAGTATGCCGAGCCGTGGAAGTACCGGCTGCTGCAATCGACGATTGACGCGGTGCGCCACTATCCGGAGTTTCCGCAGGGCTCGCGCACCTGGGACGAGCGCGTCTACCATCCCGACAGCAACGGCGTAATGAGGCCGCTGAGCGAGTTGTGGCCCGGAGGATCGGCTCCGCGGTCGATGAGCGGCGTGATCGGGCTGGTGCAGTTGATGGGCAGGGGCCTGGTCTCTGGCGGATTGCGCATGGCGTGGAGCGACGCGCAGGAATTGCGGCTGGCTTTGGGCGAGCGGGACGGCTGAGGGCGGCAACGTAGCGGGGTTCGCGGGGTAGGCAGGGTTAGCGGAGCTGGCAAAGGCGGCGGGGTAAGCTGGTGCAGGCAATGGCCGAATTCGCAAGGGGACTTCAGTAGATTCCAGGAAGCAGGCGGCTGGTTTCGTTGCTGTAGACCCGGTACTCGTCACCGAATGCCTCGGCCAATGCCAGCTCCTCGACGTGAATGCGATAGAGAAGCACCGCGATGGGGAAGATGAGAACAATCGCGAGACTGACCCAATTGCACAGGTAGATTCCGATGCCGGTAAAGATGACCAGCATGCCGGTGTAGGAGGGATGCCGGACCCAGCGGTAGAGACCTGTGGTGCGCAGGGTTTGCGTTGCGTGAATCGCCACATTGGTGCTGAACGAGGAGCCGAGGGTGAGGATGGCTGTGCAGCGGATGGCCAGGCCGGCGATGAGCAGCGCCAATCCCACAGTGCGGTAGCCGAGAACTGCGCCGGGCATGGTGGGCGCATGGGTTTCGCCGTACCAGGTGGCCACCCAGACGGACGCAAAGACCACCGGGAACAACAGCAGCAGCGAGCCCCGGTCTTTTATTTTCCCGTGGCTGCGATTGCTGCGCGTGACCAGTTGCAGCAGAATCTCGAGGGCGATCCAGGCCCAGTACAGTGCCGTGAACAACTGCGGTATCGTCATAGTCCCCTCTGAGTCAGATGATAGCTGGCTGTGCGCGTTCCAACAGAGTGATCTTGGTTACGTTGCGGGGCGGGGGATGGTTCCGTGCCTGGGACGGAAATCTGCGTAACATTCAGCTGCCGCGCTGCTGGCGCTGTATTATGGGTCCGTCATGCAAGAACTGTGCAGAAGAACGTATGAACTCCTGAGGACGCATCCTGCTCTCTGGTTGCCCTATCTTGTTGCTGAACTGCTAGCTATCTTTCTGTGGCAGTTGTGGGGAATGGCACGAGAAGGAATTTTCAAATGGTTCACCACGGGCCATTCCGTGTTGGGCGGTAATCTGTCAGCACCCCGCGATAATTACGCCGCGTTGGACAGAGCTTCTATTGTCGGCCTTCCGCTTGGACTTGCCACGGTGTTAGTTGTTGTGTGCCTGTTTGTAGCTGCTCTTGTGGCAACGGCAGCGATGGTGAACTCAATTGGCCGGGAACAAAAACTGGATGCAAGTGAAATTCTGGGCGGAGTTGCGCAGCGTTGGCGAGCGATTCTATTGTTTGCGCTAAGATTTCTGATTGTTTTCGGAGTTATCGGTGCGGGGACCACCGCAGTTTTCTTTTTTGCACTTCGCATGACACATCGAGAGGACCTGCACACGTGGTATGTGTCTAATTCCGGCATGATGCTCGTGTGGGTAGGGTGCGCTGCCTGGCTGGTCATGCCTGCTGTAATCCGTCTGCTACGCGGAGACGCAGCTGGGATGTTGTCAACCCAATCCAGAAACAGGGGCACCGTGATTGCGATTCTTGTTTCGGAGGCTGGAGTGGCACTGGGTGCGATCGCACAGAAGCTGGAAGCACCGATGGTCCTCGACGCTCACTGGGAGTTCAAAGCGCTTGGAGTATTGAACTCAATTCTTGCAAATGCGCCGGATGTGGTGCTGTTCATAGCTCTCGCATTACTCGCCGCCGATTATTCGCGAGAAAGTGAAAATAACAAGCGCTCTAAAATCCATGAGCTTTTACAGGCTTTAATGCCGCTGCACTTCCACCCGGATAAAGAATCATAAAACGACCTACTGTGCGCTCAGGCCGGTGCGCAGGTCGAGGGCAAACGGGGTTTCCTTGTCGGTCATCAGGTTCCAGCCGAGGCCGCGGAGTTTGCCGCTCTCGACGCAGGTGATGGCTACGCCTTCGTCGGAGAGTTTTTCCGATTCCCAGGCCTGGCCGTTGCGGCCCCAGGCAAGGATGGAGCGATGGCCGACGAAGAGCAGCAGGCCCTCGGCTGGGAGCGGGCGGATTTCGAGGACGGGGCGGTAGGGAATCATGGTGAAGCGCCCGGGCGAAGAAGTGTCGATGATGTAGGCGTAGCCGCCGGAAATGGCGCATATTTCGTTTGGGTTGGGAGTGGACCAGAGGCCGGTAGGCACGGCGGGGTCGCGGAAGCCGAGGGCGCAGGTGGCGAGAAACTCCTGCGCGGAGGGCGGGGGCTGCACAGATTCCCCGGTCTCAGAATCGAGACCGGGGGCACCCAGTGCTTCAGGGCGGATGAGGACTTCCAGAGCGCCGCGTTCTACTTCTTCGGCTTCGCGGGGATAGACGAAGTGGCGTGAGGGCAGGATCAGGGGGCGCGCGGAAAGCACCTCGGCCTGCCAGCGCTGGGGAAAGCTGAGGTCGAGGATTGGGTCTGGCGAGGTCACGGCGTTGCCTTGTAGGCCAGAATCCAGCGCTCCTGCTCGGGCGTGTCGGGCACCGCGCAGCCACGCGCGGCTTCCACGGCTGCCAGAGCGGCGGCCGGCTGCAAACCGAGATGGATGAGCGTGCAGGCCGCCGTGACGGTGGCGCGGCCGATGCTTCCCCGGCAATGCACGGCGATACGCTCCCCGGCGCGCAGACGACTGGCGAGATCCGCGACGAAAGCTCGGAAGGCGGGCGTGTCGGATGGAACCTGCGTATCGGGAATGGGGAAGGAGAGGAAGCGCAAGCCAATTTCCTCTGCCATGAAGCTTTCTTCAGAGAGGCCAAGCCAGCCGGCCTCTGTGGGTTCCAGCAGCGAAACGAGCGTATCGACTTCGCCCCACTTCAGGGCGGTGAGAGCTGCGTAGAGCCTGCGGTCGCCCTGGGGACAGAGCACGACGGCCAGCGGCACAGGCGGATTGCTTTGGATCCAGAAGACACCGTTCATGCGCTAGACCCCCACGAACCGCTTGACCCGCTCGCTCACGCTGAGGACGCCAAGGCCGAGGGCCGCGCCGTCTTCCATGAGGGGGATGATTTTGTCGAACTCAGGGCCGGAGTGCGCGCCGGTGAGGGCGATGCGCACGGGATGGAAGAGCTCCTTGCCCTTGATGCCGGTGGCGGCCTTGATCTCGTTCATCCAAGCCTTGAAGGCTTCAGGAGTGACCGGGCCCTCGTGGACGCGGACGCGGCTGGCCAGCTCGCAGAGCACGGTGCGGGCGGAGTCGGCGGCCAGGACGTCGGCGTTCTCCTCGTTGGCGCGGGCGGCGTTGGGGTCGAAGCCGAAGACGAAGGCGGATTTGGCCGGGAGCTGGCTGAGGTGATCGACGGCGGGAATGAAAAGAGCGAGGAGGCGGGCGAACCAGGCTTTTACTGGTTCCGGGGATGCGTCGTGGGGCGGCAAGCGATCGGCAAAGTAGCCCCAGGCCAGTGCCGCGAGGTGGTCCGGATCGGCCTGTTTCAGGTAATGGCGGTTGAGCCAGTTGAGCTTGTCGAAGTCGAAGATGGCAGGCGAAGGCGTGACGCGTTCGAGAGAAAAGGCGCGGGTCAGCTCGGGGAGGGTGAAGGTCTCGGTCTTGCCGTCTTCCGCGCCCCAGCCGAGCAGGGCCAGGTAATTGACCAAGGCCTCGGGCAGGTAGCCCATCTCACGGAAGGTGGCGATGGAGGTGGCGCCGTGGCGCTTGGAGAGGCGCTCGCGGTCCGCGCCAAGAATGGTGGACAGGTGGGCGAATTCAGGCACCGGCCAGCCGAAGGCCTCGTAAATGGCCACCTGCTTGGGGGTGTTGGAGATGTGGTCGTCGCCGCGGATGACGTGGGTGATGTCCATGAGCGCGTCGTCGATGGTGACCACATAGTTGTAGACCGGGACTCCGGCGGAAACTCCGCCCGCTCCCCCCGATGCCGAGCGGACCAGGATGGGGTCGCTGACCGTGTCGGCGGCGAACTCGACCGGGCCGCGGACCAGGTCGTGAAAGCGGAGGGGATGGTCCTCGATGCGGAGGCGCACAGCGTAGGGCTTGCCGGCGGCGATGTTCCGGTCGATGGTTTCCTGGTCCAGTGAACGGCAACGGCCGGAGTAGACCTGGGGGCGATGTTCCGCGGCGGCCAGTTTGCGCTCCGCTTCCAGGTCCTCCGGGGTGCAGAAGCAGCGATAGGCCTTGCCCTCGGCGAGGAGTTGTTCAGTATGCGTGGCGTAGATCGCCAGCCGCTCGGATTGGCGGTAGGGGCCGTGAGCGCCCTTGTCGGGCTGGCCGGGATCGCCGGGGCCTTCGTCCCAGTTGAGGCCCATCCAGCGCAGGTCTTCCATAAGCTGGGTTTCAAAGCGGGTTTCCGAGCGCTCCATGTCAGTGTCTTCAATGCGGAGCAGGAAATCGCCCCCGGTGCGGCGGGCAAAGAGCCAGTTGTAAAGGGCGGTGCGCGCATTGCCGACATGGAGCAGCCCGGTGGGGGAAGGAGCAAACCGGACGCGGGTCTTGGGTGTGGTCATCACAGTTTTGATGATAGACGGTGAGGGCAGCGGAGGAAATTGTGAAGAGTGGTTGGTAAAACAGGTAAAGAATGATATCTTTACTGTAAGGAATCGAGGTAAAGATGGCTCCATCCAGCACCATCAGCAGCAAAGGGCAGGTAACTGTTCCCATCGAGGTTCGCCACCGGTTGGGCCTGAAGGAAGGGGATCGTGTGGAGTTTGTCTACGAGGAAGGCCGTACATTTTTGCGGCCCGCGCAGACTGATAAGAATCCCTTTACTGCATATCTTGGGGCCTTTCCAGCATTTTCCTCTCTGGAAGAAATCAATGCCTTTTATCGCGATCTTCGCGATGACGATCCCTGGGAGGGACAACTCGGCACAGAGAGCGAGCCATGAGAACAGCGATCGACTCCAACATCATTTCATCCATCTGGTCGTGGGAGCCTACCGCCGAGAAGGTTGCCGAGCAATTGGGAAAAGCAAAACAAGAGGGGGCGCTGCTCATCGCTCCATTTGTGTTTGCGGAGTTGCACGCCCATCCAAAGATGACGCCGGATTCCGTACAAAATTTTCTTGAGAATGCCGGGGTTGCTGTGGATTTGAAGATTGAAGAGCGGGTTTGGACCATCGCAGGTTTGCGCTATGCCCGCTACGCGGGGCGGCGAAGAAAAGCCACCGGCGAAGGTCCGCGCCGCATACTTGCTGACTTTCTGATTGGCGCGCACGCGCTGGTGCAGGCGGATCGTCTGCTGACACTTGACCCCAGCCGCTACAGCCGGGATTTCCCCGAGTTGCGGCTGCTGTAATTGCCTTTGAACAGGGCCTTCGAGGGCCAAACAAAATCAGGAAAAATGTTCCCAGCCTTGCGGTTCGAGAGGTTGGCGGCCTTGCGCGGTGATCAGCGTGACGGCGGGGCGGCCGGGGCGGGGCTTGAGGATGCGGCCGATGCGGGTGATGGCGACGCCGGCGATGGTGCGGGGCAGGCGGATGGAGGGGCTGGTGGTGAAGAGGAGTTCGTAGTCCTCGCCGCCGTTGAGGGCCTGGTCCAGGGTTGCGGCGGGGTGGATGGGCAGGGCGGCGGCATCGACCTCGGCGGCTGTGCCGGATTCTTCGCACAGGTGGGCGAGATCGGTGGAGAGGCCGTCGCTCAGATCGATGGCGGCAGAGGCCGCGCCGTGGCGCACCAGCCATAGGCCCTGGGCAATGCGGGGCTGGGGGTAAAGATGCGGGGCGAGCTGCGGTTCGAGTTTTTTGGGGATGCGCAGAGGGCGCGGGCGGGCTGGCTGGGATTCGGCGGGCCGCGAGACTGCGGCCAATTCCGCGAGATGGGCCAGGCCGGCGGCGGCTCCGCCGAGGGTGCCGGTGACATAGAGCAGATGGCCGGGACGTGCGCCGGAGCGGAGCAGGGCTTTACCGCGAGGAACCGCGCCAGCGAGCACGATGTCGGCCAAGGCTACGGAGGACTCGGCCAGATCGCCTCCGGCCAGAGGGGTTTTGTGGGCTTCAGCCAGGTGGAGCAGGCCGTTGAGGAAGCGGGCAGACCAGGAAGTGGACCGGCCTTTGGCCTGGGTGAGCGGGCGCGGCAGGCCCAGGGAGAGAAAGGCGGCGACGGGCCGTGCGCCCATGGCTGCCAGGTCGCTGAGGCCGCGGGCTAGGGCGCGATGGCCTACGGACTCGGGCTGGTGCCAGTCGAGGCGGAAATGGCGGCCGGCGATCGAGAGATCGGTGGTGACGGCCAGCTCCTCGCCGGGGCGCAGGCGGAGCAGGGCGCAGTCGTCTCCGATGCCCAGCCGCAGGCTGCCGCGGGAGGCTTGCGCCGCGCGCGCGCGAATCTGGCCGAGAAGAGCCCGTTCGCCTTGATTGCCGCTCACCGGACCGGTCCCCCCGAAGCGCAATTTCTGGTTCGCATTTCTTGAGGATAGGGCAAACTGCCGGGAATGTGCCCGGCCGGCCCGGGGGAGGGCTGGGAAAAAGGCTGGACCGCGGGCGGGACTGTACCGGGAGGCATTCGCTCAAAGGATAAGGATGTGTTGATTCCATGGCATTTAAATGCGAACAAACGCGTGAGACCGGGCTGTAATGAGCTGTTCCGCATTCGGGACGGTCATGGCCATCCCCACCCGGAACGAGCCTGCAAAAATGATTTGACCAGCGGATTTCGTTGACCCCGCATAGAGCACTTTGGTACGCTTGACGGGTGTTCACGGGTCTGCGCTCTTAAGGGCGTATGTATGATTCACGGGCTGAACAGCCCTTATGCCTTGCGCTTTTATGAGTACACGGCGAATTGCGGCCCTGCCGGTGGCAGGGATGAAAGGCATCAATGCTACGCAAGCGCTATTACATTCTTTTTGTTGCCAGGGACGATGACGGGCGGATACGCAAGATACCGCTGCCGCTTCGCTACGCGTATGGATTTGTTGCCGCGGCGCTGGTGGGCGCGTTCACCATTGTCGGCCTGGCCGGTTCGTACACCCGGATGCTGCTCAAGACCGAGAGTTTTAACCAGGTTCGCCAGGATCGGGAAAATCTGCGCAAGAATTACAAGCAAATGGCGGAGATTGCGCACGACCGCGGGGTGCAGGTAGCCTCGCTGGGCGCATTGGCCAACGAAGTGACCGCGCTGTACGGGCTGAAGCAGAGCCGGCTGAGCACGGTGAAGCAGGCTGCCAGCGCCGCGGAAGCGCCCATCCCCGCCACCATGGCCATTACGGACGACGTGAATCAGCAGCAGGTCAAGCTCTCCATCGATCAGTTTTATGCGCTGCGCACCGAGGCGCTCTCAGGCCAGGTTTCACGGGCTCTGGCGGGCGGTCTTTCGCCCACTTTTGAAGGCGACTGGACGGTTCTGGCCGATGCACCATCTCTTTGGCCCATTGAGGGGCGCGTGGGTTCCAGCTTCGGCGAGCGCCAGGACCCGATCAACGGGGAAGCAGGCACCTTTCATCCTGGCATTGATATCGAAGGTCCCATCGGAGCGCCGGTGCGCGCGGCAGGCGACGGCGAGGTGCTGGGCGAGACGATGGGCGCCGGGTACGGGCGGCAGGTGGTGCTCTCGCATGGCCACGACTTGACGACCATCTACGGACATCTCTCCGCCGTCGCGGTATTTCCCGGCCTGCATGTGACGCGCGGGCAGATCATCGGTTACGTGGGCCAGACCGGCCGCGCCACGGGTCCGCACCTGCACTATGAGGTCCGCGTGCATAATGTTCCGGTGAATCCGCACAAGTATCTGCGCACCACCTTCGCGCAAATTGCGGATATGGGCAGTGTGGGGCCAACCGGCGAATAAGAGATTTTCAGTGTTTAATAAAAACGGCTCCCCTCAGCAGGGAGCCGTTTTTGTTTGGTGCGCCCGGCAGGGCGCACTCACTTGGGGGTGGAAGTCCCCTACACACCCGGCAAGGGGAAGTGTTAGCTGAACGGCTAGGGTGTGCGTCGCGAGGCGGAATCT